>ERZ1699259.257-NODE-257-length-26251-cov-4.985492_pt1 | contig 26251 bp, 16 predicted proteins | sample MGYA00581525_ERZ1699259 | MGnify/ENA primary metagenome ERZ1699259 (study PRJEB42319, sample SAMD00040332) | human oral metagenome | material: saliva | host: Homo sapiens | study: EMG produced TPA metagenomics assembly of PRJDB4115 data set (Metgenomic analysis of... | reverse complement strand
CTCTCTTCGAGGGCGCCTCGCACCTGTCCTCGTGGGACGCGCAGGAAGTCGGCTCCTACGAGGGCCACGTCGGCCCCATGGCGATTGACGCCGGACGCACCTACGAGGGTGCCAACGCTTTCTACTCGGACGCGCCGGGCCGCGTCGCCGAGGTCTTCTCGCAGGCCCTCGGCGCGGAGGGAATTTCCGCGCCCCTCGGCGAGGCCGGGGATGCCCCCGCGGGAGCGGGAGCCGTCGCCTCGGTGAGCTCGGCGACGATGGGGGAGCAGCTGCGTTGGATGCTCGCCCACTCGGATAATACCCTCGCCGACCAGTACTGCCGTTTCGCCGCGCGCGCGGCGGGCGCTCCCACCACCTACGAGGGCGCGACCGAGACGGTGCGCAAGACCCTGACCGAGGCCGGCGTCCCCACGGAGGGCCTGACCCTCGAAGACTGCTCGGGCCTGTCGAGCAACGACAAGATCAGCGCGAACACCCTCGTCGGTGTCCTCAAGGCCTCGTACGAGGGCACGGGCACCGAGGCGGACACGATGCGCCTCCTGCCATGGGCGGGCCTTGTCGGCACGCTCTCCCAGCGCATGACCGAAGAACCCGCGGCCGGAAACGTGCAGGCCAAGACGGGTGCCCTCCAGGAGGTCACCGCCCTGTCCGGGTCCGTTCAGACGAAGAACGGGCGCGTCCTCCTCGTGTCGATCGGCCACGACAACGTCACCGAGGGTGCCTACGCCACGCGCGGCCGCCTGGACGCCTTCGAGGAAGGCCTGGCCGGGCTAGACTGAGGCCATGGATATGCCGTTTGGCCCGCGCAACGTCGCGGGAGTTCTCGCCTCGTTGTCCTACGCGGGCCCCTCGGCCTCTCGCGTAGGTGCCTCCGCCGTCGTGGCGCGTCTGCGCCGCTCGGTCGCCTGGTCGGATCGCAGGCTCGCCGAGCTGTCGACCCTGCCCGAGGCTTCTGAGCAGGTGGCCGGCTCCCCGACCCTCGTCGTCGACCGACGAGGCCTGATCCGCTCGGTCGGATCGCTCCTGGAGAGCTTCGAGGATGCGCATACGCCCAAGGTTCTGGCCGCCGAGGCCATCATCCTACGCGCCCTGGCCAAGGACGCGACGGGCATCTGGGACGTGCGCTCGGGCAGCCGGATCCTCGTGGCCCCCAACGTGCTCGCGGACGCGCAGCGCTACGCCCTGGATCAGACGGACTGGTGCCGCTGGGTGTCCCTGTGTACGGGACTGCGCGGCGTCCACCTCACCCACGCCCCTCACCTCGTCCCCTATATCGCCGACCTGATGCGCTCGCTGTCCGAACGCAGCGACGAACTCGTGCGCGTTGTCCTGCTCCTGGACGCCCTGCCCACCGCGGAGATGGAGGTTCTCACGCCCCGCGACCTGCCCTCGATCCAGTGGCTGCGCACGCACCGCGCCCACGCGGGCGGCGTCGCCCTGGTGCGCGCATGCGCAGCGGCCGGCATGCCGCTGGCCGGGGTCGAGGCCCTGCAGGCGCAGACCGAAGGATTTGCACGCACCGTCGTACGCGAGGGCGCGATCGCGGAGCTTCTGTCGAGCGTCGATGCCCTGCCGAGCGCCCGCGAGTACGCGGAGCCGACAGCGTGGCTGGCGCGTGTGCGCTGACGCCTCGAGCCGTGTGGGCGCGAACCCGCGCGGCCCCCTGCGCGCCTGCTCCCTGGCGGTGCGCGACCACCTGACCTCCTTCATCGGCGAGGCCGGGGCCCCTCCCGCTCTCATCGTCGGCCTGTCGGGAGGCGCGGATTCGCTGGCGCTGGCACTGACGACGATCGACGTGGCCGCGCGCGCGGGAATCCCCGTTGTGACGGTGACCGTCGACCATGGGCTGCGCGCGGGCAGCGGCGAGGAGGCTCGCCGCGTCGCGGATCTGGCGACCTCCCTGGGGGCGCGCGGCGTCGTTGAGACCGTGGCGGTGGACGGCCCGGGAGGGCCCGAAGGCGCGGCCCGTGACGCCCGCCGATCCGCCCTGCGAGCTGTCGCCCAGCGTGAAGGTGCCCCGATCCTCCTCGGCCACACGATGGACGACCAGGCTGAGACGGTCCTCCTGCGCCTCGCGCGCGGCTCCGGCCCCTCGTCCCTGCGGGCCATCGCCCCCATCTCGCGCGACGATGACGGGGTGACGTGGCTGCGCCCCCTCCTCGGGCTGCGGCGAGCGGATACGGAGCAGGCCTGCGCCCAGGCGGGCCTCTCCCCGGTTGAGGACCCGACCAACGACATCGACGGGCCGTGGCGGGCCGCCGACGGCAGTCCCCTGCGCCGCTCGGCCCTGCGCCACCGGGCGATCCCCGCCCTGGCCTCGGCCCTGGGGGTGGATCCGGTTCCCGCGCTGGCTCGCACGGCTGCCCTGTGCGCGGCCGACGACGACGCCCTCGCACAGTGGGCGCGCGCGCTCGCTGACTCGGCGACGCAGGGGGAGGGGCATGACTCCGAGAAGGCGCGTCCGTCCCTGGGGGTGTCCGACCTGCTGGGCGCCCCTCGCGCGGTGCGCACCCGGGCGCTGCGCGAGGCCGCCCGCTCGGGCGGAATCCGCGCGTTGTCCAGTGCCCACGTGGACGCCCTCGACGACCTCGTGGTCGCGTGGCGCGGCCAGGGGCCCATCGACCTGCCTGGAGGCTCCGCCTCGCGCGTTGGACGCGGGGCGAACGCGCGTATCTCCTTCGTCGCGCGCGAAGTAGGCGACCCGACGGCACCAGCCCCCGCCTAAACGGTGGGAACACGCCGCGACAGAACCCATCGGAGCGGCCCGGCGCTGATTGCGCGATCACAGGATGTTGCGCTGACAGTGAGAATCCCGTCCTTCCTGGAACAGGCGAGCGTTTGTGTGGCACGCTTATAGTGGAATCGCTCGCGTAGCATCGATACGAAAAGAGGACACGGTGGACGCCACCGATATGGGTAACGACCTGAAAGAAATCCTGGTTACCGCCGAGGATATGGACCGTCGGCTCGGCGAAATGGCCGAGCAGATCGACCGCGACTACGCGGGCGAAGACCTGCTGCTCGTCGGCGTCCTGCGTGGCGCTGTCATGGTCATGGCGGACCTGTCGCGCAAGCTGCACACCCCCCTCGAGATGGACTGGATGGCCGTGTCCTCCTACGGGTCGGGTACCAAGACTTCGGGCGTCGTGCGCATCCTGAAGGATCTCGACCAGGACGTGGCTGGACGCCACGTGCTCATCGTCGAGGACATCATCGACTCCGGCCTGACCCTGTCCTGGCTGCAGGCGAACCTCCTCGGACGAGGCGCCGCCTCCGTCAAGATCGCGACCGCCCTGCGCAAGCCGGAGGCCGCTAAGGTCGACGTGGATGTTGCCTACGTGGGCTTCGATATTCCCGACGAGTTCGTCGTCGGTTATGGCCTGGATTACGCGGAAAAGTACCGTAATTTGCCTTTCGTCGGCACGCTGCAGCCGCACGTCTACAACAACTAAGAACGCTTACCTGTAGGGGACCCACGTGAACGAGAAGATCAAGAACAAACGCCCCAGCCTGGGCTGGGTGATGGTTCCGCTCATCATGCTGCTCGTCGGCGGCTGGTTCATGTGGGGCTTCTTCAGCCCTCGCGCCGTCACCACCTCCGAGGGCCTTGCGCTCATCTCGGGTGACACGGTCGAGCAGGTTGTCCTCAACGAGGGCACCCAGCAGGTGAACCTGACGCTGACGGAAAACTACGTCCACCAGAGCACCGGCGGCGACGATAAGACCGTTGATCTGGGCAAGAACGTCTACTTCACGTACTCCTACGTGCAGACCAAGGACATCCTTGACACGGTGGCCGACAAGGCTCCCGCGAAGGGCTGGAACGCGGTGCGTCCCCAGTCCGGCATCCTCGGTGGCGTCGTCCAGCTGCTGGTTTCGCTGGTGATCCTGGGCGGCGCGTTCTACTTCATCATGCGCTCCATGTCGGGCTCGCGGATGATGGGCGGCTTCACGCAGTCTCGCGCCAAGGAATTCAACCAGGAGCGCCCGGACGTCACCTTCGCGGACGTCGCCGGTGAGGACGAGGCCGTGGAGGAGCTCGAGGAAATCCGCGAGTTCCTGGCCTCCCCGGACAAGTTCCACAAGGTGGGTGCGCGCATCCCGCGCGGCGTCCTGCTCTACGGTCCTCCCGGAACGGGTAAGACCCTGCTCGCCAAGGCTGTGGCCGGCGAGGCGAACGCCCCCTTCTTCTCGATCTCCGGCTCGGAGTTCATGGAGCTCTACGTCGGCGTGGGTGCCTCCCGCGTGCGTGAGCTGTTCGAGCGCGCGAAGAAGAACGCGCCGGCCATTATCTTCGTCGACGAGATTGACGCCGTGGGTCGCCACCGTGGCAGCGGCATCGGCGGTGGCAACGACGAGCGCGAGCAGACACTGAACCAGCTCCTCGTCGAGATGGATGGCTTCGACGAGCGCGCCAACATCATCCTCATCGCTGCGACCAACCGCCCCGACATCCTCGACCCGGCCCTGCTGCGCCCGGGCCGTTTCGACCGCCAGATCGCCGTCGAGGCCCCCGACCTGAAGGGCCGCGAGGCCATCCTCAAGGTGCACGCGCAGGGCAAGCCGCTGACCGAGCAGGTCGACCTGCGTCAGATCGCCAAGCGCACCCCCGGCTTCACGGGCGCAGACCTGGCGAACGTCCTGAACGAGGCGGCGCTGCTCACCGCGCGTTCGAACATGCAGTTCATCGACGAGCGCGCGATCGACGAGGCCATCGACCGCGTGATCGCCGGCCCGCAGAAGCGCACCCGCGTCATGAACGACCACGACAAGGCCGTGACCGCCTACCACGAGGCTGGCCACGCTCTGGCCGCCGCCGCCCTGAACTACACGGATCCGGTCACGAAGGTGACGATCCTGCCGCGCGGCCGCGCCCTGGGCTACACGATGGTCATGCCCACCGAGGACCGTTTCAACAAGACGCGCAACCAGCTCCTGGACGACCTGGTTTACGGTATGGGTGGCCGCGTCGCCGAAGAGATCGTCTTCCGCGATCCGTCGACCGGCCCCGCCAACGACATTCAGCAGGCCACGAAGACGGCCCGCGCCATGGTCACCGACTACGGCATGAGCGACCGCATCGGCATGGTCAAGCTCGGCGACGCCGACACCGAGGCCTTCGGGCACGGCAGCGGCGAGGGCCCGCGCCCCTTCTCCGATGAGACCGCGGCGATCATCGACGAGGAGGTGCGTCGCCTCCTCGACAACGCGATGCGCGAGGCCTGGCGAATTCTGTCGGAAAACCGCGGCGTTCTCGACACGCTGGCCTCCCGCCTGCTCGAGGAGGAGACCCTTGATGAGGCACAGCTCGCGGAGATCTTCAAGGATGTCGTGAAGGCCCCCGAGCGTCCTGTGTGGAACTACCAGTCCGACGCGGCTGTCCCGGGCGTGGTCTTGGGCCACCCGGTCGGCGTGGGGTCTGCCGAGGCCTCGGCCACCTCCGAGGTGTCGTTTGAGGTCCCCTCGATCGACGTCTCCGACATGATGGATACCCAGGCGAACGAGGGCGAGGAGCAGTCGTGACCTACGATCCCGTTGGCGTCGAAAAGGCGTCGCGCGACCTACTCGTCGCAATCGGTGAGGACCCCGAGCGCGAGGGCCTGGTCGGCACCCCCGACCGTATGGCGCGCGCGTGGCGCGAGATGTGCAAGGGTCTGACCGAGGACCCCCGCGAGCACCTGCGCACCCAGTTCCACGCCGGTACCGACGAGCTGGTCCTCGTCCGCGATATCACTTTCTTCTCGGTGTGTGAGCATCACCTGCTGCCCTTCTACGGCCGCGCCCACGTGGGTTACATTCCGCGCGGCGGCGTCGTGACGGGCCTGTCCAAGCTGGCCCGCGTCGTCGAAGGATACGCGCGCCGCCCCCAGGTGCAGGAGCGCCTGACCGCTCAGGTTGCCGACGCGATCGACGAGATCCTGAACCCCCAGGGCGTCATCGTCGTCATCGAGGCCGAGCACATGTGCATGTCGATGCGCGGCATCTCCAAGCCCGGTTCCTCGACCGTGACCAGCGCGCTGCGCGGCATCATGAACGACGGCGCCACCCGCGCCGAGATGATGGCCCTCGTCCTGTCCGGGAGCCGATGACGTGAGTGCGCTGCCCCTGCCCGCCGCCCCGGCCTCGTTCCCGGTCCCGCCCCTGGCGCTGCCGGGCGGCCTGACCCTGCCTGTCGGGCGGACGGCGATCATGGGCATCCTCAACGTCACCCCGGATTCTTTCTCGGACGGGGGACGCTACACGGACATCGCGGCCGCGCTGCGCCACGCGCGCGAGATGGTGGCCGCCGGAGCGGACCTCATCGACGTGGGCGGGGAGTCGACCCGTCCGAATTCGACGCGCATCAGCGCGGACGAGGAGTGGGCGCGCATCTGCACCATCGTCGAGTCCCTGGCCGCCGACGGCGTCATCGTGTCGGTTGATACGCTGCACGCGTCGACGGCCCGCGAGGCTGCGCGCGTCGGTGCGGCGATCATCAACGACGTGAGCGGTGGGCGCTGGGATCCTGAGATGAATGCGGCTGTTGCGCAGTCGGGCTGCGCGTACGTCGTCCAGCACTACCGCGCGCTGCCGGGCATGCCGGGGGAGCACTTCGACTACGGGGATGACCTCGTGGGCACGCTCATCGAGCGCGTGGGCTCTCAGGTTCAAGACGCTATTGATGCTGGTGTGGCAGCTGATAAAATTGTGGTTGACCCGGGCCTCGGCTTTTCGCTGACGGGCGACCAGTGCTGGCAGATTCTGCGTGAACTGCCGCGCTTCTTGCAGGGCGGATACCCCGTCCTCGTCGGCGCCTCTCGCAAGCGTTTCGTCAAGGCCCTCGAGGGCGACGTGGACGCGAACAGCGCGGACATCGCCGCCTACTGCGCGGCAGCTGGCGCGTGGGCCGTGCGGGTCCACGACGTAGCAGCCACCGTTGCGGCCATCGCCCGAAAGGAGAACGACGTTGACTAACCGACGCGTCATCATCGCCCTGAAAGGACTCGGGGCGCTCGCCAACCACGGCGTCTACGACTTCGAGCGTGACCGCAACCAGCGCTTTAGCGCCGACATCGTCATGTGGGTCGAGACCGCCGGTGCAACCGATGACATCGCCGCCACCGTCTCCTACGCCGACATCGCCGACGAGGCCATGGCCGTCCTCACCGGAACCGCCGTCGACCTCATCGAGACCCTCGCCGAAACCATCGCCTCGCGCGTCATGAGCCACGAGGGCGTCGTCGGCACCGAGGTCACCGTCCACAAGCCCGACGCCCCCATCGACCACCCCTTCGCGGACGTGTCGGTGACCGTGCGGGCGGGCCAGACTGACGCGATGCCCCTGTCGCTGTCCTTCAAGGGTATTTACGAGGCCGAGGACGGTTCCGTCCTCACCGGCGAGATCGAGGCCTACGGGCACGCCCAGGCTCCCAGCCCAGCCGAGCAGGAGCAGAGCGGTGCCCTGCCCACCCGCCGCGACGTGCAGGCCGCACACGCCGCGCCCGCCCACGATGCGACGCGCCCCGAGCACCTGCGCTCGCGCCGCGTCGTCCTGGCGATCGGCGGCAACCTCGGGGACGTGCCCGTGACCCTCATGCACACGGTCGAGGCCCTGTCCTACATGGAGGGCTTCCAGATCGACGACGTCTCGCCGATCATGCGCACCAAGCCGGTGCTGGCCCCCGGCCAGGCACCCCAGCCCGACTACTGGAACGCAGTCGTCGTCGGCTCCGCGATCGCGACCCCCGACGAGCTGTTCGCCCAGACCAGCCGCATCGAGCGCGAGCTCGGTCGCGAGCGCCACGAGCGCTGGGGCGCACGCACCGTCGACATTGACATCATTCAGATCGAGGGCCTGGCCTCCTCCGACCCGGTCCTCACCCTGCCGCACCCGCGCGCCAAGGAACGCGCCTTCGTTTTGGCGCCCTGGCTCCTGTGCGACCCCGACGCGATCCTCGAGGGCGTGGGCCGCGTGTCCGACCTGCTGGCCGATACCCCCGACCGCGAGGGCATCATCGACGCCGTCGACGACTGGCTCGAAGACCCGGCGGCCGTCATGGCTGACTCCGACCAGCTCCTCGCACAGCGCGCCGAGCAGGCCAGCGCCGACATGCGCGAGCTCATCGAGGCCCTGACAGGCGAAATCAGCCAGGTCGATAACCTTGTGACCCGCCCGGGAGTGCCCGCCACCGAGCTACCGGCACCCGTCGTCGCTGCGCCCGAGGCCTCCGTCGAAGCGACGCCCGCCCCCGAGGTCGTTCCCGCACCCGAGGCGGTGCCCGCCCCCACGGTCGTTCCCGCCCCCGAGGCGGCGCCCGCCCCCACGGTCGTTCCCGCCCCCGAGGTGACGCCGGCTCCCGCAGTCGCTCCTGCACCCGAGGTCGCGCGTGCCGAGTCCTTCGAGGCCTCGTCCGGCCCACAGCCGCAGCCCCCCGCTCAGGCTGCCCCCGAGGTCTCCGCAGAGGCCTCGCCCGAGGTGCCCGCACCCGATGCGTCGCGCTTTGCTCCCGCAGAGGAGGAGGCGCCCGCCGCGCAGGCCCCTGTGGCCCCCGCCGAGGCCTCCACGGCCTCGCCCGAGGTGCCCGTGCCCGCTTTTGATGCGCCCTCCCAGGCGGCCCCGCCCCAGCGTGAGCGCCGCCACCGCGGGGGACGAGCCTCGTCGCGCCCCTCCTGGCACCCGGTTTCCTCTGTGCCCGCGGACTCCGCGGCCGGTCGTATGACCCGCAAGATCGGCACGGGCTCCTACAAGCCGAGCGGCAGTGAAAAGCCCCGCTGGGTCCCCGTCTTCGAATCCAACCGCGAGGAATCCCGTTCCTCGATCGCGCTGCCGGACTGGAACTTCTCCGTCAGCTCCGCGCACGATGTGCGTGTCGTCGACGACCGCTCCGGCCTCGGCCACGACGAAGAGCCACCCAAGGCCACCGTCCACGCCGACGGGCGCTCGACCATCCTCGCCCCCGGGCTGCCCGACAATACCCCCGTCGGTCCCATCCCCGAGGACGAGGCCACCCAGACCGGCATCCTACGTCGCGTCGTTGTGCGGCCCACGATGACCGGCGCGATCCCGATCGTCAAGAGGCGCTAAATGAAACCCGTGTCGATCGTGTGGGTGCTGGCGGTGGGCCTCGTGGCCGCCGTCCTGAGCTTCCTCGGCTTCTTCGCGCACATGCGCGAGGGTGGCACCCCGATGATCGTCACCCCGGGTCCCGCAGTCATCTTTGCGATCGCCACCGCGTGCCTCATTTGGTCCGGTCTGGCGGTGCGTCGACTGCGTGCCGGCAAAGACACGTGGATTGACGCGATCGGTGCGATGCGCGTTGCCGTCTTTGCGCGTGCCAGCGCCATCGTTGGCTCGGGCTTGACGGGGGTCCTGATCGGCGTCATGGCTGTGTCCCTGATGCAGCTGGAGGCTCCCGCGATGCTCGCCAACGCGATCGGCTCCGGCCTCAGCGGCCTCGTCGGGATCGTGTGGTGCGTGATCGCGATCGTCGTCGAGCGCTGGTGTGTCATCGATCCCGACGACGAGGGCTCGACGTCCTCCAAGCGCAGCGCCGCCGCCTGATTTGCTTCTCACTGGGGCGCGACGACGGGCGCTCAGCGTGTGAAAGTCGCCCCCATCCCGAGCGTTAGTCGCTTGCTGCGCCCTGCGCCCGGTATCGTGGATGCGTGGCTGACCAGCGTAAGAATTCCCCCAGGCGACCCACCTCCAGGCGTAGTACGTCGGGAGGCGCGACCGGTCGCACCGGCGATCGAGCGTCTCGCGCCGCAGCCGGCAGCCGCACCTCGACGGGGCGCGCGGCCTCGTCGAAGGCCTCACCGTCCACGAAACGGGGCAGTGCCAGCGCGCCCAAGGCACAGCGTGGCGGCGCCGCACAGGCAGCCGCGAAGAAGAAGGGCGGGGGCCGTCCGCCGGTCAACCTGTGGCCTCGGCGCATCATCACTGGCCTTGGGCTGATCCTTATCCTGGCCCTCATCGTGTGGGGTATCGTCGCCGCTGTGCGCGCGATTGCGGGCGCATTCACCGCTGATCCAGCGCCCCAGTCGACCCCGCAGTCCGCTGTCCAGTCCGGGGCCCTCGACGCCTCCGGGTACACGCTCAAGGGCGGCCAGGAAGCCACCGCCGACGGCCTGCTCACCGACGGAACGACGATCGACATTCCCGCCTGCCTGGATCGCGACATCACGGTCACCGCGAAGGCCACCGAGACCTCGTCTGGGTCGGCGATGCCCGTGACCCTCACGCTCGAAAACCGCGGCAGCGTCGCATGCTCGACATCCCTGTCGCGTTTCGCCCTGCAGATTTCGACGGGTGACCTGCAGGTCTACAACTCGGCGAAGTGCGGCGAGGACCAGCAGTCGTCGACGACCCTGCTGCTGCGCCCGGGCGCCACGTGGAGCGGCGCGCTGCGCTGGGATGGCTACGTGTACACAAACGGCTGCACAACCCCGGCGGGCGGCGCGAGCGCCGCGTCAGCCGGAACCTACAAGGTCGCGGTCACGATGGGCACGCGCGAGGTCGGCTCGACCGTCGTCGACGTGACTCCCGCGCCGACGCCCGCCCCGCAGTCCGGCGCTCAGTCGGGGGCTCAGTCGGGCCGCTAAGGCTTACCAGCCGACGAGGCCGGAGCTGACCGCCTGCGCCTGGTGGGCCAGGGTCTCGGTGATGAGCTTGGCGCGGTAGGGGCCGATGCCCTCGATGGCTTCCAGGTCCTCGGTGGTGGCGGCGCGCAGCTGAGGCAGCGTCGTGATGTGCGCGGACACCTCCTTGATGGCGCTCCACGACAGGTGCGGAACCAGGGAGAGGGCGCGCACGCCACGCGGCGTGATCTCGCGGTCCAGGTCCGCGACCTCGTACACGTCCAGGCCGAGGATGTTCGCGATCGCGGTGAGGTCCACGATGCGCTCGGACCCCAGGGAGGACAGTTCGGCCTCGACGCGGGCGACGTCGTCGGGGTTGTGGATGTAGTCGCGCATGACGAGGGCGCGCTCGGACGCGGAGCCGCGCACGAGGTCCTCGACCTGCAGGGCCAGCAGACGGCCCTCGGAGCCCAGCTCCTCCAGGTATTCGGTGATCTCGGAGGTGATGCGGCGGATCATCTCCATGCGCTGCATGACGGTGGCGACGTCGCGCACGGTCGCGCTGTCGCGCATCTCCAGGATGGTGAGGGTCTGCAGGACCTCGTCGAGGCGCTGGCTGTAGCGGTCGAGCGTATCCACGGCCAGGTTGGCGCGCGACAGCAGGGCCTCGGGCTCTTCGACAAGGCGGTGCTCGGTGCCCACGTAGATGGAGATCATGCGCATCGACGCGGACAGGGACAGAACCGGCAGGTGGGTCTGGCGTGCGGTGCGCTGGGCGGTGCGATGGCGCATGCCGGACTCGTCGGTGGGAATCGTGGGGTCCGGGAAGAGCTGTACGTTGGCCTTGCGGATGCGCCACAGGTCAGGGTCGATGATGACGGCGCCGTCCATCTTGCACAGCTCGCGCAGGCGCGCGGCCGTGAAGGCGATGTCGAGGTCGAAGCCGCCCGAGCAGATCGCCTGCACTTCGGGGGTGTATCCCAGGACAATGAGGGCGCCCGTGTGGGAGCGCTGGATTCGTTCCAGTCCTTCACGCAGTGGCGTACCGGGCGCGACTGCGCGCAGTGCCTCACGAAGGATCGCTGCATCGGACGTCAATGTGATTCCCTCCCTGAACAGTAGGTTCGATACCTATTATTGCGAGTCCGTCGGAAAAGCGACACGAATAGCTGTCGCCAGATCCGACACAGTAAAGACTGTGATGCCGTCGACGCCCGCGAGGTCCTCGCTGCCCTGAGCGGGCACGATGGCTGCGGAGAAGCCGAGGCGAGCGGCCTCGGCGAGGCGGCGCTGGGTGCCCGTGCAGGCCCGTACTTCGCCCGTCAGGGAGATCTCTCCGACCGCGACGAGGTCCGCGCGAGGGGGAACGCCCTTGAGAGACGACACGATCGAGATCGCCATCGCCAGGTCGATCGCGGGTTCGACTGTGCGCGCCCCGCCGACCGTGGAGACGTAGACGTCCGCGCCCGACGTGTCCGCGCCGATGCGGGCCTGCAGGACTGCCAGGATCATGGCGACGCGTGCGTGGTCCAAGCCCGACGTCGTGCGCCGAGGCGAGCCGCCCGAGGAGGGCGCGACGAGCGACTGGATTTCCGTGGGCAGCGGGCGGCGCCCCTCGAGGGAGACGGCCGCGCACGTGCCGGGCACGCCGCGCGTCGTGCGCGACAGGAACAGGCCGGAGGGATCGGCGAGGCCGTAGATCCCCGAGTCCGTCAGCTCGAAGCAGCCGACCTCGTCGGTGGGGCCGTAACGATTCTTCACCGCGCGCAGCAGGCGCAGGCGCGAATGACGGTCGCCCTCGAACTGGCAGACGACGTCCACGAGGTGTTCGAGGACGCGCGGACCCGCGATGCCGCCGTCCTTCGTCACGTGGCCCACAAGGAGGGTGGGCAGGTCGGATTCCTTGGCGACCCGGATGAGCGAGGCGGCGACCGCGCGCACCTGGGCGACGCCGCCCGCCCCGCCCTCGACCTGGGCGGAAGAGATGGTCTGCACGGAGTCGACGATGAGGAGAGAGGGGGAGGCCTCCTGCACGTGGCCGAGGACGACGCCAAGCTCCGTCTCATCTGCGATGAGCAGGTTCGGTTCGAGGGCGCCGATGCGTTCGGCGCGCCCGCGCACCTGCGCCGCCGACTCCTCGCCCGTGATGTACAGGACGGGCCCGCGCCCGCCCGCGGCCGCCGTGCGCGCGGCCTTGGCGGCCACGTCCAGCAGCAGCGTCGACTTGCCGACGCCGGGCTCGCCGGCCAGAAGAATCACCGCACCGGGGACGATGCCGCCGCCGAGCACGCGGTCCAGCTCGCCCACGCCCGTGGAGCGCGACGAGGCGCGTTCCCCGTCGACCTCTCCGATGGGCAGAGCGGGACGCCGCGGGGTGGTGGCCGCCGTCCGCGCACCCCCCGTCACCTCGCCCGCCTGGTCGACCGTGCCCCACGCCCCGCACTCGCGGCACTGGCCCACCCACTTGGGGGAGGTCCAGCCGCAGTCGGAGCAGCGGTAGGTGATCTTTTCTTTCGCCATGCACTCACCGTAACCCGACCCGCCCTCATCTGCGGTTTGCGCGCGCGAGGAAGCGGGCAGGTGCGCGCGCCCAGGGGGCTTCGCGCGCCGCTGTGAGAGGGGATGAGTGGGGGAGGCGGGACCCGGACCCGGCCTCGTTGAAGGACATTGCGCGTACAAATACGTCACTGTGGTCAGGTTCTCGCGCGTGCAGCTTGCTTGAAATTGCCGCGAGAATGAGCCAACAAGCGAGTGCGCTTATTCAGTACCTGTTGTTGTCTCGAGCGTTTATCCATAGGGTTGGTCGGTGTGTATCCTTGGAATGGCTCACCATGCCACCCGCGGATACAGATCCCGCCCCACAACAGTGCGCAGATGAAGACTGAGGAAGCCCCATGAACAAGGCGCGTCAATCGCGAAACACCTGGTCGAAGCGGATGCCCGCGATCGCCGTCCTCGTGGTGTCTGCGATGCTGTGCGTTCTCGCGGTGGTCTACCGCGGTGTCGAGGTCACGCAGGTCAGCGTCGATGACGGCGGTATCTGGGTGACGAACCAGGACCGCAAGCTCCTGGGCCACCTCAACTACGACTCGCTCATGCTCGACGGCACGGTGTCCGTCAAGTCCGCGTCCTTCGACATCGGTCAGGCCGGCGGCGACGTGACGCTGGGGGAGACGGTGACGCGCACGGTGTCGCCCGTCAAGCCCACCTCCTTCTCAATCGGCCAGGCTGTGACCCTGCCCGAGGGAGCCACCCAGGTGCAGGGCGGCTCCGTTCTGGCGGTCCTCGACCCGGCCGCCGGCCTCCTGTGGGTCGGTAACGCGGGTGAACCCGCCTCCATTTCGTTCGCAGCCGAAGACGCGGTCGCCAAGGACCTGAGCGACGGCGTCGTCACGGTGTCGCGCACGGGTACGGTATTCGCCTACTCGGCCGGTTCCTCGTCGCTGGTCACCGTCGTCAAGGAAGGCCAGACGTGGCGCGCGAAGACGACCACTATCAAGGATTTCCAGCCCGCCGGCCCCCTGACGATCACGGCGGTCGGCGACAAGCCCGTCATCTACGACCAGTCCGGTAATACCCTCGTCCTGCCCGGTGGGAAACTCCGCAACCTCGCCGAGGAACACGTGACCGGCGCGGTCCTGCAGGACCCGGGCGACGAGGCCGCATCTGTGCTGCTCGCGACCGATTCGGAGCTCGTGGCCGTCTCCCTCAACGGCAAGTCCGTCGAGCGTCAGCCCGCCTCCGACGCGGGTACGAAGGGCAACCCGGCTGCCCCCGTCTTCCACAACGGCTGCTCCTACGGCGCGTGGGCCGGCTCGGGCGCGTTCGTGCGCACGTGTACGGACAAGTCGCGCAACCAGGCGCAGACTGTTCCGACGCTTGCCGAGGCCACCTCCGCCATCTTCCGCACGAACCGCACGCGCATCGTCCTCAACGATGTCTCGACGGGCACGCTGTGGCTGCCGGATAAGAACATGGTCCTCGTCAACAACTGGGATCAGATTCCCACCGAGGAGCAGGAAGAAGAGGACACTCCGACCCCGGATCAGCGCGAGCAGGTCTCGGAGCCGGAACACAACGACAAGAACACGCCGCCAGAGGCCGTGGACGACGACTTCGGCATCCGCCCGGGTCGTTCGACGCTGCTGCCGGTCCTCGATAACGACTCGGATGACGACGGCGATGTGCTGACCGCGCGCGCCGTGACGAACCCGGAGTTCGGGACGGTCGTGCGCACGAGGGGCGGTCGCGCCCTGCAGATCACGGAGGTTCCCGAGAACCTGACGAGCGGGTCGACGTCCTTCACGTACGAGGCCTCGGACGGCCTCGCGGGCGCTACCGCGACCGTGCGCGTGACGATTCACCCGTGGACGCAGAACGAGGGGCCGCGCCAGGTTAAGCGCCCGGTCGTCAAGGTCGGTGCGAACGCTCAGGTGGAGTACAACCTGCTGTCGGATTGGATTGATCCGGACGGCGACCAGTTCTTCCTCAAGTCCGTGGTCGCTCCCGAGGGTATCGCCGTGCAGTTCACGGAGGACGGGACGGTGCAGATCCGTGACCTCGGTTCGGGCGCGGGCACGAAGGTGCTGAGCGTGACCCTGTCGGACGGACACGCCGAGACGACGGGCGAGCTGCAGGTGAGCGTCCAGGAGGCGGGCAATGTTCCGCCGGTGGCGCGCGCTGACTTCTACGTGGCCCGCGTGGGCGAGGCCCTGGCGATTGACCCGATTGCGAATGATACGGATCCGAACGGCGATGCGATTTCGCTCGTCGCGGCGGGAACGCCCCCGGCTGGCACGTCCGTGTCGGCAGATCTGTCACGAGGCATCCTGACGTTCACGGGCTCGGTGCCGGGTTCCTTCCAGTTCACGTACACGGTCTCGGATGGCCCGTCGACGACGGTGGGTGTCATCCGCGTGGACGTGGTCGATGACGACACGCATGCGCTCCCGATTGCCGAGGACGACCTGGCGGTGCTGCCCAGTGGCGGCGCGTCGCTGATCGCTCCGCTGGCCAACGACACGGACCCGTCGGGCGGCGTGCTCGTCGTCCAGTCGATTGACGTGCCCGCGAGCTCGGGTCTCGAGGTGACCCTCATTGAGCGTCACCTGCTGCGCATTACCGCGCCCGGCGGCCTCAGCGATGTCACCTCCTTTACGTACACGGTCTCCAACGGCGCGGGTTCCGCGACCGCTCAGGTGAGCGTCATCCCCACGGACGCGCAGAGCGAGGAGACTCCGCCCGAGGCCACGCCGGACACCGCGAAGGTGCGCGCCGACGACATTGGTTCGGTGAGCGTCCTGAGCAACGATCGCTCGCCGATTGGCCTGTCGCTGAACCTGGATCCCGACGTCACGGTCCTGTCGGGCTCGGAGCTGGGAACGGTGTTTGTCACCGGTAACCAGGTGCGTCTGGCCGCCGGATCCGAGGCCGGGGTCGTCCGCGTGGCGTACACGGTCGTGGATTCGGTGGGTAACCGCGCGACGTCGACCGTCACCTTCGAGGTCGTGGCGGCCTCCGCCGCGAACAGCGCGCCCATCCCCAAGGCGCTGAGCGCGTGGGCCGTGCAGGGCCAGATGACGCGTATTCCCGTGCCGCTGACGGGCATCGACCCGGACGGCGACTCGGTGGCCCTCGTCGGTATCGATCAGCCGCCCGCCAAGGGCAGCGTCGTGCTGGGCACGGAGTGGCTGGAGTACACGCCTTCGGATGATGCGACCGGCACGGACACGTTCTCCTACATCGTCGAGGACCGCCTCGGCGTGCAGGGCCGTGCGCGCGTGCGCGTCGGCATTGCGCCGCCTGGATCGCAGAACCATAACCCGACCGCCGTCCCGGACTCGGTGACGGTGCGACCGGGCCGTGAGGTGAGCATTAACGTCCTGAGCAACGACCTGGACGCCGACGGCGACGCTCTCACCGTCGATACGGATCCGGCGACCGTGACGGTGTCGGATGAGTCGGCGACCGTGACGATGGCCGAGGATACGGTGACGGTCAAGGCCCCCGCCTCCAATGGCGTGTTCGTCGTCGCCTACCAGATTCAGGACGGCCGAGGAGGTCGCGCCCAGGGGCAGCTGACCGTGACGGTGGACGCTGAGGCGCCGCTGCGCGCACCGATCGCCCGCGACGACGTCGTGTCGGTCGCGGATCTGCCCTCCGACTCCAAGCCCGTGAGCGTTCCCGTGCTCGTTAACGACGAGGACCCGGACGGCACGACGGGTGCTCTGACGATCTCATCGGATGGATCGGGCGTGAGCGTGTCCGGCCAGAACCTGTCGATTAGCCCGGACGCGCGCCGTCGCCTCGTCGTCTACACGGTGACGGACCCCGATGGGCTCAAGGCGAGCGCCGTCGTGACGGTCCCGGGCACGGACCTGCTGGCTCCGCGCCTCGATATGACGCGCATCCCGGTGGCGATGCGTGCGGGGTCCGCCCTCACCCTCGACATCAACGACTACGTGCTCGTGCGCGACAACTCGCGTTCCCCGGTGATCACCGACTCGGCGACGGTCAAGGCCAGCGGCGGCATCGACTCGGCGACGCTGCAGGATTCCTCGCACATCGTGCTGACGGCGCCCGACACGGCCTCGGGCCGCGCCTCGGTGTCCTTCACGGTGCGTGACGGTTCTGTCGATGATGAGTCGGCCCTGTCTTCGACGCTGACGATCCCGATTACGATTCAGCCCGCGAGGAACCTGCCTCCGCGCCTAACCCCGACCCCGATCCTCGTGGGTCAGGGCGAGAACGTGAAGGTTGATCTCACCCAGATGGTGGACGACCCGGACGACCAGGCGAAGAGCTCCTTCGACTATCGTGTGGTGAAGGTCCCCGGCGGCATCGACGTGTCCCTGGACGGCTACACGCTGACCGTGGCGGGCAAGAAGGACCAGCCCAAGGGGCCGGTCGGCGCGATCACGGTGAGCGTGGACGACGGCTCGGGCGCGGTCAACGCCGACATTCCGGTGACGATCGTGAAGTCCTCGAAGCCTCTCGTGACGACGACGGACGCGCGTATCAAGGTCAACGCCGGTCAGACGGCGACCGTGAACCTGTCGGAGTACACGACGAACCCGTTCCCGGATCCGCTCGTGGTCCTGGACGCGTCCGTGCACGTGGGTCAGGGCACCGCGGCGGGTGACGGCAACGTGCTGACGGTGACCCCCAAGGCGGGCTTCCACGGTGACATGATCGTCGTCTACCGCGTCATGGACGCGACGAACGACCCGGACCGCGTCGTGCAGGGCCGCGTCGTCGTCAAGGTCCTGGACCGACCCGACCCGCCGCAGAAGGTGACCGCGACCGCGACCGGCCCGGGCAGTGCTTTCGTGAACTTCCAGGCAGCCGCTCCGAACGGCGGAACCATTTCGGGCTACACGATCATCGACTCGGTGAGCGGGAAGCCTTACAACACGACCAACCCGGGCATGGAAGTGACAGGCCTGCAAAACGGCGTCGAACACTCCTTCACGGTCATCGCCCACAACGAGGCCGGGGATTCGGACCCGTCGGTGCCCTCCGCGCCTGCGTATGTTGACGCGGTGCCCGATCAGATGGCCGCGCCCACCGTCCAGGGTACGGATGGTGGCCTGATCGTCTCGTGGGCGGACGCGACCACTAGGGGATCGGCGGTCCACACCTACACGGTCTTCGTCGCGCCGCAGGCGGGCGGTCAGCCGATCGCGCAGTCCGTGTCCGCTACGGCGGAGAACACCACGACCATTCGCGGCCTGCAGAACGGCGCCAGCTACTTGGTGTCCATCCAGGCGCAGAACAATGCGAAGTCCCCCTCGCCGGTGTCTAATTCGACGCAGGGTAGCCCGCACGGCCCGCCGTCCATTCTGGGCAATGTTTCCGCCTCCACGTCGGCTATGGCGCCCGACGCGTCGACTGCGACGGTCACGGTGTCCTGGACGCCCGGTCAGTCGAATGGAAGTGGCTGGGGCCGGGCGGAGGTCACGGTGAATAATAAGGAGCCAGTTACTGCCAAAGCGACTGATCTGTCCGTTAACGTTTCCGGCGTGCCGGCGGACACCGACGTGCCCGTGAAGGTGGTGCTGTACAACGCCGACGGCGACAAGTCGGATCCCGCGACCACGACGGTAAATGTCGCCACGGTCCCCGTTGAGATCGCGGCCCCGACCCTGTCTGGTATCGGAGAAGAAGGCAAGGTGCGCGTGGACGGTCTGGTGCGCGTTCCGGGCCGAGGCTTCGACGCGTCGCGCCTGACGCTGCGTTACGCGAGTTCGCCGGAAGCGTGTGCCACTGGGACGCAGGTCGAGAACGGTCAGACTCTGACGGTGACCGGTTGGGAGCAGCAGACGTTCTACTTCTGCCAGACGGGCGTGGGTGTGAGTAGCCCGAACGCGGCTTCCCCGCCGGTGGCGGCGGTCGGCCAGGCGACGGGTGTGCCGTCGAACGTGGACGTACGGCTCACAGATGTCAACTCGACGAGCGTGACGGTGCGGTGGGATCCGGTGGGTGCAAACCCGGCGGTGACCGAGATCCGCGTGTCGCTGGGCGGCGAAACAAAGACTATGACTCGTGACATGACCTCGGCGACGTTCTCGGATCTGGCGCAGGGAACTCGTTACCAGGCGACGGTCACCGCTGTGAACTCGCAGGGGTCCAGAACGATGACTAAGCACCCCGAGACCTTCACGAAGCTCGATGTGAGCGCGCAGTGGGTGGAGACCTGCAGCGGCGAGGAGCGCGGATTCTCCGCGGGCTCGTGCCACACGTTCTCGCTGAACGCTCCGGGTTGGTCGGGTTCGTCGAGTAACCACGTGTGCACGGTCCGTAACGAAAAGACGGGCGGTACGGAGACGGTGCACATCAAAGGTGCGGGCCCGTTCGAGACGCGTGCGATCACTCTCGCAGGCAGTGAGGATGAATTCAGGCAACGCGGCCCGTACCTGCTCGAATGTCATCCGGAGTAGTGAACACGTGAAGAAACTTCGTCGAATCATCAAGGCGGCGTGGCGCAATGCGCGCGCCCGCTTGGAGGCGGTTCCCGCCTTCGTGTGGCTGTCGCGTTGGCTGAGCGCACTGACGCCGGTGGGCTGGGCGGTGAGCATCGCTCTCGTCGCGGGCGCGGTGGCCGCGGTCTCCTTTGGCTGGATCGAGGGCTTCGTGGTGGCCGTCATGGGCCTGGTTGCCCTCGTGGTGGCGATCGCGTCGGTGGCATCCCCGTCTCCGCTGGCGGTGTCGCTGCGTATGCAGAACGATCGCATCGTTGCCGGTCAGGTGGCGGTGGGCCGCGTGCGCGTCGTTAACGAGTCGGCTCGCCGCTCGGGGTCGACCCTCGTGGAGGTCACGATCGGACGAGGCAGTGGCGAGTTCCTGGTCCCCCCGATTAGCGGGAACGGGACGTGGAACGAGGCCTTCTCGGTGATGACGAAGCGCCGCGGCGTGATCAACGTCGGTCCGGCGCGCACGGTGCGTATGGATGGCTTGGGCCTGCTGCGCCGCGTGCGCCAGTGGGATGACCCGATCCTCGTGCACGTGCATCCTCCGACGGTGCGTTTTTCCTTTGACGCGACGGGCATGCAGATGGACGTCGAGGGCGTGGCCAGCGAGAAGCTGACGAGCTCGGACGTGTCCTTCCACGCCCTGCGCGACTACGAGCCGGGCGATGACCGTCGCGCGGTGCACTGGCCGTCGACGGCCCGCTACGGGCGCCTGATCGTGCGCCAGTTTGAGGAGACGCACCGCTCGCACCACATGGTGCTGTTGGATACGCGCATCGACTCGTGGGGTCGCCGCGCCTTCGAGACGGGTGTGTCCGTTGCGGCGTCGCTCGCGATTGCCGGCTCGGGCGAGGCGCGTACGGTGTCGATGCATACGGCGGATGAGTGGATTCCCACGGGCACGCCGATGGCGATGCTGGATGCTCTGTCGGAGATGGAGACGTCGACGCGCTCGGAGTTCGCGGGTGTCGTTCGGCGCTGCATCATGGAGCGCGGCGGGATTTCGGTTCTGTCGATCGTGGTGAGTGAGTCCGTGGATGACGAGGAGGCGGCTCGCCTGGCCAATATTGCGCCGGTCGACGTGACCGTGTCCGTCATTCGTGTGGCGCCGGGGCGCGCGAGGCGCCGCCGCAAGATTAGCCGAGGCGTCATCATTGACTGCCCGTCGCTGGAAGATCTGCCGATGCTGGTGTCGAGGGGGGTGTCTGCGTGAGCGCTCCCGTTCGTCCTGCGGCCCATCAGGCACCGCCGCGTCGTTCGCGTCGCTCGGAGGCTACCGAGACGACGATGGGCGGCTCGATGCGTCGCGCGGCCATGCCCGCGTGGTCGCTGCTGGTGCTGGGTGTCCTCTTCGTGGGCCCCATTGTCATGTTCGAGTCCGTCTTTGGCGGGGGAGAGGGCGCGATTGCCGCGGGCCTGGGTGTCCTCGTCGGTCTGCTCGTGTCCTGGGCGGCGTCGAGGTGGCGCTGGGACCTGCTGTCGATCGTGGCCTGCGTCGTGGCCGCTCACTTCCTGCTCGGCGGGCCCGCGGCCCTGCGTGAGACGACCCGCTGGGTCGTGGTGCCTACGTCCCGGACCCTCCAGACGCTTGTCATCGGCGCGGTTGAGGCCTGGAAGGACCTCCTGACGCTGACGCCTCCTGCTGGCTCCTATGTGGGGCCGGCGATGGTGCCGTGGATGGCGTGCCTCGTGTGTTCGGTCGCTGCGGGCGTCGTCACGGTGCGCTACGCGCGCCCGATGTGGGGCTCGGCGGCCCTCATCCTGTGCGGCGTGATTGCGATCGTGTGGGGCCCGACGAACCACACCCCGAACCTCATTCTCGTCATCGTCTGGTGGGTGGCCCTCATCGCCTGGTGGTCGTGGGCCTCGGCGATTGGCCGGGCGCGCTCGGGTGCTGACATCGTCATTGGCATGTCGGCATCGACGACGTCGGCGTCCACGACGATGGGTGGGTCCTCGCGTCAGATCGTGCACCTGTGGTGGCGCGTGGGTATGGCCTCGCTGATGGTTGGTGTCATGGTCGCGGCCGCGATTCCGGCGGCGTCCGTGCTGGGTCCCACGGCCTCGGACCGTGTCGTGGGGCGCGACGTTGTGGAGCCGCCCGTGGATGCGCGCGAGTACCCTTCGCCGCTGTCGAGCTACCGCCACTACAACAAGGACCTCGAGGATTCGTCCCTGATTCACGTGACCAACATGCCCAAGGAGGCGCGCGTGCGCCTGGGCGCGATGGACGTGTACGACGGGACGACCTTCGGCATGGGCGTGGCGAATGCGGATGGCACGGCGGGATACCGCCGCGTCGGTTCGACGATCCCGGGCCGCAACGCGAACGAGGCCGAGGTTGAGACGACTGTCTCGACGTCGCAGCTGCTGGGACCGTGGGTGCCTACGATCGGTCAGGTGCACGTCCTGGAGTTCGACCCGAGTGACCCTCTCGCGGCCGACCAGCAGAAGGGCCTGAACTACGACCTGTGGGCTGAGACTGCGCTGACGACGGGCCCGGCGGGCGAGATGGGCTACACGATGAGCCTGACGATGCCACGTGACCGCGCGGACGCGGAGTTCGCCAGCGTTGAGGCCGCCCGCTACGCCGGGGGCGACACGAACGTCCCCAAGGACGTGGATACGCTTGCCGCCGAGCACACGCTGACCGCGCGTTCGGACCTGGAGAAGGCCCGCGCGATTGAAAGTTTCCTGCACACGGACGGCTACTACTCGAACGAGGACACGATTAACTCGCGTCCGGGTTCCTCTCAGGACCGCATTCAGCGCATGATCGGCGCGGACATGCTGGTGGGCGACGATGAGCAGTACGCGACCCTCATGGCGCTCATGCTGCACTCGCAGGGGATCAACGCCCGCGTCGTGATGGGCGCGTACCGCGAGGGAACGTCGGGCAACGTGGACCTGACGGGCGCGGACATGCACGCGTGGGTCGAGGTGGAGTTCCCCGGCGTCGGCTGGGCGACCTTCGACCCGACACCGCCGCGAGACCAGCAGCCCACGACGCAGGTCAACAAGCCGAAGTCCGTGCCTAAGCCGCAGGTTCTGCAGCCGCCGGAGCCCCCGGAGCAGCCGGTTGAGCTGCCTCCGGCTACCCGCGACCAGGCGACGGATCCGCACGATCCGAACGGCCTGCATATCCCGTGGATGGCGATTGGTACGGTGTCCCTGTCGCTGCTGGTGCTCCTCGGCCCGGTGCTGGCGGTGCTCCTGGCGAAGTCTCGCCGCCGCAAGGCACGCCGCAAGGCTCAGGCCGCCGAAGCGGTGCGTGGCTCGTGGGATGAGCTGGTGGATACCGCGATCGACTCTGGCCTGGTGGTGGAGCCGCACCTGACGCGCCAGGAGGTCGCGTGGGCGCTCGCCTCGCAGTGGGCCCCTGATACTTCTGAGGGCGACGAGGCGTCGTCGCGCGGGTCCCGCAGGGCGCGCACGCGCTCGGCGGCGGACGTGCGCGTGCCCGGATGGTCGCTGTTCTCCGGCGCCGTGCCCCGCGCGGTCACGGTGGCACGCCGAGCGGACGTCGCTGACTTCGCGGTGACCGGTGCGCGCGCGCAGGACGCCGAGCAGGCGTGGAACGACGTGGATGAGCTGCGCCGCGAGTGGGCTTCGTCGGTGTCGGTGTTCGCGCGGGTGCGCCATGCGCTGTCGCTGAAGTCGTTGCGCTGGCGCCGCCGCGCACGCCGCCAGGCGGCAGCAGCTTCCGGTGAGGGGCGTCGTTCGCTGATTGGGCGCGTCAGTGGCCGTGGGAAAGGGAAACGTTGATGGATAGCGACGCTCGCGTCGGAATGGTGCCGGTGATACCGGGATACCAGTGGATTCGCCCCCTGGGGGCGGGCGGTTTCGCGGACGTGTTCCTGTGCCGTCAGGAGCTGCCCAGCCGCGAGGTGGCCGTCAAGGTCGCCCGTCGGGACCGCGGGGCGGACGGTGAGGCCGGGATCGCCCGCGAGGCGGACGTCATGGCTCTCGTGTCGGGTCACCCGGCCGTCGCCCAGCTCTACGGTGCGGGGCGCACGTCGGACGGTCGCCCCTACCTGGTGATGGAGTATTGCCCGGTCGCGAATATCCTCGATCAGGTGCGTGCGAACCCGATGGCGACGGATCGCGCCCTGTCGATGGTGATCCGCATGTGTGGTGGCGCGGAGATGCTGCACCGCGCGGGCTACGTGCACCGTGACATCAAACCGAGCAACATCATGATCAACGCCTACGGGTCACCGGTGCTGACGGACTTTGGTGTGTCGGAGCCGGTGGGCGCTGATCCGCGCAGCGGCCGGGATGCGTTTTCGGTGATGTGGGCGCCCCCGGAGCAGATTGCGGGTACGGCGCGTGCTCACCCGACGCAGGACGTGTGGGCCCTGGGGGCGACTCTGTGGACGCTGCTGATGGGCCGTTCGCCCTTCGAGGTGGTCGACGGGGATAACTCTGCGAAGGCGGTCGCTCAGCGCGTGGCGCGCGGACGCGTGTCGCGCATTGACCGCCCGGGTGTGCCTGACGCGGTGACGGCGATCGTGCGCCGCGCGATGAGCCTGGATCCGGAGCAGCGTTTCGGTTCCGCGGCGGCGCTGGGCTATGCGCTGCAGACGATTGAACGGGAGATGCACCGCCCGGTGACGGAGATGAAACTGAGTGTCGTCGCCTCCTCGAGCGCGCCCTCCTCGGCCCTGTCGTCGCCCTCGCCGGCTGCCCTCGATGCGGAGCGTACGCGCACGCGCCGCGGGAGCTTCGCCGATGGTGCCCATGCTTCGTTGGACGAGGCGTGGGCTGGGAACTCGACGACGAGCCGTACCGGGTTGGTCGAGGGTGAGTCGAAGCGGCCCAAGTGGGTGCTGCCCGTTCTCGCTGTCGTCATGGTGCTTGCGACGGCCGGTCTGGTCGTGGCGATGCTGACGGGCGGCGGACACAGTATCCATGTGGGTGGTGCCTCGGATCCGACTGCCGGACCGACGAGCGAGACGCCGGATGATGGCAGCGTGAACGACGCGGGAGGCGCGCCGCCCGCTGCCGTCGCGGAGGTCGTTGCGACCCCGAAGGGCACGGAGATCCTGTGGAGCTGGGATATCCCCCAGCAGGGTCAGAACAAGGTCGATCAGTTCGTCTTCAAATACGTGCTGGAGCGTCCGGGCGAGGCCGTGGTCGCTGAGACCATGCGCCGTAACTCCCTGACGACGACGGCCGTGAGCGGCGAGAACTGCCTGACGGTCAGCGTCGTCGCGGAGGTGAGCGGACGCGAGTCCGCGCCGGTCACGCAGTGCGTGACGATGCCGTAGCCGCAGATCGGCGAGGCGAAAGGACACTGTCATGAGACACGAGAATGCTCGACTGTTGCGCCGTTGCGCCGGCGCGGGGGTGGCTGCGGCGCTCGCGGTGGGTGCGTTGGCACTTCCCGCGACCCCTGCCTCAGCGGATTCGGCGATTACGGCGGGGGAGCAGCCCTTCTACTCCCACTATCGCCTGGATTCGATTCATTCGGCGGGGTATACGGGCGAGGGCATTACGATTGCGCTGATTGACGGCCCTGTCAACGCGGGCATCCCTGAGCTGCAGGGTGCGCACATCGAGTCCTACACGCCGTGCTCGGTGAGCTCGTTGGATGCGCACTGGGATCATGGGACGGTGATCGCGCAGATCCTGGTCTCCCCGCAGTTCGGGGTGGCCCCCGGTGCGCGGCTGAAGGCGTACACGGTGTCGTTCGCGGGTGACACGACGGGGCAGGATTGCGCGTTTCGTCAGCGGTCACGTGGGTATGCCGATCTGGCGTTCCTCATTGAGACCGCGCTGAACGATGGGGTAGCGGTCATCACGACCTCGTCGAGCTATCCGGAAAACAACTACGAGGGGATGCGGTGGGCTCTCGCCCGAGCCATCTCACAGCAGGTCCCGGTTGTGGCTTGTGCGGGCAACGATTCGACTCGGGATTCGACGGCGTGGTTACCCGCATGGAGTGGCGTCGTGGGTGTGGCTGCGATTGAGTCGAACGGGCACGCGTCCGACTACACGAATTGGGGGAATCCCATTTCGACCGCTGCCCTGGGGCGTCCGATCGCGCGGTCGAGCACGTCGATGGAGCGCGGCGAGTGGTGGGGCACGTCGTTTGCGACCCCTATCGTCGCTGGCTCTCTGGCGTTGTCGATGGAGCGGTGGCCGCGCGCGACGGGCAATCAGATCATGCAGGGCTTGGCGCGTACGGGCGTGGGCGGAAATGGCGGGCAGTGGAACCCGTACACGGGTTTCGGGGCGCTGGATACGTATGCGCTGCTGACAACGAACCCGAGGGACTTCCCGGACGAGAATCCATTTATGGATAAGGGGAATGAGTCGATTCCTACTCGCCAGGATGTGGCGGACTATTCCGATGGTGTGGTGGATCCTCGCCTGATCCAAAATGATCGTTCGTACACCTACCGGGGGTTGGATGAGCGTATGGCGCGTGGCGATCAGCATGATTATCCCGTTCACCTGGGGACCAGCCCGCGCTACCACAAGAAAGTGACGGGTAAGAAGAAGTAGCCGGTAGACGACGAGCCCCTGCAGCCCACGGTCGTGTGGGTGCAGGGGCTCTCGTCTTTCCGCTTCCGGGCGCTCGCGCCTCAGGCTGTGAACTGCCTCCCGTTTCTTGGACATCGAAATTGAAGTCCAGGGAATGGGAGGCTTTTCGTGTCTGTGGTTCTGGGGTTGAGGCATGATCGTTTGCTTCGGGAGCAGGCGGTGGAGATGTTTGAGAG
>ERZ1699259.248-NODE-248-length-26876-cov-3.303152_pt1 | contig 26876 bp, 20 predicted proteins | sample MGYA00581525_ERZ1699259 | MGnify/ENA primary metagenome ERZ1699259 (study PRJEB42319, sample SAMD00040332) | human oral metagenome | material: saliva | host: Homo sapiens | study: EMG produced TPA metagenomics assembly of PRJDB4115 data set (Metgenomic analysis of... | reverse complement strand
GTCTTGTACTGCGCCTTCGTAAATGGCGGGCACTTACGTCTCCTTGGGTTGTTATTGGCAGCTAATGGGTGTGGGGCTGTGGTTGGTTGCGCGAGCCGGTGGCTGAGCGTGTGGGCCGGTGGCTGAGCGTGCAGGCTGGCGGCTGAGCACGTGGGCTGGCGGCTAGAGCTGCAGGCTGACGGCTGGGGCTGCGCTAAGCCAGCAACTCGCGCCAGGCATGGATTGCAGCGACGCCACGTCTTTAACACTCAGATACGTCTTTAGCGATCATCTGCCCGCACGGTTACTTCTTCAATTACTTTCGCACCCAGCAGGCGTTTGACTACTTCTATGCCTACAGCGCCGGATTCGTCTGCGTCCGCGTCGTCCATGGAGGGCATGTCTTCTTCATCGTCGACGACGACGCCCGCGTTAGCTGCGGCTCTTGCAGCGGCGATAGCTTGGGCCATGCGGCTAGAGGCTCCCGGATCGGGTTGCCAGCTGTGAGCTGCCTCTGGCGCCGGGGCTGACTGTGCTCCCCCATTGGGTAGCGCAGGCAGGGGGTGCAGGCGGTGGACAGTGGCTAGTTCAGGCTCTGGCGCCACTGGCGTGTAGTTGTCTGGCGTGGGAATCGGGGCGGCCTCCCAGGTACTTTCCCAGGTGTTTGCGCTGGCCGCACCATTGGAGGGGTGGTTGGCGCGCGAGGCAGCCAGGGCCGCAGCGGCTGCACTGGAACCAGCTGAAGCCATAGGAGTGGCTGGCGCTATCGGGCTAGCTGGCGCCAAGTGGGAGCTGGCTGAAGCTGCACTGGTGGCTGCAATTGCGGCGCTGCCTGCGGTTACTGTTGCTAGGCCAGGGCTTGCGCCGCCTGGCACGGCATCAAACTGGCCTCTAGCTTGCCCTTCACCCTGCACCGGGCCACCAAAGTAGACACTGTCTTGCGCCTGATCAAACTGGCCGCCACCAGCCCAATCACCCTGGCTGCCGGTCTGTGGGGAGCCAGCGGCTTGCGGGCCGCCCATGGTTTGTGGACCATCCGTGGGGCCACCAGCGGGGATGCTAGCAGGATCACCAGCCTGAGCCCCGGTAGGGACGCCACCAGCGGGACCACCCGTGGGGACGCCGCCAGCAGGGCCGTCCGTGGGAGCGCCACCATGTGAGTCACTAGAGGCCTGGTCTACCGGCGCCTCAGCGCCGCCTGGCCCAGCACTACCCGAGTTGGGGATTTGCACTACTTCCCAGTCTTCATCCCAACTGGCCGGAGCTGGTTGGTCCCAAGCTGAAGGGGCCGCCTCGCGCGCCGGAGTAGCTTCACGCCGAGTCGGCTTGGAGCGCTGCGCAGGGCGCGAGTCCGCGCGCTGAGATTCCGAGCGCTGCGCAGGCTGCGATTGTGCAGAGCGTGATTCTCGGGGCTCTGCGCCCCCAGCCCCTGGGTGCTGGGCGCGTCCCTGCACCTGCTCTGTCTGACCGTCTGCCGTCTCATTGCCACGACCTTGACGGCCGCCTACATGAGTGGCGCTAGCTGCACTAGGTGGATAGGGGGCTGAGCCGGGCTCAGCAACCGCTGCGGCGTCGCCGTCGCTAACTGCTTGAACCTGCAGGCGCAAACCCAAAGCTTCATACAGCGCCCCGGCCACCACCTGCGGGTGACGCCCAGAGTTAAAGCTGCGCACCAGGCCCGGCGAGGCGAAAATCAGCGTGAAAGTCTCGCCCGACACCTTGCCCGGCTGCGCATTAGCCCCCACCAGGGCGTTGGTCACGCGGCTAGCGGCCTTAACTTTGGCCAGCACTTCGCCCCAACGGTTACGGATCAGCTCCGACGGCGACGACGAGCCAGCCCCCGGCCCCTGGGCAGGGCGGACAGCCGCGCTATTTGCCGCCTGGGCAGCCGAGCGGGTTTGCGCAGCGGATCCAGCAGTTGCGGGTCCAGCCGCTGCGGCAGAGCGCGCCGCAGGCGCGCTGGAAGCTGCGCTGGCAGCGCTAGGACCAGCCGGAACGCTGGGCGTGCCCGGAACAGTGCCCGGAACACTAGGGGCCGCCGGGGCGTTGGGCGCCACCGGCACATTCATGCCAACGCCTCCCCCGACACCCGGCCCACTTGGGGCCTCAGCAAGCACTGGAATTGCCATATTTGCGCGTTGCAAAGCAGCCCGCGCCGCCTCACGGCCCGAACCCTCCGGGGCGCGGCCCGAACCCACCGAGGCGCGCCCGGCGCCATCTTGACCCTGTGCCCCAACCACACCCTGAGAGCCGCCACCAGGCAGGGAGCGCGGCGCCGTCGTCGGCTGGGCCAAACCCACCACCAGCAGGCGGGCCATCAACAACTCAAGCTGCAAACGCGGGCTAGTAGCCCCCACCATGGTGCCCAAAGCAGCAGCACACATATCCGCACAGCGAGACAACTGTCCAGCACCCAAAGCGCGCGCCTGCACCTGCATCCGCTCCAGCTGATCCACCGGCAGCGAACCCAAAGCCGCCTGCGCCTGATCCCCGGCCACAGCCAAAATCAGCAGGTCACGCAGACGCTGCAGCAAATCCTCCACAAACCGGCGCGGATCGTGACCAGAGGAAACCACGCGCTGCACCACCTCAAAGCAGGCGGCGCCGTCGCGGGCAGCAATCGCATCCACGCACTGATCAAGCAAAGAAATGTCAGTGAACCCCAGCAAACCAATGGTCTGCTCATAATCAACTTTGCCGTCAGAGCCACCAATTAGCTGGTCAAGCACAGACAAGGTGTCACGCACCGAGCCCCCACCAGCCCGCACCACCAGCGGCAACACCCCGTCGCCCACCTCAACCTTTTCGCTGTGGCAAAGCTGGCGCAAATAGTCCTCCAACACCGGCGGCGGCACCAGGCGGAAAGGATAGTGGTGGGTGCGCGAGCGAATAGTGCCAATCACCTTCTCAGGCTCGGTGGTGGCAAAAATGAACTTCACATGCGGCGGCGGCTCCTCCACCAGCTTCAGCAAAGCGTTAAATCCCTGATTAGTGACCATATGGGCTTCGTCGAGAATAAAAATCTTGTAAGTATCCCGGGCCGGTGCAAACGAGGCACGTTCACGCAGCTCACGGGCGTCCTCCACGCTGTTGTGGGAGGCGGCGTCAATCTCCACCACATCCAGTGAGCCACTGCCGCCGGTAGCTAAATCCACGCAGGAGGGACACACCCCGCAAGGAGTATCCGTCGGCCCTTGCTCACAGTTGAGACAACGGGCCAAAATGCGAGCACTAGTGGTTTTACCGCAGCCACGCGGCCCAGAGAACAGGTAGGCGTGGTTAACGCGGTTCGCACGCAAAGCAGCCATCAGCGGCTCGGTCACGTGCTCTTGACCAATCACCTGTTGAAAAGTGTCGGGGCGGTAGCGGCGATACAGAGCAGTGGTCACAGCTGAACTCTAAACGCTTTGCTAATCCCAAGCACGCAGGCTCGACGCAATAGCGCTGTAGCGCTACCGCCTAGCGTAATCCGTCCGCCGCGATAGGCCTAAAAGGGCAGCAAAAACCCCTCGCGCACCCGCCAGAGCCCGCTTACCCTTGCTACCTTCCGGTCCTGGGGGAGTTCACGAGATAACGCCACACGAGGGGCACGCACGACTATAGCCCATTAAGGCCCCATAACAAAAGTCAACTTTTTAGCGCGCCCTGCCCCGAGCGGTAACTTTAGCCAGTTAATCTAGGGCCATGACTCCAGCTTTCTTCTCTTTCGGTCGCCATCGTAGGCACAATTCCGACACGTCTGCGGAAGAGAGCTACTTCGCCACAGATTCAAGCGATACCAGCGCGCCCACCGAAACTGACGCGTCCCTATCGGCGCATTCGGGCGCCTCCCACTCCGCGAGCGCCACCTCCCCCGCTTCAGTTCCCGACGCCGCCTCCGCAGCTGGTTCTGCCGGTTCTGCCGGTTTTTCTGGCTCTGGTAAGCATTCTGGCCTTGAGGTAGACCCCACAGACTTTTCGGACGGCACTGACGCGGACGACGTCGTCGCCCCTTTAAGCCTGGATGAAACCCTAGATATTGCCATTAAGTCCTGGCGGGCTGAGCTTAACGCGCTGGGGGAAGTAGCTAGCCTTGACGATGTTAGCTTCCTGGATGCGGCGGTTATTGACTTAACTGACGGTCACCCCACGGGCTTGGCGCAGCTTTACGGCGGCAGCACTACACGCCTGCGTAACCTGGTGCGCGAAAACGCCTCTCTGAGTGTGGCTCAGCGTTCTTTCAACGCCCTGGCTACCCGCTCGCACCAGCTGCAACGCCAGTTTGGTCAGGCTGCGGTGCATTTGGCGTTGGGTGTGGCCGAGTTTAGTGAGCAGGTGGGCAACGGCCCGGTGCGCACGGTTAACGCCCCGATTTTGCTGCGCCCAGTGCGGCTGAGCACTGACACCGCCCAGAGCGCGTTGACTTTGGATTCTTCCATCGCGGTTAACCCGGTGCTGGTTAAGGCCCTTAAGGCTTATGGCTGCAAGGTGGATGTGGAAACTATTGCTCGCGCCGCTATCAGCCCTGGTGGGTTCACGCCGCGCGCGGTTTTGACCCGGATTGCCAGTTTGGGGCGCGAGTATCTGCCCGGCTTTGAGTATCACGAGCGCCTGGTTGTGGGTGCTTTTGTACACCCGGGCCAGAGCCTGCTGGCTGACTTTGAGGCGGTTATTCCACTGCTGCGCACTAACCCCCTGATTGCCGCCGCTTTGGGGGACGATCATGCCCGCGCCGCTTTGCATGTTGATTTGCCGCCGGCGATCCGCGCGGATTTGGACCCTGACTATGAGCGTGGCATTGGGGATCTAGATACTTCCCAAGCCTATGCCATTGAGGCTGTGGGCACGGGCGCCCAGCTGCTTTTGGATGCCCCGCCCGGGGTGGATGTGCCCGCAACTTTGGCCGCTATTTTGGCCGACGCCGCCGCTAGTGGCCGCCATGTACTGCATGTTCCAGCCTCCGGGGCTGATGGGCGGGCTGTGGCGCAGGTGCTGCGCGATGCTGGCCTGTCTGATTTGGTTTTGGATTTAACTGTCGACGGCGCTTTTAGGCGTCACGCTTCGGCCTCTATCCGTGAGGCTATGGGCGTGAAGGTGCCTGAGGTGGATGTGGAGGCTATCGCCACCACCCGCGCTCACCTGGTGTCTTTGCGTCGTCGGATGCAACGCTACGCGGACGCGCTACACAAGCGCCGTCACCCCTGGAACGTGTCGGTGTATGAGGCGCTAGATGAGCTGGTGGAGCTCACTAGCGGCGATAACCATGCGTGCACCCGCGCCCGCATCAGCTCTGCGGGCCTAGCTAACCTTGACATGCAGGGTTTAAGTAACGCCAACAAGATCCTCACCCAGGCCTATGACCTGGGGATGCTGGATAAGGATCGGCCTGCTAACCCCTGGTCGCAGGTGCCGCTAAACAGTGCAATTATGGCTGAACGCACCGTCTCTAAGGTGCATGAGCTGGCCACAGAGCTACTGCCGCTGGTGCGTGAACAGATCAGCTCCGCCATCACCCAAACTGAGCTACACCGCCCCTTGAACCTGAGCCAGTGGCATGAGCAGCTAGCCATGCTTGACGGGGTACGTGAATCCCTAGACGTGTTTGTGCCCGAAGTTTTTGAACGCTCCGCCGCAGACATGGTGATCGCCACCGCCACCAAGCAGTGGCGCCGCGACAAGCACGTAGAAATGAGCGGCTCTGACCGGCGTCGTTTCATTAAGCAAGCCCGCTCTCTGGTGCGCCCGGGCCGCCAAGTCGAAGACCTGTACTCTGAGCTGGTACTAGTGCAGCGCCGTCGAGAACAGTGGCAGCGCTACTCCAGCGAAGGGGGTTGGCCGCGCCTACCGCTGGGGCTAGACGAAATGGAGCGCGTCGCCGCCCAAACCGAGCAGATGCTCGCTGAGCTGGCCCCGCTGCTAGAAGGACCAGCTGAGGGCATGGACCTGATGGAAATGCCCATCATGAAACTGCACTCGATGCTGCGCGAGCTGGACACTGAAGAAGCCAGCGCCAAAGACATTCCCCGCATCAACAGCATTGAGCAGCAGCTAGAACACTACGGCCTAACCGACCTGGTGGCGGACCTGGCCCAGCGTCAGGTGCCCAAGCAGCACCTGGAACAAGAGCTGACCTACTGCTGGTGGTCCTCCATCCTGGCCCACTGCCTGGCGGAAGACCCCGACATGGGCGGCCTAGACACCACCGCCCTCGCCAACCTGGCCTCCCAGCTGCGCCAAGCCGACATCAACCAGGTACACACCCTGGCCGCACCGGTAGCCCAGGCCTACGCCATGCGCGTGCGCCAAGAGGTGGGGGCAGACAAGGAACAAGCCCGCGCCCTGTACCGGGCCCTGGGCCGCAGCGACAACGCCTCCCTGCGCGACGTTTTGGACACCTACCCGCTGGCCAAAATCATCAAGCCGATCTGGATTGTGCCGCCCTCGCTGGTGCCCAGCGTGCTTAAACCCACCACCCAGGTGGATTTGGTGATCATTGACGCCTCCTACCCGCTGCCATTAAGCCAGGTAGTGCCGGCTTTGGCGCGCTCGCGGCAACTGGTGGTGGTGGGTGACTCCCACGCGGTTGATAACGGTGTGGCCGGGGTTTTGGCGCCGGTGCTCCAGCACGTGCAGCTGTCCACCACCCGCCACAACCTGGACCCGGAGATTGCCCGTTTCCTGGCTGCTAACGGTTACGCCGACGTGATTGACGTGATCCCCTCCCCGCCGGGGGCCCAAACCCTGACCCTGACTGCGGTTGATGGGCGCGGCACTCCCGCCCCGGGCCGCAACGAGGTGGAGACGGTACGTGCCGAGGTGGACGCCGTCGTCGATCACATTATTGACGCCGCCCTAACCCGCCCGGAGCAGTCCCTGGCTGTGGTGGCTCTCAACCCACGCAACGCTGAGGCGATCCGCGCGGCGGTGGCGGCTGAAACTAACGGCTCTCCCGCCCTGGAGGAGTTCTTTAACGCAGACAAGTCCGAGCCGTTTGTGGTGGTGGATATAAGCCAGGCTTACCGTCTGCGCCGCGACCACATCATTATTGCGGTGGGTTACGCCAAAACCCCCAACGGCTCCCTGGTGCACTCTTTCGGGCAGCTGTCTACTCGCGACGGCGCCGGCGGGCTGGTGGCGGCGCTGTGTGCTTCGCGCGGCACTACCACTGTGGTTTCTTGCCTGAGCGCGGCCGACATTGACCCCTCACGCCTGCATGGGGCTGGGGAGCGTTTGCTGCGTCAGCTGCTTGAACGCGCCCAGGTGGGGCCGCTGCCTCTCGACGACGCCGGTAAGGCCCCTGACCGCCTGCTGCTGGATCTGGCTTTGCACTGCTTCCAGATGGGCCTGTCTGTGGTGCCGCGTTACGGCACGGATGGGCCCGGGGCGATCCCGCTGGCTGTGGGCCACCCCGACTACCCCGATGAGCTGCTGGTGGCGGTGCTTACCGACGACGAGGCTTATATGGATGAGCCTTCGGTGCGTATGCGTGAGCGCTACTGGGTGGAGCGCCTGGAGCGGCGCGGCTGGACCGTGTACCGGGCCTTTAGCGCTGGCGTGTTTGTGGATCCTTCCGCTGAGGCTGAGCGCATCTGCCAGTTGGTGCTCGACATTGTTGATAAGCGTCAAAGTGTCAGCGACGACGGCGAGGCGGTTCCGGAGCTAATTAGCGACGACGGCGACTCGGCGGCAGCCGGATATGGGGCTAACGCTGGGCTCGGGGCCGGCGCTGGCGCTACCGGGACTGGCGCGGCCGGTGGGCTTGCCGGAGCTGGCGCTGGGCTCGGGGCCGGCTCTGGGCTCGGGGCTGGTGGGCTTGCCGGGGCTGGCGCTGGGCTCGGCAGCCGCAGTGGCCACACCACCGGGGCTGGGGCTAGTGGGCTTGCCGGCTCTGGCGCTGGGCTTGGCAGCCGCAGTGGCCACACCACCGGGGCCGGCGGGCTTGCCGGCTCTGGCGCTACCGGAACTGGCGCGGTCGGTGAGCGGCCGGTTCCTCCCCCGCCTGGCCTCTCTTCCAACGCCGCTGGCGTTAGCAGCGCTGGCCAGGGCGCTAGCGCGGCCAGTGCCCACAGCGCGGCCGCAGCCAGGCAGGGTTCTGCCGGAGCTAACGGAGCTGACCCGGGCGCCGTCGGCACTAATGCAGCTGGGGACGGTGACGGCAACGCACGCGAGCGTGACGTGCGCCCACCGATCGCCCAGGGCTTGCCGTTGCAGGCCTACAGCGACGATCAGCTTGACGATCTGGTGTCCTGGATTCGCTCTGACGGCGTCGAACGCAGTGAGGATGAGGAAGTGGAGCAGCTACGCGAAACCCTAGCCCTCAAGCGACGCGGCACCACTGTGGACGCGGTGCTACACCACGCCGTCAAGCGTGGCCGCAGCTGAGCTGCAACCGGGCCACCACCAAGCGAGCTGAGAACCATAATGACCAGCCAAAACAGTGCAGACGCTGGCGCGCCCATCCCTGGCGCGCCAGCCAGCGCAGTCGTAGCGGCCGATCAGGCAAACCCTGCCTTTGCGGCGGCGAGCAGCACAGCCGGGCACACTGAGGCCCCACTGGCTCAGGCTTCCCCCACCCACGCCGGACACCCCACCCAAGCCGTGCGGCGGCGTCGGCGCGTAGTGCATTTGGGGCCGAAGGACCGCGAACGGGTGGCCGAGGGCGCCAACCTTGAGCAGATTGTGCAGGAGGCGCTGGGCAAGGTGGATACTGAAAGGCCAGCTTGGAGCCGTGAAGATTTGCGCCGCGAGGATCCGTCTGCGCACGCCAATGACGCGCGACTGCTAGGTGACGTCCCGCCGCACTACGGTAACGGCGCCTAGACCTGGTCGTGCGGTGGCTTGTCCGGGCGGCGGTGGCCCTGGCGGCGGCGTCGACGTCAACCCTTACGGTCAAGCTAACCAGCCGGGCAGAGCACCTAACACCTGCGTCTTGGCGCGTAGGCTGAGCTGATCCTTTGATACACAGCCAGCCGCTTACTGCACCGCGCTTGCCCGGCGGTGGCATCGTCAGCGGCCCGGACGACGTCGTCAGCCTCGGCGACATCGCCATCGGCCCCGGCGGCGGCAGCCCCGGCGTCGGCCCTGGCGGCGACCAAAAATGCCTAGAATTGGCCAAAGTATAAGTTATTGAACTAAAGTATAAGTAGTTGAACTACAGATACTGACATTTCATCCCTTCCCTATAAAACCCCATGAATTTTTTATAGGGAAGGGATGATTTTGCCTGTATTTGTATGTATTTTGCCTGTGTTTGTACTTGCACCTGCCTACTTGTGGCGACGGCGGTTTATACGCTTGACCATGCGCCTACGCAGCTGCCAGTGCACTGGCTCGTCTCCCTGCCATTGCAGGCGGTGCGAAAGCACCCCTAGACGCACCTGCACGCCGCCCAGGCGCCCACCAGATTCCACGCCAGTTTCACCCTGGGCCTGGGCTAGGGCGTCACGGCCGGCGTCAACCCGCTCATGCGGGGGCACATACAAGGCGGTACGCACTTCGGGGGCATCTTGCGCCTCGGCACCGTCGCTAGGACGGCCCACAGCGTAACCATCTTCTTCCTGCGTGCTAGCAGTGGTGGAACCATCGGCACGCACCGGCCCCTGCACCACACCCATGGTCTGGGTTTGGGGCAGCTTATCGGTACGCCGCGACAAGGGTAGCGCCGCCGTCGGCATAATCAGCACAGACAAGGCACCAGCCAAAATCAGGGTGGAAGCCACGTCGCGGGTCATGGTTCCGGCAGAAACCGCCACCTGGGTCACGGCCACAATAATCGGCAAGGCGGTGGTGGAATAGCAGGCCACCTGCAGGCTTTGACGCCAGTTGAACACCCGTGAGCCGTCACGTTTGCGCTCAGCGGCGCTCACCAGCAGCACCGGCACTCCGCGCACGGCCACCAGCAGCACCAAGAAACCCAGAATCGGGCCAATCTTTTCACTCAGGTTCGACACCGTAATGGTCATACCTGAAGTCACAAAGAAAATCGGGATGAAGAAACCATAGGCCAAACCATCAAGTTTTTCCTCAAAGGGCCGCGAACCCTCAGGCAGCACCCGGCGCAAAATAACTCCCGCCGCGAACGCCCCCAGCACCACGTCAAGCTCAAACACTTCAGCCAGTGCACACAGCCCCACCAGCAGCAACACGGCGGCGCGAATAGTGGTTTGGGCGGTAGTGTGCTGCCCGCGCTGAATTACCGCGACCAGGCGCGTGCCAGCCCGCTTAACTCGCTCGTTGAACACGATGATTAGCGCTGTGATAGCCATAAAGCCGGCCAGCACCAGCGCCGAAGCCCAGGTGGCGCGACTTCCCAGCAGCAGCGCCATCAGCACAATCGGGCCGACTTCACCAATCGCCCCATGGTTTAGTACGGCGGCACCCACTGAGGTAGATAGCAGCCCACGCTCGCGCAAAATCGGCAGTAGTGTGCCCAGGGCGGTGGAGGTCATGGCAATAGCCAGGGCTATAGCGCCGTCGCGCATATCAGTAATTGACCCCACCCCCATGGCGATCACCGCCGCGAAAGCCAAGCTCAGCGAGGCAAACCACCCCACTATGGCGTGGCGCCCGCCTGAGCCGCGCAGCTCCCCCAGGTCCAGCTCATAACCGGCCAGCAGGAACAGGAAACCCACGCCCAGTTCACGCAGGAAGGAAATCGGTTCGCCCGCCTCGGTGAGTGTAAAGCCAGCCGCACCCATGGCCATTCCACCGGCCAGCAAAAGCACAGTTTCCGGCACAAACCCGCCCGGGATGGCCCGCGCAATGAGCGGCGCTAGAAATATTACGGTGGCGATTAAAAACAGCGCCCCAAAGGCATCTCCTAGCATGTTCCCTCCAATCTAAAACCCGGCACAATAGAGGTATGGACGATCACCCCTACCTGCGCCGTCTTTGTGACGGTACTGTCAAACAGCTTAGCCCTTTCACTGGCACGGAAGTGTGGACTGTACCCGGCCGCGCTAACCGCCCCTTGCGCCTGCCTCAGGTTGAGGTGCGTCCACTCAGTTCCCACATGCACACTCACACTTGTGCTTTTTGTAGCGGCCGTTATCTGGAGACGCCGCCTGAATATGCCCGTATCGTGCGTTTTGCCTCGGTTAAGGACGACGACGCCGCTAGCGCCGACGCCGGCTCTGGTAACGCGGGTGCCGCTGATACCGACGCAGGGGCCAACGCCAGGCTGGGTGCCAACACCGGGGCTGACGACACCTGGCACACATTTTTTGGCTTGCTGCCTGAATACTTAGATCAGAGCGTAGCCGACTTTCGCCGTATCCCCAACCTTTTTGAGATTTTGCCGTTCAATTACTGGCAAGCTAACTATGGTTTTAAGCTACCTGAGCGCTGCCGTGACCGGCTTGAAAACTACCTGGCTGACGCCGCCGGATACGAGCATTTGCGCGCTATTGTCAGCGCCAAGCTGCGCGCCTCCGGAGCTGGTGACACAGAGATTGCCGAGCTGAACCTGAGCGACATTCGCCGTCACAGCGCCGGCTTTTTCGGGGGCAGCCATGATGTGTTGGTGGCCCGCCGCCACTGGCGCGATGACGCCGTCGACACTACCGGCCTAGCGGGCAGCGCCACTTTAAGCGTGACCGAGCACCGCGTGTGGACCCAGTGGGCGGTTAACGCCATGCACGCGCAATACCTGCAAAACAAGCACGTTAAGTATGTGGCCGTATTCCAAAACTGGCTGCGCCCGGCCGGGGCTAGCTTCGATCACCTGCACAAACAGGTGGTGGGCGTGGATTCGCTGGGGGCTAGCTTGCAAGCTGAGATTGCCCGCGTGAACGCTAACGGAAATATTTACCGCGATTTTGTGGATTGGGCTTACCGGGCGGGTTTGGTTGTGGCCGCTAACGACGGCGCCGTGGCCCTGGCTGGGGTGGGTCACCGTTACCCCTCGCTGGAGGTCTACTCCACCGGGCCGGTCTCTGAACCGTGGCTGATGGAGCCTGAACAGGTGGATGCGGTCTCCGATTTGGTGCACGCCCTACACCAGGCTACGGGCACACAGGTGCCACTAAACGAGGAGTGGCATTACCGCGCCCCGGGCGTGGCTAAGGAAATGCCTTGGCGGGTGGTGCTTAAGTGGCGTGTTTCCACTTTGGCTGGTTTTGAGGGCGCCACCAAGATTTACCTGAACACTATTGATCCGCGTTCGCTACGCGAGCGGGTAGTGCGCGAGTTGGAACAGCTGCGCGCCAGTCAAGCCGGGGCATTGGCGCCGGGCATCCGCATTGGTGACGAATGCGAGCAGCCCTATCTGCAATACGGCAGGGCCTGACACTGTCTAGCAACTCTGCGTCTTACAGCGCGGTGACGAAGGCAGCCAGACCGAAGAAAATACCGGGGGCGTTAGCGGCTGCCAGCGGCAGGTCACGAGAAGGCTTGAACAGGCCGTAGTACACCCACAGGCTGCAGTTGATTGCAGCTACCAGAGGCTGCAGCGGGTTACCGGCCTGGCCGTTGAGGTTGCTCACGATCTGAGGAACGTAGGCGACGTACATGCACACGGCCATGAAGGTAGCAACCCACCCCAGGACCTTTTCCTGCTTAACGGTAAGCGCCAAACCGGAGCGAACTTCCTGCTCGGAAGCGGCTTGCGCGTTCTTTTCATCCTTCGAGGATTCGGCTTGCTTAGACACAACATTCCTTATCTGTAGCTCTTGGTTACGAATATATTAGGGAATTAGTCAGGATGAATATGAGTGGAACAGGTTACATTCAGCCGGTCGGCGCCACAAACAGGACGCAAAGCCTAGTTGTGAATTAATTCAACTAGCACTTCAGCGTGATTGGTGTGAGGGAACATGTCGAACAACCGCGCCCGGCGTACCCGATAGCTACTCATTACCTCTAAATCTTTGGCCAGTGAGGCCGGATTGCAGGAGGAATACAGCACTCGTTGAATGCCGCTGTCTTCAATTGAGGCCGCCAACTCGCCAATGCCGCGCCGGGGCGGGTTAACTACTAATAGATCAGGCTTGTCGTGACCATAGACCTGGCCCGAGGCGTCCAGCACGGAGGCGTCGCCTGCTTCAAAGCGAACCTGCGGGCTAGTCAGGCTCAGCTGGGCGGCAGCCGTGCGGGCGCCGTCGATGGCAGGGGCGGAAACTTCCACTCCCAGCACCTGCGCACCGGGCTGGGCTAGGGCTAGGGCAAAGCCGCCCACGCCGCAGTACAGATCCCAAATCGACTGGCCCGCATAGTCGCGCGCCCAGGCGCGGGCTTGGGCATAGAGCCCGGCGGCCACGTCACTGTTGGTTTGGAAGAATGATTGCGGGGGCAGCACCAGCGGCAGGACGCTTTTTTTGTTATTTACGACGACGCCGTCCCCACCCAGTTCCGGCAGGTACAGCGGCATGTCCAGGGTTGAGTCCTGGCTCAAAATAATTTCGCGTTCGCCCTCCAAGATTGCGGCCGGGCGGGGCTGAATATTTACCGACAGCACCCGCAAGCCGGGCAGTTCGCGTTGCAGGCGGGGCGCACCTTTACGGATAGCCGGCAGCTGCGCCGTCGAGCGCAAAACGAAACGCACCATCAGCTGGCCGTTAGCCGAGGCGGTAATCAGCACATGCTTAAGCTCCCCGCGCCGCTTGACGATTGAGTAGGGCTGCAATCCCATGCGGGTAATTGCGCGAGTTAATGGGGCTAGTGCGGCTTTAATTTCGTTTACATGCAGCGGGCAGGAAGTTAAATCCGTGCCGTTATCGAAACGGTCAACTAAACCCAGCACCGGGGCGTGGGTTGTGCCCGAAACCGCCAGTTTGGCTTTATTGCGGAAGTGGCTGGGGGCGCTGGCGAAAGGTTCAAGCCAGGCGGCCGTCTCAACCTGGCCTGCAAGTGTGGCTTGCACTGCAGATTGCTTTAATTGCAGCTGCTGCGCCAGGGGTAGATCAAGGTTGGGACAGGAGCGACACAGGGATGCATCGTGGAGCTGACAGAGCACGGTTACAAGCCTACAGGCTTGGTAAGCTGCACGAAGTTGCATTGAGGGATAAAAACTTTACTTTGTATGTAGTCGGGTATTTTGGTGTTTATCCAGGTCAAATTCGCTTTCACAGAAACCTGGGAACACTATTTAAATTTCCCAGGAAATTCACAGCTTGCCCAGGGGTGTTCTTACAGGCAGAGGGGGTTAAATTCTTACTACCGCCAGAGGTTAGCGGTCGCGAGGGTTGGGGAGCCTGATGACCGGCCGAGAGCTAGTTGGACTGAGGTTTAAGGGAGCCTACAGTGAACGTTCTGGCGAAGGAGGCGCCCTCCCCGATCTGGGAACACGGGTTGAGGAACCTCATTGGCGATGGGCCGCACGTTTCACGTGCGGCCCTCGGCATTTTCTTAAGCTTTTTACAAAGTCATCATAAACAATGCTTATATTTACAAAGCTATAGGTTTATCTGCTTTAGTCCTAAAGACCTAAAAGTAAACAATTAAAACTCTTATCCCAAAGGCGTATCCGCACCTTAAATACATGGGTCTCACTTTGGCGCTCACGCTCCACCCCATCCGCTTTTGGGCAACAAAAAATCCGCCCTGGTTTCCAGGCCGGATTATCTGTCTGGTGGACTCGGGGCGTGCCATGGTCACGAAACGCCTAGTATTCCTTCGTAAAGGACGCGATCACGCAGGGGATCCGGCCTCGCACGACCCTGTAGGTGACATGGACATAGCCCATGCGCTCAAAAAACGCCCGGTAGGACGCCGGGTCGAAGTGCTCCTGGAAGTGTATGCCGCATCGGGAGATCAGCTTCAGAAATATGGTGTGTGCACGCTTCTTGGGAATCACGTAGGTGGGCACGATGATCGTGCCGCCCGGGCGCGTAACCCGCTTGAGCTCCTTGAGCGCGTCGCCCGGTTCAGGCAGCAAGTGAATGACGTTGGCAGCAACGACCGCATCGAAGGAGTTGTCCGCGTAGCGCAAGTGGGTGATATCCGCCTGTTCGACGACCACGTTCGGGTAGCGCGCGAGCTTCTTCCCGGCCTGCTTGAGCATCCCCTCGGAGTAGTCGGTCGCGACCACACGCGCACATGCGGGAGCGATGGCTGCGGTGATCGTGCCCGTGCCGCACGCACATTCGAGCACGGTGTCGCCGGGGCGAATCAACCGGGCAACGGCGCTGCCTGTCCCGTAGTACACCCTCCTGTTGAGCGTGTTGACGGCGAGGTCGTAGAGCGGGGCAACCCGATCCCAGATCATATTGTTCCTCCACTTTCAAACGAAGTGACAGGTCAACGAAAACCTAATTATACCCGAGTTCCAGAAACGCTTGAGGTGACTGCAAGGCATCACCTGAAAGCAACAAGCTCTCCACTTTTCCTCAATCGCCGATCTGTTTTTGCCGCACGACTCGAGGCCTCGAAAAGGGCGTGAATTACCCAGCGTCGCGGTGCTCGCGACGCTGACAGTGGGCTGCAGGCTAGCTGCAGAAACTACCGAAGAAGCCACTCTTCTTCTTAGCGTTGGCATACTCCTCGTCAGTATGGTCCTTATCGCACCACTGATCCGGGGGCACTTGTTCCTTCACCGAGTCGATGTGCTTGCCGCAGCCCTTCCAGGTGGTCTTTCCGCATACCTCGCAGGTGGTGGGTCGACACATGATTGTCTCCTTCGTTGTTGCGCTGCGACGCATCGTTGTTTTCGGGGCCGAAGTCATTATGCGCTCCCCTCCCCATGACGAGGAAGGCCTCGGCCTTCTCGCCGAGCCAGACCTGGACCTCACCGAGGCGGTCGCGTAGCTGGGTGTGGGGGTTGTTGAGGGAGTTGAGCATATGCCCGGCCCTATCCCCAACCGTGCGCACATACAGAAACCCCGGACTTCCAACGGAAGCCCGGGGTTGGGATGCGTGGAGCTAAGGGGATTCGAACCCCTGACCTTCTCATTGCGAACGAGACGCGCTACCAACTGCGCCATAGCCCCATGGGCGGATTTAGCTTAGCACAGCGCGCGGCCCGGGTAAATTCTGCAAGCCACACCCTGGCTGCTTATTCACCCGCCGCCTGCTTATTCACCCGCCGCGCGACGCCGCTCCAAGACAGCATCGAGGTCGATCGGCTTGAAGTCCCCAGCCACAGACTCCACATCCAGCGACACGTTAGCCGGAGCGCTGGAGGGACGCACCGGGTTAACCACGCCGGTTACTTCCTTAGCGGAGTTGAAGTCCGCCTCGGCCTCTACAACCCGGCGACGCGGACCACGCGCAGCCATGGTGTAGCTGGGGGCGGGCACGTTCACCGGCTCCCACTTGGTGGCGCTAGCGGCCTTGGGGGCTGCCTTAGTGGTCTCGACGACGTCGCCAGCGCTGTCAGCGGAAGTCGCCTTAGCGGCAGAGACCGGCTTAGCGGCAGAGACCGGCTTGGCGACAGCCGAAGCAGACGCAGTAGCCGAGGCGGCCGGCTTGGCAACAGTCGGGGCAGACTTGGCGGCCCGCTCAACCGGGGCGGCCGGCTTAGCCACCTCCTCAGCCCGCTTAGCTTCAGCCTGCTTGTTTAGGCGTGCCAAATACTTGGCTTCAGTGGCGGTTTTAGCTTCCCGCACCAGCTGATCTTTAGCCTTAGCTACCTGCTCACGCTGACGCACATCGGTTTCCTCGGCGCTTTCGCGGGCCTGACGCTCCTGCTCAGCCAGCTCCTTACGGGCCGCAGCAACCTCCTGCTCACGCAGGCGAGCCGCCTCGCGGCGGGCTGCTTCCGCTTTTGCCTTACGGGCGGCAATCTCAGCCTCACGCTTAGCTTTAGCTTCCTTGACGCTCTTGGCGGATCGGCCTACACCTTCAAGCTGCTCCTCTAGCTGGCTCACCCGCACAGCCAGAGCAGCATCATTTTTGGAGCTTACGCGACGTACGCGCACGTCACCGACCATAGCGGCCGCAAGCAGGGCCGCCGTCGGCAAAACCACAAACCAAGGCCAAGTAAAGACCCCCGCTAAAACCCCTAAAAGCACAGTTACGCCAGCTAAAGACCCCATCAGGATACGGCGAGTTTTGGCAGCAGCTGAAGCTTTGGCCTGGTGAGCAGCCTGAGCCCGCTTTGCCTTCGCTAAATCACGCTCCAGGCGCGCGGCACGCACGTTCCTCACGGCAGGTCGATTCATGACCTTCACCTCCGGGCTAAAAATCAGCCTAGCAATATCATTATTATTCGCGTGACCTGTAGATTTACCTGCCACCATAGCCGTATTTAACACACGCAGGTGGGGCGAGTAGCGATCCTGGTCATGCGAGTAGACTGCTAGCCTATCGCGCCTGCGCAAATGTGGCAGCAAATAGAACGAGATTGCGACCGCCAGCGCAAAACCAAGAACCGCCTGAAACACCATACGACTAAAAGTAAGTGTTTATACAGGAGGCATCCGGAAGTTTCGCGGCGTGTCGTTACTATTGCGTTACATATCTAAAAGTAGGCAATGCAATTGCGTCCCAGCATTAACTTGCGTAACTTCTTCGGGCACCACCGCAATAGCATTTGCATAGGCCAGGCCAGAAATAGTTTGCACCCCTGGCGCCTGCGTGGGGTGAGCCTGATAGCCAGTACTGGGGGCACCAGCTAGCTGAACCGGCACAAATTCACGCATCCCCGCCGGGCTAGACCAGGATGTAGAAACCGCCGCCGGCAGCGAGGGACGGTGGATATCCTGCCAGCCAGCAATCGAACGCAGCACCGGGCGCACAAACACCTCAAAAGCCATCTGAGCACTGACCGGGTCACCGGGCAGACAAAACACCGGAATACCGTCACCTAGCGTGCCCACACCCAACTGGCGCCCCGGGCTCATCGCCACCGTGTCAAACCGCACCGTGCCCAGCGGCGAGAGCACCTCTTTCACCGTGTCACCCTGACCCACACTCAAACCACCGGTGGTGATCAGCAGGTCAGAGCGCACCAGCTGGTCCTCCAGGGTTTCGGTAAGGGCGTGGTACTCGTCGGGGACGGCACTTACTCGGAAAGGCTGCCCGCCGGCGTCGGCCACCGCTGTGGACAGGGCGTGACCGTTAGCGTCATACACGTCCCCCGGCTCAGCGCGCTGACCGGGCTCAATCAGCTCGTCGCCAATAGAAACCACCACCACGCGCGGCACCGGGTGCACCGCCACGCGCTGGTGACCCAGCGAAGCCAGCAACGCCACCTGACGCGCCCCAATTCGGCTGCCCTTAGAAAGCACGGTAGCGCCAGCCTCAACGTCCTCACCCAACATGCGCACCCGCTGACCAGCATTGACCTTACGGTTAATGGTCACCTGCGCCTCACCCCGGTCGGTGAACTGCCAGGGAACCACGGCGGCGGCCCCCTTCGGCATGGGCGCACCAGAGTCAATCAGCACCGCAGTGCCGAACACAAGATGAGTGCGGCGCACATCCCCCGCGCGGACGGCGTCGATCACATCCAGCACCACCGGCGTGGCCGGGGAGGCGCTGACGCAGTCCTTCGCGCGCACCGCGTAACCGTCCAAACCGGCCAGGTTCGCGGGGGGCATATCCACGTCAGAAACGATATCTGCAGCTAGCACCGTGCCCACGGCGTCGGAAAGTACCACGTCAAGCGGCTCAGCAGCGTGGGCGACCTCAAGGCAGGCCGATAAATGTTCAGCGACGGTACGCATTTGAAACTCCTGTGGGGTCAGTGGCGCGACACTTAGGGATACTTTTAGGGTACCCTGGAAGTACGAGAAACCGGATCAAGTGAAGGGAACTCAATGACCGACACCGTAGTCGGATTGGACGTTGACGATCTTAAGGACCACCTGCGTTACAAGCTTCGCCGCACGCGCGCTGCGTACAGCCACCCGTCCCGCCGCCACGACGCCCGTTGTGCGGCTTTAGCCGAAAACGTCTTTCAGGCTTTAAACGGCGCTCAGGCCGTGGCAGCCTATGTGTCTGTAGGAGACGAGCCCTGTACTCGCCTACTCATTGATGAGCTGCATGCCGCCGGTGTGCAGGTGCTCCTACCTGTGCTTGGGCCCCACTTATCGCGCAGCTGGGGCTGGTTCCGTGGTAGCGATGATCTGGCTACCCGCGCTCCCGGCCGTCCCCCCGAGCCTTCTGGCCTGGTGCTGGGGCCTGCCGCTATCACGCTGGTGCAAAGCGTACTGGTGCCGGCGCTGGCAGTTGACGCGCACGGCAACCGCCTAGGTCAAGGCGGCGGCTGGTATGACCGAATGCTGCCACTGGTTAACCCTGGTGTGGAAACTTTCGCACTGCTGCACCCCAACGAGTATCTGACCGACACGACCCTACCCACTGCCGAGTTTGACCGCCCGGTTAGCGGCATTATCACCACGGAAGGCATCACCCGCTTCTAGTGGGCCTCGCCTGCGGGCTGCTCTTATGTTGTCCCTCGCCTGCGGGCTGCTCTTGCCTGGGTCCCGGCCAGCGCTGAGAGCTCCCCCGTTAACAGCGGGCCCGCACACTATCCCCGCGTCCTTGGAACGTAAGTTCTTGGGCGCGAGGTGTTTTTTGCCGACGACGGCGCCGCTGCGGGCTGCAGTTTGGTGCGGGGCGGTTTTACGCACCTGTGGATAAAAAATTTCCTAAATGCTGCCCATCCACAGCCGCCCAGCAGGCACTGGACTAAAAGCTAAACACTTGATTCATGCAACGCAAAACCGGCTCTGCCGTTCACTGCCAGGGGCTCAACCAGGAGTGGCTCAACCAGGAACTCGACGAACCCCAGCGCAGCTTTAGCCTGCGCTTTAACTCAAGGGCCTCTTGGCGCGGCCAATTGTGGCTGCACCGGCGGCTGATCACCGCCTTAGCCGTGCTTTTATGCGCACTACTGGCAGTTCAGGCGCTGACTAACCCCGGGCAGGTAAAGGTATGGGTAATGCGCACGGATATGTCCTTAGGCCAAGTGATCACCAGCAGCGACGTCGTCCTAAGCAACCTGCCAACCTCGCCACCACAAGCGGTACGCACCTCCCCAGTGGGCCGAAAACTGAGCATTGACCTACCCAAAGGCACCGCACTGATTGAATCAATGCTTACCGGGCCGGCGCTCTCACATCTAGGCAAGCAGCAGCGGGTGGTGCAGTTGCAGATACAAACCGGCTCGCAGCTGGCGCGTATAGGCCAGCAGGTGGACATTGTGGGCACAGTGGCCAGCACCACTAATAGCGGAGTGGTTTCTAGTGACGGCGCATACTCCCAGGCCGGGGCGCAGGTATTGGCGCAGAAAGTCACAATTGTTGATGTAGAGCCGCCAAACAAAGCGAATCTCACCCAAACACAAGGGACTATGAGACTAATAACGTTTGCAGTTAAGGAAACTGAGGCTACGCTTTTATGCGGCGCGGCCTCCCAGGGCCCGCTTTCAATAGTGCTCAGACCCTGAAACGGGGTAGGCACACCCACTTCACTTAAAACTTCAGGGGGAAAACCATGCTTAAGGGCTTCCGCGACTTTATTTCTCAGGGCAACGTGGTCGACCTAGCCGTCGCCGTTATTATCGGTAACGCTTTCAAGCCGATCGTTGACAAGGTAACCGCTTTCATCATGGGCATCCTGGCTCAGCTAATCGGTTCCCCGAACTTCGACTCCGTACTGCAGTTCAAGATTGACCCCAGCTCCAAGGAATACATCCAGCCCGGCGCCATCCTGACCCAGGGCATCAACTTCCTGCTGGTGGCCGCCGCTGTTTACTTCTGCATCGTGCTGCCCATGAACAAGATGCGCGAGCGCAAGGCTGCCAAGGAAGCCGCAGCTCCGGCCGTTCCCACCGAGACCGAGCTGCTCAGCGAGATCCGCGACCTGCTGGCCAAGCAGAACTGATCTTCTCTTCGCATACATACAAGTACACACAGGTACATACAGGTACATACAAAATCGTCCCTCGCCTATAAAAAATTCATGGGGTTTTATAGGCAAGGGACGATTTGTCAGTATTTGTAACCATCTAACTTTGCAGCCCTCTAACCTCTACCTCTCTATCCACTCCCCCAGCTCCCCCGCCGCGCAATGTCAGCCCTCACGCCACTAGTCCACACTCGCCGTACGCCGCGTGCCGCTGACCCACAGGTGCTACCAACACCTCAACGCGCACCGAAGCACCCACCAGAGCACACTCCCCTCAGCGCTCACAGCCCACGCACGCCGCCGACCCGCGCGACCACCAGCCCGGCGCCGTCGCCAAACCCCACCGTCAAGACCCGCCGACCCAAAAGCCGCGCCCGCACCTAAAATTTTCCGGCCTAAGCAAGTGACACTAAGGCGAGTGTCTGCAAAGATGAAGCTATGGCGTTTCCTAAAAGACATCTATCCGACGGCGAGTACGTAGTCGACTACATGCGCACCCACCCCAAAGTATTGGGCTGGCGCATCTTGGGCACCATACTGCTCATTACCGTTGCCATCATCGCCAGCGTAATTGCCCCACAGTCGTGGCAGCCTTGGGGGCTTTACGCAATCTGGATCCTGACACTTATTGTGGCTTTCCCACTATTTATTACGCCTTGGCTGCAGTGGCTAAATAAAACCTTCACCATCACCAACCGCCGCATCATCACCCGCAAGGGCATCTTCAACAAGGGTGGTCACGACATCCCCCTCTCGCGCATCTCTGACATCCGTTACGAGCGCGGCTGGACCGACCGCATTTTCGGTTGCGGCACCCTGATTTTGGAAACCAGCGCCGAAAAGCCGGTGCGCCTAGAGGACATCCCCAAGATCGAGGCTGTGCACGTGCGCTTGGCTAACATGCTCTTTGAGACTGACGCCGACGCCGATGACCGCGCCGCCGGTGGTTACGATCGCCCCGTAGATCCGCAGGCTCCGGCCGGCCCAGGCGCTCGCGTCGAGGGCTGATTACATAGCAGCAGGCTAGACACTGTGGGGTCGTGGCGTGGGGTAGACCGCAGGGCAGCAGCCATCAATGCTTTGCGCGACTACTCGACGATGCAAACCATCATCGACACCACCGACGACGACCTCAAAGCCATCGCCGAAGATATCCCCACCGTCAGCTCACCCAAGCTGGATGGGATGCCTGGTGGTGGGTTCCAACCCCCACGGGGGCAGAGGAGAGGATCATGGCGCACCTGGAGCGGATTGATAACCGCCAGCGCCGCTACCTCCAAACGCCGGAGCAAAGCCCTCGAACACCTAGCCATCCTCCTCTACGGACGCTATAGCCCCCGCACCGCACCCAACTTGCCCCTTCCTTCGGAACCAGAAATACCGCGTAAGCACCGTTGCGACTGACACGATTATGGGATAAGCCAAGTAGCCAATTCTGCCGTCGTGGAGGTAGTACGCGATCCGGCCTTGTACTACGGGCCCAGTACTCGCCACTGCCGTGAGCACCGTCAAGACGATAATGGAGGGCAGCCTCAATGTCGTGAAAAGCTTGCGGTTAGCAATCGCTGCGTAGCCAAGAACATTCAAGACTCCACTAATATCGAGCAGCACTAGACCAAACCACGTTATCTCACGCAGTGGCCCGACGTTTTTTCCACTCTCGATAAAAACTGCGTGCTGGTTTGCGATAAGCCAACAGTCGATAGCCACCAGCACAGCGAAAAGCAGCCCAAACTTCAGCACCTGGACGCCCTGAGGCGACAAAGCCTTCTCGAGCGCCCCTAAAGCTTCTCGCAGCAGTTGCCGTACCTGTTCCATACCTCTATGAGACCACAACACCCTGGAGAAAGCATGGCTCGTGATGGCACGAACCGGGGCGGACGCCGCGTCCGCGCAGGCACCAAACCCGAGCCCAGCGCTTACCTGGCTGCCCAACAGAGGGATGGCACCCAGCTTAGGGCGGATGAGATCTACCGTGAGACCTGGGAGTGGCTAGCCGACAACGGGTGCTGCGATCGCGTCCCCGTTTGTGGGGGTCTTGTTCGTTTCCCTATCATCATCCTGAATCCCCCTTTTGGGCCCTTACGGGCGTTCGCTAATGCAGCGGGCGCCCGTTGTGTTTGTTAACACCTTTTTTGCACTTGATGCAAATATGCATTGGGTGCAAAATTGTTTCCCGTGAAACATTCTGTGAAACAACTTCACTGTCCGGTAGTGTTGGACACTGAAATGCCGCCTCACAAACGGCGTCGCTATAGGGCGATTCGCCAGGCTGCCGCCGAGTTGGTTCGCGAGCGTGGCTATGAGGCCATGACTTACGACGCCGTAGCTGAGCGCGCCGGGGTCTCACGTCGGACCGTTTTTAATTATTTCCCCACCAAATTCGATCTAATTAAAGTCTGGCCCACGCTCGACGCTAAAGCCTTCGCTCATATCGCTACCAATAGCGAAAATTTCCTAGCAGATCTGCGTGAACTGCTGCTTGAGCGTGCCAGGCACCTTGACGGCGACCGGGCAGAATTTTTGTTACAGCGCGAAATTGCCGCAACCGACCCGGAAGTTCACAACCGCATCGACGCAGCAATTCGCAACTCTTTTGAGTCACTGCGCCCAGCCTTAGCTCAGCGCACCCAGCTCAGCGAAGATGACTCTCGACTACGAATGGCGGTCTACCTGATGCTGGCCATTGAGCGCGCAGCTTTCGATGAGTGGCTAGATAACGACGCTTTCAGCTCTGCCACTTTAGAAGAGGCCATTGATCACACCTTGGCTTTGATGGTCTCCCTTGTTGGCTCAGGGACTGACCTCCCCCCAGTAGCCAAGCCGAGCCCTGCCGTCGAACCTAAAAAGATTAACCAAGCCAAACGCAAGAAGCAGGAGAAGGAAGGAAAATGAGCACACAAAAGCACGCAAGCGCGCTCGCACCAGCCGCCACGCCCGCATCAACCTCAGCCCAGGCTGCCACGCCCGCACAAACAGGCACAGTAACACAAACCAGCTTTAAGCCAGACCGCCGTTTCTGGGCGGTGTATGTGGCTTTGCTGCTGGTGATGTTCTTGTCAGCCATGGACCAGACCATCGTAGGCACAGCCCTACCCACAATCGTGGGTGAACTGGGCGGCGCCGAGCACATGTCGTGGATTATCACCGCCTACACCCTGGCCATCACGGTTGTTATGCCGCTTTACGGCAAGCTAGGTGACCTGGTGGGCCGCAAGAACCTGTTCTTGGTGGCTATCGGCACCTTCCTGCTGGGCTCTACCCTGTGTGGTTTTTCTACCGACATGACCCAGCTTATTATTTTCCGCGCCCTACAGGGCGTGGGTGCTGGTGGCCTGATGATTTCCGCGCAGGCGGTTATGGCTGACCTGATCCCGCCGCGTTACCGTGGCAGCTACGGCGCCCCGATTGGCGCCATGTTCGGTATCGCTTCGGTACTGGGTCCGATCATTGGTGGCTGGCTGACTGACTCTGTGTCTTGGCGTTGGACTTTCTGGATCAACCTACCCCTGGGCGTAATTGCTTTCACCGCCATGGCGCTAACCCTGAAGCTACCTAAGCACAAGCTGACCGCCCCCATTGACTGGCTAGGTTTAGTGCTTATGGATGTTGCGGCGGTGGCGATCGTTTTGGTGGCCACGTGGGGCGGCAGCGAGTACGCCTGGTCTAGCCCGGTGATTATTGGTATGGGTGCGGCGGGCTTGGTCTGCCTGGTGGCTTTTGTGTTCGCAGAGCGACGCGCGGTTGAGCCGATTTTGCCCTATGAGGTGATGACTAACCGCACCTTCGTCCTGGCCACGCTGATGTCCATGCTGTACATGGGGGCCATGTTTGGCGCCACCTTGTACCTGCCTACTTACCTGCAAATGGGTTATGGATATTCGGCCACGGTTTCGGGGCTTTTGCTGGTGCCGATGACGCTGGGCATGTTGGCTACCGGTATTTTTTCTGGCATAGCCATGAGCCGCACCGGCCATTACAAGATCTACCTGATCATTGGCCCGATCGTTGCGGCAGCTGGCACTTTGGGGATGTCCCAGCTGGATGTTCACAGTCCGGTTTGGCTTATCACCCTGTATGCCACGGTTATAGGTGCTGGCATCGGCTTCTTCTTCCAGCTAATCACCACCCTGGTGCAAAATGACGTCAACCCGCGTCACATTGGCACTGCCACCAGCGGTAATAACTTCTTCCGCGAGATTGGCTTGTCTTTGGGCGTGGCCGCGATGGGTACTGCCTTCTCCAGTGGCCTGAAGGACAACCTGAGCGAGAAGATGCGCGCCTTGCTGGCTAACGCTGACCCGGCCACGCTTAAGCAGATGGCGGCTTTCTCTAACGTTGGTGGCGGCAAGGGTACTTCTGGCCTCACCCCCGCCATTGTTAAGACATTGCCGACGCCGTTGCGTAACGTGGTGGTGGAATCTTACGCCGACGCTTTGATTCCGATCTTCGCCTATTTGGTGCCCACCATGCTAATGGCCGCCGTGTTGGGCGCGCTCTTCCGCAAGAAGGAGCTGGGCATTAAGGCCGCCTTGCAGCTGCTGGAAGAAGAGGAGGCCGCCGCATCTAAGGATGGCGCCGTTGGTGAGGTTGCGTCTGCTGGTGACGCTGCGCCTGCCGCTTCGGTATCTGCCGACGACGCCGTTGCGGCTAGCCCGGTTGCGGGCGCTCACAGCTAGCGCAGGGCGGGCCTTGGCTCCCCAGCCGGCTTAGCCGGCCCGCCCACTGCGCAGAACTGCACTCAAAACTGCGTCACCACCTGGTGGCGCAGTTTTTGTAGTTTTACCGCCCCAGCGTCACTTAACCCGCTCCACTCACTACTTAACCCACTCCCCTTGGCCGTGACACAATACGCATATGGAGTTCCGCTCAGTTTATGATCAAGGCTTTGCCCGTATCGCGGCCGTAACCGCCCCCGTAGCGCCCGCTAATCCAGCTAAGAATGCGCAAACCACTATCGATTTGCTCCAGGAAGCTCAGGCTCAGGGCGTGGCTGTGGCCGTGTTCCCGGAACTCAACCTCACCGGTTACGCCATCGATGACCTTTTCCTGCAGGAAGTGCTGCTGGAGCAGACCCTGGCCGCGATTGAGTCGGTGCGTCAGGCCAGCGCCGAGTTAACCGTCATGGCAGTGGTGGGTGCCCCGCTACGCCAGGGCAACCGCCTATACAACTGCGCGCTAGCCATCCAGGGTGGTCGCGTTTACGCCGTCGCCCCCAAGACTTTCCTGCCCAACTACCGCGAGTTTTACGAAAAGCGCCACTTCGCCTCGGGCGCTAATGCCAGCGCCACCTCTATCACCCTGCCCGGGGTGGGTGACGGCCCCGCCCAGGACGACGCCGCAGCAGCCTCCCAGCACGACGCCGTCGCCGCCTCCGCATCCACCCCGGCCACGCCTACAGCCAACCCCGCAGCTTCCGCAGCTTCTGCAGCCAGCCCCGCAGGCACCACGGCCTCCGCCGTCGTGCCTTTTGGCAACAAGCTGCTCCTAGACTTCCCCCACATCCCGGGCATGGTGTTGCACATGGAGGTGTGTGAGGACCTGTGGGTGCCGGTGGCGCCCTCCGCCCAAGCCGCCCTGGCGGGCGCCAATGTACTGGTGAACCTGTCGGGCTCGCCCATTACTGTGGGCCGCGCAGACGACCGTGAGCTGCTGGCCCGCTCGGCTTCGCTGCGCTGCAACGCCGCCTACGTGTACGCCGCCGCCGGTGAGGGCGAGTCCTCCACGGACCTGTCGTGGGATGGGCAAACCATGATCTATGAGCTGGGTGAGAAACTGGCTGAAACTGAGCGTTTCCCGCAGGGCCCGCGTATGGCGGTGGCCGACGTCGATATCCGCACCCTGGCCTCAGAGCGACTACGCCAGGGCAGCTTTGACGACAACCGCGTTGAGCAGCAGGGTACTGCCAGCGACTACCGCACCATTTCGGTGCCGCTAGTGCCCACCCGCGCCGACATTGGTTTGCGCCGCCCACTAGATCGCTTCCCGTTCGTGCCAGACGACCCGGCACGCCTAGCACAGGACTGCTACGAGGCCTACTCGATCCAGGTGGCCGGACTGGAGCAGCGCCTGCGCGCTATCGGCAACCCCAAGCTAGTGATCGGGGTTTCTGGCGGCCTGGACTCCAC
>ERZ1699259.234-NODE-234-length-27583-cov-3.150204_pt1 | contig 27583 bp, 25 predicted proteins | sample MGYA00581525_ERZ1699259 | MGnify/ENA primary metagenome ERZ1699259 (study PRJEB42319, sample SAMD00040332) | human oral metagenome | material: saliva | host: Homo sapiens | study: EMG produced TPA metagenomics assembly of PRJDB4115 data set (Metgenomic analysis of... | reverse complement strand
GTTATGTTGGGTGGGTTTAAGAATGGATGAAATATGGTTTGCCAATTATGCTGATTTTAATGCCATTGATGATTGGTGTGCTTTATGTGGTTTTCCGCCCGAAATTTGACTTACAATTTGAGCAATCTTTCGAGAAAATTGACCTAACGCCAACTCGCATCTTAACCTTAATTATTTTCGCATTGACAGCAACTGGTTGGATTTTTAGCTCAAAAATTAATCCAGCACTTTCAAGTTTACTTGGATTACAAAGCAAAATTGCAAGTTTCGATACCATTATTGCTTTAATTGCCACAGCGGTTATTTGTATCACTCGCATTGCAACGTGGAAACAAATTCAAGAAGGTACAGAATGGGGTGTGCTATTTCTCTTTGGAGGCGGCTTAACCTTAAGTGCAATTTTAGGGAATACTGGTGCAAGCAAAATAATGGCAGATGGCATTGTAGCCTTTATTGAAGGCGGTCATTACTACATCATCGGCTTAATTGTGGCAACCTTCATCATCTTCTTGACTGAATTTACCTCAAACACTGCAAGTGCAGCTTTACTTGTTCCAATCTTTATTTCTATCGCACAAGCATTGAATATGCCACCGCTTGGCTTTGCGATGATTATCGGCCTAGGTGCATCTTGTGCCTTTATGATGCCGGTTGGTACCCCACCGAATGCGATTGTGTACTCGACAGGTTTTGTGAAACAATCTGAAATGATCCGCGTGGGTAAATTTATTGATTTAACCTGTATGCTAATTATCGGGACAATTGCTTATCTCTTCTGGATGTAACCTTTAAAACCGAATAAGTGCGGTTAAAAACAAGATGATTTTTAACCGCACTTTTTTATTTTATTTACGCAAACGTTTGCCTCAAATCAAAATTAACGTATAATTCGCACAATTTTTTTACTTAGGGAAACCAAATGAATAACAACCTGCTTTATACGGTGGAAGACAAACCACCTTTCGGATTGAGTTTACTCCTTGCCGCACAACATTTACTTGCTGCATTAGGGGGTATTATTGCCGTACCATTGGTCATTGGTAACGTCTTAAAATTACCAACCGAAGATACTATTACGTTAGTTAATGCGGCGCTTTTAATTTCTGGTGTGGTAACCGTTGTCCAATGTAAAGGCTTAGGGCCTATTGGTATTCGTTTGCCAAGTGTGATGGGGACCAGTTTTACTTTCGTTGCTGCTGCACTTGCCATTGGTTTCAGTGAATATGGCATCGCCGGTATATTAGGTTCTTCTCTCATTGGTTCTTTGGTGATGATTATCGGCAGCTTTTTCATGCCGTATATTCGTAAATTGTTCCCACCACTTGTGACGGGGACTGTCGTCATGATGATCGGCTTAAGCCTCATTCCTGTTGCCGTTGACTGGTTCGCAGGTGGTCAACGTGGTGATGCAAATTATGCGACGCCAGAAAATTTAATGATGGCGAGCTTTGTCTTAGTGATCGTGGTAGCCCTCGTACAATGGGGAAAAGGGATTTTCTCTGCAGCAGCCATCGTTATTGGGATGATGACTGGTTATGTCGTCTGTTTAGCCATGGGCTGGGTAAGCTTTGAAGGCGTAAAACAAGCACAAACTTTCGCGATTCCGCAACCACTACACTTTGGTTTAGCCTTCCCTATTTCAGGGATTATCGGCATGTCTATTGCCTATTTAGTGACGATCGTTGAATCAAGCGGTAACTTCTTAGCCCTAGGTAATGCCACCAAAACCGAAATCACCGGTAGACATTTACGCGGCGGGGTTTTAGCTGATGGTTTAGGATCTGCCCTAGCTGCCATTATGTCCACCACACCATTCTCTTCATTCTCACAAAATATCGGCGTGATTTCCTTAACTGGCGTAGCAAGTCGTCATGTGGTTGCACTAACCGGTGTGCTTCTAGCACTAGCGGGCTTATTCCCTGTATTCGGTGCGTTAATTGTATCAATTCCATTACCAGTATTAGGCGGTGCAGGCTTAATGATGTTCGCGATGATTATCGCCGCGGGTATCCAAATGTTGGATAAAGTGGCACGTAGCAAACGTAATGGTTTAATCATTGCCATTTCCATTGGCTGTGGCTTAGCCGTGACGACTCGTCCAGAATTGCTTGATAAATTACCGCACTTTTTCAAAGAAGTGCTCGGTTCAGGCATTACCGTAGGTTCATTACTTGCCTTAATTCTTAACCTCGTGCTTCCAGAAGATAAAGTGGAAGAAACAAAAGAATAAAAATAGATAGCGAATAAGGGCAGATTAACACTGCCCTTTTCTTTTCCTGTAAAACATTTCTAAAACTGACCGCACTTTGTTAAAATCAGGCATCATTTTCCATTTATGAAGGAATAAAAATGGCAGATTTACCTTTCTTAGTTGAACTCAACGAACAAAATCTTAGTGAAACGTTGCAACGTTCGGTGGAAACACCACTTGTCATTAACTTTTATGCGCCAAGCCATAAAGAATCAGCAGATTTTGCAACAGTCCTACAACGTGTTGCAGAACAACACCAAGGACAATTTATCCTCGGCTTAGTCAATTGTGAAACAGAGCAAATGATTGCTGCTCAATTTCGTATTCAAGCATTGCCTACTACCTATCTTTTCAAAGAGGCTCAAGCAATAGATGCGTTCCCTGGTGCATTAGATGAAGCCAGCTTATTGCAACGTTTGAGTGCGATTTTGCCAAAAGAAGAAGATTTAAAATTCCAAAAAGCCTTGGATTTTTTACAAGTGGAAGATTACGACTCTGCCCTTCCATTACTGAAAGAAGCCTGGGAGCTTTCAGATAAGAAAAACAGCGATGTGGCATTACTTTATGCGGAAACCTATATCGCCATGAAAAAAACAGAACCTGCGGCAGATATTTTAGCGCAAATTCCTATTCAGGATCGCGACAGCCGTTGGCATGGATTACAAGCGCAGATCGAGCTTTTAATTAAAGCAGCTGACACGCCAGAAATTCAGCAATTACAAGCGGATTATGCAAAAAATCCAACGCCTGAAATTGCGTTGAAATTGGCAGTTCAGCTACATCAAGCCAATCGAAACGAAGAAGCATTGGATTTATTATTTAGCATTCTTAAACAAGATCTTTCTGCAGAAAATGGTGAAGTAAAACAACAGTTTTTATCTATTTTATCAGCCATTGGCAATGCGGATCCTATCACCAATAAATATCGCCGATTGCTGTATTCATTGCTTTACTAATACGATCAACTATTTTTTTATGCATGAAGGCTTTATAATGAACGAATTCCAAAAGCCTCATGCTTTATTTTATAAACAAAGGATTCTTTATGTCAGACGTTAAACACAGCAAATTATTAATTTTAGGTTCAGGCCCTGCGGGTTATACCGCCGCTATTTATGCCGCACGTGCAAACTTAAAACCTGTTTTAGTGACCGGTCTTCAACAAGGCGGTCAACTTACCACCACGGATGAAATTGAAAACTGGCCGGGTGATTTTGAAATGACCACTGGTCCAGGTTTAATGCAACGTATGTTACAACACGCCGAAAAATTTGAAACGGAAATCGTGTTTGACCATATCAATAAAGTCGATTTATCTTCTCGCCCGTTCAAACTTTATGGCGATATGCAAACCTTCACATGTGATGCATTAATCATCGCAACTGGGGCATCCGCACGTTATATCGGATTAGAATCTGAAACTGCTTATAAAGGCCGTGGCGTTTCAGCTTGCGCTACCTGTGATGGTTTCTTCTATCGTAATAAACCGGTTGCCGTTGTGGGTGGCGGAAATACCGCCGTTGAAGAAGCACTTTACTTGGCTAATATTGCTTCGGAAGTACATTTAATCCACCGTCGCGATAGTTTCCGCGCAGAAAAAATCTTAATTGATCGCTTATACAAAAAAGTCGAAGAAGGCAAAATTGTGCTTCATACTGACCGCACTTTGAATGAAGTGTTAGGCGATAACATGGGCGTAACCGGTGTACGTTTAGAAAACGTGAAAACTGGCGAAAAAGAAGACGTGAAATTAGACGGTTTATTTATTGCCATCGGTCATGCACCAAACACTGAAATCTTCCAAGGTCAGCTTGAACTTAATAATGGTTATATTGTGGTTAAATCAGGTCTTGAAGGCAATGCAACAGCAACCTCTGTGGAAGGCGTATTTGCTGCAGGTGATGTAATGGATCACAACTATCGCCAAGCGATTACTTCAGCAGGTACAGGCTGTATGGCGGCATTAGATGCTGAACGTTATTTAGATGCATAAGAATAAGTGCGCTAAATTCTCATGTAAGGTGCGTAAAACAAGGTTTCACGCACCTATTATTTTTCAAAGGTAGATTTTTTTAATCCTCCACCCAACTCATCCTATCCTAGGATAAATAAAAACAATGGACAAACTTCGCCAAAAATATTTACAAAAATGGCTTCGTGCGCAGCAACAACCTGTTAAAAAATTAATGCGCACCAATATTGCCCTTGCCACACTTTCCTCCTTAATTCTTGTGGCTCAAACCTATTTTCTTGCGACATTACTCGACAAGCTCATTATGCAACATGTCGATCGCGCTGAACTGGTTCCCTATTTTATTGCATTAATCATTACTTTTGCTTTACGTGCGGTCATTTTATGGCTACGCGAAAAAATTGGTTTTAAAGCAGGTCGATTACTACGCAATCATATGCGTCAAAAGATCTTAGATAAAATCCATCAAGTTGGGCCGGCCACCATCAATAACAAACCAGCTGGTAGCTGGGCAAGTCTCATGCTTGAACAAGTGGAAAATCTGCATAACTTCTATGCCCGTTTTCTACCACAACAAAGTTTATCGGCTATTGTACCAATGGTGATTTTAATTGCCGTATTCCCACTCAACTGGGCAGCTGGATTGATTTTGATGGTTACTGCACCACTTGTTCCAATTTTTATGATTCTGGTAGGGATTGCGGCGGCAGACAGTAGCCAAAAAAATATGGCTACCCTTTCTCGCTTAAGTGCACAATTCTTGGATCGCTTACGTGGTTTAGAAACCTTGCGTCTTTTCAACCGCACTTCAGAACAAACACAACATATTGAAAACACAACGGAAGACTTCCGTGAAACGACCATGGCCGTACTTAAAATGGCGTTTCTCTCTTCCGCTGTGTTAGAGTTTTTCACCTCCATTTCCATTGCTTTAATGGCGGTGTATTTTGGTTTTAGCTATTTAGGCCAAGTCGAATTTGGTACTTATGGTACCACGCTGACCTTATTTACCGGCTTTTTCTGCTTAATTCTTGCACCAGAGTTTTATCAACCATTGCGTGATCTCGGGACTTACTACCACGATCGTGCAGCCGGCATTGGCGCAGCTGATGCCATTGTCGATTTCTTAGAAGCGGATTATTTAATTGCACATCAGGGTAATGAACAAATTCCAGCACAAAGTGCGGTCGAAATTCAGGCTGAAAATTTAGTGGCACTTTCTCCACAAGGTCAACCATTAACTAAACCCCTTTCATTCCATATTCCGAAAGAAAGCCATATTGCCCTTGTCGGCCAAAGTGGCGCAGGAAAAACCTCTTTAATCAATGTATTACTCGGTTTCTTGCCTTATGAAGGCAGCTTAAAAATTAATGGTGTTGAACTGAATCAAAGCCGTTTAAGCGACTGGCGCAAACAAATTGCGTGGGTAGGTCAAAACCCATTACTACTACAAGGTAGCATCAAAGAAAATCTACTTTTAGGTGATATTCAAGCAACTGATGAGCAAATTGAACAAGCCTTGATTTCAGCTCAAGCGAAAGAGTTTACCGATAAATTAGGCTTGGATAGCGAAATTAAAGATGGCGGCATTGGTGTATCTGTAGGTCAAGCTCAACGCTTAGCTATCGCACGCGCTTTACTAGGCAAAGGCAATTTATTATTACTCGATGAGCCAACCGCTAGCCTAGATGCTCAATCTGAAAATCTGGTACTTGCAGCCCTTGCAGAAATGAGCCATAACCAAACCACCTTAATGATCACACACCGTATTGAAGATCTAAAACAATGTGACAATATTTTTGTGATGCAAGAAGGTGAAATTGTTCAACAAGGGCATTTCAACCAATTAAAAGATCAAGGCTTCTTTGCCGAATTATTGGCTCAACGAAAAGAGGATATTCAATAATGCGTGCTTTACTTCCCTTTTTACGTTTATTTAAATTCGCCAAGTTGCCTTTATTTTTAGGCTTGGTTTTAATGATTACAGGCCTAGCCTCCAGTATTGGCTTGCTGACCACATCGGGTTGGTTTTTAGCTGCAACGGCCATTGCGGGTCTTGGCACGTTATTTAATTTCTTCTATCCTTCTGCCTCTGTGCGTGGGCTTGCCATTGGCCGTACCCTTTTCCGTTATTTTGAAAAGTTGGTGACACACGATGCGACTTTCCGAATTTTGGCTAAATTACGGGTACAAGTTTTTGAGAAAATTATTCCATTAAGCCCTGGTGTGTTAAATCGCTACCGTAACAGCGATTTGCTAAACCGCTTAGTGTCTGATGTGGATACGCTGGATAGTCTCTATCTTCGCTTAATTGCGCCATTTATTACGGCTATTTTTGTGATTCTAGCTATGTGTATTGGCCTAAGTTTCGTCAATGCTCCTTTAGCCTTAGGTCTAGGTGTGAGTCTACTTTTATTGGTATTCGTTATTCCAACTGTGTTCTACCAACTGGGCAAAAAATTTGGCGATAAACTCGTGCATTCACGTGCACTTTATCGCACGCAATTCTTAGAGTTTATTCAAGCTCAAGCAGAATTATTGCTCTTTAATGCCGAAGATAAATTGAAAGATAACATGGCTAAAACTGAAGCTAACTGGCAAACAGACCAGCAAAAAGAAGCCAATTTAAGCGGATTTTCAACCGCACTTTCACTCTTCTTAAATGGTTTGGTTATTGCCGCAATGTTGTGGTTTAGCTCACAAGCGGAATTTGGCAACGATGAATATCGCATGGCGTTTATTGCACTCTTCACTTTTGCGGCCTTAGCCTCATTTGAAATCTTAATGCCATTAGGTTCAGCATTCTTACATATCGGGCAAGTCATTGCGTCAGCTGAACGCGTGACAGATATTATCGAACAGCAACCATTGGTGACCTTTAATGGCAAAGCGGAGTTCGATCAAAACGCCACAACATTAATTGAAGCCAAAGATCTTTCTTTCACTTATCCTGAACGTCAAAATCGTGCTTTAGAGAATTTGAATTTAACCATTCAAAAAGGTAAAAAAGTCGCAATTTTAGGTAAAACAGGTAGCGGAAAATCCACGTTATTGCAGCTTTTAGTGCGTAATTATGATGCCAATCAAGGAGAATTACGCCTTGCTGGTCAACCAATTGCTGATTATGCAGAAAACACATTACGCAGCCAATTCTGCTTTTTAACACAACGTGTCCATGTATTTAGCGATACACTTCGTCAAAATCTGCAATTCGCAAGTGCGGTCAATATTTCAGATGAAAAAATGATCGAGGTGTTAAATCAAGTTGGTTTAGGCAAATTGTTGGAACAAGAACAAGGCTTAGATATTTGGCTAGGTGATGGCGGCCGCCCACTTTCTGGTGGAGAACAACGTCGTTTAGGCTTAGCACGTATTTTGCTTAATGATGCGCCAATTTTATTATTAGATGAGCCAACCGAAGGTTTAGACCGCGAAACTGAACGCCAAATTCTGCGTTTAATTCTTGCCCATGCTGAAAATAAAACCTTAATTATGGTGACTCACCGCTTAACGGCGATTGAGCAATTTGATGAACTTTGTGTGATTGATGAAGCGAAGCTAATTGAAAAAGGCACTTACGCAGAATTATTGCAATTAGAAAAAGGGTTCTTTAAACAATTAGTGGAGCGAGTGTAAAATAAGAAAGGATAAGTTGGGTGGAAATCTTCCCAGCTTATTCTCGGCACACAGAAATTCCGACTTTGGCTGCTTTCTTCCGAACCTGACCGAGTAAACCGGGCACCGTTGCGAGAGACCGAGAAGATTTCCATTGATATCGCAATGCGATTAGGTGGGCTATTATGCAAGAATTGGCCCTGTATTGCAAAGGTTAATTTATTAATTCGGTGAATTTGACGAGAAAATCAACCGCACTTTTAAGGCAAAACCATGAACTATCTCCAATACTACCCGACAGATGTTGTAAATGGCGAAGGCACCCGTTGCACCCTTTTCGTTAGCGGCTGTACGCATGGTTGCCGTGGTTGCTACAACCAAAAGAGCTGGTCTTTTGATAATGGTGTATTATTTGATGAGGCGATGGAACAACAGATCATCAATGATTTAAAAGATACGCGCATTAAACGTCAAGGGCTCACACTTTCTGGTGGAGATCCGATGCATCCTCGTAATGTTGAAGCCTTACTTCCTTTTGTACAGCGTGTCAAAAAAGAATGTCCTGATAAGGATATTTGGGTATGGACGGGATATAAACTGGATGAACTTGATGATTATCAACGTCAAATGTTGCCTTATATTGACGTGCTTATTGATGGGAAATTTATACAAGAACAGGCTGACCCAAGCTTGGTTTGGCGCGGTTCAGCCAATCAAGTGATTTACCGTTTTAAGGTTTAACCGAATAAGGTTAAGCTATTCTGCCAAGCCGTTTCTTTAATCACTTCAGCATTTTCACTTCTTAAACGGCATAACGCCTCAAAGGTGTGAACAATCCGTTCTGGTCGATTAGGTTGTCCTTGAAAGCCAAACACCGGCATATCTGGTGTATCCGTTTCTAACACCAACGCCTCTAATGGTAACTTCGCAATCGCTTGGCGCGTTTTATTCGCTCGTTCATAAGTAATCGTGCCGCCTACGCCAATTTTATAGCCTAAATCCACAAATCGTTTTGCTTGATCATAACTTCCAGAAAAACCATGCACGACACCACATTTTGGTAAATTGGCTTGTTTTAAAAAACGGAATAATTGCTCATGGGATTTTCGGCTATGTAAATTGACCGACAGATTATATTTCTTCGCTAAATAAAGCTGACTCTCCAGAAAGTGCTGTTGTTTTTGCCATAATTCATCAGCCAATAAATCTGGAATCGCACATTCTAAGCCTATTTCTGCTACGGCTGTACAATTTTGATTACGAACAGATAATGCCGCATCCAATATCTCTAAATCATGCTCTTGATGCTCTTTGATATAAAGAGGATGCAACCCAAGTCCACAATAAAGATGCTCGGGGAAAAGTGCGGTCATATTTTGGATTGTTTTAAAATCCGACTCTTTTACCGCCACAATCAAGATTTTCTGCACATCAGCTTGCTTAGCGTTATCCACGAGCTGAGCTAATGACTCACCAGTGTCATGATGAAGATAATCAAGGTGGGTATGAGTATCGAAGAAAGGCATCGCGTTATTTCACTTAAGAAAAAGGTGTGTAGATTGCGCATCCACACACCGAATTAATTATTCGACAGAAACGGATGTAATCACCACATCTTCTGTTGGAACGTCTTGGTGGAAGCCTTTATTACCGGTTTTTACTTTCTTGATTTTATCAACCACATCCATGCCTTCTACCACTTCACCGAATACGGCATAACCCCATTCTTGTACCACTTCGCGGCCAAACATCTCTTTTGAACGGTAGTTTAAGAAGTCATTATCTGCCACGTTAATGAAGAATTGTGCCGTTGCAGAATGTGGATCAGAGGTACGCGCCATGGCGATTGTGCCACGTTTATTGCTTAAACGATTGTTAGCTTCATTTTGGATCGGCGCGTTTGTTGCTTTTTCACGCATTCCGCTTTCCATACCACCGCCTTGAATCATAAATCCATCAATAACACGGTGGAAAATTGTGTTATTATAGAAACCGTTTTTACAATAATTTAAAAAGTTTTCTGCGGTGATTGGCGCTTTATCAAAATCAAGTTTAATTTTAATATCGCCAAAATTTGTGTGTAATGTAACCATGTTGTTTTCCTCTTGAAAATTAAGGCATTCATTATTCCACAAATGGCGAGAAAGTGCCACCATGAGCAGAAAAGTGCGGTCGTTTTCCAACCAGTTTTAAGAGAAAAAATATGTTAAAGATTTTTAATACCCTCACTCGAGAAAAAGAAGTATTCAAACCTATCCATGAAGGAAAAGTGGGTATGTATGTGTGCGGTGTGACCGTTTACGATTTATGCCATATTGGCCACGGTCGTACTTTTGTATGTTTTGATGTGATTGCTCGCTATTTACGTTCTTTGGGCTACGATTTGACCTATGTGCGTAATATTACGGATGTAGACGATAAAATCATTAAACGTGCATTAGAAAACAAAGAAACCTGCGATCAACTTGTGGATCGTATGGTGCAAGAAATGTATAAAGATTTTGATGCATTAAACGTATTACGCCCTGATTTCGAGCCTCGTGCGACGCATCATATTCCTGAAATTATTGAGATTGTGGAAAAACTGATTGCGCGTGGTCATGCTTATGTTGCAGACAATGGCGATGTGATGTTTGATGTGGAAAGCTTTAAAGAATACGGCAAATTATCACGCCAAGATCTCGACCAATTACAAGCGGGCGCACGTATTGAAATTAATGAAATCAAGAAAAATCCAATGGATTTCGTGCTTTGGAAAATGTCAAAAGAAAACGAACCGAGCTGGCCATCCCCATGGGGCGCAGGTCGTCCAGGTTGGCACATTGAATGTTCAGCGATGAACTGCAAACAACTTGGCGAACATTTTGATATTCACGGTGGCGGTTCTGACCTAATGTTCCCGCATCACGAAAATGAAATTGCGCAATCTTGCTGTGCTCATGGTGGCCAATATGTGAATTATTGGATCCATTCTGGCATGATCATGGTAGATAAAGAAAAAATGTCGAAATCCCTCGGCAACTTCTTCACTATTCGTGATGTATTAAACCACTACAATGCAGAAGCGGTGCGTTATTTCTTACTAACAGCACACTATCGCAGCCAGCTCAACTACAGTGAAGAAAACCTGAATTTAGCACAAGGTGCATTAGAACGTTTGTACACCGCTTTACGTGGCACCGATCAAAGTGCGGTTGCTTTTGGTGGTGAAAATTTTGTGGAAGCCTTCCGTGAGGCAATGGATGATGATTTCAATACACCGAATGCCCTTTCTGTCTTATTTGAAATGGCGCGTGAAATCAATAAATTGAAAACTGAAGATGCAGAAAAAGCCAATGGTCTTGCTGCTCGTTTACGTGAATTAGCGGGTATCTTAGGTTTACTTCAACAAGATCCAGAAAAATTCTTACAAGCGGGCTCTGACGATGATGAAGTCGCAAAAATTGAAGCGCTCATCAAACAACGCAACGAAGCGCGTGCTGCTAAAGATTGGGCTGCTGCAGATGCGGCTCGTAATGAACTCACTGCAATGGGAATTGTGTTAGAAGACGGCCCTAACGGCACGACGTGGCGTAAACAATAATCTCACTTTGATACAAAAACTGCGGTCAAATTGACCGCAGTTTTTCTTTTAAGAAGAAAGCATTACATTTTCGGGTTTTCCATTGTTTTTGCTTTTTTCTTCATTTCTTTTGTTTTCATATCATCAGATTTCATTCCTTCTGATTTCATATTATCCATTTTCATGTCGTGAGATTTCATCATCCCATCAGATGCCATTTTGTCGTTTTGCATTGGCATAGCGTCTTTTGTCATCGGCATGGAATCTTTTGCCATCGACATTTCATTAGATTTCATATCGGTCGCATAAAGACTGGTTGCGAAGAAAAGTGCAGCAATAGCAGTAAAGGTTGTTTTTGCAGTAATATTTTTCATTTTTAATCTTCCTTAATTTGTGAATAATTAAATTAGGTAGAAAGGTTTTCCTTTCATTATAATTAGACGAATGAGGAATCTATTTCTTACACATTTTTCAAGGAAAAAATATGGAAACTGGAATTTCCAATAAAGACTTGGCCCAAATTAGAGAGCAAATGCTGAAATTTGCCACATTACAGGTGGGCAATGCTGTATTAGCTGAAGATTTGGTGCAAGAGAGTTTTTTAAGTGCATTTAACCATCTTGAGCAATTTAAACGACAAGCAGCATTTAAGACCTGGGTCTTTGCTATCTTAAAAAATAAAATCATCGATTTTCTTCGCCAGAAAGACAAATTTGTACTGGAAACCGAAATAGAAGACGAAGAACAAACCAATCATTTCTTTGATGAAGGGGGACACTGGAAAGCTGAACATTCTCCACTCGATCTCGAACTGAGCGAAAGTGCGGTCTATTCTGAAGAATTCTGGCTGATTTTTGAAACTTGCTTAACTTGCCTGCCCGCCAAACAAGCCAAGATTTTTATGATGAGAGAGTTTTTGGAATTATCTTCTGAAGAAATTTGCCAAGAAAATCAACTAAGCATAAGTAACTTGCACACGACACTCTATCGTGCCCGCTTACAACTTCAAAACTGCTTATCTCATAAACTTTAAGGAGTGACTTTATGAAATGTCGCCAAGCGACTCGAGTCATTTCAGATGCGCAAGAACGCCCATTAATGACTAAAGAAAAAATTGGGCTCAATTTGCATCTTGCCATCTGTACACATTGCCGTAAATTTCAACGAAATTGTGGCACATTGAGAAAATTAATGAAGGATTTCAGAGAATAAAAAAGCGGAAGAGAACTTCCGCTTATAACTCTATTACTTCGCAATTAACGCTGTTACACGTGAAATCACTTCTTTGACTTCATCATCCGTCAATTTCCCTTCTTTCACAAATTGCACCTTGCCGGTTTTATCAAGCAAAATAATCACGCTGTCTTTTTCACGTAATCCCCATGCATTTTTAACCGCACTTTTATCATCTAAAATAACTTGGCTATGGGCATTTTCTTTTTTACCTTTTTCTGCACTACTTTTTACAAACATGCCCGTCCCCACAACAGCATCATCAGCGTTGATAATCGTCGTGGTTTGATATTTAGCTTGGTTAAAATGAGCAGCTTTGATGGCTTCGATCATCGCTTGATTTTTCTCTTTCGCTGCACTTCTGCCCGCAATATGTTGAATCACTCGTACTTTTCCTGGCAATGCCGTTGAGCTCCACGATTTATACGCTACATCATTACCATCTAAAGTGATTTCACCTTTATCCGAAACCGTTACATTGGCTAAAAGTTGGTTAGGTTGAATATTGTGCGCGAATGCATTAACTGAGATTAAACTCCCCATCACAGCGCTCAAAAGCATAATTTTTTTCATAAATACCTCATAAATTCCGTGAAATTGCCCATTTTTTGGCGAATAGTCACTTTTTTGTTATACTCCGTGCGCATTATACTTTGCTTAAATCAGATAAAGAAGGAAAAAGAAATGGATCAAATGCCAGCTTGCCCAAAATGTAAAGGCGAATATGTTTATCACGATTCTGTGAATTTTGTTTGCCCTGATTGCGGTAATGAATGGAATGGTAACGAAGCAGTTGAAGCCGATGACGATCAACTGATTGTTAAAGATAGCAACGGTAATTTATTAGCCGATGGTGATGATGTGCTTTTAATTAAAGATTTAAAATTAAAAGGTTCATCTGAAGTGTTGAAGAAAGGCACTAAATTCAAAAATATCCGTTTAGTTAATGGAGATCACAACGTCGATTGTGGCAAAATCATGTTGAAATCCGAATTCTTGAAAAAAGCTTAAGAATTCACAATAAAAAGAGCGGTCGATTTAAAACAACGTTAAAATCGACCGCTCTTTTTTTATTTTCGTTATACCTTCGCAGGTTTCACAATTTCACTTGGATAACAACCTAGCACTTTCAGATAATTACTGAATTGCTTAAGCTCCTCCAAGGCAATTTGGGTATCTGGATGATGAATGTTTCCTTCAATCTCCAAATAGAACATTTCTTCCCAAGGTTTGCCATAAATTGGACGAGATTCAAGCTTGGTCATATTAATACCGTGCTTTTTAAACACAAGTAAAGCATCCACTAGAGAACCCGCTTGTTGCGATGTTGTCATCAACAATAAAGTTTTCGTATGAATTTGTGGTGAAACTTCACGAGCTTGTTTGGCTACCACAATAAAACGAGTAATGTTGTTTTCTTGGTTAGCAATATTATGTTTTAACACATGTAAGCCGTAAAGCTTGCCGCCATCTTCATTACCTAATGCCGCAATATTCGGTTTATTCAAACTTGCTACGAGCTGCATTGCATGAGAGCTACTTTCGCAGTACTCGATATGCACACGCTCAAGACTTTGAATAAATTGACTACACTGCTGGATCACCTGTGGATGGCTATAAAGTGTATCAATTTTGCTTAAATCATCCTGCTCATTCACTAAAACACAGTGCTTGATAGGATAAGCCAACTCGCCTACCAAAGATAAGGTGGTATGTTGAAGCAGATCATAAACTTCATTAATTGCACCTGACGTGGTGTTTTCTAAAGGCAGTACACCATAATCAGCTTCTCCACTTTCAACCTTTTCAAAAATTTGAGCAAAGGAATCACAACTGATTTCAGCAAACTGCTGATTATAACGAGCCGCATAATTACGCGCAGCCAAATTAGAGTAAGAACCACGCTTGCCTAAGAAAGCAATATGTAACGTTTCTTCTCGTTGCTCATTGAGCTTTTTCTGCAAATACACTTGTTGTGTTAATACAGAATCTTCAATGATTTTTTGGAAGACTGACGTAATATACTGTGGTTCAAGCTGATAATTTTGACTTTCAGCAAATTGCACAAGCTCTTGTAAGAGCTGTTGTTCACGCTCTAAATCACGCAACGCTTTTTGCGTCACTTCTTTGCTTCTTACTACATCATATGCCAGGCGGTGGCGCTCTGAAAGCAGCTTTAACAAGCTGCGATCAATTTGCGTAATTTGCTGACGAATTTCTGATAAATCTAATGCCATTTCATTCCTTATTTAAAGGTTACTTCATTATGAGGGATGTATTTTTCAGCATTAATAGGTGAATTTTTCTCAAAAAATTCTTTTAAAACATCCGCATCAATAAAACCAGTGTTTACGAAAGTTGGATTTTTTGTCATGACTGGATAACCATCTCCACCCGCCGCATTATAACTTGGTAAAGAAATACGGTAAGTTTTATTTAAATCTAATGGTTTACCTTGAATTTTCACATTTTCAACTTTCTTCTCCGCACGATTTACTGTCATGCTGATACCTGAATATTGTGCATAGGCACCAGAATCCACTTCTTTCAATGCGACTACATTTAAATAATCCAGTAATTCTTTACCGGTTAATTCAAAATAGCTCACAATATTACCAAATGGATGGATTTTTAAAATATCTTTATAAGTTACATCACCTTCTTGGATAGAATCACGAATACCACCTGAGTTCATAATACCAATGTCAGCTTTCGCTTTTTGGCGTTGTGCTTCTGCAATTAAGTGGCCAAGGTTAGTTTGTTCAAAACGGATGATAGTACGATCGCCTTCTAACTTACCTTTTAGTTTACCCACTTTTTGGCTTAATAACGCATCACCCTTATCTTGGTAAGTTTTTAAAAGTTTTTCCATTTCTGGATCTTGTGGAATCTCTTCGGCATAGTTCACATATTCTGTTTTACCATCTTCTTTTTTCACTTTTTTCTTCAAGTTCACTGGAATTAATTGATAATTCACTAATTTTAATTCACCATTTTTGAACTCAAAGTCAGCTCGACCAACGTATTTACCCCATTCAAATGCTTGCATAATCCAAGTACCATTTTGGAAATCTGGTTTACATGGCTGAGTTGGTTGATAATCTTTAATCCATACACCTTTGTCATCCACACAAATCGGATCATGGCTGTGGCCACCGATAATCATATCGAATGCGCCTTTATCTAAATTACGCGCAAGACTTACATCGCCTGGTGCATTTGACCCATGTTTCGCATCATAGTAATAGCCCATATGTGTTAAAGCGATTTTTACATCAGGCTTAACTTTTTCATTTAGCTCTTTTAATGTGGCTTTTGCTACTGTTGTTGGGTCTTCAAACTTCACATTGTGAAGATATTCTGGGTTACCTAATTTTGCGGTATCCTCTGTGGTTAAACCGACCACGGCAATTTTAAGATCTTGTTTATTTAAAATGGTATAAGGTTTAACTAAAGTTTTACCTGTTTTGGTGTTAATAACGTTTGCAGATAAGAATGGGAAGTTCGCCCATTTTTCTTGCATGTCAAGGATTTGTAATGGATTATCAAACTCGTGATTACCTAATACGGTTGCTTCATAGCCCATCGCATTCATTGCTTTAATGTCAGGTTCTGCTGTTTGCATATCTGACTCAGGTACACCAGTATTAAAATCACCTGCATTTAATAAAATGAGTGAGCCCCCTTTTTGCTCCACTTCAGCTTTTACGCGATTAACAATTGTTTTGTGAGCAGGAAAACCATATTCACCTTTTGCATTCGGCCAAAAATGTCCGTGCGTATCATTAGTGTGCAATATGGTAAATTGATAGGTTTTGTCCTGTTCATATGCCATTGCAGCAGAAGTTGCTAGCACAAGAGGAAGCACGGTAAATAATTTTTTCATATAAAAATACCTCTATTTTTGACCGCTCTTTACCTTCGCAGAAAACAAAAATAATAGAGCAAGATGAGAAATAAAAAAGCTATACTCCCGAAAGAAGTATAGCTTTTCAACAAAACATTGTTATATGAGTACCTGCGCAGGTGCAACATAACCTTGTGGAACTTGTTTCTTATCTTCAAAGGTAACAAATTCCCACGCTTCCTGATCGGCAAGTACAGCACGGAGTAACTTATTATTTAAACCGTGACCAGATTTATAAGCTTTGAAATCACCGATGATATTATAGCCACACATATAAAGATCACCAATTGCATCAAGCATCTTGTGACGAACTAATTCATCTCTAAAGCGTAATCCATCTTCATTTAAGATTCGGTAATCATCTAATACGATAGCATTATCTAAGCTACCACCTAATGCAAGACCTTGAGATTGAAGATACTCAATATCTTTCATGAAACCAAAGGTTCTTGCACGACTGATTTGATGTACGAATGCTTGTGCAGAAAAATCCATCACATAATTACGTACATTTTTACTAATCGCTGGATGATCAAAGTCGATGGTGAAATCTAAACGGAAACCATTATAAGGTTTGAATTCTGCCCATTTATCACCGTCTTCTACTCGTACGTTTTTCTTAATACGAATAAATTTCTTCGGTGCATTTTGTTCTTCAATACCTGCATCTAAAAGCAAGTAAATGAATGGGCTTGCACTACCGTCCATGATTGGAATTTCAGGTGCATCAACTTCAATAATAATATTATCGATACCTAAACCTGCTAATGCTGCGTTTAAGTGTTCTACGGTTGAAACACGCACACCTTGTTCATTCACAAGTGCAGTACAAAGCATTGTATCGCGCACTGAATCCGCATTCGCAGGGAAAGTCACCGGCGGATTAAGATCAGTACGGCAGTAAATCACCCCAGTATTTGGCATAGCCGGACGCAACGTTAACGTTACTTTTTTGCCGCTATGTAAGCCTACACCTGTGACTTTAATGCTTTGTTTTAATGTTCTTTGTTTAATCATCTCTTTTACCTTATTGCTTCACAACAAGATTACTTCTACTCTTATTTCTCATCACGACCAAATGATGCCGGATTAAAGAAATTAGGATTATTTCTTAACTGTTCTAAACGGCTTGGATCAAGCGGTTTATTTAAGTTACCGTATTGCGGATTTTGTTCCTGTGCTGGTTCTGGCTGTGAATTATGTCTTAATGCATCTAAACCATGTAAACCAACTGGCGGTTGTGGCTGAATCGTTTCTTGTGCTACAGGTTGTTGAACTGGCGCTTGTTGCACTGCTGCTTGAGGACGAGCAATCACTACCGGCTCAGCCGCAACAACATCACCCAAACCTGTTGCAACGATCGTTACACGAATTTCATTGCTCATTTCAGGAACTAAACTGGTACCAACAACGATAGTCGCATCTTCTGATGCAAAGCTACCTACTGTGTCACCCACCACGTTAAATTCGTCAAAGCCGAGATCCATACCTGAGGTAATATTAACAAGGATACCTTTAGCATTAGAAAGATCGACTTTCTCTAATAAATCATTTTTAATCGCAAGACGCGCTGCTTCTTCTGCACGACCTGCACCTGGTTCACTTTGAGCTGAACCGAAACCAATCATTGCTTGGCCCATTTCCGACATAACGGTTCTTACGTCTGCAAAGTCCACGTTGATTAAACCAGGAGAGGTAATCATATCGGAGATACCCATAACAGAGTTACGTAATACGTCATTTGCAGCAGCAAAAGCATCAATTAACGTTGCATTTTTCGGGAGAACTTTTTGGATTTGTTGGTTAGGAATAATGATCATTGAATCCACGTATTGTGAAAGATCTTTAATACCTAATTCAGCAAATTGCATACGTTTTTTGCCTTCAAAGCTAAATGGCTTAGTAACAACAGCAACAGTTAGAATACCTAATTCTTTCGCAACTTTAGCGACGATTGGTGCGGCACCAGTACCTGTACCACCGCCCATACCAGCAGCGATAAAGACCATGTCTGCACCTTCAAGCATTTTACGGATTTCTTCTTGGTCATCTTCAGCCGCTTTACGACCTACATTTGGGTTTGCGCCTGCACCAAGACCTTTAGTTGTTGCCCCACCGATTTGTACAGTTTGTTGAACTTGGCTTTTGCGTAATGCTTGCGCATCGGTATTCACCGCATAGAATACGATTTTACCGTGTTCTTCGCTATCAATTGCACTTTCGCCCAAGAAATTACCATTGAATTCTTGTTGCACCATGTTAGCAACCATGTGGTTAACTGCGTTACCGCCGCCTCCACCGACACCGACAACCTTAATCAGTGCACCTGTTTGCTCTTCAAAATCACCATACTCTGGGTATAACATTTGCTGTTCTCCGTTACTGCTAATACTCTGCTAGCACATTAATAAAAGTTAAATTTTTTCTATTGTAAATGAAAAAGCCAAAATGATCAAAATTCTGATTTCACTTTATTGAAAATATTTTTAAGACCTTTCCAGAATTTTTTGCCTAATGCTTCATCGCCATAGTTACTATCCACAGGATCATTATCACTATTCTGATGATGGTATTGTAATAATCCCACTACAGTTGAATATTGTGGGCGATTCACATAATCTGTTAAACCCGTAATATTTAATGGACTACCAATACGTACCTGGCAACCAAATACACTTGAGGCACAATCTTTTAAGTCTTCAATCTGTGCACCACCACCGGTGATAACAACACCCGCAATTAATTCAAATTTAATATGTTTGGTTTCTAAATCTGCTTTGAGCTTATCTAATTCGTCCTTAACAACGCCTAATAGTTCAATATATCTTGCTGAAGTGATTAAAGATAAATCACTTTTTGTTAAAGCGCGTGGTGCTCGACCACCAATACTTGCCACTTCAATTTTCTTATCACCATGTAAACGTGCCGGATACAATGCACTCGCATAATTCACTTTAATGCGCTCTGCCTCTGCACGAGAAACGGTACATGCATGAGCAATATCGTTCGTTACAATATTTCCTGCGTAAGGAATAACCTTGCTGAAACGCAATGAGCCATTGGTATAAACCATCATATTCATGGTGCCTGCACCGAAATCAACTAAGCAAACACCAAGATCTTTTTCATCTTCAGTTAAAACAGAATGTGTTGCTGCAAAGCCGGAGAACACAACTTTATCAACTTGTAATCCACAACGCTCAACTGCTTTTTTCAAGTTATTTTGCCAGTCTTGGTGACACGCAATTAAGTGTACGTTTGCTTTTAAACGAACACCTTGTAAACCTAATGGATTTTTAATATTAACTTGCTTATCTACTGCATATTCTTGTGGAATGATGTGTAATAAAGAAAGGCCTTCAGGTAATTTTACTGAGCTCGCTGTATGCAAAGCATCATCAATTTCATCTTGAGTTACTTCATTTTCAGAAATAGCAACAAAACCGCTCTCATTCAGGCTTTGAATATGTTCACCCGTAATTGCAAGAGTCACACTCATAATTTGGCAATCAGCCATTGATTCAGCCGCTTCAATAGCACGTTGGATAGAGTTAACAACGGCATCTAAATCAGTAATACTGCCACGATCAATCCCTTTAGATGGACAACTACCCACGCCAAGTACATTTACTACGCCATCAGGAAGCACTTCCCCAACAACAGCAACAACTTTTGATGTACCAACTTCAAGACCTACAATGACTTTCGGTTCCAACTCTTTTCCCATTTTCTTATTACACCCAATGAATTATTTTTATTTCTCTGTCAATCCAACCGCTGCTGATGCAGATGCATAGCGCAAATCTACATAATCAATTCGTTTACCTTCAGGCACTTCAATTTGTGGGTAAATCGTTACAAATCGATCTAATTTTGGTTTCCAATCTCCGCGCCCAAGTTTCAATACTATATCATTATCTAGCGTAACTTGCCACGCACCGCGATCATCAATTCGAACACCTTTAACCACTAAATTTTTCGCTTTAAAATCAGCGAAAATTTGATTCCAAGCTTCTAATACTTTCAAGCTTTGATAATCTGGGCCACCTAAATAAGGTAACGCTTTTTCTTTTAACTTATCCATCGGTAATTGGAAAACAGTTCCCTCTTTTGTGACGAACTCTGTTTTATTCCAAATTGCAACTGGCTGATATTCTGACAGCCAAATACTTAAACGATTTGGCCAAATTTTACGAACCACTGCACCTTTTACCCAAGGAATCGTTTCAAGTTGCTCTTGAATTTGCTTAACGTCTTGTCCCCAGAAGCCCTTGAGAGAGCCCATTTTGAGCAACACATCCTGCACATCCGGATAAGTGGTAAATTCATTTTGACCTACTAATGCATAGGCAGTAATTTTTCTATCACCGTCTAAGCTTTCGAGCCAATTTTGCCAGTTTGAATAAACGAAATACCCTAACCCCGCACAAAGTAACACCAAAGCAAGTTTAATCTGCAACATAAAACGGAATTTACCTTCTCCATTAGATGAGCGACCAAATTGCGTTGGCGGTGTATTTTTGCGCTTAATTACATTCATTACGCACTCAACTCCAAAATTTTCACGACGAGTTGTTCAAATGAAATGCCGACTGTTGACGCAGATTTAGGGAACAAACTGTGACTTGTCATGCCAGGATTTGTGTTTACTTCGACTAAACGGAAATTACCTTGTGCATCAGTCATCACATCAATGCGGCTCCAACCACGACACCCTACGACGTCATAAGCACGTTTAACTAACTTCGCTAATTCTTGCTCACGTTCAGCTGAAAGGCCAGCAGGGCAAAAATATTGAGTGTTATCTGAAATATATTTCGCATCGTAATCATAAAACTCACCTTCTGGCACAATGCGAACAGCAGGCAATACTTCGCCACCTAAAACAGGCACAGTTAGTTCATCACCCGCTAACCATTCTTCAATCAAAATAGTGTTATCAAATTTAAGTGCGTAATCGACCGCACTTTTTAATTCTTCGACTGCTTTTACTTTTGTTAAACCCACACTTGAACCTTCAAGAGATGGCTTAACCATCAAAGGTAAACCTAATTTTTCGACCACAGCTTGTGGGTTTAGTTCGTGAGCGTTTTCTTTGGTCACGATCTCCATATCGGCAACAGGTAAACCAAAAGCTTTCCACAACATTTTGGTACGCATTTTATCCATAGTTAATGCTGAAGCCATCACACCACAACCAGTGTAAGGCAAACCGATTTGTTCTAATAAACCTTGCATGGTGCCATCTTCACCACCACGACCATGTAAAATGTTAAAGACACGATCAAAACCATCAGCCTTTAAATTCGCGACATTATATTCTTTAGGATCGATACCATGTGCATTATAACCTTGGCTCACTAATGCGTTTAACACGGCTGCGCCAGAATTAAGAGACACTTCACGTTCAGCTGATGTGCCACCTAACAACACAGCAATTTTTTCTTGTTTTAAATTCATTGTTTTATCCTGTTTTCTTTTTATTCTTCATCAAAAGTGCGGTTATTTTTCAGTGTATTTATGCTTTCCAACGCTCAGCTAAACCACGAGAAATTTTGCTTACACTTCCCGCACCTTGGGCAAGAATTAAATCACCATCTTGAATAATTTGATCTAACACATCGCCAAGTTGTTCCGTATCAGAAACTAAAATTGGATCGACTTTTCCTAGATTACGAATAGAACGACAAAGTGCTTTACTATCTGCACCGACAATTGGCGCTTCGCCTGCCGCATACACGTCTAACATAATCAATGCATCCACTTGGGATAATACCTGTACGAAATCATCAAATAAATCGCGAGTACGTGAATAACGGTGTGGTTGGAAAATCATCACAATACGTTTATCACCCCAGCCTTCACGTGCTGCTTTGATTGTCACGCCAACTTCTGTTGGGTGATGACCATAATCATCCACTAAGCGTACTTTACCATTTGGACGAATAAACTCGCCTAATTGGTCGAAACGTCTGCCTGCGCCTTGGAAATCTGCAAGCGCTTCTAAAATCGCTTCATTGCCAATGCCTTCTTCTTTTGCGACTGCAAGTGCCGCGGTTGCATTTAACGCATTGTGTTTACCTGGCACATTCAATAATACATTGATGCGTTCACCACTTGGACAAACTACGGTGTAATGACCTTGGAAACCGGTTTGTTCATAATCTTCGATACGATAGTCAGCATGTTCACTGAAACCATAAGTTAACACTTGGCGTCCAACTTGAGGAACAAGCTCCATTAACACAGTATCATCAGCGCACATAACCGCTAAGCCATAAAACGGCAAGTTATGTAAAAATTTCACATAGGTGGCTTTCATTTTCTCAAAGTCACCTTCATAGGTATCCATATGATCCGGTTCAATATTGGTCACTACTGAAACCATAGGTTGCAAGTGTAGGAAAGATGCATCACTTTCATCTGCCTCTGCAATTAAATAGCGACTTGCGCCTAAATGCGCATTTTTACCGGCTGATTTAACTAAACCACCATTAACGAAAGTTGGATCCAGTTTCGCTTGAGTATAAATCATCGAAATCATGGCTGTCGTTGTGGTTTTACCATGAGTACCCGCAACCGCTATACCATGACGGAAACGCATAATTTCAGCTAACATTTGTGCTCGCTGAATCACGGGAATACGATTTTGTTTAGCCGCGACTAATTCTGGGTTATCTTCATGGATCGCGCTTGATACAACAACGACACTTGCCCCTTTCACATTTTCAGCTTGGTGCCCAATGAAAATTTTTGCGCCAGCTTGAGCAAGACGCTGAGTCACGACACCATCTGCAATATCCGAACCAGAGATATCATAACCTTCATTTAATAAAATTTCGGCAATCCCACTCATACCGGCGCCGCCGATACCAATGAAATGAATTTGTTGAACCCGACGCATCTCTGGGATAATCTTTCTAATCTCGTCCGAAATATGTTTCATATTATTTCACCTTTATTTTTAACCGCACTTTTAGATTAAGGGTCTATTTACTTCCCCTTAACTTCTCTGTTCTTATTTCGCGTTCTCTACAATGACATCAGCTACACGTTTAGCCGCTAATGGTGCTGACATTTCTTTTGCCTTAATTGCCATCGCTAGCAAGGTTTCACGATCTATTTTTTCTAAGAAATCAACTAACACATCCGCATTTAATTCATTTTGTTGAACGATTTTTGCTGCACCGACATCGGCAAGATATTTGGCATTTAAATATTGTTGTTGATCTTTATGCTGGAATGGTACGAAAATTGCTGGAGCCCCCACTGCAGCTAATTCACATACTGTTAAGGCACCAGAACGACAAATCACCACATCCGCCCAGGCATAGGCTTCTGCCATATCATCAATAAATTCTGTAATTTTGACCGAGCCAGCGTGTTCACCATAAAGTGCGGTCACACTTTCAACTGAACCTTTACCCACTTGATGACGCACTTCTAGTTTATCTGCCAAACGTGCTACTACTTGTGGAATCGTTTGATTGAGTACGCGAGCACCTTGACTCCCCCCCACGACAAGCACTCTCAATTTTCCACTTCTTTCTGAAAAACGCGCTTGTGGTGATGGCATTTCAAATAAATCTTGGCGAACCGGGTTTCCTACCACTTCGGCATCTTTGAATGCAGTTGGAAAAGCTTGTAAAACTCGGGTTGCGATTTTTGCCAACCATTCATTGGTTAAGCCTGCTACGGCATTTTGTTCATGTAAAATAACTGGCACGCCACAAAGTTTTGCCGTGATACCACCTGGGCCTGATACATAACCCCCCATGCCTAATACCGCATTAGGTTGATATTCTTTGATAATTTTGCGAGCTTGCAATACCGCTCTTAAAATAGCAAAAGGTGCACCAAGTAACGCTTTAATGCCTTTACCACGCAACCCTGAAATTTGAATAAAACGAATAGGAATACCATGTTTTGGAACAAGCTGTGCTTCCATTCGATCTTTTGTGCCTAACCAGCAAATTTCCCAACCTTCTTTTTGTAAGGTTTGAGCAACCGCGATGGCGGGGAAAACATGTCCACCAGTACCACCCGCCATAACTAATAATTTTTTACTCATAAATATTCCTAGTCATCTCTCAAACGAGCTTGACCACCTCGTTGTAATCTATTCTCATGGTCAATACGCAATAAAATCCCTACGGTTGCCGACATAATGATGATACTTGAACCACCGTAACTCACTAATGGGAAAGTTAAACCTTTTGTTGGTAACATCCCTAAGGCCATGCCTAGATTGACAAAACCTTGGAAGAAAATCCAGAAACTAATACCTAAAGCAAAAAAGCCTCGGAAACGTTGTTCTAACATGAGTGATTCACGTCCGATTTTCATCGCTCGGAAAATCAATAGACCTAAAAGAATCACAACAACCAAAATACCAATAAAGCCGAACTCTTCACCAATAATCGCCATGATAAAGTCGGTATGTGCTTCAGGAAGATAATCGAGTTTTTGAATGGAGTTACCGAGCCCTTCTCCGCTAATTTCACCACGACCAAAGGCCATCAAAGAGTTAGTCAGCTGGAACCCTGTTCCGTAAGGATCTTTAAACGGTTCTAAGAAACCGGTAAAACGTTTTAAACGATAAGAGGCAGCGAGAACCAGCCATACAAAGAGAAGTATGCCTGTACCAATTAGCAAAATAAATTGCCAAAAATTTGCACCGACAATAAAAAGCATACCAAAGGTAATAACGAAAAGTACGACGGTACTACCTAAGTCAGGCTGAGCTAGTAAGAATATCCCTAATACGCCCATCACAATGAAAGGCTTAGCAGCACTGAATTTTTTACCACGTACTTCATCATAACGACGCGTAAAATAGCTCGCCAGGAAACAAGTCAACGCTAACTTCGCAAATTCCGCAGGCTGGAAATTTAAAATCCCTAAAGAAATCCAACGTTTTGCACCATTAACAGAAGTACCGATACCGAGAACCAGTATTAATAAAACAATAGCTAATAAGAAAATTTTAGCGTGCCACTTTTCCCATTGAGAAGAAGAAATTTGGAGAGTTAAATAACAAGTCGCTAAAGAAAGTAAGACATAAACGGCATCACGTTTAGCAAAATAGAATGTATCATTAAATACGCGTGCACTGTAAGGCATCGAAGCAGAAGTTACCGCCACTAAACCAATCAGCAATAGCACGACAAAAAGCCAAAACAATGCGCGATCATAGAGCAATCCTTGCGGTGTCACTCTCGCCCATTGTTCATAATTTTGTTTAATTTTATTGATAAATTCCATTACTACCCTAATTCTTTAAGCTAATTTTGCTAAACGAGTAAACTCTTCGCCACGTTTTTCAAAAGAGGCAAACTGATCCAAACTTGCGCAAGCAGGAGATAATAACACCATATCGCCTGATTTTAAATGTGGACGTAAAAATGAAATGGCTTGCTCCATAGTTTCAAACAAATGGCTTTGACTTGAAAGTGTCGCGAGTTGTTTGCCATCACGACCAAAGCAATACGTTGAAATATGAGGTTGGTTGATTAAATCAGCGAGTTCAGAAAAATCTGCGCCTTTACCATCACCACCTAATAAAAGGTGTAACGTTCCCTCAACATATAACCCTGCCAATGCTGCAACGGTGCTACCTACATTGGTGGCTTTAGAATCATTAATCCAACGAACACCATTCGCTTGATGGGCTAATTGGAAACGATGCTCTAAGCCTTTAAATTGACGAAGTGCGGTACGAATTGCCTCTAAATTTATACCTACTGCTTGCGCTAACGCTGTCGCCGCTAAAATATTCATGTAATTATGACGGCCAACTAAGGTTGCTTCATCACAAGGTAAAATGACTTCCTCTTTCGCCATTAAGTACTGTTTACCGTTTTCGGTTTTCAACCAGTAATCCGCTTGATTTTCAGCAAAAGACACCACCTTCTTAGCCTGATTTTCACCTTCGCCAAAAGTGAGTTTATCTTCTAAATTCACTACTGCTGTTTCCGCATTGTGGTAAATACGTAATTTTGCTTGGCGATAATCTTCTAAATCCACATAGCGATCCATGTGATCTTCTGTCACATTAAGCACAGTCGCTGCAGCCGCTTTCAAACTGTAAGTGGTTTCAAGTTGGAAACTGGAAAGTTCTAAGACATAAAGATCGCAATCTTCATTTAATAATGACAACGCAGGAATGCCAATGTTTCCCCCCATTCCGACTTTTATTCCAGCCGATTTCGCCATTTCATAAACTAATGTTGTCACGGTGCTTTTACCGTTAGAACCAGTAATTCCTACTATTGGTTTGGTGGCGGCTCGGCAGAATAATTCAATATCTCCAATCACTTCTACGCCTGCTGAAAGTGCGGTCTGAATTTCAGGTGTTTTTACCGCGAGTCCTGGGCTAATGACAATAATATCGCTTTCAAGTAACCATTGTTGATTTAGACTACCCGTGTGTAAAGGAACATTTTTAGGTAATTGCTCTGCTCCCGCTGGATGTTGACGTGTATCAATTACACGGATGTTAGCTTGTTGAGATTGAAGATATTCAACGCAAGAAAGGCCTGTTTTTCCAAGGCCTATGATGGTGATAGTTTTATTTTGATATAGAGTTGTCATGTTGTTTTTCTTCTCTCGTATTCTGGGATCACGCAGGGTGCAACAAGTGCACCCTACAAAAATTATCTTAGTTTGAGCGTTACAAGCCCCATCAACACCAACATCAAGGAAATAATCCAAAACCGAATAATCACTCTTGGTTCTGGCCAACCTTTTAATTCAAAGTGATGATGAATCGGCGCCATTCTAAAAATACGTTGTTTTCTTAATTTATAAGAACCCACTTGTAAAATCACGGACAAGGCTTCAACAACAAATACACCGCCCATAATCACTAATAAGAACTCTTGGCGAACAAGGATGGCAACAACACCGAGTGCGCCACCAAGTGCAAGAGAGCCTACATCGCCCATAAAGACTTGTGCAGGATAAGTATTAAACCATAAGAAACCTAAGCCAGCCCCTACGATTGCAGTACAGAACACCACCACTTCAGAACTATATTTGATG
>ERZ1699259.233-NODE-233-length-27622-cov-3.645608_pt1 | contig 27622 bp, 23 predicted proteins | sample MGYA00581525_ERZ1699259 | MGnify/ENA primary metagenome ERZ1699259 (study PRJEB42319, sample SAMD00040332) | human oral metagenome | material: saliva | host: Homo sapiens | study: EMG produced TPA metagenomics assembly of PRJDB4115 data set (Metgenomic analysis of... | reverse complement strand
GTAGTACGTTGTGGTTGTAATGTTGCATAATGGTGATAAATGGCTTTGTAATTATAGACATTAATAGTGTTATTCTGTAAACTTAAATCATCTGATCGCGAACAAGCTGTTAATAAGAAAGCCAAAAGGAACATTCCCAAATAATTAAATTGTTGTTTTTTCATAATCCCGAATTTGATTTTTTTGTTGAACTTCTTAAATGTCTGTTACAAAGATATTTATTTTTACTTTAATATGTTAATAATTCCTTTTGATGTATATAGATAATAACAAAATTTAACTTTTTTAGTTTCATTCTATGTTATATAATAATTGTGTTTGGTAACGAGACAAATAGGAGATAGGTTCAAAATAACAACAAAACACCTTATTTTTAGGGGGGGTGATATAGAGGAAATATTTACAAAAAAGTCTTTTAAAGGGCGGAGAAACGGAGTGTGTTTTTATTAATTTAGTAGAAATATTAGCAATTGACTTGTTTTAATTTGTTGTTCGAAGAACTGCTTTATATTAGGCTGATTCGATGTTTACTAAGTTCGATTGTAATTAATTTTAAACGTGCAGCGTATGATGCCAAATGACGGCCGTTAATTGAAAAAGTAAAGTAACCAGAGTTAGAATTTGCTTATTGTTTCGCAGCAGAAGCTGGCTTTTTCTAAAATAAAATAGCGTGGATAACCGTAAGGTTGTAGAAAAAGTAGTATATTAATGGTGCTGGTAACTTGAATAATTGGTAGAGCTTACATTTTAATCTGTGAAACGTCCATTGTATTTTTCTGCTATTATTAGGGGGGCTATTTATTTTTATACGGGTATTCTAATTTTGTAATTGTAATTCTCCATTTTTCTTATTACATTTTTTTATTTTGTTATTTAAAAAAAATATTTTCTTATTATATTTTTTCTATGTATTGTAACTAGCAGGAAACCTGCTTCTTATATAGTGGCACAGGTTTAAAATTTATGATGAAATAATAGGCATTTTAATTGTCTTTATATTATCTGGCGTAGTTGTTTTTGAGTTTCTATTATTTACGAACTTATTTTATATGGCAATATTCCTGCATCTGGCTTGTTTTTTCTTTTTGGTAGAATCGATTTTTTGTAGTTTTATGTACTAAGATAGGAACTAAATAATAAAAAATGGAATTATAATTCTTTATAATCAGGTATCGAAGACAAGAAAGTATAAGTTTGTTGCTCGTAATCCATCTTGCAAATGTAGGTATCTATTCCGTTAGAAACAATGAGATAGTCTACATGGAGTAGGAGATTGTACGCAGAAATTTGGTCGAATACTTTTTGTGTTAGCTGAATGTGGGGTGCTTTGTATTCTATAATCATTCGTGGACGCAAACACTTGTCGTATAAAACACTGTCGGCACGGATAACTTTTTCGCCAATAGAAAGTGAAATTTCGTTGGCAAGTAAGCCCATCGGGTAGTTTTTATGTTCTATAAGGTAGTGAATGAAATGCTGGCGGACCCATTCTTCGGGTGTAATAACAAGGTATTTTCTGCGCAAAATATCAAAAATTTTGCGTTGTCCGTTTTCTTCTTTTATCTTAATATCGTAGACTGGAAGATTTAATTGTGGCATTGTTTATTTGTTGTTTTCTTCTTGCAAGAATATGTTTATATGAAATATATAAGGTCTTGCAATATTTTGTTATCTCTTATTAATAAACTAACTTTGCAGACGATAGAATTTTGCTCAGCAGTTTTTAAGCGAACTATTGGCAGAAATTCAGTACAAATATAGAAATTTTTTCTGATTGCAGGCATCTGTTAATGCTGAAAAATAATTGATGGTGCAACAGAAATTTTAATAAAAGCAATAAATGCCAGCAAAACAAGGAAAAACTTTTCAGGATATAATGAAAGACCTGAAAGCACGGCGGTTCTCACCAATATATATATTAATGGGCGAAGAAGCTTACTATATAGACCAAATAACAAATTATATCGCAGAAAATGTGCTTACGCCTGCCGAACAAGATTTTAATTTGAATATATGCTTTGGGGCAGATGTTTCGGCAGTACAAGTAACCGATATGGCGAAACGTTTTCCAATGATGGCAGAATATCAAGTTGTGATAGTAAAAGAAGCACAAAATATTCATTCGCTCGATGCATTAGAGAAATATTTAAAAAATCCAGCTAAAACAACAATTCTGGTTTGGTGCCATAAAAATGGAAAAATTGATGCCCGAAAAAAAGTAATAAGTTTAGCAGAAGCCCATGGAGTGGTATTTGAAAGTAAAAAATTAAAAGAATACCAACTTGCAGGTTTTATGCAAAATTATTTAGCAGCAAAGAAAATAACAATAGAACCAAAAGCAACTCAAATGATGGCAGACCATATTGGAGCAGATTTGAGTCGTTTAACTTCTGAACTTGATAAAGTAGCTCTCTCATTATCTGAAAACGATAAAAGAATAACACCAGATATTGTGGAAAAAGAAGTTGGCGTGAGTAAGAATTTTAACACTTTCGAATTGCGCGATGCTATAGTAAATCGCAACGTTTTTAAAGCCAATCAAATTGTAAATTATTTTATTAGTAATCCAAAGGCAGGTTCACTCTATTCTTTCTTGCCATTACTCTTCTCGTATTTTCAAAATTTAATGATAGTTTTCTATTCTCCAAACAATAAATCGGAAAGCGATATTGCACAAATATTAGGGTTAAAAAACAACTGGGGAGCGAAGGAATATATTATTGGAATGAGAAATTACAGTGCAAGAAAAACAATGGATATCATTGCAAAAATTAGAGAAGTTGATGCGAAAAGTAAAGGCTTAAATAATGTAAGCACTGGGGCAGGGGATTTGATGAAAGAAGTAATCTTTTTCATTTTGCATTGATAAAAACATAAGTTTAGTCTTAAAAATAAAACCAAAAACGTCCATTTAATGGTTTCTAATACCACTAAATGGACGTTTTTATTGCCAAAAACATTAAAAGAAGGCTCTAAAAACACTAAAAAATGCCATTATCTATATTTTTTAGAACCTAAAAAAGAAGTTTATTTTATCTCGTATTTTTCTATAATACGTTGATAATGTGAAGTTTATTTCAATTTATCTTCTTTGTAGTTTGCTTATTTAAAATCTACCTTTACTTTGGTTCAAAATATTTAAATTACGCTATTTTCAGCTCATTTCTAAATCTATAAATTTATTATTTTAATTCATTAACATTTATATCTATAAACTACCATTTTATATATTAAAAATAAAAACATAATATTTAGATTTATATATATAAATTCGTGCATTTATAATATGCACACAGGAGATTTATATTTGTAATTGCAAATCTAAACACGGTGATATTTATTTGTAAATGTTTAAATATGCATTGTGTAATAAGCTACATAATATATTATAAACCAATAGTTTATACATTTTTATTAATAAAACTGCGACAAAAAAGTGAAATATTCAGTACTAAACCATATATATACTGTATAACCCCCTATATATTTATCTTAATAGCGCATTATAAACCAATATTATATGTAAATAGGCTATTTAAAAGCTTAATCAATAAAACAGTCCAAATATTTAGATTTGTATATGTAAACGTAAATTGCACACGATATAAACATTTTAATTTACAAGTTTAAATATCAAAACGTAAAATTTAAAAAGTAAAATACATTTCTATAAATTTGGTTTTATAAATTATTTGTTTTACCTTTGTAAAATCATTAAAATTACCCTGAATGGGTATAATTTGGTACAGACAACTTATGAAAGATAGAATAAAACGCCTAATGGAGAGTCAGCACATGACTCAACAAACATTTGCAGACTTCATTGGAATTTCGTCTGCTTCGCTTAGTAGTATCTTTAATGGACGAACAAAACCAACATTAAATACTGTTGAAGCTATAAAAGGAAAATTTCCTAAAATTAGCCTCGATTGGCTTATGTATGGAACAGAACCTATGTTTAATGATGAAGCAACTGAAGCTAAAAACGAATCTAATATGGACGCTTTACCTACAAACTTAAATCTATTTAATGATATTCCTCCAGCTCCTTCAGTTTCGTCTATAAATGAGTCTCAGAACAGTAGAAATGTTTCTCCTCAAACAAAGGATATTATCAAAACAGAGGTGAAATATATTGACAAACCACAACGTAATATTACCGAAATACGTATCTTTTTCGATGACCAAACGTGGGAAACATTTGTACCTAAAAAATGATTTTTTACTCTAAAAATTAACATTTCATTTTCGCTATCTATAACTGCTTTCTACAGTTTAGCTCCTTTTGATATCTTAAATCATAGAGGAGCTTTATTTTTTTTATTCAGTGTCTTTGTCCCATTAATTCTTTGACGAAGAGTTTTAGTATCTTTAGAATTTCAATTTTTTATTCATATCTTTAAGGATAAATATGTAATATTATTATGCATAATAATTCAATATGCCATATAGTTTTATCTCTTTTATCTTACATTATTATATATACTATTACTAATTTTATGGAATAATACAAAGGCAATAATTCTTTTGCTTTTGTTTCACTTGTATAATTCTCTTTTATAGATTTTTTTTACTTGCTAAAAGCAATATAAATAGTAGATAGCTGTAGTTTTTTGTGTATCTTTGCAACGAGATTTCCTATAATATCATTATGAAACAAAAGTTTATTCTCGATTTAAAAGTAGTATCTACAGAACGTTTAAACAAGCGTAATGTACTAATAAAGCTCACTCACGATACGAAATTGCCCGATATGTTACCTGGTCAATTTGTAGAAATACGTGTTGATGGTTCATCTTCAACTTATCTTCGTCGCCCTATCTCTATAAATTTTGTTGATAAGCTACGTAACGAATTATGGTTACTTGTAGCCGAAGTTGGAAATGGAACACAAACAATTGCTGCTGTAAAGTCTGGAGATACGCTTAATTGTGTATTTCCTTTGGGCAATGGTTTTACTTATCCAGCATCTTTATCCGACAAAGTTTTACTTATAGGTGGTGGTGTTGGTGTTGCGCCTTTACTTTATTTTGGAAAACTTTGTAAAGAACGCGGCATATCAGTAACCTTTTTGTTGGGTGCTCGTACAGCTTCTGATTTATTAGAATTAGATGAATTTAGAAAATATGGAGAAATTTTTGTTACAACAGAAGACGGTTCTATGGGCGAAAAAGGCTATGTTACCAATCATTCTATATTGAGTAAATATCATTTCAATCAAATCTCTACTTGTGGTCCTAAACCTATGATGGTTTCTGTAGCAAAGTACGCACAAGTAAACAATATTCGTTGTGAAGCTTCTTTAGAAAATCTTATGGCATGCGGATTAGGTGCATGTCTTTGTTGTGTTGAGAAAACATCGAAAGGTAATCTTTGTGTTTGTACAGAAGGACCAGTATTCGATATAAATAAATTATTATGGTGAATATGCCTTTAATGATAGTTTTAGGTGTTACGTATAAAATATAGCGAATTAATAAATAGACAAAAGTAATGGCAGATTTAAGAATTAAGATTGGTAATTTGCGATTAAAGAATCCAGTAATGACCGCCAGTGGAACCTTTGGTTATGGTATTGAGTTTAAAGATTTTGTTCCTTTAGACCAACTTGGAGGTATTATCGTTAAAGGAACCACCCTTAATCCGCGTGAAGGTAACGATTATCCTCGAATGGTAGAAACTGCTATGGGTATGCTTAATTGTGTTGGACTACAAAATAAAGGTGTTGATTATTTTATTGAACACATTTACCCAGAAGTCAGCAATATAGATACTAATATTATTGTGAATGTTAGTGGCAACTCTCCAGAAACTTATGCTAAAGCTGCAGAAAAATTAAATGCACTCGATAAAATTCCAGCTATTGAACTAAATATATCATGTCCGAATGTTAAAGAAGGAGGAATGGCGTTTGGAGTAACTTGTTCTGGAGCTTCTACTATAGTTCGTGAAGTTCGTAAACATTACCATAAAACTCTTATCGTGAAGCTTTCGCCTAATGTAACAGATATTGCAAGTATAGCTCGTTCGTGCGAAGATGAAGGAGCCGATGCTGTTTCGCTCATAAATACTCTTATGGGAATGTCTATTGATATTGAGAAGCGTGCCCATCGTCTCAGTATTCGCACTGGTGGATTAAGTGGTCCAGCTGTAAAACCAGTAGCTCTTCGTATGGTTTACGATGTTGCTCATGCCGTTAAAATACCAGTTATAGGACTTGGTGGTATTTCTACAGTTGCTGATGCAATAGAATTTTTAATGGCAGGTGCAACTGCAATACAAATTGGTACTGCTAATTTTGTAGATCCACAAGTTACGTTAAAAGTGCGTAATGGCATTAATGAGTGGTTAGATAACCATGGTTGCAAGTCGATAAATGAAATCATTGGTTGTGTAGAATAACAATCACTTCTGCTTGATACTTTTGTTTTTTAGCAAGGAATGATATCTTATTCGTACAAATATGGCGTCATATTGTAGTAGATATGGCGCCATATTTTTTATTCCGTCCAATTATATTGGTGTGTTATACATATAAAAGATGTGTTCCTAATTAGGCTTATTGCTGTTGAATGAAAAAGAAACTAATCTTCTGCTTTTACTAAGTTCTCAACAAATTCGCTATAACTTTCTGCCAAATATTCAACGCAGTCTTCAGTAAATTCTCCTAAATCCATAAACAATAAAACGATATTTCCCGACTGTAAATCTATGGCAAAGTAGTTTCCTCCCCAATCAACTGCAAATGGTAAGTAGTGAGATGGAACGTTTACTGAAGTAAGTTTTGCATAGCTCTTCTCTATTTTCATCTCTCCTAAGTCATTACTATAATGCTTTATTGGGAGGTAAAAACTAATTTCGTAGCCTTCTTCTTCATCTTCTGTATCGCAGAAAAGCGACTTTTCAGGTACTCCTCCATTAAAAGTTATGTATTGAGAAATAAAGTCTTGAGGTAACTTGTATCCTGTTATTTGTTCAAGATTTGCTATATCTTCTTGTACAATTGCTTTTGCTGTCTTTGTGAACATATTTGTTTCTTATTGATTAAAAAGAATATTATTTAATGTTGCTTTCTGCTTCAAAACAAACAGTTGTTATTGCTATTCGAGCGTTTGCTCCATAAAATTTAAACCTGTTATTTTCGCTTCTTTTAAGTAGTTGATAAGTCTTTCTGAGAAGAATAGCCCAACTGTTGATACTTTCAAAATGTCAAAATCGTATTTCTTGGCAAGGAAAATGTGGTGCATTTCCGTGAACTTATTCTCTCGATTTTTATATTCTTCAAATGAACAATACTTTAAACGTTCCCTTGAGATAGAGTCTATAATGATGCTTTTCGTATAATCTATCTGTTCAAGAGGAATGCAAGGGAAAGCTAAAAGATAATAATTCTTTGCAATGGAGAATTCAGGAATGCTCACTTGAATTTCTGAATGTAAGGGCAATTTGAATAGTTCTAGCACATTTTTAGTCTTTTCAGAAACAATAAAGTCGAGCATTCCAAAAGAGTTGTCCGTCATATTCGATATGAAATCTGTTTCCTTTACTCGCTTTTTAGTTTTATAATATACAATCTGTCCAATCTTGGAAACATCAATTATAGGAAAGTCTTGTATACTCGTATTAAACCTTCCTTCCCACAAGCGCCTACAATATTCCATAAGATAGTTTTTGTCTGCTGTATTAACAAAGGAACACTGCGTTTTCTTTAGTCGTATTTCAACTTGATTGGTAACACCGTCCGTTATTCCAGTTATAGAACTTTCTATTGACGGACACACTCTGAAATACCTTTTGTAAATTCCCATTTATCTGCTATTAGTTTGTTAGTTCTTTCCTAAAGCAAAGGTAATGAATACGAATCTTGCAGAATAATGTTCTATAAAACATAATTCATTTGAATGTTGTTAGTTTACTATTTCGTCCCAATAATGCGGACTATAAACCGTTACAGTTCTATCTCCTTCATCTTCTTGAAACCCATTAAAGGCAACACCTATGCTATCAAATATCGTGAAACCATATTTATGTATGCACGAATGGCTTTCATTCAGCTTATCAATTATATTTGAGTAGCTGAATAAATCGTATTCATCGTAATACAATTCAACATCTTTATTTTCTATAACAGAAATCTCCACCAACTTATTATCTTTGAAAACTAAAGATAAATTGTCTAAGTATAGTTTTGTTAAACCATTATTGTCTACTCGTTTAAAGTTGCTTTTTATTTTGCTTAAAATGTCTTCCAATAGGCATCCAAATTTATATTCGTTTACACCCTTATATGGTTTTATTATGTATTTCATCTTTTTAATTTTCTACTGCAGATAAATTCTATATAGCGATGCAAATATACTCAATATTTTTGTAACCTTGTGAATTTATCGTTTAGTATTATTCTTATTCTCTATTTTAGTTGTTTTCACAACAAAAATCCACAGTCTCTTTTCTTTCTGTTTAGCCAAAATGATATGATGTAATAGTGTTTATTTTCTAAAAAAAATTTGAGAGCGTTCAACCGAACGCTCTCAACCAACACAAAAACTAAACTAGACTTAACTAAAAGTTTCCGCACTATTTTCTCAAACAGTTACGAAATATGTTACAAATTTACGATAAAATAATTACAAAAAATATTTCTGCTGTATAAAATTTGTTTTTTACCGTAATATATTATATTCTTTTGGAATTATTGACTAATATCGCATCTAATATAGTCATTGCAGTCATTGCTTCAACAATAGGAACGGCTCTTGGAAGTACACAAGGATCATGTCGCCCTTGTACAGTTATTAACTGTTTATTTCCTTTGAAATCTACTGTTTCTTGTTCCATTCGCAAAGTAGCTATTGGTTTAAAAGCCACTCTAAAGAAGATATCCTCTCCGTTACTTATGCCCCCTTGTATACCTCCACTATGGTTTGTTTGTATTGCTATTTTGCTATTTTCGTTTTCTGCTTCTTGTATAAAACAATCGTTTTGTTGGCTTCCTCGCCATCTACTTCCGTCGAAACCTTCGCCATACTCAAAGCCTTTGGCTGCATTTATGCTTAGCATTGCCGCACCAAGTTGTGCATGTAGCTTACCAAATTCAGGTTCTCCTAATCCTATTGGACATCCTTTTACCACACAGGTAATTATTCCACCTATAGTATCGCCTTCGCTTTTCACAGTAGCAATTAGGTCTTCCATTTCCTTTGCCTTTGCTTCATCGGGGCATCTCACAGCGTTTTTCTCTGCCAAAGACAGGTCGTACCTTTTGTAATCTCTTTCTAATGCTATGTTGCCTACCTGCGATGTGTAAGCTTGTATGCTTATGTTGTATTTTCTAAGCACAAGTTTAGCCAATGCGCCTGCCACAACTCTTGAAAGCGTAATACGTGCCGAAGCTCGTCCTCCACCTCTATAGTCGCGTATACCATACTTCTTATAATAAGTATAATCGGCGTGCGATGGTCTGAAGAGTGTACTTATATTCTTATAATCTTTCGGTTGTTGTTTTTCATTTCTAACCACAAAACCAATTGGTGTACCAGTTGATTTACCTTCAAAAATTCCACTTAGTAACTCTACCTTGTCGGTTTCTTTTCTCTCCGTAGTTATTTTGCTTTGTCCTGGTTTGCGTCTATTCAATTCGTTCTGAATAAAATCGATATCAATATCTATACCAGGAGGCATACCATCTATAATGCCTCCTATTGCAATTCCATGACTTTCGCCAAAGGTAGTTAAAGTATAAAGTGTTCCAAACGTATTAGGCATATAGCCATTCTTCTCGTTCGTGTTTTGTTATATATGGTTATAATATTTTTTGAGTTTTAGTTGCCACAACAACAGCAGCCTTCGCCATTGCTTTCGTCACTTCCGTTACAGCCGCATTGGTTATTTTCGTCTCCTTCTCCTTTGTGGCAACCACAATGTCCGTTGCAATGGTGGCTATTAAGCTTCTCAAAAAATTCTTTTATGTCTTCATCAGTAGCCTCACGATTTTCAATAATGTGTCCTTTAAATCTTAATTCTTTTCCTGCCAAAGGGTGGTTAAGGTCAACTTTAACTTTATCTTCCGTTATATCAATAACGCGAGCAATAAAACGTTGTCCTTCCTGATTTTGCAAAGGGATAGTTGCTCCGATATAGACATTACTACTATCGAATTCTCCTCCTTGTGAAAATACCTCTTTATTAAGGTCTAACACATTTTCTTCGTTATAGTCTCCATAGGCTTCTCCTTTGGCTAAATCGAATGAGAAATCCTCTCCTACAGGTGTTTTTATTGCAATTTCTTCGAATTGGGGTAGTGCCATTTCGCACCCTGTATAGAATGTTAGCGGACGATTTTCTTCTGTTTTCTCTATCAGAACCTCGTTTCCGTATTCCATACTGTATAGTTCGTATTTTGTAGAAATAAATCTATGTGTTTTATTTTCCATTATTATTATAGTGTTATTTTTGTTTATTTGCAAAGATACTATTTATTTATGATAAACCTACCAACTGTTTGTTGTTTTTTTACTTGTACTGTATTTCTATCCCGAGCAAAGTTTTCGGCTTACTTTATAACTTTGTTTCTGTTTTTCGTTTTATGTACAAAAGATAGAACATAATTCTGTAAATGTTTCCTGTCTGTATACGTATTATAGATTCTTAGTAAAAAAACAGATAGAAAGCTTATAACCAATGCCCACTGTTTATTCATAAATCTACTAAAAAGTCTCAGACGTTTAGGAAAATCAGTTACATGTAGATACCTTTATTTTAGATATCTATCACGTTCGTCTCAGATATCTGTCGCGTTCGTTTCAGATATCTGTCAGTTGCGTCTTAGATATCTGTTATTTACGAATTAGATATCATAACAAACTACAACCTTTATAATTTTATATTCTAATACCTAAAAGATATTTTTTTAGATAATAATAACGAACACCTTTGTTCTATAGCGTTTTAATTTTGTTAGTATTATAAGAGTTTGAATTTCAGTATATTACTTTATGTTTGCTTGTGTGCTGAAGGAAGCAGTTACAATTGTTTTCTTTTTTATAGTATCTTTATATTTTTTCTACTCAGTCCAAAGAGTGTACTTCGGTAGTGAACAATAAAAAAGTCCGAAGGAGTATCTCCTTCGGACTTTTGAGGTGCCTAGCAGAATCGAACTGCTCTACACGGTTTTGCAGACCGTTACCTAACCGACCGGCCCAGGCACCCAATAATTAGTCGACAAGATTAATGCAATGCCTTAATCCGTGTGCAAAAGTAATAAGAAATATTTGTTTGACCAAATTTTTTGTAGACTATTGCAAAAAATAATTTACCTTCTTTCGTATTTATATGTTGTCTTTTTACGCATCATTTGCTCCTTAATAGCACAGCCGGGGCACCCTCCGCAGGCGTTTCTAGATACCTTTATTGTTCTGATTAACATACGAATAGCGTATGCTGTTGCTATAGCTATTACTATGGTTACAATGGCATATTGTATCATTATATATATCCTTTCTTTTATATGGGCTGATCCTCCACTCTATCTGTAAATAGGTTTTCGGTCGCCTTCATTTCATCTTTATCGAACCATTGCGACAGTTTGTTTTTTGCCTTTTGTTTTGTTTCTTCGTCTATATTGCTCCAAATCTTTTGTAACACATATATCAGTACACCGAGATCGTCGCCCAATCCGGCAAGCGGAATAGCATCTGGAATAAAATCGAGTGGGGTTATTAGATAGCCTAATGCCCCTATAATAATGGCTTTATCTTTTATAGACATTTTGTTACTATCTATAGAGTAATACAATATCAATGCAGCATAAACCAGTTTAGCTCCAGCTCGTTTTGCTATGCGATGTATTTTCTCGATAAATCCATTTTCTGTGAATTTCTCTTTGTATTTGCTTAAATCTGGTATTTCCATATATTTTCTTTGTTGTTACAAATATAAACTAAGCACATAGTGTGCCAAAAAGGTTAGAAACGCATCACCTTTTCTACGTATGCAGCGGCTTCAGGATAGTCTCTTTTTGCACGTTTTACCTTGTTGCGCACAATGGTTTTCATAACAATACGATAAATTACGAAGAGCACCAGACCAATGGCAACGCCCATAAGTGCAACTTGATAGCCTTTTACTGGTAGCGATTCCTCTGAAAAACCTGACAGTATTATGATAGGCAATGCTATCAGAAAACCTGCAATGGTGTATCGCGTACGTTCTGTTCCTTCAGTGTCGAGTGCGGCTTGGTGGTCAAAAAGATAATCGTCTAACTCCTGTTGGCTCAGCTTTTCTTCCATTTGTGGAAAACCTGGGTCGTCCTTATGATTTCTAATCTTGTTCTCAACTTGATGTTGGAAATCGTCTAATATGTATCTATAGTCTTGAACTTCTTCCATAAGATATAAAGAATAGTACGGTAATTTGTCTTTTCTGCCATACAGCTTGGTGGCTGTTAAAGCAGATATTCTCCTTTTTTCATAGCTCAACTCCCTCCCCACAGAGGGGGAGGCAGCGAGTATGTGTAAAGCAGCACTCCTATAAGCCGGGTCTTGTTTCCTTATTGTCTTTCGGCAAGTAAGGACGCCTGTCATTTATCTAACCGTAGGGTCGCCCCATACGTTTTAGCGTTCTACCCTCCGTTGTGCCTTATTTGGCTCGGGCGAGTAACCCTCAAACAACGGTTTACATGAACTTGCAGCTCCTGAACGGTACAGCCACGCAGTCGCCTACGTGCTGGTAGTCTCTTACACTACCTTCTCACCCTTACCTCGTTTTTAAAGGCGGTTGTTTTCTTCTACCTACATCTACTGTTGCCAATAGCTTTCATTTTCGGAAGCAGGATACTCTTTGCTGCCCGGACTTTCCTCTCGTGTTTTGCAACACCAGCGACAGTGCCGAAGTGCTGCCTTATGTTGCAAAGGTAACGCAAATATGCTAAACGCCAAAGCATAGCTTTATATTTTTTGTTAATATAGGCTCTTATAAGAATAATGTGTAACTTTAAAATAAGTTTGGAAAGTAGCTTGCGCATTACACAAAAGTGTAAAAATACGCAGTGAAATGGAAAGTCTATTCGTTTATTTTTATAAATAATTGTTCTTTTCTTACCTTTGCAGGCAAAAGAAATAATAACGTCAGACAATGAAACGAAATATGTTATGAAAAAGTTTTATGCCATTTTTACAGCCTTGACACTGTTTTCTACTGTAGCAAAGGCGCAGCAAACCATTCGTGGGTGGATAACCGATGAGCAGCGTTTACCTATTGAGTATGCCAACGTTATTGCACTTTCCGTGCGCGACTCATCGCTCGTTACGGGCGCAGTTACCGACAATGCGGGTAAGTTTCTGCTTACTTTGCCTGCCAATAGCAACCAAGTATTTCTACGTGTATCGGGCATTGGTTACGAGCAACGCAATGTGTTTCTGCCTCTTATTGCCGATACTTTGCAGTTGAAAGCAGAATCAGAAACAAAAACAATGGAAGGCGTAACCGTTACAGCGCAACGTCCTAAGATGGCTATACGAAACGATGCTCTTGTTACAACCATCATTGGCTCGTCGTTAGCAAAGGCTGGTTCGGGCAACGATGTGCTTAAGCGCATTCCGCTGTTGAGTGGTAAAGAAGGCAGCTATTCTGTTATAGGTAGAGGAGCAGCAGTTATCTATATAAACAACAGAAAGATAACTGACGCAACTGAGATAGAACGTCTTAACTCGTCGGACATTAAGGATATTGAGGTAATAACCAATCCGGGAGCTCGCTACGATGCCACGGTGAGTGCCGTTATCCGCATTCACACGGTGCGTAAGGTGGGCGACGGCTTCGGTTTCGATGTACGTACGTCAGCTTATTATTGGGAAAACTGGGACACTAACAATCAGCTCAATATGTATTATCGCCGCAATGGTTTGGAGCTGACAGCTGGTTCGGCTTACAATATTGACAATAGTCTAAACAAACAAACCACTACCAACGAGGTGCAGACCGCCAATTTGTGGACCAACAAGTGGACAAGCGATAGTCATAGTTGTAATACAAACAACAATTATACGCTTTCGGCAGCCTACGAGTTCAATGCCAACCACTCTGTTGGTGCGCGTTTCTTCACCAATTTGCTTGTTGGTGCAAACAACGGACACGGTGATTTCTCTACCGATGTATTTAAAAACCATGTACTCTTCGACCATATAGAGTCACGAATTAGTGCTAACTCTACTGCCATTCCTAATAAAAGTCTCTCGGCTTACTACGTTGGAAAGGTAGGAAAGATAGATATAGATTTCAATACAGACTACTATTATGGTAGAGAAACTGAATACCGCATAACCACAGAGCAAAGTGCCACCAACGCCAATCGCACTGTAACATCGGCAGGAATACACACAAACAAGTTTTTTGCAACCAAGCTGGTGCTCTCTCACCCGTTGTTTGGCGGTAGCCTGTCGGTTGGAAACGAGAACACTTTCACTAATCACGAACAGAATTATGTTAATCAAGAAAACGTGGTTCCCAGCACAGCATCAACCATTAAGGAACGCAATAACGCTTTCTTCTTCGAATATAGCCGACCCACACCCATTGGTCAGCTCATGGCAGGATTGCGCTACGAGCACGTAAATTCTGATTATTATGAACAAGGAGTGTATAGTCCGGCACACAGCCGTACCTACAGCCAATGGTTTCCGTCGCTCACTTTCGCAACAAGAATAAAGGAAGTAGGCTTGCAACTCTCTTATTCGGCAAAGACATCGCGCCCCTCTTATAGGCAATTGGGTACAAATGTAGAGTATATGAACCGCTTTACGCGTCAGAGTGGTAACCCTACACTGAAGCCAGAAACACTACACAACATTACGCTTGTGAGCAGTTGGAGCTGGCTAACCTTTGTTGCCAACTACACACAGACACACAACAAAATTATGTATTGGAACGAACAAGAAAGCACTGATGAGAATATAACCAACTTGCGTTACCGCAATTTCAAAAGGTTTCCTGCCTTAACATTGAGCCTTACCGCAGCACCGAGAATGGGAGTATGGTCGCCACAACTCATATTATTTTGCCAAAAGCAATGGTTCGACATAGAGCGTTTGGGCAGCAAGTTAGATTTAAGCAAACCGATATGGGGCATACTGTGGAACAATACATTTGATTTTAAAGACAATTGGATAGCCGAGACTCGCTTGAAAGTTACTTCTAAGGGTATAACAGAGAACAGTGAGCTTACCAGAAACAACTGTGCATTTAACTTCTCGGTACGAAAAGCGTTCCTGAACGACCGCCTTTCCGTTACTGTAGGCGTAAACGATCTGTTCAATCGCTCTGCTAATCAATTGTTGCTTTATACGAATAACTTAAGCATAGATACAAAACAAGAATTCGATAGCCGAGAATTCTATGTTACTTTGCGCTATAAATTCAACACGGCACGTAGCAAATATAAAGGTACAGGAGCCGGACAGAGCGAGCGCAAACGATTTTGAGTGAACACGATGCATAATTGAAATGGAAAATAAGGCAGACTCTAAAAAGTATCTTTGTTAGATATCTAGAGTCTGCCTTTTGTTTGTTTCATAATATTTTGGTGGCGTTAGTGTTCTGTAGAAAAAACATAGAGGAAAGTTCGGAAAAGAAAGCGATTATACTTTATTCCATTCTAATATAACAAAGGCTATAGATATATGTTGCTACTAAACAATTTATAAGAAGCCTGAATGAAAACAATGAGAATAAAAGATTTTATATTCTTCATCTGAATAAATATCCTTCAGGTGTTATAATATAAGTTCATAAAAATTCTGATATTCTATGATGTTTAAAGTTCAATCTATGGATGTTCGAAGCTACATCTATGGATACACGAGGCTACATCTATGGATATACGAAGCTATATCTATGGATATACGAAGTTCGATCTATAGATATCTGAAACGCAATTGACAGATATCTGAAACGAGCGTGACAGATATCTGAGACAAGCGTGACAGATATCTGAAAGAAAAGTAAGTAATATCTAATAGTATTTCCTAACAAATTGCAGTATTCTATTAGATTGCTAAGCAACCCATAGAGCTGTTTACAATTCCCTTATCTAATTTATAGCTGAGTGGGCAGTTAGTGTAAGGAAGATTTGTATTGTGCTTTTACTCGTTGCTCCACTTCTTCAAGAGTTTTGCTGCTGCTTAGTCTGCCTTTTATGAGACGGAAGCCGTACCAGACGATGACCATTCCGAGTGCTGCAAGGAGGAATGTCCATACGTAGCCAAGGTTAAAACCCTGTATAAACTTTTCGCAGATAACAAATCCGCCAATAGAAACAAGGTAATCGAGCCAACTCGACGATGTGTAGCTTTTGCTTATGCGTTGATATTCTTCGTCGTTTGCGAGTAGTTGTTGGCGGTTAGCTTGCCAAAGCTGTTCAAATTCCTGTTCAGTCATAACTTTAAGTATTTTATTAGTTCTGCGTACAAAGATACAGAAAAAAATGTTTTACTGTGTAGTTTTAAACATACATTAATTCACTCATAACAAAGTCGCTTACGTAAATACCATTGCGTGTGAGGTGTAGATGATTATTGGTAATGGCGAGCAACCCTTGTGAAACGAGTGGGGCAGAGGCTTTTGCAATGTGCTCTTTGTAAGGCGATGATAAAGCAGAAAGGTCGATGCCACTTCGCGTACGTAAGGCAGTTGTAACTATATCGTCGTAGTGTGTGTTGGCATCAATAGGTTCTACTTCGTAGACGGGGCGGTTGTTTGTAATACCGTCGATGTATTCTTGCAGGTTGTCTATGTTCCAACGGCGTGTGGAAAGGTTGTAGCTGTGTGCCGATGCGCCTATGCCAAGATAAGGTTTATTAGACCAATAAGCACTATTGTGGCGCGAACGGAAAGGAGAAGCCGCAGAATGAGTAAGTTTGGCAAAGTTGCTTATTTCATATTGTTCGTAGTTGGCGATAGCAAGGCGTTCGATAAGAGAGTCGTACATTGAGCGATAGAGTTCCTCGTCCATATCCTTTACTAAGCCTTTTTTCAGAAGTTGGTAGAGAGGAGTACCCTCTTCGTACATCAGGCTGTAAGCCGAAATATGTTCAACGTTTAAGGCAATGGCTTTATCAATGTCGAGTTGCCATTGTTCTATGGTTTCGTTAGGAAAGCCAAACATAAGGTCGATGGAAATATTCTCTATTCCTACACGGCGCAGACGCTCAATAGCAGTTCGTACATCGGAAGCTTTATGACGTCGGCGGAGAAACTTTAATCGTTCGTCCGAGAAAGTCTGTGCACCCATCGATATGCGATTGATAGGCAAGTGTCTGAGGTTTTCAGCAAATTCGGGAGTAATATCATCAGGGTTACATTCCAAAGATATTTCCATATCGCTGTAGTTTAACATTCTGTCGGCATAGTTATCGGCAATACAGCGGAATATCTTCTCAATGTGGCAAGCCTGCAATTGCGATGGTGTACCACCTCCAAAGTAAATAGTTTCAATGCGTTCAGCAGTGTTAGAATATTCTCCGAAAAGGTAATTCTTTTCTGTTATGGCTTCTTTGCATAATGCATCTACATACAAATCCATCGTATTTGCTTTCTCAGCGTGTGGTGTTATGGTAGAATAAAAGCCACAATAAATGCATCGGCTTGCACAAAAAGGAATATGGAAATAAAGTCCTGCCATATATTATATAAGGTGATAAGCTTTGAAACGAATTATTTCAGTGCAAAATTAATAATTTCTTTTAATACTTTTATTATTTGTAGCGAATAGTTTGGTTAGATAAAATAAAATGTATAACTTAGGCGTCAGTAGTAATAAGCATAGCTTATAACCCTACACAAAACATAATACTAACAACCTTAAGGTAGCGTTCTAACAGACTTATATGTATTGCATAGTAGACTTTTAGAAACACCTTTTAAATCTATTGTGGTTATGAGAGTATATAAAACAAACGAGATTAAGAACATTGCATTGCTTGGCAGTGCGGGTAGCGGCAAGACTACTCTTGCCGAAAGTATGTTATTTGGTGCTGGTATAATAAAGCGCCGTGGTACAGTAGAAGCAAAGAATACTGTTTGCGATTACTTTCCCGTAGAACAAGAATACGGCTATTCTGTATTTCCTACAGTGTTCCATGTAGAATGGAACAACAAAAAGCTAAACATAATTGATTGCCCTGGAAGCGATGATTTCGTAGGTGGTGCGATAACAGCATTGAATGTTACCGACCAGGCAGTGATTCTTATCAACGGACAATATGGGCCTGAAGTAGGAACACAGAACAACTTCCGCTACACAGAGAAGTTGAAGAAACCTGTAATCTTCTTAGTCAATCAATTAGATTCCGACAAATGCGACTTCGATAACGTTATGAATAGTATGCGGGAAATATATGGACCTAAATGTGTACAAATACAATATCCCACAGCAACAGGCGCAAACTTTAACAGTATTATAGATGTTTTGTTGATGAAGAAGTACAGTTGGAAACCAGAAGGAGGTATGCCTATCATAGAAGATATTCCTGCTGAAGAAATGGATAAGGCTATGGAGCTACACAAAGCATTGGTTGAAGCTGCTGCAGAGAATGACGAAACATTGATGGAAAAGTTCTTTGAGACTGAAACATTAACAGAAGACGAAATGCGCGAGGGTATTCGTAAAGGACTTATTGCACGTAGCATCTTTCCTGTATTCTGTGTTTGTGCTGGTAAAGATATGGGCGTGCGTCGCTTAATGGAGTTTTTGGGTAACGTTGTACCTTTCGTTAGCGAGATGCCAAAAATACATAACGCACGTGGAGAAGAAGTTACACCCGACTCAAATGGTCCTGAATCTGTTTACTTCTTCAAAACAGGAGTAGAACCACATATCGGAGAGGTGAGCTATTTTAAAGTTATGAGTGGAGCCATAAAGGTGGGCGACGACTTAACTAATGCAGACCGAGGATCTAAAGAACGCATCGGACAACTGTTTGCTTGTGCAGGTGCAAACCGTATACCTGTTGAGCAAGTTAATGCTGGCGATATTGGCTGTACAGTGAAATTGAAAGACGTTAAGACAGGCAATACATTGAATGGAAAGGGTGTAGAACAGCACTTCGACTTTATTAAATATCCAAATCCAAAGTACATGCGTGCCATCGAGGCTGTAAACTCTCAAGATACAGAAAAGCTTATGGCGGCATTGTTGAAGATGCGTCAAGAAGATCCAACATGGCTTGTTGAGCAAAGTAAAGAGTTACGTCAGACCATCGTAAAAGGACAAGGCGAATTCCACTTGCGTACTTTGAAGTGGCGTTTGGAGAACAACGAGAAACTTCAAACCGTATTCAAGGAAGCTCGCATACCTTACCGTGAAACCATTACCAAGCAGGCGAAGGCTGAATATCGCCACAAGAAGCAGAGCGGTGGCGCAGGACAGTTCGGCGAAGTGCACCTCATCGTAGAGCCATACGCAGAAGGAATGCCAGACCCAACAATGTATAAGTTCAACGGACAGGAGTTTAAGATGAATATAAAAGGTAAGGAAGAAAAGACATTGCCTTGGGGCGGTAAGCTCGTATTCATCAATTCTGTTGTTGGTGGAGCCATCGACACACGCTTTATGCCAGCTATTTTGAAGGGTATTATGGACTGTATGGAACGCGGACCATTGACTGGAAGCTACGCTCGCGACGTTCGCGTGGTTGTTTACGATGGTAAGATGCACCCGGTAGACTCTAATGAACTTTCGTTTACACTTGCTGCTCGCCACGCTTTCTCTGATGCTTTCAAGATTGCAGGACCGAAAATTCTCGAGCCTATATACGATTTAGAAGTTTATGTGCCGGGCGATTACATGGGCGACGTAATGAGCGACTTGCAAGGACGCCGTGCCATGATAATGGGAATGGACAGCGAAGCGGGTTACCAGAAGCTGCAAGCCAAGATTCCGTTGAAAGAATTGGCAAGCTATAGCATCTCTCTGAGTTCGCTGACAGGTGGCCGTGCAAGTTTCACCACCAAGTTCTCAAGCTACGAACTTGTGCCTAACGAACTCCAGCAGACCCTCATTGCCGAACACGAAGCAGAAGTTAAGGACGAAGACGAATAGACTAAAGGAACTCTTTTGCATTTGCAAAATACATAAAAACCGTAAGAGCCGACATGCCGTACAGCGTGTTGGCTCTTGCTATTTAAAGCCAGTTTTACCACAAAATCAAGGCAGATAATGAACTCAGTGTTATGTCTAAAAAAAAGTGCATCTGTAAAGTGTAGTGTTCTAATATGATGTGATGCGCTAAAGAATATAGCGTTATATCCAGTTTAATATGATATTAAATTCGTCTAAACATATAGAGAATGGAGACCGAAAGTGCTATAATATATTCGTCTAACAATAGATACACACAAAGTCATTTAACGTGCTTTTAAGTGCAAACTGTTTATAACATTTGGGATATTCGGATATTTATCTTACTTTTGCAACAAAGAATATATTTGGTATGACAAGCGATAGTATAGTAATAATTCCTACATATAACGAAAAAGAGAATATGGAGAATATTATCCGAGCTGTTTTCGGTTTGGAGAAGTGTTTTCATATCTTAGTAATAGACGACGGAAGTCCTGACGGAACTGCACAGATTGTACACCGACTCATAAAAGAAGAGTTTGCCGACCGCTTATTTATCATTGAGCGTTCGGGTAAGTTAGGACTTGGCACCGCTTATATACGTGGTTTCAAATGGGCATTGGAGCATGGCTATGACTATATATTTGAGATGGACGCAGACTTCAGTCACGACCCTAACGACCTTCCTCGACTGTATGCAGCTACGCACGACGAGGGCTTCGATGTGGCTGTTGGCTCACGCTATGTCAGCGGCGTAAACGTTGTGAACTGGCCTATCGGACGTGTTTTGATGAGCTATTTTGCCAGCAAGTATGTACGTTTCGTAACAGGATTCCACGTCCACGACACCACAGCAGGCTTTGTTTGCTATCGCCGCAAGGTGCTCGAAACCATTCCGCTCGATGAAGTTCGCTTCAAAGGCTATGCATTCCAGATAGAAATGAAGTACACAGCGTATAAAATAGGATTTAAGATAAAGGAAGTACCCGTTATATTCGTAAACCGCCGAGAAGGCACAAGCAAGATGAGCGGAGGCATATTCTCGGAAGCTTTCTTTGGTGTGATGCGTTTAAGAATAGACGGTTGGTTCAGGAAATACCCCACTATAAAGAATTAAATAACAGCATAGTAAAAGAACGCTTTCGCATCGGAGGCGTTCTTTTATACGTTTAGAAACAAGCTTAATTTTATTGTTTTCACGATGAAGCATATCACAAGAGATGAAGCTTTAAAACTATTGGTGCGCAATAATCCCGAACCTGTTGCGAGTCATTGCGACAAGTCTATGTGGTGGTTCATAACTCGTGCCGTTGGCGGACTATGGATTCAGCACCCACTCAAAATGACAGTGTCATGGCTTTATCTGCTTATGTTACCTTTAATTTATGCGCAGAAAAGCATAGGATTTGCCATAATAGGCATATCCATTGTATTCTTCTCTATTCTTGCTTATTATTTTTATTTCTACAGAAAGCTATACAAAGCATTAAGAGAGAATACTTATCGCATTGATGAAGATGGTATATCGGTGTCGATAACCACAGTTGATGGCGTTTTGGCACGCTATCTTACCACGCCGTTCTCGCTGATTAAGGATATATGGTTGGCTCAAAACTACATTTATATTGAAACGGAAGACAAGACAGATATTGGCGTTGTCTACCTCTTTTCAGACGAACCAGAACGCATTTTGGGCAATATCGTATCGTATATGCAGTTGGAAAAGAAAGCCAAAGAGGACAAACCAATACCTTATTATAGCGCAGAGGAACGCACAGACCTAAGAAACTTCGTGAAAGAACGCTTTGGAAAGATTGACGCAGTACTAAACGATACCGATGGCGAAGGCTTCCCGGTGGACATTGCTGCAATTCCTCCCAGTTCGCAACACAACTACTGGACGCTTTGCACCATAGGGGCAGGAGCCATTCGTGTGCCCAACCAAGAATATTACAAGCAATCGGACAATGGCGAAACAACTTTCGATGCAACCAAATACACCGAAGGCTTTGTGGTGGAACACTTCGAATACGTTATGTATCTGCCGCCCGACTGGAACGTAACCGATGCCGATTTAAGCAAAGACAGCAACTATTGGTATCTCCACTTGTTGCGCGATGTGGTGCAATACACCTACTATAACTTCCAGTTTCAGCTTGGCGACACCTTAAATTATAATGATGGCGATAGCGAGCAACTATCGTTCGACCATTCGACCGACTTTTATGCAGCATTGATTTTGTGCCCATTACCCGATGTTGCTAACGAACAGTTTGCCAATATCGAAGGTCGCACCATTCAGTTCTTTCAAGTAGTGCCTATCACTACAGAAGAAGCTAACTATTTGAGTAGGCATTCTGCTGCCGATTTTCTGAAGAAATATATGGATATAAGTGCTATTCAACTGGATAACGAGTCTAAACAAGTGAAGCACGAACGCTATTCAAAGGCAATTATATCGCACTTCGAACGCCATATAAAGGGAGCAAACGTAGTAACAATGTACTCACATAAGAGCTAAAAAAATACTACTTAATGGACGAAAAAGTACAGCAATAAATGTTCTAAGTTTTTTGAAAGCATAAGTGCTTTTAAGCATTATATAAATTCAGTAGAAAATAGCTAAAGCGGTTATATGCGACACCTGTTAGGTGCTCAGCAATTTAATAGAATTTCTCGAATATTCTATAAAAAGAATAAGATATTTAGGCTACTTTTATTTTAGATATCTGTTTCGTTCGTTTCAGATATCTGTCGCGTTCGTTTCAGATATCTGTCCCGCTCGTCTCAGATATCTGTCAATTGCGTTTCAGATATCTATAGCTTGCGTCACGTATATCCATAGATGTAGCTTCGTATATCTATAGATGTAGCTTCGTATATCCATAGATATAGCTTCGTATATCCATAGATGTCGTTTCATATATCTATAGATAGTTGTTCAGGTATCATAACAAGCCAGAAACTTTAACCTTTTATTCTATAATACTATAGTGGTGTGTATTCAGATGAAAACTACGAAACGTTCTATTCTGCAATGTTTCAATTTACGTGCTATTATAAGCATCTAACAACGAATGTGTTGTTCCTAATTTGTTTATATCTGTGTGAACTCTATAATAATAGTATTCTTTTGTTCTACTGCAGCATTATAGATAGCAAAAGCGGTTGTTTCGCATTGCAAAACAACCGCTTCTGTAAAACAAGAGAATAGTATTACTACAACTAAAGTATAAAAACTTTAAGCAATTATATAAGCTTTATTTTAGTGCTTACATAACACCGTCTTCGCGAAGTTTCTGTTGCCATTTCCATGCAGAAGCCAAAACATCTTCCAGCGGAGTATTAGCTTTCCAGCCCAACACCTTATTGGCTTTGGTGCAATCGCCCCAAATTTTCTCTATATCACCTTCGCGACGTGGTCCGAACTTCCAATTCACCTTTACACCAGTAGCCTTTTCAAAAGTAGTTACAATTTCTAGCGTAGAGTTTCCTTTACCAGTTCCAATGTTGAAATATTCAATCTTGTCAGTATCTTTGTCTAATACACGTGTCATCGCTGCTACGTGAGCTTTTGCAAGGTCTACTACATAAATGTAATCGCGTATACAAGTACCATCTTCAGTGTTGTAATCGTTGCCAAAAATGGTAAGTTGTTTGCGTATTCCCATAGCAGTTTGCGTAACATAAGGAATAAGATTGTTGGGCACACCATTAGGCAATTCGCCAATAAATGCAGTAGGGTGTGCACCTATTGGATTGAAATAGCGAAGCACAATGCTCTTTATAGGTGCACCGATGTGAATGTAATCGTAAATAATTTGCTCGTTAATCTCTTTTGTGTTTCCGTAGGGCGATGTAGCTTTTTGATGTGGTGCATCTTCAGTAACAGGTAAGTTCTCTTTGTTAGGCTGTCCGTAAACGGTGCACGAACTAGAGAATATAATACCTTTTACGTTATATTTTGGCATCATTTCCAATAAGTTAATGAGCGAAACAACATTGTTGCGATAGTACATTAACGGTTTTTCAACACTTTCGCCCACAGCTTTTGATGCTGCAAAGTGAATAATTCCATCAATGTTCGGATATTTTTGGAATAGGCGTTCGGTAGCATCTTTATCTTCAAGGTTTACTTGTTCAAATGCTGGTCGTATTCCTGTTATTTTCTCTATACCATCGAGAACCTCTATTTTAGAGTTTGAAAGATTGTCTGCTATCACTACATTGTATCCTGCCTCTTGCAGTTCTACCGTTGTGTGCGAACCTATAAAACCAGTTCCACCTGTAACTAAAATTGTTTGTCTCATATCTTTTTAATGAATATTTTTGCAAGTAACTTATTGTTGTTCTTTGTAAGAATAACGAGCGAGCCTCTTATTTATGTGTGCAAAGATACTTAGAAATTAGCAGGTAGGGTTATAAAAATAATATTATTTATTAAAAAAGGTACGATTGTACCCCTATAAATAAAAAGTTTTACTAACTTTGCCATTGTTTAAACAACCATCAACAGTTCTTTAATTGTTTTTTATTATGGAGCAAACAATGCAACAAATAGAGCGCTTTCTAAAAAAGATAGCACAGAAGTTTCCATCAACACAGGAACCAATAGTTATGACAGATATCCACTTAAGGGTGTCGCAATTCAGTGGAGACCTTATGGCTTTCGACGATGAAGGAAACGAAATAACACGCTGTGTAGTTGAAGAATGGATTGAAAACAATAATGACGATTTCTATAAAAACATTACAGCACAGTTGCGTAGCGAGTCTTTAAAACTGAAAGATGTTGTAGACAACTTCGGTATAATAAAACCTTATAGTCTTGTTTTAGAAGACGAAGAAGGCGAAAACATAGCCGAACTGTACGTGGCAGATGGTGATACAATTATTGTTGGCGACGAATTATTACCAGGATTAGAGGAAGACCTCGACGAATTTCTAAAGAAACTAATACCTTAAACGAAAGGATATAAAAGTATGAAGAGAGCCAGAAAAGCTGTCTTGTTACTATTGTCAACAATATTCTCTATTGCTGCCGTTGCACAACGCCACAACATTCTGAACGAAAACATACGGTCGTTACAAGTTGTGGCAAATCAAGACTGGCTTGCTTTGCCCATTATAGAAGTAGGAAACGGTGTGTTAGATATTAATTTCGACGATCTATCAACAGAGTACCATCGCTATACTTACAGCCTGCAACATTGCGAATCAAATTGGAAACCATCTACCTCGCTTTTCGAAAGCGACTATGTGGACGGCTTTGCAAGTGGAAACACTATAGACGATGTAACACCTTCACTTCTTACAAACACAGCTTATACACATTATCATCTTAGACTTCCGAATAGCAATTGCCAGCCAAAATTGTCTGGAAACTATCTGCTTACCATTTACGATGATAACGATAATGTAGCTATAAAAGTCTGTTTTATGGTGAAAGAGCCTTTTACAAAGTCGATGGGAGTTGGTTTGAATGTTGTAACCAACACCGATGCTACCATAAACAACGCACACCAGCAAGTGGAAATGGAGTTGAAATATAATAGTTATAATGTAACGAATCCGCAATCGCAAATAAAAACAGTACTTCTGCAGAATAAACGATGGGACAATGCGCGATGGAATGTAAAGCCACAATATGTTATGAACGATGGCTTGCGTTGGAGCCATAATGCAAACTATATATTTTGGGCAGGCAACGAATATAGAAAGTTTGAGATTTTATCAACCAATGTAGCCGCAACAGGTATAGAACGCATTCTGTGGGACGGTAAAAACTACAACGCCTACCCCTTTATAGCATTGCCAAGACCTAACTATTTGTATGATGAAGATGCGGATGGAGCTTTCTTAATACGCAATTCAGATAATAACAATATAAATACAGAGAGCGATTATGTGTTGGTTCATTTCCAATTAAGCTGTCCACAGTTTACAAATGGCGATGTATATGTAAATGGCGACTGGACTTACGATAGATTTTTACCACAATATAAGCTAATATACGATGACCAATCGAAGAGTTATAAAGCTGTGATACCACTAAAATTAGGCTACTATAGTTATCAATATGTGTTGGTAGATGAGAATGGTAACGCTGAAATAGCACCTACTGAAGGTAACTATTATCAAACAGAAAACTCTTATCAAGCTTTAGTTTATTATAGAGAACAAGGTGGAAGAACAGATAAATTAGTGGGTTATACAGCAGTTAAATTTAAAATTAAGTAGCCGCACATTGCTACCAAGAGATATACAATAGATATATTAGTAGCATTTTAATAACATATATATATGAAAAGAACTTTATTTGCATTTATGACATTAGCATTTTGCTGTTTTGGAGCAAGAGCTCAAAACAAGAATATAACAATAACATTAGTAGAGACTTCAGATGTGCATGGTTCGTTTTTCCCATACGATTTCATAACGCGTAAGCCTAAAGCTGGATCGATGGCAAGAGTTGCTACTTTTATAAACGATTTAAGGCAGAAGAAAGGCACAGAGAATGTGTATCTTCTAGATAACGGAGATATTCTGCAGGGACAACCAATAAGTTATTATTACAACTATATTGATAAACAACAAGAGAACATTGCTGCTAGTGTCGTAAACTTTATGCACTACGATGCAACAACTGTTGGAAACCACGATATAGAAACTGGACACGCTGTTTACGATAAATGGATTCGCGAACTGCATTGCCCTGTATTGGGAGCAAATATTATTGATACGAGAACACAAAAGTCTTACGTATTGCCTTATACCATAATAAAGAAAAAGAACGGTGTGAAAGTAGCCGTTGTTGGTATGCTTACTCCTGCTATACCCAATTGGTTAGAAGAGAACTTATGGAAGGGATTACGTTTTGAGGATATTGTCTCTTCGGCGAAGAAGACAATAGCAACATTGAAAGCTAACGAGAAACCCGATGTTATTGTAGGACTTTTCCACTCTGGTTGGGACGGTGGCATTATTACACCAAACTATGTTGAAGATGCATCTAAAATGGTAGCAGAAGAAGTAGATGGTTTTGATGTGGTGTTTTTCGGCCACGACCATAAACCGCACAATTCAATAGAAACTAACAAAGATGGTAACGAGGTGGTGTGTTTAGACCCTGCGAATAATGCACAGAGAGTAGCAGTGGCTACTATAACCTTAGCACCTGTAAAGAAAAAAAATAAAAGTGGTAAGCAGTTCAATGTTGTTAAGAAGTGGGGCGAATTAGTTAGTGTAGCCGATTTAGCTATAGACAAACCATTTATGGCACACTTTGAAAAGCAAATAGACAAGGTGAAACAGTGGGCTAACACAGAAATAGGACGCTTTGATAACACTATCAGTACGAAAGATTGTTTCTTTGGTAACTCAGCTTTCAACGATTTAATTCTCAATCTAGAACTTCAGATAACGAAGGCTGATATTGCTTTCAATGCTCCTTTAGGTTTTAATTCTGTCATTAAGGAAGGACCTATCACAGTGGGCGCTATGTTTAGT
>ERZ1699259.231-NODE-231-length-27681-cov-5.090332_pt1 | contig 27681 bp, 18 predicted proteins | sample MGYA00581525_ERZ1699259 | MGnify/ENA primary metagenome ERZ1699259 (study PRJEB42319, sample SAMD00040332) | human oral metagenome | material: saliva | host: Homo sapiens | study: EMG produced TPA metagenomics assembly of PRJDB4115 data set (Metgenomic analysis of... | reverse complement strand
GCCCCGGACCGACGAGGACGGCAACACGAAGGACAACCCGCGCGCCGCAGAAATCCGCACCGAGCTGACGAAGCTCGCCAAGGATGCCGAGCAGCTCGCCCCCTACCACGCCACCGCCGGCCGCGTCATCACCCCGGCCGCGTCCTCGAGCGACGAGATCTCGCCTTCGAAGTTCCGCCTGATTCTCATCACGACCGTGGTCGGTCTGTTCGCAGGCCTGGTTCTGGTGCTCATCCGCGAGACCCGCTCGCGTTCCCTGGCCTCGCCCACGCAGCTCGCCGACCTGACGGCACTACCCGTGTGGAGTGCCGAGGAGGGCGCCCCCGAGCCGTGGCTCGCCCCCACCCGCATGCTCGCGATGGCGATCGACCGCGACCACTGGGTTGACCTGATCGTCGACGCCTCCGATCCGCAGGCCCGCGACCTGCACCGCGTCCTGTCCGCCTCCCTGGCCGAGACCCGTGTGCCCGCGCCGCGCCTCATCGACATCAAGCAGCCCCTGGCCTCGCTCCTCGACGAGGTCCGTCCCTCCCGTCACGTCCTCGTCGCCGTGCGCAAGGGCCACGACCTGAAGGCGCTGCACGCCCTCCTCGACGAGCTGGCGATCATCAACCGCGAGGTGAACGGCTTGATCTACCTGGGCGACCAGGTGACCGCGCCTGCCACCGCTCCGACCGCTCCCGCTCAGTCGGCCGAGGTCATCGAGCCCGAGGCTGAGGAAGAGGCCGCGGAAGAGACTTCCTCCGAGGTCGTGGAGTCCAAGCCGTCGAAGGACACGGAAGACACGTCCGATTCCAAGAAGTCGAACGCCAAGGCTTCCTCGAAGAAGGGCAAGAAATGAGCGCCGAGGAGACCACTGCAGCCGACCACAAGGCCGCGTCGATCTGGCACGTTGATCGCACCGCGCGTGTCTCCCAGCTGATTTCGGGAGATCCGTCGGATCCGCGAGCGCTCGTGCTCGTGCGCGATAACGGCCGCAACTCGGCGTTCGTTGAGATCGAGGGCACGGACCATCCGGAGACCGATCCGCGCGTTCTCGAGGTCGAGCCGGCCCCTGCGCGCGGCTGGGAAGAGGGCGCCGGTGCCGAGGTGGACGCGACCGTTGTCATGTGCACGGTCGGCTCCTGCGACATGCTTGAGGAAGCCGTGCGCGCCATCCTCGCGCAGGATCACCAGCGTTTCACGCTCGTTGTCGTCGATAACGCGCCGCACACCGGCCTGACCCGAGAGAAGCTCGCGGGCATCGACGATACGCGCCTGAGCATCGTCTCTGCGTCCCGTCCGGGCCTGTCCCGCGCCCGCAACCGCGGCGTGCTCGCTGCTCGCGGCGAGGTCATCGTCTTTACGGACGACGACGCGATCGTCGACCCGCACTGGCTCACCGCCATGATCGACCCGTTCACGGCCTCGCCGTACGTGGCCGCCACGACGGGCATTGCGCTGCCCCTGGAGCAGCGCTACGCGCCCCAGCGCTGGTTCGAGTCGCGCGGCGGCTTCCCCAAGGACATGTCCCCGCGCGTCTGGTGCGTCGGCGATATCCCCGAGGGCCTCGAGGTCTTGGGCGAGAAGGGGGACGGTGGACCGCTGTTCCCGATCACGACGGCCCGCGTGGGCGCGGGCGTGTGCATGGCCATGCGTCGCGACGTCCTCATGGAGGTCGGCCCCTTTGACCCGGCGCTGGGCGCCGGCACCTCGACGCGCGGCGGCGAGGACCTCGACATGTTCGCGCGCATCCTGGCCACGGGCGACGTCATCGTCCACACGCCTGACGCCCTCGTGCACCACCGTCACCGCGTTGACGAGGCCGGCCTGGATAAGCAGATCCGGGGCAACGGCTCCGGCATGGCGGCTCTTCTGACGAAGGCGATCATCGCGAAGCCCTCCGTGATCGGTACGCTGGCGACTCGCGTGCCCGGCGTCCTCAACCGCGTGAAGCCCGGCGGTGCCCGCGTTGCTGGCACCGACGAGGATGTGCCCGGCTCGCTCACCAAGTCGGAAATCAAGGGTTTCCTCGAGGGCCCCTTCCTGTACCTGTCCTCGCGCAACCGCAACAAGCTTGGCGCGCCGCGCCCGGCCGAGCAGGACAGCGCGCACGGTAGCGTGACCGCACCGAGCAGTGCTGAGGAGGCCCAGGCCTCGTCCGCGAGGGAAATGAACGGCGAAGGGAACGGTCACGCGTGAGCCCACGTCGAGGACTCTGGGCCAAACCCGCCCCTGCCCAAATTGGGCCGCTACGAGAGGACGCGCAGGATCTGCCTGCGTGGCCCTTCGTTGTGGCCTATTCGGCGTACTTCCTGTGGTGGGTGCTCGGTTCCGGTGACCTGATGTGGCCGCTGTTCGCGTCGATCATGCTTGTGTTCATGATCGGCCGACACGGCCTGCGCTTCCCGCCCGGATCCATCCTGTGGGTGTTCTTCCTGGCGTGGGTGCTGGCCTCGATGACGATGCTCGACACGGGCGGGCGCTTCATTGGCGCGTTCTACCGCTTCCTGCTGGAGCTCTCGCCCGGCATTTTCGCGGTCTACGCCTTCAATGCGCGCAAGTCCCTGAGCGTGCGCACGATTACCGGCACGATGTGGGGCTTCCTGGCCTCGACCACGATCGGCGGCTTCATCGCCATGGCGGCGCCGACCCTGCGCTTCAAGACGCTCATGTACTACCTGGTGCCGCGAGCCCTGCACTCCAACGACTTCGTCAAGGAGTTCACGAAGCGCGCGACCACCCAGTGGAACCCCTCGTCGTGGATCCTCTCCGACCCGCGCCCGTCGGCTCCCTTCATCTACTCCAACACCTACGGCAACGTCTACTCGCTGATCTTCCCGCTCGCACTCGTCTTCGCCTACGTGCTGTGGCGCGAGCGCTCCAAGTGGCGTTTCCTCGTGGCCGCCGTGTGCGCGCTGTCGGTCATCCCGGCCGCAGCGACGCTCAACCGCGGCATGTACATCGGCCTGCTCGTCATCGTCGTGTGGGTGGGCTTCCAGCGCCTGCGCGCGGGAGCTTGGCGCACCGTCCTGGGTATCGTTGCGGCCATCGTCGTGGGTGTCATCGCGTGGCTGGCCACCCCGGCCTCGCAGTCGCTTCTCGAGCGCGTCGCCGCATCCTCCTCGACGGAGGACCGCGCCTCCAACTACCTGGAGACCCTGTACGAGCTCCAGCAGTCCCCGCTCTTGGGCTTCGGTGCCCCGCGCCCCTCGTCCTCGCCGTGGCTCCCCTCCCTGGGCACGCAGGGCCAGTTCTGGACGGTCATCTTCTCCTACGGCCTGGTCGGCCTGGCGCTGTTCCTCGCCTTCTTCCTGCGTATGTTCCCGCGCATCTGGCGAGCCACGGACGTGTACGGCTCAATCCTGGGCGGCATCATCCTGGCGACCCTGGTGGAGCAGTTCTACTACGGCATGAACACTGGCCTCATGATCTCCGTCGTCGCGGTGGCGCTCCTGTCGCGCCACCTAGAGGAGGAGAGCGATCCGATCAAGCGTGCCGAGGCCGAGCGTGCAGATGCCGCGAGCGCCGGTAGCGTCGCGGGAACTGTCCGCGCCGAGCGTGCCGTGCGCATGGGGCAATGGACAAGCCCCGCCGCGAACGACGGGGCTTTTGCCACTCACATGCTTGCTCGACTCAACAAGTCGGGTCGTCGGGGAACGAGAAGCCGGACAGCTTCCACGCGCCACCGTCCTTCACAAACTGAAAATAGGTGAGGGCGCGGGTCATGGTCGTGTCGTCCGTCAGCGCAGTTCCCGCGTCGTTGAGGACGCGAACGTTGGAAGAATCGACGCACGCCGAGACCGTGACGTTTCCGGCACCGTCATCGCTGAGGATGTGCACGTCCTCGAGGGTGGGGGATCCGGTGGTGTGGGTGCCGTCCCTCGTCCACTCGAGAGCCTGCGCGTCGAACTCCTCCAGCGCCGAGGCGGTGAGCACGGAGGACAGGTCGGTCGCACGAGCCTGCTCGGGGTCCGTGTACGCGTCCCACAGGGTGTTCATGACGAAGGTTGCCTGCCCGGCGGCCTCAGCATCCGTGGCCAGCGAGCCGGATGCGTTCGCGGGGCCGCCCGACTGTGGGGCGATGGTCTTCGGAACGGACTGCGGGATGTCGGACTGTGCGTCGTCGTCGATGCTCTGCGCGCCGGACGCGCCGGACGCGGCGGACGCGGCTGCGTCGGTGTCAGAGGAGCCCGTCAGGCGTAGGAAGCCGACGATGACGAGCGCAATAATCACGAGGATCGCAGCGGCCAGAAGGCTCTTCTTGCGGGCAGGGGAGAGCGAGTTGATGAAGTCCATGTGTATCCCATCGGTAGGTTATAGAGAAAGGCTACCGCGCGGTAGCGGGAAGGTTAATCATGAGTGAGGCAAATCAAGCCAGGCGTTCCCTCGCGCGCGGCGGCATCGTTGGCTTCGTCGGAGCGGCCGCCTCCGCGGTCCTGGGCTTCGCGTTCACGATCATCCTGTCGCGCATGCTGGGCGCCGAGGGAGCCGGTATCGTCACCCAGGCGACCGGCGTTTTCGCGATCGTCATGGCCCTGGCTAAGGTCGGCCTCGACTCTACCGCGATCTACCTGATGCCCCGCCTATCTTTGGATGCGCCTGAGGAGATCCGCGCGACCTTGTCTTTCATGGCCTCGCTGACGGTGGGTGTGTCCACCGTGTGCGTCCTCATTCTCGAGGCCGTGGCTCCGTTGATCTGGAACGCTGAGGTGACGGCATCGACGCGTGCGGTGCTGTGGTTTGTGCCGATCGGCGCCCTCACCCTCGTCGCCTCCGCCGCTCTGCGGGCGCTCGGCAACATGCGCGAGTACGTCCTCGTTCAGAACCTGCTGCTGCCCGGCCTGCGCCCGCTCCTCGTCGCGCTCGCGGCCGCGTTCACCGGGTCGCTTGCCTTCGTGTCAGTCGCCTGGGCGCTGCCTTTCGTCGTCGTCCTCGTGGTCGCGTGGTGGCTACTGCTGCGCCACATGCCCTCGGCAGCTGATTCGGTGGGGCGCTGGCCGAGCGCGCAGCGGCGTCGTCAGGTCGTGTCCTTCGCGTTGCCTCGTACCCTGACAGCCGGCCTCGAGCAGGCGCTGCAGTGGCTGGACGTCCTCCTCGTTGGCCTCCTAGCCGGAGACGCGGCCTCGGGCATCTACGGTGGTGCCATTCGCTTCATCCAGGCGGGCATGGTCGTCGACACCGCTCTGCGCGTCGTCGTTTCCCCGCAGTTCTCCAAACTCTTGCACCAGGGTAAGAAGAAGGAGTTGCGGGACCTCTACAGCACGGCCTCGATCTGGCTTGTCCTGTTCGCAGCCCCCATCTACGCCCTCATGGCGATCTACGCGCCCGCGCTCATGCGCATCCTCGGTGACGGCTTCGCTCCCGGAGCGAATGTCCTCGTGGTCCTGTGCATTGGCTCCATCGTGACTTTCACGGCGGGAAACATTCACTCGCTGCTCATCATGAGTGGACGCTCCGGGTGGGCAGCGGTCAACAAGATCGTGGTCCTTACCCTCAACGTTGTGGGTAACGTCATCTTTATTCCTCGCGGAGGAATGGTTGCGGCGGCCATCGTCTGGGCCGTGTGCATGGTGCTTGACGCAGCCATGGCGACCGTTCAGGTCTCGCGGTTTATCGGTGTGACACCGAAATTGTCGGAAGTGGTCAAGCCGATTCTGGTTGTGGGCGTATCTGCGGTGATTCCGGGCGGGTGTATAGCGTGGTGGCTGGGCCGCGATTCTTTCGTTGCGACCATTGGTGGGTCGGCGCTCTCGGTCCTGGTTTTCGCCTGTGTTTGCTGGATGTTTAGGGATCGTCTGCACCTGTCGGGACTTGGGTCCCTCGCGAGGCGGCGCCGGGGGTAGGGATGGGGTGCGTGATGCACCTGTGAAAGTCTGACTTGACCATTCGGTTGATCTGATGGCGATTGTTGTGTAATTATTTATGCAACAAGTTTCCGTTCCCTCCGAAAGGTCGTGTCATGGCTTCTGCGATTTCGCGCCTTGCAATCCTTGCAACTGCGCCGATTGTCGCCTGTGCTTCCATCGCGCTCGCTCCGACGGCTCACGCTGTTGGTGCAGGTCAGGGAGATTCTGCACCCGGTCAGGCTGTCGTTCGCGACGGTTCGAGCGCTGCGACTGCCGCCGCGTCGTGCTGGGACATTAAGCAGCGGAATCCTGAGGCTGCGGACGGCGCCTACTGGCTTCAGACTCCCGCGATGGATCACCCCGCCCAGTTCTTTTGTGACCAGACGACAGATGGTGGCGGCTGGGTCCTGATCGGCCGCGGCCGCGAAGGATGGGAATCCTGGAGCGGTGGCAAGGGTGATCCTGCGAAGCTGACCTCTCGCTCGCGCACCTCCGATGACTTCGAGGTCGTCCAGCTGTCCAACAAGGCCGTCACCGAGCTGCTTAATAATGAGCCGGTGAAGGACCAGGCTGACGGCGTGCGCGTCATGCGCTCCTGGAGCGCATCGGGCCGCTCCTACCAGACCATGGATCTTCAGTTCCCGAAGATGACCGACTTCGTGTGGCCCTTCAAGATGGCCCACCCGGTCAATGTCCAGCTGGATAAGGGTGGCTGGCGCTCGGGTCTCATGTGGGGCCTGACCGGATATGACAATGAGTGGAACGGCCTGCAGACCTACCCCTCGGCCCGTACAACGGGCTGGAAGATGGGCTGGGGTTACGGCGCTCTCGCCTCCAACTGGACCGGTGACGTCACCTCGGCGTCCTCCTTCTTCCGCAAGTCGGGCCTGACGGTCTTCCCCTACGCCGAGGCCTACGTGCGTCCGCGCATCTCCTCGGATTCGGCCGACTTCGCCCGCATCCCCGATGAAGGCCTGGGCGCCTCGACGGTCTCCGCTGCCGTTTCGCAGTACGCCGCCAAGACCTCGTGGGGCGTGAGCGGTAACCTCAACGGCTCCGTCCGTGAGGGCAATATCCAGGTCCAGGCCTTCGCTCAGGTCGGCTCCACCATGTACGTGGGCGGCAACTTCACCGGCGTTAAGCAGGGTGAGAAGGGCGCCGAGATCTCCTCGCGCGGCCTTGCGGCCTTCGACGTGGCCACCGGCGACTTCACCGGCCAGACCTTCGACTTCAACGGGCAGGTCAAGGCCCTCCTCGCCCTGCCCGACGGCCGACTCCTCGTCGGCGGTGACTTCACCCGCGTCAACGGCGAGGCCCACTCCGGTACCGTCGTCATCAACCCCTCGACCGGCCAGATCGACCCCTCGTGGGACCTGCAGGTCACCAACGCGCTGCGCGGCGGCGCCGTGAGCGTGCGCGCCCTGACCTACTACGACGGCAATGTCTACATGGGCGGCTCCTTCACCCACCTCTCCGGCGGTGGCCGCACCAAGGTCTACGCCCGTAACGCCGGCCGCGTTGGCCTCGATGCGCGCCCGGACCGTTCGTGGAACCCCGAGATCAGCGGCGCCGTTCAGGCTGTTGGCGTTTCCGAGGCGAACAGCGCTTTCTACGCGGGCGGTCACTTCACCACTGCGCACGGTAATCAGCGCGCCTGGTACGCCGCCAAGTTCTCCACCCAGCCGGGTGCGGCCGTGGACACGGGCTTCAACTTCGAGCCTTCTAGCGCCACTGCCGGTAAGTACCAGCAGACCATCGCCACGGCGGGCAACCGCGTCTACGTCGGCGGCTCCGAGCACTCCCTGTTCGGCTACGACACTGCCACCAACCAGCGCGTCTCCGGCGCCATGACCTTCAGCAACGGTGGCGACCTCCAGGCTACGACCGTCTCCGCCAAGGGCGTTATCTACGGTTCTTGCCACTGCTCCGATGCTGCCTACCAGGACATGTACGTCTGGTCGATGAACGGCTCCTGGTCGCGCGTCGACGAGATCAAGTGGGTCGGTGCGTGGGATGCCACCACCGGCGAGAGCCTGAAGTGGACCCCCTTCGAGCTCTCCTCGCGGCGCAAGACCGGCGCCTGGGCGCTGACGACCGATAACTACGGCAACCTGTGGGTGGGCGGCGACTTCACCCTCTCCCACACCGATGCCACGCGCACCCAGTGGAACGGCGGGTTCGCTCGCTACGACAACCGCGACAACGTCGCGCCCGAGGCGCCCTCCTACCTGCGCTCCTCCGCGTCGAACGATTCCACCGTGACCCTCGCCTGGGAAGGCGTCGCTGACGCCGTGTCCTACGAGATTCTGCGCGACGATCGTCCGATCGCCACCTCCGAGACCACCAGTGTCGAGGTGCCGCGCGGCGGCGAGAACCGCTACTTCGTGCGCGCCGTCGACGCCGAGGGCAACCGCTCCGCGACCACCGCGGTCTACACCGCTCCGGCTCCGGGCCAGGTGGACGCCTCCAACCCGGTCCTCCTCGAAGCGAACGCAACGTGGAACTACCGTGCTGACGCCAGCGCCGCCCCCGAGAACTGGGCCCAGGCCTCGTTCGACGACTCCGCGTGGCCGACCGGCGCAGCCCCCCTGGGCTACGGCGACTCCGCGATCACGACCCAGATCGCCACCAAGGGCTCGCGCCCCGTGACGACCTACTACCGCACGCACTTCCAGGTGGCTGACGCGAAGGGCCTCAAGGGCGTCAACGTCAAGTACCTGGCCGACGACGGTGCCGTTGTCTACATCAACGGCGTCGAGGTGGACCGCACCCGCATGGGTGCTGGCACGGTCAGCTACACGACCCGCGCCGACTCCGCTCCCAACTTCGCTGCGGCTTCCGCCTCCCAGTCCGAGATCTTCGTCCCCGCATCGGCGCTGAAGACCGGTGACAACGTGATCGCCGTGGAAACCCACGTCAACTACATGCGCACCGCGACCGTGTCCATGCAGGCCTCCATCTTCCGCGTGGATGACACCCCGGACGACAACAGCTCTGTTCCCGCCGATCGCAGCACCCAGCCGACCGACGCGACGCAGCCGATCAACGCGGCCTCCGTCAAGTCCGGCACGGTCATCCAGACCGGCGACGAGTGGAACTACTGGACCTCGACGGAAGCCCCCGCCTCCGACTGGGCCACGACCGGCTCCCTCCAGAGCTGGAACCGCGGCTCCGGCCCGATCGGCTGGGGAGACTCCGGTGCGGCGACCGCCCTCGACATTGCCAAGAAGGACCGTGCGATCACGTACTACTTCGCGCGCGACATCGACCTGGGCGCGATCACCCCGAACACCACGCTGACCGTCAAGGTGCGCGCGGATGATGGCGTCGTCCTGCGAGTCAATGGCAAGGTCATTGACACGAAACGTATGTCCGATGGCAACATTACTCACACGACCTACGCGAACTCGGCCGTGAGTGCCAGCAAGGCGGCCTCCGATCTGCTCGAGGTCACCATCCCCGCGAGCCTCTTGACAGGCGGCGTGAACCGCATCGGCGTCGAGGAGCACCTCAACTACAAAGGCTCGCCCTCGATGACCTTCGATCTGAACGCAACTCTTGTGAAATAAGGGAAGAATCGTTCTTGTTCGCCTGCGTTCGCGTGAGGCGTGAGCCAGTGACAATGGTTCGATCCAGCTCGTGAATCGTGCTGACAGGTACAACCCCTGCCGTTTCGGCGGGGGTTGACTTGTATGTGGTAAACGACTCCCATCTCCGCCTAACCAAGTGGTTGAACGGTGGCAATTATCGTGACACTATAGAAGTAACCATTTACACGATACCTGTGAGGATCCCATGAGTTTCATGCGCCGTTGCTTGGCGCTCGGACTGGCATCAGTGACCGGCCTGAGCGTGCTTGCATTCTCCCCGGCTGCCCACGCAGCCACCGACCCGCTCCACGATGGCCTGAGCGAGGCCACCGCTGCGGCCTCGTGCTGGGAAATCAAGCAGAACGACCCGCGTTCTCAGAACGGAACGTACTGGCTGCAGACCTCCACCATGGAGGCCCCCGGCCAGTTCTTCTGCGACCAGACCACGGACGGCGGCGGCTGGGTCCTCATCGGTCGCGGCCGCGAAGGCTGGGAGACGTGGAGCCAAGGGAAGGGCGACCAGGAGAAGCTCAAGACCCGTCCGCGTACGGCCGGCGACTTCGACGTCGTCCAGGCCTCGCACGAAACCGTCAACGGCCTGCTCGGCGGCACCGCGGTCTCCGACCTCGATGACGGCATCATGGTCCAGCGCGCCTGGAACCACAGGGGCACCGCCTACCAGACGGTACGCATGCGCTTCCCGAAGATGCGCGACTTCATCTGGCCCTTTAAGAGCGCCCACCCCGTGGACGTGAAGTTCAACCGCGAGTGGTGGGTCAACGGCGGCATCGTCTGGTCGGGCTTCGGCACGAACACTGGCTGGGGATACGTCAACCTGACGGCCTCCGCGCAGAACAAGTACACGATGGGCTGGGGTTACGGCCCTCTCGCCACGTCGTGGGCCGACACGTCCTCCTCGACGTCGTACTTCCACTACAACGGCTCGATCATCAACCCCTACGCCGAGGCCTACATCCGCCCGCAGCTGCGCTCGACGGATGCCAGCTTCCGCGCCATCGGCGACGGCGGCACGCCCGCCGAAAAGCAGAAGGACACCGCTTCTGAGTTCGCCTCGCCGATGTCTTGGGGCGTGACCGGCAACCTCAACGGTTCCTACAAGGAAGGCAATATCCAGGTCCAGGCCTTCGAGCAGATCGGCTCGACCATGTACGTCGGCGGTAACTTCACCGGCGTGCAGAAGGGTAAGAACGGCCAGGAGATCGCATCCTCGGGTCTCGCCGGCTTCGATGCGACGACGGGGGAGTGGAACGGACAGACCTTCTCCTTCAACAACCAGGTCAAGGACCTCGCTGAGCTGCCTAACGGCAAGCTCCTCGTGGCCGGCGACTTCACCCGGGTCAATGGTGAGACCCACGTCGGCACGGTTCTGATCGACCCGGCGACCGGTCAGATTGACCCGTCGTGGACCCTGCAGGCGCGCACCGGCGCCAACGGTGGCCGCGTCTCGGTGAAGTCCATCAAGATCATCAACGACCACATCTACCTGGGCGGTATCTTCACGCACTTCCAGGGCAACGGTGCGTCGTGGACCTATGCCCGTAACGGCGCGCGCCTCGATATCAACGGCAAGCCCGACCGCTCGTGGAACCCCGAGTTCAACGGCACCGTCATTGATATCGACGTTGACGAAAACGAGACCTACTACTACGCTGCCGGCTACTTCACGCGCGCGCACAACCTGGTCGTCGAAAATGCGGGTCGACTGTCCACAGCCACCGGCGCTGCGCTGGACTCGTCCTGGACCTTCCAGCACTCCTACCTGATCGGCAAGTACCAGCAGACCGTCACCGCGCGCAACGGCCGCGTGTACTTCGGCGGCTCGCAGCACTCGCTCTTCGGATACAACTCCGACTCGATGACCCGCACCTCGGGTTCCATCACCATGCAGAACGGCGGAGACGTTCAGGCGAGCACCCGCTCCGCCACGGGTGTCGTCTACGCCTCGTGCCACTGCTCCGACTTCGCCTTCCAGGACGCCTACCACTACCTGACGCTGGGCACCTCCTGGACGCGCGCCGACGAAATCCAGTGGGTCGGCGGCTGGGACGAGGCCACGGGCCGCCAGCTCGGCTGGACCCCCTACCGCCTGTCCTCCCAGCGTTTCACCGGCGCGTGGGCCCTCGAAATGGGCGACGACGGCGCGCTGTGGGCAGGCGGCGACTTCAACTACTCCTACACGTCGCTCACCTCGGGACAGTGGTCCGGCGGCTTCGTGCGCATGCCTGCGCGCAACGCTACCGCACCCGCCGTGCCCGCCAACCTGCGCGCCTCCGACGGCAACTCCCAGCAGGTGACCCTCAAGTGGTCCTCCGTGCCCGGTGCCGTCTCCTACGACATCCTGCGTGACGATCGTCCGATCGCCACCACGACCTCGAACTCCGTGACCGTGCCCCTGGGCGGCAAGAACCGCTTCTTCGTGCGCGCTGTCGCCTCCGACGGCCTGCGCGGCGCGTCCACGCACGCCTACGTGGTCGACTCCAACGGTAAGCCCGCGCAGCCCGACGATTCTTCGCTGCTCGTCGACGAGGACGACACCTGGGCGTACCACTGGTCGACCGATCCGGTCGCCGAGAACTGGGCCCAGACCTCGTTCGACGACTCTGCATGGAGCCGCGGTGCATCCCCGATCGGCTACGGCGGCCCCGGCCTCAACACGAAGCTGACCCCGGGCACGGCCAAGACCCGCCCCGTCACCACCTACGCGCGAATCAACTTCACGGTCGCTGATCCCACCGCCATCGGCGGCGTCAACGTCGCCGTGACGGCTGACGATGGTGCCGTGGTGTACGTCAACGGCAACGAGGTGGCTCGCCAGCGCATGGGCGATGGAACGGTTGACGCGTCTACATTCGCATCCGCCTCTGTCTCGACGCCCTCTGCGCGAGCCGACCGACAGCTGGTCTTCGTCCCCGCGGACAAGCTGGTCGCCGGCGCGAACACGCTGGCCGTCGAAACACACCTGAACTACCGCTCCAGCTCGTCGATGACCATCGACGGCATGGTCCAGGTCGTCACTAAGGGCAACGAGCCGGCACCCGCTCCCGCGCCCGAACCGGAGCCGGCACCCCAGCCGCAGCCGGATGTTCCGCTCACGCCTGACCCGGACAAGCCCCTCGAGGTCCTCGACGTGTCTGCGCTTAACTTCGGACCCTTCCTGTTCTCGGGCATGTACTGGAACTACTGGAACTCCAAGGAAGCGCCCGACGCCAAGTGGAACTCCACCGCCGACCTGTCCTCGTGGAAGCACGGCGCCAGCCCGCTCGGCTGGGGCGACCGCGACGCCGGTACGCCCTTCACGATGCCTGCGGCGGACCGAGCCATCACGAACTACTTCGTGCGTGACGTCAACTTCGGTACCCTCAGCGCCGACTTCGAGGTCACCCTCGATGTCCGCGTTGACGATGGTGCAGTCATCTACGTGAACGGCACCGAAATTAAGCGCGTGAACATGCCCGAGGGCACGATCGACGCCAACACGCGAGCCTCCTCCAACGTGGGCCTCACTACGGCGAAGAACAAGCTCGTGCGCATCACGGTGCCCCGCAAGCTGCTCAAGGATGGCGTCAACCGTATCGCCGTTGAGTCTCACGCCAACTACGCGAAAGCATCGTCCGTGACCTTTGATCTCACGGCAAGCCTGGTGAGGTGATCTCCATGACCGTGACGTCAACCCCCGCCGGCGGCTCGGAAGAGGCCGAGGCCGCCGGCGCGGTCGGCGCCCCCGCGACCGACCCCGCGTTCGACGCGATGGCGCAGCGCGTGCTCACCCGAGGGCACACGACCACGTGGCTTAACCACTGGTCCCTCCTGCACGCCGACTTCCGTGCGCTTGCCCGCATGCACACCGTCGGCTTCGACGGGACCCTCCTGCAGATGCGTCTGCGCGCAGCAGGCCACGAGGTCGCCCGCACCTCCGCGGACCTCGTCCTGCCGCACGTCTTTGAACGCCTCGAGGATGGCACTCGCATCACCCTCATTGGTGCTGTGCCCGAGGCTGGTCAGGCCGCAGCCGAGCGCCTGTCGCGTTTCGACGTCCAGGTCATCGACGGCTACGAGGGGCTGCGTCGATTCAAGGCGGATCCGTCTGTGCTCACCTCCTTCGATCCACGACTCGTGATCGTTGGCCTAGGCGCGGGTCTGCAGGAAGTCGTCGCTTCCGTCGTGCTCGACCTCCTGCCCGAGGCGTCCGTGTGCACCGCGGGCGGTTGGATCGACCAGTACGCGCGCGCTGCCGACGACTATTTCCCGAACTGGGTGCACGCCGCCCGCCTCGGGTGGGCCTGGCGCATCGCGCACGAGCCCAAGCGCCTCACCAAGCGCTACACCGTCGAAGCCCTCGACTTCGTCGCCCACGCTCCCGAGCTCATCTCGCGGCTCGAGGCAATGGGTAGCTTCGACGATCTCGGACTGGTCGGTGGCGTGACGCTTCACTGACCGAGGTTGACGCTAGTCATTGTGAAGGAGGCCGGACCCTGCGGGGTCCGGCCTCCTTTGCATCGCCAGATCGACTGGTGACGGCTGTCGGCGTCTATGGATGCTGTGGCTGGTCTCGCATATGGCGACGTGCGCTGCATCAAGGTGGAAAGCGACAGGTCAGGCCCTCTTTCGTGCATGAGCAGTGGTCGGCTTTCGGGAGTGCATAAGGGGCGCGCACGAGGGAGGGAACGTGGCGCTGAACGTGTCTCAAAACGCTTCTTGATGGATGCTTAAAAAGGGTTATGCAGTGAATGGCGTGGCCCACATAAAATATTATGAGGGTGTGACGGCTCCCTGTAATGCAGGTGGTAAAGAGTGCTCCTGCGTTTAAGTGTCAAGCTCTCGTAAGAGTTGTGAACTGCTCACTGTGTGCACACTGCCGTGCACTGTGAATCGATCGTCATCGCACGGTGGTTGTTTGACGGCTCGATCTCACAATGTGCGAGGAGTGTACGTTTGCGCCGTCGTATGCGTTCTGGCAAGCCGCTGATGGAGCGCGATGAGGTGTTGAGAATAAAGGTGTGGCCCGAGCCAATCGGCTCGGGCCACACCCAATCACACACAGAGAGGAAAGACTTAGTAGGCGCCCTCGTGACGCAGGAGCGCGGGAATAGTCTGGAGCATGATCCACGTGTCGAGGGTCAGGGAGCGGTGCTGGGCGTAGGAGAGGTCCAGGTGGACGGTCTCATCCCAGGAGAGGTTCGAGCGGCCGGAGATCTGCCAGAGGCCCGTAATGCCGGGGCGAACGGCGAACTTGCCCATGACGCGCGGCTCGTACTGAGCGACCTCGCTGGGGAGCGGGGGGCGCGGGCCAACGAGCGACATGTCGCCACGCAGGACGTTGAAGAGCTGGGGCAGCTCGTCGATCGACGTCTTGCGCAGGAAGGCTCCGATGCGCGTAACGCGCGGATCGTTCGCCATTTTGAACATGATCGAATTTCCGGCGGAAGAGTCTGCTTCGTTGGCCTCCATGAGGGATTCCTTGAGCTCTTCGGCGTCCACTCGCATGGTGCGGAACTTAAACATGGTAAAAGTCTTGCCGTCGAGCCCGACTCGCTCCTGGGTGAAGAAAGCGGGGCCGCCGTCGTTCAGGCGCACCATGAGGGCGACGATGATCCACAGCGGAGTCAGCAGGATAATGCCGAAGAGAGCTGCGAAAATGTCGCACATGCGCTTGATGGCGTTGTCGGCGGAGGCGGCAAGATCCGACGCGTGCTCGAATGCGAGAGCCGTGGATGCGGCTCGTGCGGTGGGCTTCGTCAAGGTTGTCATCTGTGCGTCTTCCTTCTACTTCCTCAAACTCAAATGCTGCATGTCGGTTAGAGCGGAGAAAACCGCTCCAAACTGGGATATTTACTGAGTAAATGATCCCCGCGCAACTCAGTCACCGTTAGGTGTTAACCCTAGTCTATCCATATGGTTAGCTTGGTTGCTAACCAAAGGGTTAAGTACAAGCGAAAAAAGGCTGTGATTTCGTGCACCTGACGAGTTGTGCAAGTCAGATCTGAAGGTCCTGTGACCAGCTGGTAGCTTGCTGACACCTTGGCAGAATGCGCGGAAAACCGCCGAGCGATAGACTGGTCAGCGTGTCGTGACTGGCGAACAGGTGGGCCACCACCGGGGAGCGACGCGTCGGCATCGATAGCCGCCCGCCTGGGCTAGAGGCCACTGCCAACCATCATCGGATGATCAATAGGAGAACCCCATGGATTCCCTCAATGACATGACACTTGCGCAGCTGGATCCTGAGATTCAGGCCGTTCTGGACGCCGAGCTTGGCCGTCAGCGTGACACCCTCGAGATGATCGCCTCGGAGAACTTTGTCCCGCGCGCCGTCCTCGAGGCGCAGGGCTCGGTCCTCACCAACAAGTACGCCGAGGGCTACCCGGGTCGCCGCTACTACGGTGGCTGCGAGTTTGTGGACGTCGCGGAGTCTCTCGCCATCGAACGTGCGAAGCAGGTCTTCGGTGGCGACTACGTGAACGTTCAACCCCACGCGGGCGCTCAGGCTAACGCAGCCGCCCTCATGGCCATGGCGAATGTCGGCGACCCGATCCTCGGCCTGTCGCTGGCCCACGGCGGTCACCTGACCCACGGCATGCGCCTGAACTTCTCGGGCAAGAACTATCGTGCCGTCGCCTACGAGGTTGACCGCGAGACCATGCGCATCGAGCCTGAGAAGGTTCGTGAGGCTGCCCTTGCGGAGCGTCCGCGCGTCATCATCGCCGGCTGGTCCGCCTACCCGCGTCACCTCGACTTCCAGGCCTTCCGCGACATTGCGGACGAGGTCGGCGCTGCCCTTTGGGTGGACATGGCTCACTTCGCAGGCCTCGTGGCTGCGGGTCTGCACCCGAACCCCGTCCCCTTCGCCGACGTGGTGACGACGACCGTTCACAAGACGCTGGGTGGTCCTCGTTCCGGCATGATCCTGTCCTCGCGCGGCGAGCAGTGGGGCAAGAAGCTGAACTCTTCCGTGTTCCCCGGCCAGCAGGGTGGCCCCCTCATGCACGTGATCGCCGCGAAGGCCATCGCCATGAAGGTCGCGCAGACCGACGAATTCAAGGACCGCCAGCGCCGCACCCTCGAGGGCGCGCAGATCATTGCCGAGCGCCTGGGCGCTGACGATGCGAAGAAGGCCGGTATCAAGCTGGTCACGGGCGGCACCGATGTGCACCTCGTCCTCGTCGACCTGGTCGACTCTGAGCTCAACGGTCAGCAGGCCGAGGATCTGCTGCACGAGGTCGGTATTACCGTCAACCGTAACGCCGTTCCCTTCGATCCCCGTCCGCCGGCCGTCACCTCGGGCCTGCGCATCGGCACCCCCGCCCTCGCGACGCGCGGCTTCGACGCCGAGGACTTCGCCGAGGTTGCGGACATCATCGGCACGACCCTGTCCCAGGGTGCGTCCGGCGGCAACGTTGAGGTGGATGCCCTGCGCGCCCGCGTCAAGAAGCTGACGGACAAGCACCCGCTGTACGCTGGGCTCTGATCGTGAGGGCTCCCTGGGAGGGCCCCGCTGGGGTCTTGGATGGAAAGGCGACCGCTGCCGCCATTAAGTCGGAACTGAAGGAGCGCGTCGATCGTCTGCGTGAGGCCGGGGTCGTCCCGGGCCTCGGCACGATCCTCGTGGGTGAGGACCCCGGGTCCGTTGCCTACGTCGCCGGAAAGCACCGTGACTGTGCGGAAATCGGCGCCGAGTCGATCCGCGTGGACCTGCCCGCTGACGCGACGCAGGAGCAGGTGGAGGCCGCGATCGATCAGCTCAACGCGGACCCCGCCTGCACGGGCTACATCGTGCAGCTGCCGTTGCCGCGCGGAATCGATACGAACGCTGTTCTGGAGCGTATCGACCCCGCGAAGGATGCGGACGGCCTGCATCCGATGAACCTTGGGCGCCTCGTGCTGCGAGGCTCGGGTCCCATCGACTCGCCGCTGCCGTGCACGCCGCGCGCGGTCATCGAGCTCATGGAACGCCATGGGATCGACCTGGCCGGCAAGAACGTGTGCGTCATTGGTCGAGGCGTGACCGTGGGGCGTTCGATTGGCCTGCTGCTCATGCGCAAGGAAGTGAACGCGACGGTTGATGTGTGCCACACGGGCACGACCGATCTGGCCGATCACGTGCGCCGAGCGGACGTCATCGTGGCTGCGGCTGGCTCCGCTGGGATCATCACCCCCGACATGGTGGCCCCCGGCGCCATCGTCCTGGACGTTGGCGTGAGCCGCGTGCAGGGCGAGGATGGCAAGGCTCGTCTGATGGGTGACGTTGCAGACGGTGTGGATGAGGTGGCCAGCTGGCTGAGCCCCAACCCCGGCGGTGTCGGCCCGATGACACGGGCCCTCCTCGTGACGAACGTCGTCGAGGCTGCCGAACGTCAGGCGGGAATCAGCGCGAACTGACAGACGTGCGTGGCCTCGGCACACGAGGCGGTCGCCCGCGAACGCAGAGGAGGCGCGGTGAGGATACCCATTCCTCGCCGCGCCTCCTCGTTCCTCTAGACTGAAGAAAACTCGCGTAAGGAGAAAACGATGACTCTGACGGTGACCACCGTGAACCTCAACGGCATCCGCGCCGCCCACAAGCGCGGCTTCCTTGACTGGCTGGAGGGGTCAGACACGGATGTGCTGCTCATGCAGGAGGTGCGCGCGCCCGAGGAGATCTCCCGCGAGATCATGGGCGAGGCCTGGGACAGCGTGTGGGTTCCCTGCCGTATCAAGGGCCGTGCGGGTGTGGGTGTAGCCGTGCGACGCGGGCGTGCGGTCCTGGAGGGTGAGCCCCGCCTGATCCTCGACGATGTCGAGACGGATGTGGATTCGGGCCGTTGGCTCGAGGCCGTCGTGCGTCCCGAGGGCGGTGACACCCCCGTGCGCGTCGTCTCTGCGTACTTCCATTCGGGCGAGAAGGATACCCCCAAGCAGGAGGCCAAGATGGCGCATCTGCCCCGTATCGGCGCGCGTATGGCAGAGCTGATTGCCGAAGAGGCCGCCGGGGGTATCTCCTCGCTCGTGTGCGGCGACTTCAATGTCGTGCGCAGCGAGGCCGACATCAAGAACTGGAAGCCGAACCACAACAAGCGCGCCGGCGTCCTCGACGAGGAGATCGCCTTCCTCAATCAGTGGGTGGAGGAAGGCTGGCGCGACACGGTGCGCGACCTGGCCGGCGACGTGCAGGGTCCCTACTCGTGGTGGTCGTGGCGCGGTCAGGCCTTCGTCAACAATGCGGGCTGGCGCATCGACTATCAGTACGCGACGCCCGCCCTGGGCGAGCGCGCGCGTTCCTTCGAGATTGGCCGTGCCGACGAGTATGCGGAGCGCTTCTCGGATCATGCGCCGGTCTCGGTGACCTACGAGATCTGACGTTTTATCGACGAGGCCGCGGCCTGGGTGTCCTTCCCGGGCCGCGGCCTTTCGCGTATGCGGTGTGCTCGTCGTCTGTGGCGCACCCGTAGTCGCCACCGTCGCCCGCCCCAAAATTTCGCATGCAATTCAATTGTGTGAAGCTTCAACAAAGTCTGAAAACGTTGCAATTCCAACGATCTGAATTCATGATTTGAAATAGTCGTTGGGGAATTGCATGCGAAATTGGTGGGGCGGTCCCGGGGGTTAATACACATCCGGATAGGTAACGATCATCCGGATAGGTAACGATCATCCGGATAGGTAACGATCATCCGGATAGCTTAATAACCTATCCGGATGCGCATAACCTATCCGCGTGCGCGCAACCTATCCGGATAATGCCCCGAAGATGGGGCTGCGGGTCCTGGCGGTGCTTGCAGATGGTGGTGTGGCTTGGGCTGGCTACTCGCAGTAAGGAGAGCGCCGGTGTGGAGGGCGCCGGAGGGACAGGAAGGCCTGGCTGCGGTGCCCGTGGGCGGTGGCGGGGCCTGGCCGGGCTTCGAGACGACGCGCCGAGCGAAGCTCGCGGCGCGGACGGCTCGCGGGCGGGCCGCCGCCCACGGGCACACCAAGCAGCCCGGCCCCACGGCCGGGCCATTCGGCGCCCGGAACACCAGCGCGTGATGAGCGGGCGATAAGTGGTCGATGAGCGCGTGATGAGCGGGCGGACAGGGATCCTGCCGCGCGGAAAGCGGGCGGTGACAAGAGCAGGCGATGGTCTGGTAGGGAATCAGTGCCCGGAGGCGTCGAAGTCGAACAGGGCCATCGAGGAGTAGATGCCCGAGGGGTCAATGCGGTCCAGACGGAAGCCGGGAACGATCCACGAGGCCTCGACGGTCGCGCCGATGTCGAGTGCAAGATCTAGGGCGATGTCGTCCACGTCCTGTGCCAGCGTCACGTGCGGGTGGTACGGGAATCGCGTGTCGTGGTCGAGGGGGCCGGAGCGGATTTCCTCGGCGAGATCCGTGCAGGCGGAGGCGCCCTCGGCCAGCGTCATGAAGGCAACGTTGGAGACGGGGCGGAAGGAATCAGTGCCGGACAATGTGACCCGGAAGGGGGCGTGGCGCGAGGCGATCGAGCGCAGGTGGTCGATGACCTCGGCGCGCGCTTCTCGTGCGACGGGCGTGGGTGGCATCAGCGTGATGTGCGCGGGGATGCGTGATCCGGCCAGGTCCCCCAGGCGTAGGCGCAGGTCGGTGAGCTGTGTGACCCACGGTTCGGGGATCGCGACGACGACGCCGAGCCAGTCCTGGCCGGGGAGTCGTTGGGGGAGGAACATGGGGCCTGCCTGTGTCGCGGTTGTGGTGGCTCCACTGTACCGGGTGTCGGGGTGGGTTCGATGAGGCCGTAGCGCTTGAAGGGTGTGAGGGCGTTCACGTAGCCTTGAGGAAGTGAGACCAAGGAGGATCTTGTGACTGATCTTGTGTGGGCCGACGCCGCTACTCCCGATGAAGGGGCCGCGCAGGCCGCAGACCTGTTCCGTGACGCGTTTGGCTACGAGCCTCGTGGCGTGTGGAGCGCGCCCGGGCGTGTCAACATCATTGGCGAGCACGTGGACTACAACGGCGGTCCGTGCGTTCCGATTGCACTGCCGCACCGCGCCTACGTGGCGCTGTCGCCTCGTGAGGATCGGACGATACGCCTGATTTCGCCGCAGACGCGCGAGGCGATCGACGTCCTCGATCTCGACGTGATCGGCCCGAAGGGGACGCCCGGCGAGGTTGCTAACCACTGGACCGCGTATCTGGCTGGCGTTGCGTGGGCCCTCGAGCAGGCCGGATACGGGCCCCTGCCCGGTTTTGACGCGGCCTTATGGTCGTGCGTGCCCCTGGGCGGTGGCCTGTCGTCTAGTGCTGCGCTTGAGTGTGCGACCGCGGTTGCCCTTGACGAGGTGTGCTCGCTGGGTCTTGCGGGCACGATCGAGGCCCCCAACGACGAGGGGCGCAAGGTGCTCGTGGACGCGGCGCGCGCCGCGGAAAACCAGGTGGCGGGTGCGAACACGGGTGGCCTGGACCAGACGGCGTCGCTGCGATGCAGCGAGGGGCACGCGCTGGCCCTCGACTGCCGCGACATGTCGACGCGCCAGGTTCCCTTCGACCTGAGCGCGGTCGGCCTCGAGCTTCTTGTCATCGATACGCGTGCCAAGCATTCGCTGGCGGATGGCCAGTACGGGTCGCGCCGTGCGGACTGCGAGGAGTCGGCGCGCATCCTGGGAGTGGGTCAGCTCGTGGACGTGGAGGACCTGGACGAGGCCACGGCTGCGCTGGGCAATGAGCGCCTGGCCGCCCGCACACGCCACGTCGTCTCCGAGATCGCGCGTACGCGTGCCTTTATTGAGCTTCTTGACGAGGGGCCGCTGGAAGGTACGCGCCTGGCGGTCGCGGGCGCTCTTCTGAATGATTCGCACGACTCGCTGCGTGACGACTATGAAGTGTCCTGCGAAGAACTGGATGTGGCCGTGGAGGCCGCTCGCGGCGCGGGAGCGCATGGTGCGCGTATGACGGGCGGTGGCTTCGGGGGCAGCGCAATCGCGCTTGTCGACGCGCACGCCGTGGAGGAGGTGGCGCGAGCCGTCGCGGCCGCCTACGCGGAGCGAGGCTGGGAGCCTCCCCACTTCATCCGATCCCTCCCGGGTGCGCCCGCCGGACGCCTGGACTGAGCGATCTGTGACAAACCGAGGGGCCGGTGCTTCAGCATTTGAAGCACCGGCCCCGGCCTCGTTACACTGAGAACCAGCAAACATGAGGGAAGGACACTTCAATGGGGATCAGCAAACGAGCATGGCAGGTAGCGGGCGCGGCAGCCGGCGGCGCGAGCCTCTTCGGCGGCGGCCTGGCCATCGGACGCCTCCTGCGACTGGACTCCCAGCGCGGTGACTACCGCAAGGCCTGGGAAAACCACAACCTGGCGACCCTGGAACGCCTGCGCCAGCTCGACGAGCATCCCGAGGGCGAGCGTCCCTACCTGATCGTCTCCCTCGGCGACTCCTCCGTGCAGGGCGTGGGAGCCTCGCGCGTCACCGAGTCCTACCCTGCGCGCCTCGCCTCCGCGATCGCCGCGCAGATGGACCGCGAGGTCCTCCTGCTCAACCTGTCCCTGTCGGGAGCCACCATCGAGTCCGTGGAACTCACTCAGATCCCACAGATGATCGGCCTGGGTCTGCTGGACGGCCCCTACTGCCCCGACCTGGTGACGCTCACCATCGGCGGCAACGACGTCATGACCGAGGATATGGCCCCCGGTCAGTTTGAAGAGCGACTGCGTCGAGTCCTCGCCGCCCTGCCCGCGAACGCCCTCGTCTCCACGATCCCGTCCTTTGGCATCATGCCTCAGGAAAGTCGCGCGCAAGACATGTCCGACCGCATCGCGGCGGCCGTCTCCGACAGCGACGCGGACGTCGTCGATCTGCGCTCCCTCACCCAGGAATACTCCCTGCCGACCTACACGTTCGCCTACCATGCAGCGGACTTCTTCCACCCGAATTCGGCGGCCTACACCAAGTGGGCACAGCTCTTCGCCGACGCGTGGGCCACGTCTCGACGTGAGGCAGCCCCCGTCGTCGAGGACGCCCCCCAGTGGGACATGCTCTCGGCGCGGGTGGCACAATCGGAGTATGACGACTGACGGACCGTGGCTCGTCGTCGGGTTAGGTAACCCCGGCGCGCAGTATGCCTCCACCCGACACAACGTCGGGTACTTGACCCTCGACGTGCTCGCCTCGCGCGGCGGCGCGACCCTCACCTCGCACCGCTCGCGCACGCACACCGCCGATGTCCGCCTCGGTATTGGCCCCGGTGGCGTTCCTGGACCGCGCGTGATTCTCGCGCGCTCCGACAGCTACATGAACACCTCCGGTGGGCCGATCAGCGTGCTCGCCACCTTCCACAAGATCGAGCCCTCGCGCATCCTCGTCATCCACGACGACATGGACCTGCCCGCGCACACGCTGCGCCTCAAGGTCGGCGGGGGCGAGGGCGGCCACAACGGCCTGAAGTCCCTCAGCCAGCACCTGGGCACGCGCGACTACGCGCGCCTGCGCATCGGCGTGGGCCGCCCGCCGGGGCGCATGGACCCCGCCGACTACGTGCTCGCCACCCTGCCTTCCAAGGAACGCCCCGACTGGGACGTGACCTTCGAGCAGGCCGCCGACGTCGTCGAAGACATCGTGACCAAGGGATTTGCCCCCACCCAGATGGCCCTGCACACCGGGTCCTGATCGAGGCGGCGCCCCTTGGGCGTCGCCGCGCACCCTCACCGCGAAAGGCAGCGCGTGCTACTCACCGGACTCCTCCCGGACATCACCACCGATCCCGCGATCGAGACGGCCATCGACTCCGTCGAAGCCGGCCGTTCCGGCACGATCGTCGCGCCCGTCGGCATCCGGCCGCCCCTCCTTGCGGCCGTCGCCTCGCGCGCGGCCACGCCCCTCGTCGTCCTCACGGCCACCGGGCGTGACGCCGAATCGCTGACCAACGCCCTGGCCTCGTGGATCCCGGGCGTGGCCATGCTGCCCGCGTGGGAGACCCTGCCCCACGAGCGCCTCTCGCCCCAAGTCGACACGATGGCGCGGCGCATCGCCGTCCTGCGCCGCCTCGTCCACCCGATCGAGGGAGACGACAGCGCCGGTCCGATGTCGGTCCTCGTCGTCCCCATCCGCGCCTTCCTCCAGCCGATCATCTCCGGCCTGGCGGACCTCGAACCCGTGCGCGTGCGCACCGGCGACATCCTGGACCTCACCGAGACCACGAATCGTCTGGCTGAGCTCGGCTACGAGCGCGTTGACATGGTCGAAGGACGCGGCCAGATGAGTGTGCGCGGTGGCATCCTCGACGTCTTCCCGCCCCAGGAACCCCACCCCCTGCGCGTGGAGCTGTGGGGCGACGAAGTCGACGACATCCGCGCCTTCTCCGTCTCCGACCAGCGGACCCTCGGCGAGGCAGCCGACGGCCTGTGGGCCGTTCCCTGCCGCGAGCTCCTCCTCACCCAGGCGGTGCGCGCCCGCGCCCGCGAGGCCGCCGACCGCCTGCCCGGCGCCGCCGAGATGCTCAGCCTCGCTGCCGAAGGAATCGCCGCCCCCGGCATCGAATCCCTGGCGCCCATCCTCGTGGGCGGCATGGAGTCCCTCCTTGACCTGCTCCCTGCAGGCTCGCCGATCCTCGCCTCCGACCCCGAACGAATCCGCGCCCGCGCCGCCGACCTCGTCGCCACGACCGAGGAGTTCCTCGCCGCCGCGTGGAGCGCCGCCGCCGGGGGAGCGGACACCCCGCTTGAGGCCTCCAAGGCCTCGTTCCTCGACCTGGGCGACCTGTGGGGGAGTGGGACACGCCCCTGGTGGGAGATCACCGACCTGCCACCCGCCGACCTCGCTTCCGCGATCGACGAGGCCGACTCGCCCTCATCAGACGGCCCCGCGCCCGTCGTTGTCTCGCCCACCCTCATGCGCGTGGGTGCCCGCGACGTGCACCCCTACCGCGGAGACTTCGCCCGCGCAGCCGCCGACCTCACCGACCTGGCCCGCGACGGCTGGCGCATCGTCGTCACCACCGAAGGCCCCGGCCCGGGACGTCGCATTCGTTCCATCCTCACGGACGCCTCGTGCCCGGCCGCGCTCGCGGACAACGTGGAAACGCGCCCCGACCCCGGTCTCGTGACCATTACGACCGCGCAGGCCGGCGTCGGTTTCGTCGCGCCCCATCTCAAGGTCGCGATCCTCACCGAAGGCGACCTCACCGGGCGTGCGGGCGCCTCCACGCGCGACATGCGCCGCATGCCCTCGCGCAGGCGCAAGGGCGTCGACCCGCTGACCCTGCACCCCGGGGACTACATCGTCCACGATCAGCACGGTATCGGACGCTTCATCGAGCTTGTCTCCCGGTCGATCGGCCGCGGGGACGCAGCCTCCACGCGCGACTACCTGGTCATCGAATACGCGCCCTCCAAGCGCGGACAGCCCGCCGACCGGCTCTTCGTGCCCACCGATGCGCTGGACCAGATCTCGAAGTACACCGGATCCGACGAGCCTTCCCTGACCAAGATGGGCGGCGCCGACTGGGCCAAGACCAAGGCCCGCGCGAAGAAGGCCGTCAACGAGGTCGCCAAGGAACTCATCCGCCTGTACGCCGTGCGCCAGCAGACCAAGGGCCACGCTTTCGGCCCCGACACGCCCTGGCAGCGCGAACTCGAGGACGCCTTCCCCTACGTCGAGACCCCCGACCAGCTCGTCACCATCGACGAGGTCAAGGCCGACATGGAAAAGCCCGTCCCCATGGACCGCCTGCTCACCGGCGACGTCGGCTACGGCAAGACAGAAATCGCCGTGCGCGCAGCCTTCAAGGCCATCCAGGACGGCTATCAGGCCGCCGTCCTCGTGCCCACGACCCTGCTGGTCACCCAGCATGCGGAGACCTTCGCCGAGCGCTACGCGGGCTTCCCTGTGCGCATCGGCACCCTGTCGCGCTTCTCGACCCCGAAGGAAACCGAGGAGGTCAAGGCGGGGCTGGCCTCGGGCGAGGTTGACCTGGTCATCGGCACCCACTCGCTGCTGACCGGTACCGTTTCGTTCAAGAAGCTCGGCCTTGTCATCATTGACGAGGAGCAGCGCTTCGGCGTCGAGCACAAGGAGACGCTCAAGGCCCTGCGCACCGACGTGGACGTCCTGTCGATGTCCGCCACGCCTATCCCGCGCACCCTTGAGATGGCGATCTCCGGCATCCGCGAGATGTCGATCCTCCAGACCCCGCCCGAGGAACGCCAGCCGGTCCTGACTTTCGTCGGCGCCTACACGGACGCCCAGGTCAGCGCCGCGATCCGGCGCGAACTCCTGCGCGACGGCCAGGTCTTCTACGTGCACAACCGCGTCGACTCGATCTCTTCGGTCGCCGCCCACATCACCGAGCTAGTGCCCGAGGCGCGCGTGCGCACCGCCCACGGCAAGATGAACGAGCACCAGCTCGAGGCCGTCATCCAGGACTTCTGGAACCACGAGTTCGACGTTCTCGTGTGCACGACCATCGTCGAGACCGGCCTGGACATCTCCAACGCGAACACCCTCATCGTGGACCGCGCCGACACCTTCGGCCTGTCCCAGCTACACCAGCTGCGCGGGCGCGTCGGACGAGGCCGCGAACGCGCCTACGCCTACTTCTTCTATCCGGGTGACAAGGCCCTGACTGAGACCGCGCACGAGCGCCTCAAGACGATCGCCGCGAACACTGAGCTGGGGGCCGGCCTGGCTGTCGCTCAGCGCGACCTAGAGATCCGAGGCGCCGGCAACCTCCTGGGAGGGGCCCAGTCCGGCCACGTCGAGGGCGTCGGATTCGACCTGTACGTGCGCATGGTCTCTGACGCGGTCGCCGCCTACCGGGGCGATGCACCCACCGAAAAGACCGATGTGCGCATGGACCTGCAGGTCGACGCGCACATCCCCGACGGCTACGTGCGCGGCGAACGCCTGCGCCTTGAGGTCTACGCCAAGATCGCGGCCATCTCCACGCCCGAACAGGAAGCGGACGTACGCGAGGAACTCGTCGACCGCTACGGCCCGATCCCGCCCCAGGTCGACCTGCTCTTCGCCGTCGCACGGCTGCGCGAAGTCGTGCGCCGCGCGGGGATCACCGAGATCGTCACGCAGGGCAAGTACCTGCGTGTCTCGCCCGTCGAACTGCGCGATTCCCAGGTCATGCGCCTCAAGCGCCTGCACCCCGGAACGGTCATCAAAGCCGCCGTTCGCCAGGTTCTCGTGCCGCTGCCGCTCACCTCGCGAGTCGGTGGTTCCCCGCTCACCGACGGCCAGCTCATGGAGTGGGTGGAGACTCTGGTGACCAAGATTCTCGTGCCTTTTGGCGAGTAGTGCCTGTGGTGGAATACACTGGTCCTATTGCGTCGCAACACATCTGAGGAAGGAACGCTCGTGCGCTACACACGCCAGCTGGCATCCACCGCCCTGATTGTGGCCGCAGGACTGGGAATGGGGGCGTGTTCCGCCCATCCCGGCGCTGCCGTCATCACCTCGTCGGGAGTCACATACTCCAACGCGGAAATCAAGGAAGCTGCCCAGGAGCTGTTCGACATGAAGCTCACGAAGTCGGTGGATACCGAGTATGGGATCCGCACGAGTCTGATGAATAGTGAAGCCCTGGCCGCCGCAGGTGCCAGCGTGGGCATTACCGTCACCGACGAACAGGTTGATACGGTGATCGCGCAGGATGTCGCACAGGCTGGAGGTGTCGTACCCGCCACAATGGGGCGTGCGACCCGCGCCGTCTTCGAATCTGAAACGATCAGCCAGCTTATCAACGCGCAGGTTCAGGTCGATCCGGCGGCTGGAAAGATCGCATCCGCCGCCCTGGAGCAGGCTCAGAAGAGTTCCGGTGCCATCCTCAACCCGCGCTTCGTTCAGCCTTCCCTCGGCGGAACCAACAGACCGGAGGTCCCATTGTACGGAGACACAGTCGCCGCTCCGAAGGACCCCGACGTGTCCTCGCTGATGGGCGGGGGAACGAATGGCCCTAAGACGCAGTGACGCACGTGTGAGTGCTCGCTCACAGTAGGCGGGGGACTAATGTCGCTTGTCCGGCGTCGCGCGTACGAGCGTTTCGCTCCAAACAATAAGACGTCGCCTCATCGGGGGTGACCACACATGGCGGTCCGTATTACCGTTGTACTGACCGCTTCCACGCAACAACATCGATTGGAGAATGACGTGGCAGTTATTGAAGGCATTGGTGCACGCGAGATCCTCGACTCGCGCGGTAACCCGACCGTTGAGGTCGAGGTCGTCCTCGAGGACGGCACCGCTGCGCGCGCGTCCGTTCCCTCCGGCGCGTCCACCGGCGCGTTCGAGGCCGTCGAGCGTCGCGATGGCGACA
>ERZ1699259.222-NODE-222-length-27975-cov-4.539787_pt1 | contig 27975 bp, 18 predicted proteins | sample MGYA00581525_ERZ1699259 | MGnify/ENA primary metagenome ERZ1699259 (study PRJEB42319, sample SAMD00040332) | human oral metagenome | material: saliva | host: Homo sapiens | study: EMG produced TPA metagenomics assembly of PRJDB4115 data set (Metgenomic analysis of... | reverse complement strand
TCGCGCCGCCCGCGGTGAGCAGCCAGACCTCGTTACCGTCCCAGTGGGGGCCGATGGTGCGCACTGCCTGAGTGCGCTCACGATCACCCTTGGCAACGAAGGGGAGGAGCATGCCGACGCCGAAGTCGAAGCCCTCGAGGATCAGGTAGACCGTCCACAGAACGGCGACGAGAATGAACCACAGGATTGACAGAGTCATGATCGTTGTTCCTTTCTCAGTATCCGAAGGACAGGTCGGTCGGAGCCTCATCCGCGGCCTTGTTGGCCTTGGAGGAGTGGATGCCCTCGAGCGCATAGCGCTTCATGAGGACGAACCACATGACGCCCAGCACGCCGTACAGGAGGGTGAAGAGGATCAGCGTCACCAGCACCTGTCCTGCGGGGACGTTAGGGGAGATGCCGATTTCCGTCAGCATGTTGACCGATCCGAGGTCGGAACCCATGGACAGGGCATCCAGGTTCGGAACGACAACCCACGGCTGGCGACCCATCTCTGTGAAGATCCAGCCGAAGGAAGCTGCCAGGAAGGGCAGGGGGAGGTTGATGAGGGCGAGGAGGCTCAGCAACTTGTTGGAGGAAGCCTTGCCGCCGCGGGTGGCCCACAGACCCCACGCAGCCAGCAGGAAGGCCACCATGCCCAGGCCGATCATGAATCGGAAGGACCAGAAGGCCACCATCTGCGGGGGACGGAAGTCGAACTGAGAGGCATCACCGTACTTGGCGGTGAAATTCGGATCCGAGTTGAGCAGCGTCACCATGCGCTCCTGGATATCCGCGACGCCCTCGGAGGTAGCGGTGAAGGAGTTGTGTGACATGAAGGAGGCGACGCCGGCGACCTTGATGAACTGGGTCGGCTGGGTACCGTCGGTGCCCAGCGGGCAGGAGCCGAACTGCGCGACCGTGAAGGCGGCGCCGTCGGTGTCCACGCAGATGCCTTCGGCGGCAGCCATCTTCATGGGCTGCACCTTAACCATCTCCTGGCCCTGGATGTGGCCGCTCAGGGCGGTGCCGAGGCCGCCGATGAGGACGACGATCAGGCCGAAGCGGGCGATGGGACGCCACACGTCGCGTGCCTGAGCCACGGCCTCGTCACTGCCCTCGCGGGACGCACGGACCATCCACCAGATGGCGATGCCAGCCACGAAGGAACCGGCGACCAGCCACGCGGAGGTGATGACGTGGGAGTACTCGGACAGGTAGACGCCAGAAGTGATGAGCTTCAGGAAGCCGCCGACACCGTCGAGCTCGGCGCGGCCCGTCTCAGGGTTGAAGCGGGCACCCACGGGGTGCTGCATCCACGCGTTGGCCGCGAGGATCCAGGCGGCGGAGAGCATCGTGCCGATAGCGACGCACCAAATGGTCGCCAGGTGGATGCCCTTGGAGAGACGGCCCCAGCCGAAGATCCACAGGCCCAGGAAGGTGGACTCGAGGAAGAAAGCCAGGAGGGCCTCGACAGCCAGGGGAGCGCCGAAAATGTCACCGACGAAGCGGGAGTACTCGGACCAGTTCATGCCGAACTGGAACTCCTGGACGATGCCAGTGGCGACGCCGAGAGCGAAGTTAATAAGAAGGAGCTTACCGAAGAAGCGGGTAGCTTGCAGCCAGTACTCCTTGCCGGTGCGGTGCCATGCGGTCTGCATGATCGCGACCAGCAGGGACAGGCCGATCGTCAGCGGTACGAGGACGAAGTGGTAGACGGTCGTGATACCGAACTGCCACCGTCCGACCGTGACCGCGTCGAGCGCTGTTTGCGCGAGGGTCATGATGGGACCTTCCCGTGTAGGGATTGGGGATCGAGTATGCCCCGCAGCGGAGGTGATAGGACCTACGTCACGAGCTGTTTTTAATGTAGCTCAAAAGACAGAGGTGGAACGCCTGAAATGCCGGTTATGTGACGGTTTTGTGACATATGTGTCCGATTGTTTTGGAGGGATTGTTCCCTGAGATTGTGGGTGTGTGAGGTTGAACGTGTCTCCCATCGGTTGATGGAGGTCGGTGTTGTGCGACAATTGAGGTGAATGGATGTCGCGGGCATGCCTCCGCGATGAGAGCCGAGCGATGACCCTATCGACGAGCCGCCGGCACCTGCGCACCAGCGCTCCACTAAGTTTCCGCCCCTCGCGAGCGATACAACGGGCGCGTCTTGGCATGGGGCGCGCGCCCCACCATTGGAGAATCGTGACAACCGAATCAAATGCGCCCATGGCTCCCGCCGCGTCGCTACTCTTCCAGGCACCCGTCTTCCAGGCCGCGCCCGAGGTGGCCTCGCCTGCCGCCTTTGAGGAACCTGAGACGAAGCCGAAGCGCCGCCGCGGCTCCTCCGACGACGAGGCCAGTGCCTCGCAGGAGGAGACGACCCCCAAGCGTCGCCGTCGTTCCAAGAAATCTGTTGACGAGGCCTCGGCCCCCACCGAGGACAGCGCGCCGAGCACGGATACCGAGGGGACCCCCTCGGAACCCAAGACCCGCCGTCGCCGCCGCTCCAAGAAGGCAGACGAGGCCTCGGCAGCGACCGAGGACAGCACTGAGCAAACCGATGCATCCTCCGGCGAACCCGAGGGCGGCGACGAGGAAGAATCCTCGAGCCGTCGTCGCCGCCGTCGCCGCGCGCGCAGCTCCGCCTCCTCCGACGAGGGCGGCGATCCCGCGGACCAGGTGCAGGCCCTCAAGGGGTCCACGCGCCTGGAAGCCAAGAAGATGCGCCGCCGTGAGGGGCGCCGAGAGGGCCGCCGCCACTCGATCTCTGAGTCCGAGTTCCTGGCGCGCCGCGAGTCGGTCGAGCGCACGATGGTCATTCGAGACCAGGATGGCCTCGATCAGATCGCGATCCTCGAAGATGGCCTGCTCGTCGAGCACTACGTCGCCCGGCGCACGCAGTCCTCGATGGTTGGCAATATCTACCTGGGCCGCGTCCAGAACGTCCTGCCGTCGATGGAGGCCGCGTTCGTCGACGTGGGCCGCGGACGCAACGCCGTCCTGTACGCCGGTGAGGTGAACTGGGACGCCGTCGGCTTGGAGGGTAAGCCCCGCCGCATCGAGTCCGCGCTCAAGTCCGGTGACCCCGTCCTCGTCCAGGTGACGAAGGACCCGATCGGGCACAAGGGTGCGCGCCTGACCTCGCAGATTACGTTGGCTGGCCGCTACCTGGTCCTGATTCCCAGCGGCTCCATGATGGGTATTTCCCGCAAGCTCCCGGATAAGGAGCGCGCTCGCCTGAAGAAGATCCTCAAGGCCGTCGTGCCCTCGGGTTCGGGTGTCATCGTGCGCACCGCCGCCGAAGGTGCGACGGAGGAACAGATCCGCGACGACGTCGCTCGCCTGACCCGTCAGTGGGAGGACATCGAGAAGAAGCGCACCAACACGAAGAGCGCCCCGACGCTGCTGCGCGGCGAGCCCGAGCTTGCCGTGCGCGTCGTGCGCGACATCTTCAATGAGGACTTCTCGAAGCTCGTTATCGAGGGGCGCGACACCTACGCGACCGTCAAGGAATACGTCGACGAGCTCAGTCCCGAGCTCTCCGATCGCGTCGAGCAGTGGGTGGGAACGGAGGACGTCTTCCACGCGCACCGCATCGACGAGCAGCTCGCCAAGGGCATGGACCGCAAGGTGTGGCTCCCCTCGGGCGGCACCCTCATCATCGACCGCACCGAGGCGATGACCGTCATCGACGTCAACACCGGCAAGTTCATCGGTGCCGGCGGTACGCTCGAGGAGACGGTGACCCGTAACAACCTCGAGGCCGCCGAAGAGATCGTCCGCCAGCTGCGCCTGCGTGACATCGGTGGCATCGTCATCATCGACTTCGTCGATATGGTCCTCGAATCCAACCGTGATCTCGTGCTGCGTCGCCTCGTCGAGTGCCTGGGACGAGATCGTACCCGTCACCAGGTCACCGAGATTACATCCCTGGGCCTCGTGCAGATGACCCGTAAGCGCGTGGGTGAGGGCCTCGTCGAGGCGTTCTCCTCCCCGTGTGAGGCCTGCGAGGGCCGCGGCTTCATCGTTCACCACCACCCGGTGGAGACCTCCGGGTCCGAGCAGTCTTCGCGGGGATCGAAGGGTGCGAGGAAGCAGCAGAAGAAGGCTGAGCCTCGCCGCATTGAGGATAATGCCGATCATGAGCGAGCCAAGGAGGCCCTGAGCGCGATCGCCGCTGCCTCGACCCGTAAGGAAGATGAGAGTGCAGTCGAGGAGGCCGCTCCCGCCAAGAAGCGCCGCACGCGCGCCGCTGTGACGGAGGCCAAGGAACCCGAGGCCTCGAACGCTGAGCAGGTCACATCGACCGAGGCTGCCGAGGTGCCTGCGCCTCAGTCCGGCGCTGAGAAGTCTGAGGAAAGCGCGACTAAGCGTCCTCGTCGTCGCCGTCGCGTCGCCCAGTCCGCTCCGCTGCCCGAGCTTCCCGTACACATCGACCTGCCCGAGCCGGTCGATCACTCGGACGAGCCGGCGGCACCCGCCAAGGATGCTTCTGAGATTCAGCTGCCCGAGCATCGCGAGAAGGCGCCGGAGACCCGTCGCCGCGCATACCGTCAGGCTGCCACGGCCTCGTCTGGCGAGCCGGCCGAGGCTCCCGCCCAGGCACCTGCCGCGCCGCGCAAGACACGCAAGCGCCGCGCAGCCGTCTCGACCGGCATCGTCGAGCCCGATGCGGCCCCCGCTCCCGTCGTCATCGACCTGCCCGCGCGCGCCGAGGCGAGCGTCCCGGTGGTGCCGACCAAGTCGACCGATGACATTGCGCTTCCCGAGGCGAGCGATCAGCCTCGCGTCAAGCGCCGTCGTCGCGCCGCATCGACCGGCATCGTCGACGCTGGCTAAAGCTCCACGCGCCGGGGGAGGGGCGATCATCCCTCCCCCGCGTGCAGGGTGTGGAATCGCACAGCACTTCACACCCGCCCGTGACCGTGCCGGCTTGCAATCCGGCGTGCGAATCGGCTAAATTTGATCGTCGGCGCAACAAGCGCCAACGGAATCATGACAATGAGACAAGTCCTCGGCAGTTTCGAGGCGCGATTCCGGTTACGAATACGAGAAGAGATGAGCTCCAACGTGGTCTACGCGATCGTCAAGGCTGGCGGCCGGCAGGAAAAGGTGTCCGTCGGTGACGTCGTCGTCGTCGACAAGCTGGCAGAAGAAATCGGTTCGAGCATCGAGCTCCAGCCGCTGATGCTGGTGGATGGCGACGCCATCACCGTTGACGCAGCCAAGCTGGGCAAGGTTTCCGTCAAGGCTGAGGTTGTTGACTCGGCCAAGGGCCCCAAGATTTCCATCATTAAGTACAAGAACAAGTCGGGCTACCGCAAGCGCCAGGGACACCGTCAGAAGATGTCGGTCGTCAAGATCACCGAGATCGCCTGAACCCGACGTTCCCACGAGCAGAAAGTAGCAACTGATGGCACATAAGAAGGGCCTTGGTTCCTCCCGTAACGGTCGCGACTCGAACGCGCAGCGCCTCGGCGTGAAGCGCTACGGCGGCCAGCTGGTCAACGCTGGTGAGATCCTCGTTCGTCAGCGCGGCACCCACTTCCACCCTGGCGACGGCGTTGGCCGTGGCAAGGATGACACCCTGTTCGCCCTGCGCGCCGGTGCGGTTGAGTTCGGCCGCAAGCGCGATCGCAAGGTCGTCAGCGTTTCGCCGGTCTCTGCCTGAGACCGCGCGCATAAAGGGCGTCCGGCGTTGCCGGGCGCCCTTTTCAACATTCATTTTCAGTCGTCAGGAGCAATAGTGGCAGACTTCGTGGATCGCGTGACTCTGCACGCGATGGGTGGCAACGGCGGTAACGGCGTTGCCTCGATTAAGCGTGAAAAGTTTAAGCCGCTGGCCGGCCCTGACGGCGGTGACGGCGGTAATGGCGGCTCGGTCATCCTAGAGGTGAGCGAGCAGGAGACCACGCTGCTGAACTACCACCGCAGCCCGCACCGCCGTGCGGATAACGGTACGCCCGGCATGGGTGACTTCCGCCAGGGAAAGACCGGCGCAGACATCATCTTGCCGGTTCCCGAGGGCACGGTCGTCAAGTCTATGTCGGGCGAGCTGCTCGCCGACCTGACGGGTGCGGGTGCCCGCTACGTGGTCGCCGAGGGCGGCCGCGGCGGCCTGGGCAACGCTGCGCTGGCATCGAAGGCTCGTAAGGCCCCCGGCTTCGCCCTGCTGGGCGAGCCCGGCGAGGAGCGCGACGTCATCCTTGAGCTGAAGTCCGTTGCGGACGTGGCTCTCGTCGGCTTCCCGTCGGCGGGTAAGTCATCGCTGATTGCGGCCCTGAGCTCGGCGCGCCCGAAGATTGCCGACTACCCCTTCACGACGCTGGTCCCGAACCTGGGCGTGGTGTCGGCCGGCGATACGCGCTACACGGTAGCCGACGTCCCCGGCCTGATCCCCGGTGCCTCTCAGGGCCGAGGCCTCGGCCTCGACTTCCTGCGCCACATTGAGCGCTGCGCCGTCATCGTGCACGTGCTCGACACCGCCGCCTTCGAGACCGATCGTGAGCCGGTTGAGGACCTGCGCATCATCGAGGCAGAGCTGGAGGCTTACCAGGGTGACCTGACGCAGGTCGAGGGCTACGTGCCGATCATGGAGCGCCCCCGCGTCATCGTTTTGAACAAGATCGACATCCCGGACGGGCGTGATCTCGCCGAGATTACGCGCCCGGACCTGGAGTCTTTCGGCTGGCCCGTCCTCGAGGTGTCCGCCGTGTCCCACGAGGGCCTCAAGGAGCTGTCCTTTGCTCTGGCCGCGATCGTTGAGGAGGAACGCGCGAAGCGTCCCGCCCTCGAGGCCGCCCGCCCCGTCATCCGTCCGAAGGCCGTCGGGCGTAGCGTGGAGATCACGGTGCGCAAGACCCGTAAGGATGGCGAAGAGGTCTTCCAGGTGCGCGGCGACAAGCCGGAGCGCTGGGTGCGTCAGACCGACTTCGCGAATGACGAGGCCGTGGGCTACCTTGCGGATCGCCTGAACGCCGCGGGCGTCGAGGACGAGCTGATGAAGGCCGGCGCGGTCGCCGGCGACACCGTCGTGATCGGCGACCTGGACGGAGGCGTCGTCTTCGATTGGGAGCCGACCCTCACAACCGGACCGGAGCTGCTGGGTTCGCGCGGCACCGACCTGCGCCTGGATCAGAACGCGCGTCCGAGCCGTAAGGAGCGCCGCGAGGTGTACCACCAGGTCATGGATGCCAAGACCGCTGCCCGTGACGAGCTATGGACGGAGCGCCAGGCCGGGCACTGGACCGACGCGTCGGATCAGTCATGAGCGGAGTGTCCGCGGCTTCTCGCATCGTCGTTAAGATCGGCTCGTCGTCGCTCACGCGCGAGGACGGCGGCCTGGATCTGAATCGTATCGACTCGGTCGCGCGCCTCGTGGCGCGTTGGCGCGGGGCGGACCGCGAGGTCGTCATCGTGTCGTCGGGCGCGGTCGCGGCGGGCCTTGATCCGCTCGGCTTTACCTCCAAGCCGAAGGACCTGCCGAGTGTGCAGGCCGCCGCCGCGATGGGGCAGGGGCTCCTGATGGCACGGTGGACAGCCGCCTTCCAGGCGCACCACCTGGATGCCGCTCAGGTGCTGCTGACGACCGACGATGTCATGCGCCGCGACCACTACACGAACGTGCGCGCGTCGCTGACGCGACTCCTCGGGCTCGGTGTTGTCCCGATTCTCAACGAAAATGACGCGGTGACCACCCGCGAGCTGCGTTTTGGCGATAACGATCGTCTTGCCGCGCTCATTGCCCAGATGATCAAGGCCGACGCCCTCGTGCTGCTGACGGACGTCGACGGCCTCTACACGGCTCCTCCGGACCACCCGGGCTCGAAGCTGATCGAACGTGTCGAGAGCGCGGACGACCTCATGAGCGTGCTCGTGACGGGTGCGGGCTCGCGCGTGGGCACGGGCGGCATGGCAACGAAGGTGCAGGCCGCGATGCTGGCGACCACCAGCGGCATCGGCGTGCAGCTCGCCTGCGCCGATGCTCTGGAGTCGGTGCTCGCGGGCAAGAAGGTTGGCACGTGGTTCGAGCCTTCCCAGGAGCGTCCGGCCTCGCGCCGCCTGTGGATTGCCCACGTGGCACCGTCACGCGGCGAGATCATCGTTGACGAGGGTGCTGCGCACGCGATCACGGTCGGCAAGAAGTCTTTGCTGGTGGCCGGCGTGCGCTCGGTGCTCGGTCACTTCGAGGCGGGCGATGTCGTGGATGTTGCCTCGCCGACGGGTCTTGTCGCTCGTGGAGTCTCTGGATACGACTCCGACACGCTGGCCGAGATTGCCGGTTCGGGGACTGCCGAGCTGGCAGCAGCCGGACACGAGCATCCCAGGCCCGCGATTCACCGCGATGACCTGGCGGTGTTGGGCGACGCATTTTCTGCGCTGAGCGCTGACTGACGCGGCTTGAGGTGCTGACGTGTGTCATCATGGCCACGTGAATACTGCTGCAGATATTTCCCAGGTGACGGATGCCGCCCGCACGGCTGCTCGCGCTCTCGCGAATGCGACCACGCAGGCGAAGAATCGCGGTCTTGAGGCGATTGCCGCTGCGCTGGTGGAGCGCAGTGACCAGATCCTGGCCGCTAATGCTGAAGATGTCGCCCGCGGTCGCGCGGAGCAGATGAGCGAGGGCCTGCTGGATCGCCTCGCTCTGACCTCCGGTCGTATTCGTGGAATCGCCGAGGCCGTCCGCGAGATCGCGGGTCTGCCCGACCCGATCGGTCAGGTCGTTCGCGGAATGCGCACCGACATCGGCCTGCGCGTCACGCAGGAGCGAGTGCCTCTGGGCGTCATTGGCATCATTTACGAGGCCCGTCCGAACGTGACGATTGATGCCGCGACACTGGCGATTAAGGCCGGCAACGCGGTCGTGCTGCGCGGCGGAAGCGCCGCGCAGTCCTCGAATCGCGTTCTCATTGAGGTCTGTCGCGATGCGCTGACCTCTGTTGGCTTGCCTGCTGATGCGATTACCACTGTGGATCCGTGGGGCCGCGCGGGCGCGCGTGCGATGATGCGTGCACGCGGTGCGATTGACGCGCTGATTCCGCGAGGGGGAGCGGGGCTCATTAACGCTGTCGTCGAGGAGTCGCGTGTTCCGGTCATCGAGACCGGCACCGGGAACTGCCACGTGTACGTGGATGCCTCCGCCGACCTGGAGGCAGCCGAGGCCATCATCATGAACGCCAAGACGCAGCGCGTGGGCGTGTGCAACGCGGCGGAGACACTCCTGGTTCACGCCGACATCGCTCAGCGTTTCCTCGTCGCTGCCGTTACTCGCCTAACGACTGCGGGCGTGACGATTCACGCTGACGAGGCCACACGGGCCATCGTCGATGGCCAGCCGTCGATTGACGCGGACATGATTGTTGACGCCACCGAGGTCGACTGGGAGACCGAATACCTGTCGATGGACCTGGCGGTGCGCGTCGTCACCGATGTTGACGAGGCGATTGAGCACATCCGTCGCTATTCCTCGGGCCACACCGAGGGAATCGTTGCCTCCGACGTCGCCGCCGTGCGTGCGTTCCGTTCGGGCGTTGACGCGGCTGCGATTGCTGTGAACGCGTCGACGCGCTTTACGGACGGCGGACAGCTGGGCCTGGGCGCCGAGGTTGGTATCTCGACCCAGAAGCTGCACGCGCGCGGACCCATGGGCCTGACCGAGTTGACCACGACCACGTGGATCTACGAGGGAGAAGGAACGATCCGCCCGTGAGCGCGCAGGATAACCACACGGCGCAGGCCTCCGACGAGGCCTCGATCGAAAAGACCACCGAGGCCACAGCAGGGGCCACCGCAGCCCCGGCCTCGCCCCAGCATCCCCCGCGCGCGCTGCGTCGGCGCCGCGCGATCGGCATCATGGGCGGCACCTTTGATCCGATCCACCACGGTCACCTCGTTGCGGCCTCGGAGGTCATGGACGTCTTCGGCCTTGACCAGGTCGTGTTCGTTCCGGCCGCGATGCAGCCCTTCAAGGCGGGTCGACGCGTGACCTCGGCCGAGCATCGCTACCTGATGACGGTTATCGCTACCGCATCGAATCCGCGTTTCGCCGTGTCGCGCGTCGATATTGACCGCGGTGGAACGACCTACACGATCGATACGCTGGCGGACCTGTCTCGCGAATACCCGGACTCGGATTTCTACTTCATCACGGGTGCTGACGCGCTGGCGCAGATCGCGCAGTGGAAGGACGCCGATAAGCTCTTTGAGCAGGCGCACTTCATCGGCGTGACGCGCCCCGGGCACAACCTGTCGGATCCCGGCCTGCCGCACGAGTCCGTGTCGCTGCTGGAGGTCCCCGCCATGGCGATCTCGTCGACGGACTGCCGTACGCGCGTCGAAGAGGGAAAGCCGGTGTGGTACCTGGTGCCCGACGGCGTCGTCCAATACATCAACAAATACGGCCTGTACCGGTCCTAACCCAAGGAGAAACGTGAGCCTTCCCGACGCTACCGCAGAACTGGCGAGCCTGGTTGCTCGCGCCGCGCATGACCGCGGCGGCATCAACCCGGTGCTTGTCGACGTGACCAGCAAGCTCGCCCTGGCGGATGCCTTCGTGGTTGTTTCGGCGCCGACGGACCGTCAGGTGCGCGCCATCGCCGAGGACATCATGGATCGTATCTGGGCCGAGCATCAGCGCCGCCCCGCCCACATTGAGGGCCGCGCAGAGGGCACGTGGGTGCTCCTGGACTACTCCGACCTGCTCGTTCACGTCCTGTCCGAGGAGGAGCGCGAGTACTACGCTCTCGAGCGCCTGTGGGGCGACTGCCCGGCCGTGCCGATCGACGTTGACACTGACGAGGCTCGTGCCGCTGCCGCGGAGCGTGCGGCTGCACACGGTGCGGAGGCCGCGCAGTGAGTGCTTCGCGAATCGTCCTGATGCGCCACGGGCAGACGGACTTCAACCTGGCGCGGCGCTTCCAAGGGCGCATCGATAAGCCCCTGAACGAGGCCGGACGATCCCAGGCAGCGGGCGCCGCCGGTGTGCTGGTGAGCCGCCTGTGCGAGCCGAGCGCCGAGGTTGGCATGATTGCCGCCGAAGATGGGCGCAGCTACGACGATGGGGGAGTGCGTATCGTGAGCTCGCCCCTGGGGCGTGCGGTCGATACCGCGACAATCGTCGCCCGTGTGTTCGATATCGCGGGCTACCCCTGCGAAGGGCCGGAGCTCGATGAACGGCTCACGGAGCGCTTTTACGGGAGCTTCGAGGGCAAGACCTACGAGGAGATCGCCAGCGAGCAGCCCGAGGCCTACGCGCAGTATCGCGCGCAGGGGGAGTGTGACCTCGCCGAGGTGGAACGCTCCGAGGTGGTGGGTGCGCGCGTGCGCGATGCTGTCTTGGAGGCCGCGCGGGTGTGCCGCGATGATCAGTCGCTGATCGTGGTCTCGCACGGCTCCGCGATCGCGCGTGGCATCGTGTCGCTGCTGGGCCTGGATCCGGCGGTCTTCAACGGACTGCGAGGCGTGGACAACTGCCACTGGTCGGAACTCGTGCCCGTAGGGATGTCGACCTCCAAGAGCGCAGCTGTGACCGGGTGGAGGCTTGCCTCGCACAATATTGGCTCGCGTGAGGACATCCTCGGAGCATGACGACGCTCGGGCCCCTCGTTGCCGCAGATTACCAAGGTTTTTATCAGTTGTGACGAGGGGCACTGCATTGGATTTGCGCAATTGTCCGAGTGTTCGCTATTATTTATCAGGTCGCCAGGGCGACGAACTAAATAACGGGGCTATGGCGCAGTTGGTAGCGCGCTTCCATGGCATGGAAGAGGTCGGGGGTTCGAATCCCCCTAGCTCCACAGAAAATTTCGACATCCGGTTTCGGATGTCGATTTTTTTATTGCTTGAGCAGTGGTCGTGCTTGTGGTTGCAGCTTGGTCAGTTGTTTTATCTGAAATATAACGTTTTGGTATCGGCATGTGGGATGTTCAAAATCTGTCAAACCTAAAAAGCGTTGCAAAATGGTGTATTTGCCTGTAATGATTTACTCAAAAAACCTTGAAAAACAGCGTACCGCATGGAAAGATTTATCTGTATTTGTCTCATAGTGATAGGCCGGTTGCCAATGTCGTTCCAGCTCACTCGCACCCATACCTCGGTGGTTCTCGCCGCCACGACAATAGCAGCATCCCTCGTTGTTATCCCCACCCTCGCTGAGGGGACGGCGACGTCCGAGGATGCGTTCTGCAACTCTCTGTCCGGTGCGGAAGGCCGCATTACCGCGGAATATAACCCTCTGCTTGCCAGCTACGCTGCTGCAGCGGCAGGCAGCTCCTCTGTTTCCGCCGCCGATCCTGCGCGCGAGGCTGAGCTTCGTGCAGCTCTGGCTGATGCTCAGGCGGCCCTCGAGGCCGCTCAGCAGGCGGCGCTCCAGTCCACTCCCTCGGCTGGCGATGCCGCTGCCGCAACGTCGGCCACGACCGATCGCGGCCTCGACTGGGTTGACTGGTCTCAGGTCGACGATGCCACCCAGGCGCGCATCATTGAAGCGCTCATCGTTCAGAAGATGAATGCTTACCGTGCGAATGCTGGCCTGCCTGAGCTGGTTGTTTCTGACACTGTGACCACGGATGCGCGCGCGTGGAGCCAGCATATGTCCGACACGGACAACTTCAATCATGACCCCGACTATAAGTACTTCGGTGCGGGCAAGCTCGACGGTGGTGATACGTCCTACGCGGGCGAGAACATTGCCTACAATCACCGTGAGAACTTCGGGGACAAGTGGGGCGCCTACGGCACCACCAAGAACCCGATGCAGGCTGCGGACGCACTCTTCGATCAGTGGAAGAACTCCTCGGGCCATGACAAGAACATGCTCGCTCAGAACAATGTCGTGGGCGTGGGCGTGCACATTGCCAAGCACGGACAGTTCACCCGCATCTACGGCACGCAGAAGTTCTATGCGATCACCGGCGGCTCGCCTAACGTCTCCCGCTTCCACACCACGGGCGACACCGCCTCCGCCTACGGTTTCAACGGTGGCGCTTTCAATGCTGACAACACGAACTACGTCTCCGGTCTGGCTGGTGGCGGCGATGCGCAGCGTGCCAACTCCTGGCAGAACAAGGTGGGCTCGCTTCCCGGTGTCGCCCTCCCTGTCGACGTGTCGAGCCTTCCTGCCAAGGCTGGATCTGCTGCTCCCTCGACTTCGACGCCCGCTCCCGCTGAGACCACTGCTGACGCCGATAAGCAGCAGGCGGTGATCGACGCTCAGACCTCCGTGAACGAGGCCCAGGGTGCACTCGACGCCTACCTCGCTTCCGTGGCCGATGAGAAGCCGGCAGCGAGCCTCGCTGACATTGATGCGGAGCTCGATCGCGTCGCTGACTCCATCGCCGCCCAGACCTCCGTCCGTCCTGAAAAGGATGGTGGCGTGACTCTGAAGGCTGGCGGCCAGGCGGGCCGTTACCTGACCGCCGCTGAGTATCGCGAGGCTCTGACGCGCTGCACGACGCTGTCCGTCGATGCCTCGGATCGCCCTGTAAACCCGTCGATCGGTGAGGGCGGGCAGACGCCTGCCCCCGGTATCGAGGCTCCGGCCCCGCAGGATCCGGCCACCCAGGCTCCCGCCCCGCAGGACCCCGCCACCCAGGCTCCCGCCCCGCAGAACCCCGCCACCCAGGCTCCCGCCCCGCAGAACCCTGTGACCCAGGTTCCGGCCCCGCAGAACCCTGTGACCCAGGTTCCGGCCCCGCAGAACCCGAGCACTCCGGCTCCCGCGCCTTCGAATCCCTCCGTTGATGGCGGGCAGACGCCTGCCCCCGGAGCTGATGCTCCCGCCCCGCAGGATCCTGCCACCCAGGCTCCTGCCCCGCAGAACCCTGTGACCCAGGATCCTGCTACCCAGGTTCCCTCTGTTCAGGTTCCGGTGACGCCGGCTGCTTCTGGTCCCGCGCATCCTGATGCTCCGGCCTCGACCCCGGCCGAGACGCGTCGTGACACGCTGGCTGCCACCGGTGCCTCGGGCGTGTGGGTTGGCGTTGGTGCGGTCGCCGTCCTCGTTGCCGGTATCGGTGCGGTCGTCGCATCGCGTCGAGCCAAGCGCTGACGCAACGCTCTTCAGCCTCGGCTTCATCCTTCATTGAACTGCCTCCCGTTTCTTGGAGATCTCCAAGAAACGGGAGGCTTTTCGTACCTGTGGATCTGTGTCTGAAGCATGATCGTTTACTGGGGGAGTGGACCGGGCGGTTTTTCGGGCGGGCATGAGGATTGCCTGCATGGTGGCCTGTTGCTCAGTGGCGGTACACCCGATCAGGAAGATTGAACCCCTTCTGATCGGGTTGAATCCTCCCCAACAGGTTGAAGCTCCCTGTTGGCTGCTGGCCATTCTGTTCCAGCGTGTTGTCGGGGGAGCAAGCGAAGGGGGCGTGGCCACATGGCCACGCCCCCTGGCGTCTACGAGGAACGGATCAGTCCGCGTCCACCGCCTGGTTGGCGATCTGACGCTCACACACGTCGATGAGCTCGCGGATGATGCGGATCGTGCCGGCGGAGGCATCCGAGTGAGCCTCGATCCAGGCCTTGCCGGAGGCGACCACGTCGACCTCGGGGGCGTAGCCCGCCAGCGCGTTCGGGAAGAGCAGCGTCGTGAGATCCTCGGCGGTGTGGAAGGTGAAGGTCTCCCAGATGCCCGCCAGGGCCTCGAAGTACTCGCCCACGTAGCGGGCGTATGCCGACGGGTTGGTGCGCGCCTGCGCCCAGAAGCCCGAGATCATTGCCCAGCGGGTGTCGTTGGGGATCGAGGTGTCGGTGAGGACCTTGTCCCACACGTCGGCCTTGATCCACTCGCCCTCGCGGGCCGCACGAGCGGCGGCCGCGTTCTGGTGGCCGGTCATCGTGTCGTCAGTAGCCTCCAGGGCTGCGATGTCCTCCTCGGTGGCGGCGCCTCCGCGCACCAGGGCGATCAGCAGGTCCCACTTGAGGTCGACGTCGAGATCCAGGCCGTCCAGGGTCTGGGTGCCGTCGTAGAGGGCGCGGATGGCCTCGAACTGCTCGGGGCTGGTCGCGTTGCGGGCCGCGGCGGCGACGAGCATGCGCTGCGCGTCGGAGCCGGAGGCGGCAGTGCGAGCCAGGAGGAGCAGGCGACGTCCCGTGTCCTCTGCGGCCTCGGCGCGGTACTTCGGTGCCACGAAGGTGCGCACGGCCTCGTCGATGTGACGCAGGGTGAGCGTCAGGAGGCTCATGTTGTCCTCGACGGGAACGGCGCGCAGGGCCAGGTTCAGGTAGTCGCGTGCCGGCATCTCGCCGTCGCGGGTCATGTCCCACGCGGAGGCCATGACGACGCCGCGGGTCAGCGAATCCGTGAACTTGGTGATGTTGGTGATCGCGAAGGCCAGGGACTGCTCGTCGAGGCGGACCTTGGCGTAGCCGAGGTCTCCGTCGTTGACGAGGATGAAGTCTGGGCGAGCGATGCCCGCGGCGGCCTCGATCACCGTGGAAGCGCCGTCAATGTCGAGCTCCTCGCGGAAGACCTGGGCCAGCGTGCCCTCTTCCGTCAGCGAGTAGCCGGCCACGCCCATGCGGTGCGGGCGCAGGGAGGCGCCATCGGAGAAGGCTTCCTGAGTGATTTCGAGACGCTCGATCGTGCCGTCCTCGGCGGTCGTGATGACCGGACGCAGGAGGGTGACGCCGGCTTCCTCCAGCCACACCTTCGACCACGAGGCCAGGTCGCGGCCCGAGGCGGCGGCCAGCTCGGAGAGCAGGTCGTCCAGCGTGGCGTTGGCGTAGGAGTGCTTCGTCAGGTACTCGTGCAGGCCGGCGAAGAACGCGTCGCGTCCCACGTAGGAGACGAGCTGGCGCAGCACGGAGGCGCCCTTGGCGTAGGTGATGCCGTCGAAGTTGACCTCGACGTCGGCCAGGTCGCGGATCTCGGCCGTAATCGGGTGGGTGGTGGGCAGCTGATCCTGCTTGAGGCCCCAGTCCTTGCGGACCATGAAGCCCGTCCAGCCTTCGGTGTACTTGGTGGCCTCGGCCAGAGCCAGGTGGCTCATGAACTCGGCGAAGGACTCGTTGAGCCACAGGTCGTTCCACCACTTCATGGTGACCAGGTCGCCGAACCACATGTGCGCCAGCTCGTGCAGGATCGTGTTGGCGCGAGCCTCCATCTGAGCCTCGGTGGGACGCGTGCGGAAGACGTAGGCGTCACGGAAGGTCACGCAGCCGGCGTTCTCCATCGCGCCCGCGTTGTACTCGGGCACGAAGATCTGGTCGTACTTGGTGAAGGGGTAGGGGATGCCGTAGGCGCCCTCGAAGAACTCGAAGCCCTGACGGGTGATCTCGATGATCTCGTCAGCGTCCAGGTGCTCGACGATCGAGGCGCGTGCGTAGACACCCAGGTCGATCGTGCGTCCGTCGGAGGAAGTCAGCGTGGCCGTCGTGCCCTCGTAGGGGCCAGCGACGATCGCGGTGATGTAGGTCGACATGACCTCGGTGGTCGCGAAGCGGTAGACCCAGGCCTCGCCCTCTTCCTCGGGGGCGGGGGTCGGCGCGTTAGAGAAGACCTTCCAGCCCTTGGGGGCCTTGACCGTCAGGGTGAAGGTGGACTTCAGGTCGGGCTGCTCGAAGGTCGTGTAGACGCGGCGGGCGTCCGGAACCTCGAACTGGGAGTAGGTGTAGGCCTGGCCGTCGGCGGGGTCCACGAAGCGGTGCAAGCCCTCGCCCGTGTGCATGTACTGGCAGGACGCCTCAACTTCGAGGACGTTGTGCTCGGCAAGGTTCTCCAGCGCGATGCGGTTGTCCTGGTGCACCGAGAAGGGGTCCAGGGTGTTGCCATTCAGCGTGATCGAGTGGACGTTGTTGGACACGAGGTCAGCGAACGTGGAGGCGCCTTCGCGCGCGTCGAACTCGATGCGGGTGAATGAACCGAAGTCGGTGTCTCCGCGCGTGAGGTCCAGGGAGATCTCATAGCGGGTCACAGAGGAAATGATCGAGGCGCGCTCGGTCGCTTCCTCGCGAGTCAGGTTCAGGCCTGGCATGGGTTGCCTTTCCGTCGATGGAATGGGAGCGCTGTTGCGCTCAACATTCCTATGTTGTCATGTGTTGGGTGTGATTGCGCGGGGCGCGCCGCATTTTGTCGGCTGGGACACGCTTTCACCAGATGGTGACGCGCTGGGAGGGCTCCAGCCACATCTTGTCGCTGGGGGTGACGTCGAACGCCTCGGCGAAAGTGTCAAGGTTGCGCAGTACCTGGTTGCAACGGAACTCCGCGGGGGAGTGAGGGTCGATGGCCAGCATCTGGCGCGCGAACTGGGGGCGCGTGGCCGTGCGCCAGGCGCGGGCCCACGAGTAGAAGAAGCGCTGCGGACCCGAGATTCCGTCAATGACGGGAGCGGTGCTCGGGGTCAGCCCCTGCTCGGCGAGCGAGGCGGCCCAAGCCTTCCACGCGATGGTCAGGCCACCGAGGTCACCGATGTTCTCGCCGATCGTGAGCGCACCGTTGACGTGGGGGAGCGTGCGTTCTCCGCCCTCCTCCGACTCTTCGCCCTGCTCAAGGAGGATGGCCGGGGTGAGTGCGTCGTACTGCTCGATGAGGGCGTGTGTGCGCTCCTCGAAGGCGGCGCGGTCCTCGTCCGTCCACCAGTTCGACAGGTTTCCCTCCCCGTCGTAGCGTGATCCCTGGTCGTCGAAGCCGTGCCCGATCTCGTGACCGATGACCGCGCCGATCGCGCCGAAGTTCACCGCGTCGTCGGCCTCGGTGTCGAAGAACGGAGGCTGAAGAATCGCGGCGGGGAAGACGATCTCGTTCTGGGTCGGGTTGTAGTAGGCGTTGACCGTCTGGGGGGTCATGTACCACTCGTCGCGGTCCACCGGGCGGCCGAGCTTGGCCCACTCGCGGTCGGTGGCGTGAGCGTTGGCGGCGCGCACGTTCTCGACGATGGTGGCCTCGGGGTCCAGGTGCAGCGTCGAGTAGTCGCGCCACTTGACGGGGTAGCCGATCTTGGGGTTGAAGGTCGCGAGCTTGTCCAGCGCCTTCACCTTGGTGTCTTCGCTCATCCAGTCCAAGCCTTGGATCGACTCGCCGTAGGCGTCGAGGAGTCGGCGCACCAGGGCATCCATCGCTTCCTTGGCGTTGGGCGGGAAGTGGCGGGCCACCCACGCGCGGCCCATGGCCTCGCCCAGGTAGGCCTCGATGAGGCCCAGGGCGCGCTTCCATCGCGGGCGCAGCTCTTCCGTGCCGGACAGGGTGCGGCCGTGGAAGTCGAAGTTCTCGTTCACGAAATCGCTCGACAGGAGGGAGGCGTGGCAATCGATCGCCGAGGCGCTCAGCCACTCCTTGAGCACGGACAGGTCGGTGTTGGCCCACAGGGCGGCGGCGGCCGAGAGGAAGTCGGGCTGGTCGACGTTCACGACGAGGCCGGCGACGGGCATGCGCGCGCCCTGCGCCCATGCGTCCCAGTCGAATCCGGGAGCCTGCGTGGCCAGCTGTTCCCACGGCGTGGGATTGTCGGACAGCAGAGGATCACGGTTGCTCACGGAGTCGCGGTGGTGCGAGGCGATTGCGGTTTCCAGTTCCATGATGCGCTTCGCTGCGCCCTCGGAGTCGGGCATCCCGGCGAGTCCGAGGAGGCGGGCGGTGTGTGCAACGTAGGCCTCGCGGATCGGTGCGTAGTCCTCCTCGCGGTAGTAGGCCTCGTCGGGTAGGCCGATACCGGACTGGACGAGGGAAATCATGTAGCGCGACGAGTCGTGCGGGTCGGTGCCCACGTATGCGCCGACGAGGCCACCGATCCCCTCGCGCATGAGACGACCCATCTCGCGGGCGAGTTCCTCGTGGGTCGCGCAGGCGTTGATCGCGTCGAGGTCGGGGCGCAGGGGAGTGGCTCCTGCTTCTTCGATGGTGTCCTCGTCGAGGAATTGAGTCCACAGGGTGGCGATGCGCTGTGCGTCCGGATCATCGAGAGTGCCATTGGCGGCATCCTGGGCGATGACGCGCGCGTACTTTTCCGAGGCGTCGCGCAGCGTGTGGAAGGCCCCGTCCATGGGGCGGTCCGCGGGGATCGTGTGCGTCGCCAGCCAAGTGCCGTTGACATGGCGGTAGAAGTCATCCTGGGGGCGCACCGCTGAATCGGTGTACGCGGTGTCGAGGACTCGGGCCAACAGTGTGTTCGTCATGCCTTAACTCTAGGGGGAAAAACGGGGATGGGGTGAGGTGAGTGGTCCCCGGGCAACATCCACCCATATTTACGTAATGCTCATGGGATGTTATTCGTTATTTTTGGCAGGAATTGTGCGGGTGAGTGCGAATGTGAGTGTGACTCACACTCATCGTGCACATATGTGCAGAGTCTTGTGTACATTCGTGCAAATGGGTGGGGAAAGGGCATCATGGAGGGAGCAATGAGGCACTTCCTCATCAAGAGGTGAAGGGATTTTTAACGGTGAAGACACTTCGCACTGACGTGTGCGTCATCGGTGGCGGATCCACCGGTGCCGGCGTCGTCCGCGACGTCGCCATGCGCGGCTTCTCAGCCGTCCTCGTCGACCGGGCGGATATCGCTCAGGGAACCTCCGGTCGCTTCCACGGCCTGCTCCACTCGGGCGGCCGCTACATCGCATCCGATCCCGAGTCGGCTACCGAGTGCGCCGAAGAAAACGAGATCGTCCAGCGCATCAACGCTAACGCGGTCGAGGCCACCGGCGGCCTCTTCGTCGTGACCGCCCAGGATGATGAGGAGTATGCGGATCAGTTCCTGGCCCGCGCAGCGGCTGCAAAGGTGCCCGCCGCCGAAATCTCCATCGCCGAGGCACTGCGCCGAGAACCTCGTCTGGACCCGCGCATCAAGCGCGCCTTCGAGGTTCAGGATGGCACTGTCGATGGCTGGCAGATGACCTGGGGAGCGATCCGCTCCGCGCAGGCGTACGGGGCGCAGGTCCTGACCTACCACCGCGTCACCTCTATCGAACGCGAGGGTGAGCGCATCAGCGCCGTCATCGTCCACGACGAGCGCGGGGGCGAGGACGTGCGCATCGAGTGCGGCTTCGTCCTGAACTGCGGCGGCCCCTGGGCAGGGCAGATCGCCGCCATGGCGGATTGCCACGGCGTCGATGTCGTTCCCGGCGCCGGCATCATGATCGCCATGAACCACCGACTGAGCCATTCGGTCATTAACCGCTGCGTGTGGCCCGCCGACGGTGACATCCTCGTGCCTGACCATACCGTGTGCATTATCGGTACGACCGACCTCAAGGCTGACGACCCGGATCGCCTCTCCATCCCCGCCGACCAGGTCCAGCAGATGCTTGACTCCGGCGAGGCCATGATCCCCGGCTTCCGCAAGTCCCGCGCCGTGCACGCCTGGGCCGGCGCGCGCCCCCTCGTCAAGGACTCGCGCGTGTCCGCGACCGACACCCGCCACATGGCGCGCGGCATGAGCATCATCGACCACAACACGCGCGACGGCGTCTACGGCATGCTCACCATCGCGGGCGGCAAGCTCACCACCTACCGCCTCATGGCTGAGCGCATCGTCGACATCATGTGCGAGGAGATGGGCGAGAAACGCGCCTGCAAGACCGCTGACGAGGCCGTCCCGCCCGCCAAGGAAGAGCGCCTCTACACGATCGGCCACCGCCTCGACAATGTCGAATCGCGTAACGAATCCCCCTCCCACGAGCAGATCATCTGCGAGTGCGAGATGGCCACGCGCGCCATGCTCGAAAACGTCATGGACACCCTGCCCAAGGGCCAGCTCGATGACGTTCGCCGCCAGATGCGCCTGGGCATGGGACCCTGCCAGGGCGGTTTCTGCTCCCAGCGCGCCGCGGGCATCGCCCACGAGCGCGGCGACATCGACTCGATGCGCGCCAACTCCCTCCTGCGTCTCTTCCTGAAGAACCGCTGGATCGGCCTGTGGCCGATCATGTTCGGCAAGCAAGCCAGGCAGGCCGCACTGGACGCCTGGATTCACGAGGGCACGCTCGACGTCGAGCACCTGCCCGCACCCAGCGAGGAGGTTGTTCGATGAGAGACGTCGTCGTTATCGGCGCTGGCCTGGCAGGCCTGGCCGCCGCAATCAAGGCAGCTGACGCTGGACTGAGCGTCACCCTCGTCACGAAGGGTGTCGGCGGCATTCAGCTCGGCACGGGTACGGTCGACATCCTCGGCTACCGCCCCGAGCCGGTGGACAAGCCCCTCGAGGCGTTGGAAGGCCACGTGGCCTCCCGTCCCACACACCCCTACAGCAACGTTACCCCCGACTTCGTCGGCGCATCCGTCGCGTGGCTGCGAGACCTGGTCGGTTCCGATGTGCTCATCGGCGATGAGACCCGCAACGTGCGCATCCCCACCGGCGTTGGCGCGCTGCGCCCCACCTGCCTAATTCCGCCCTCCATGGAGGCCGGCATCCCACAGGCGGGTGCCCGCTACGCCATCGTGGGACTGACCCGTTTCAAGGACTTCTACCCCGGCCTCGTCGCTGAGAACCTGACGCGCCAGAACGGCCCCGACGGCGCTCCGATCAAGGCGCGTGCCCTGTCCGTCGACTATGTCGTGCGCGAGGGTGAGGTCGACTCGACCGGCACCAACCACGCGCGCAGCCTCGACCACGAGGACAACCGAGCGCGCCTGGCAGGCCAGATCCGCCCGCTCCTCGAAGACGGAGAGATCGTCGGCCTGCCCGCCGTCCTCGGCCTCGACGACGCGAATGCCTGGCGCGACCTGGCGGATAAGCTTGGTCACCCCGTCTTCGAGATCCCGATCCAACCCCCGTCGGTGCCCGGCATGCGCCTGAACGCCCTGCTCACCCGCATCGCCTCCGACAAGTGCCGCGTCATCCTCGGATCCCCGATCAAGGCCGTGCACACGGCAGACGGACGAGTCAGCGCAGTCGAATACGCCAGCGCGGGACGCTCCACCATCGTGGAAACCCGATCCCTGATCCTCGCCGCCGGCGGCTTCGAATCCGGTGCCCTGGACATGGACTCCTACGGCACTGTGCGCGAAACCATCTGCGGGCTGCCCGTCATGGGCGCCTCCGGACAGCTCCTGCACGCCGACTTCTGGGGCGAAGACCAGCCCCTCTTCCTGTCCGGCCTCGCCGTCGACGACAACATGCGCGTCCTGGACGAGGAAGGCACGCCCGTGTGCCCGAACCTGTACGCGGCCGGAGGCAACCTGGCCGGCGCCACCCGCTGGCGCGAAAAGAGCGGCGAAGGAATCGCGCTGGCCAGCGCGCTCGCGGCCGTCGACTCGATCGTGGAGGAACTGAAATGACCCTGGAAATGTCAACGCTGATGGGCCCGGGCGTGGAGGAAGAGGACGTCTTCGCCCTGAGTGGTGACGCCGCGCTGCGCGCGAGCCTCGACTCGTGCGTCAAGTGCACGATCTGCGAGACCCAGTGCCCGGTCATGCGCGTCACCGACCTGTTCGCCGGCCCCAAGTACTCCGGCCCGCAGGCCGAGCGCTTCCGCAAGGACGGGCAGATGGTGGACAAGTCCATCGACTACTGCTCCTCGTGCGGCACCTGCTCGCTCGTGTGCCCCCAGGGCGTGAAGGTCACCGAGATCATCCACCACCGCCGCACCGCCATGAAGGAAGCCCACGGCATCCCCATGCGCGACCGCCTCATTGGGCGCACCTCGCTGATTGGCACGATGATGACCCCGGTCGCCCCCATCGCGAACTGGGCGCTCGACGTGAAGCCCATTCGCATGGTGATGGAGGCAATCATTGGTGTGCATCGCTCCGCCCCCATGCCGCGCGCCTACGGGCGTACCTTCGAATCCTGGTTCAAGAAGCACACGCCCCTGCCGAACTCTGGTACGCGCGGCCAGGTGATCTTCTTCCACGGATGCGCCGGCCAGTACTTCGAGGTCGAGACCTCGATCCACTCGGTCATGGTGCTCGAGCACCTGGGCTACGAGGTCCTGGTTCCCAAGCACGGCTGCTGCGGCCTGGCCCTGCAGTCCAACGGCCTGTACGACGATGCGCGCAAGTACGTCTCCAAGCTGACCAACGACCTGCGCAGCGTCAACCGCAACGCCCCGATCATCTCCGCGTCCGGCTCGTGCGGCGGCATGCTGCGCCACGAGGCTCACGAGATCCTCGAGATGGACACCCCGGAGCTGCGTGACGTGGGTAGCCGTACCTGGGACATCAGCGAGTTCCTTTTGCACCTGTACGACAAGGGTGAACTGGATACGAACTTCCAGCGCATCGACGTGACCATCCCGTACCACGCCCCCTGCCAGGTCAAGTCCCAGGGCCTGGGCAAGCCGGCGATCGAGCTCATGAGCCTCATCCCCGGCGTGACCGTCAAGGATTCCGAGCAGCCCTGCTGCGGCATCGCGGGCACCTACGGCATGAAGAAGGAGAAGTACGCGATCGCCCAGGCCGTGGGCGCCCCCGTCTTCGACTTCATCAAGCAGGTCAACGCCGAGCTGGCCGCCTGCGACACGGAGACGTGCCGCTGGCAGCTGCGCACGGCCACGGGCGCGAACGTCGTCCACCCGATCTGGCTGATCCACAAGGCCTACGGCCTGCCCAACGGCTGAGACACCAGCGAGTATCCCCGGGTGTGCACGACGGTGCGTACCCGGGGATATTACTGTTGTCCTATGAGCAATTCTCGCCGCGTCGTCGTCACTGGAGCCTCCACCGGAATCGGGCAGGCCACCGCCCGCGTGTTGGCGCAGAGGGGGTGGAGGGTTGTCGCCGTGGCCAGGCGCCGCGAGCGCCTGGAGGCCCTCGCCGCCGAGATTGGCTGCGAGTACTGGGCTGTCGACCTGACGGATGAGGCGCAGGTGGAGGAGATGGCGGCCCGCGTCCTCGAGGGTGGCCCCGTGGATGCGGTCGTTAACAATGCTGGCGGAGCCATCGGCGTGGACCGTGTTGCCGAGGGTGATCCCGCCCGGTGGAGCGCGATGTTCGATCGCAACGTGCTCACCGCCCTGCATTGCTCGCGCGCCTTCCTGCCGGGAATGCGCGAGCGCGGGGGAGACCTCGTCTTCCTGACCTCGACCGCCGCCCACGACACCTACCCGGGTGGCGGCGGGTATGTCGCCGCCAAGCACGCCGAACGCATCATCGCGAACACGCTGCGTCAGGAGCTGGTGGGCGAGCCAGTGCGCGTCATCGAGATTGCACCCGGCATGGTGCGCACCGAGGAATTTTCGCTTAACCGGCTCGGCTCCCAGGAGGCCGCCGACCGCGTCTACGAGGGCGTCGCCGCCCCTCTCGTCGCCGAAGATGTCGCCGAGGCGATCGTGTGGACCCTGGAGCGCCCCTCCCACGTCAACATCGACTCGATGATCGTGCGCCCGGTTGCGCAGGCAACGAACACCCTCGTGGCTCGGAATACCACCGCAGAGTAGGGCAGGCTCCCAGGTTGCATACATGGAACGAGGCCGGGGCCGCTCGCGCGATGGGGTGCGCGTTGCGGTCCCGGCCTCGGGTCTGTGTGTCCGACGTGTATTGATTTACTCAACCCATCCGATCACCTGGAATGCGCCCCATTGTTCTGCGGTCGGATCGGGCGTACGGTCGTTGGTACCATCGGCGTTGATGATGTGCATGGATCTGATGGGGAGCCAATCATTGCCGGTGGGATTCTTGAGGTACAGATCGAAGACGACTTGAGACCCGTCTGGGCTGACGAATGGCCTGTACTCCCTGATGGTTTCTTCGATTTGCAGTTCTGGCTTGAAGATGACCTTCTCTCCGATGCGGTCTTCCTCGCGGCGAGGCTTGTTGTCGAGCGTGGTCGCCTGGAAAGCGACGAGTCCCTTTTCTTTATGTAGTTGGTAGCACATGTTGTCAACGGAGATTGTCTCGTTGGCCTTCCAACAGAAGAGGTTGCCGTCGTTCGTATGTGTGTCGACATACTTCTTGTTCGTCGACAACTCGGTTCCCTTCAACAGATTGAAGTAGAGGTTCTTTTCGTCCTCCTGCCCGACAGTGCTGACGAGCTCGGGAGTTGTTTCTCCCGGCTTGAGTCGGTAGATCATCGAGGTGTTGCCGTCTCGCGTGGTGTAGACGCGCTGTAGGTAGAAGTATCCGTCGGCTGAGAATGTTCCGTAGCCGTCGTTGACATCCCTGTCGTCGTCCGTCAGTGGGATCATCGCGCTGACATCCGTGAAGGTGCCCGTGGTATCGATGAAGCCCGTGTTGTATGACAGTCGTTCGTTGACAGGGTTCATTTTGCGTCTGGTCGCGTACGTGAAGTCTGGGGAGTAGCAGCTGTTATAGAAGCAGTGGTACTGAAACGGCTGTTCCGCCAGTCTGTCGATTGGGGGGAAGGTGCGTGTCGCTACCGACTTGTAGGTGACTGGGTCAATTGCGCGCACGCGGTGCTGTCCGTCCAGCTCTTCTTCGATGATGATGCCGTGCATGGGCTTTCCCTCTAGCTCGGCGAAATTGCTGTCCGGTGTGGGTGAATTGGAGGGTTCTGGTGCTGGAGCTGTGCTCGTCGGGGTGTCGGGGGTGGAAGTTGGGGGCTCGCTCGGCTCGGGAGCTGTGGATCCGCAGGCGCTGAGGGCGAGTGCGCACGTTGCGGCAAGCGTGGTGATGGTCAGAGTCTTCGTAGACATGGGACACCTCTTCACTGGGATCGTCGGGAGGCGAACGTTGCAGAATAGATGTGAGGTGGTGCATCGCGCAAGCCAAATCAAGTGATGTGTAACACATTAGATTTCATAGTGTTTTCACAGTATCGCCATAACGTCCGCTTATGTATCGCTCCTAATCTGCGAAGCAATGATGCACAAATCAGCAGAAAGGAGCGTCCCCATGGCGGACGACAACAAGAACCTGTCAGGTGACACCGAGCGCACCTCGATCCTGCCCCAGTCAGAGCCTCAGGTTGTGGAGCAGACCGAGGTACTACCCACACATGCGTCTCAGGTGGAAACGACGCAGATGCCTCCCGTTACTCAGCAGGAAACCAGCAATGCGTTTGCTGGCACGCCCCTGGAGTCTGTCGCGGGGGCTTCTGCCGACGATCAGGCGGGTGACGAGGCCGTGGCTGCGAGCGCCGCGACAGGGGAGCCTGCATCGAAGAAGACCTCGTGGGGCAAGCGCGCGGCCATCGCCGGCGCCGCAGCAGCAGTGCTGTCCGTCGGCTTCGGCGCGGGCATCATCACGCATGCGGCCGTTGTGGGCGATGGTCAGGACTTCTACGAGCAGGGCTACGAGGACGGCTACAACGACCAGGGTGACGGTGACGAGGACGAGGATTTCGGCCCCGGCAAGGGCCAGCAGGGGCCGGGTAATGGTCAGCAAGGACCGGGTAACGGTCAGCAGCAGGGTCCCGGTAATGGTCCGCAAGGTCCCGGTAGTGGTCAGCAAGGTCCCGGTAGTGGTCAGCAGCAGGGCCCCGGTAATGGCCAGCAGGGGCCGGGCTCGCAGCAGGGAGACACTGGCAGCACTCGACCGGGACCTCCTCCGGAGGGTGGCCGAGGCCCCGGCAGTAAGAATGGAAACCCGGGCAGTGGGGATACCTCCACCCAGGGCGAAGGAACGACCGCCAGCTGAGCGATGAGGGCGCGCGAGACGACATTCGTCTCGCGCGCCTTTTATGCGAGTGTGGCCACCAGCGTCGAGGCGGCCACGCACACCAGAAGTGTGGCGAAGACAAGGCCGAGAGCCCGGTTCGAGACTCTCTTGGTGAGCCTGGCTCCCACGATGCCTCCTCCCATCGATGCTGCGGCGAAGAGCGCGACCATGACCCCGGCCTCGGCGGTGATCGTCAGGGTCCCGGCGGCCGTGCGCGACGCCAGCCCGAAGGCTGCGGTGATGACCATGACCAGCAGGGATGTCGCGGAGGCCCGCTTCATCGGGTATCGCAGCGCCAGATGCAGTGCGGGCACGATTGCGAAGCCTCCGCCGACACCGAAGAATCCCGTGAGGAAACCCGTTAGCGTCGCCAGCGCGACCACCCGGGCCACGGTCCCGAGCGTCCAGGAGCCCTTGTCGACGTTGGTATCCCCGGCCTCGTTCGGTGAAAGCGAAGCTGATGGGCGCATCTGGGAGCGCACCATGAAGACCGCGACCGCTCCCAGGAGAGCGCAGAAGGAGAGCATGAGGGCACGCGCCGAGACGAGCGGGCCGAGCGCCGATCCTGCCCACGTACCCACCAGGCCCGCCAGGGCGAAGAGAGTACCCTCGCGCCACGCGACGTTCCCGCTGCGAGCGCGCGTCGCCAGCGAGACGGCGGCCGTCAGCCCCACGATGATGAGGGACAAGCCCGTCGCCTGATGCGGATCCTGCCCAAGAATGTAGACGAGGATCGGCACCGACAAGATGCCGCCTCCCGCGCCGAGCGAGCCGACGACGACGCCGACGAATGCGCCGATGAGGAGCGCTTCAATGATCATTGGTTATTCCGAGTAGACGTGGTGTGAGTGAGCCCGAGCGAGGAAGAGACCGCGGGGTCCATGATGTCCGAGGCCGACCTGCCCGCCGCGATCAGCATGCCCATCGCGCGCAGGGCAGGGGTGGCATGCGCGTAGAACGCCCGGTATCCCTCACACAGGTAGTTATGCGTGGACTCCCCGCGGCGCACGAAACGATCTTTCGGGCACCCTCCCCAGCACAGCCGCAGGTGCGGGCATGCGCGGCACTCGTCGTCCAGGCCGGGCTTGAGGCGTGCAAACTCGCGCATCTTGTCGGACGAGGCCAACTGAGCGAAGGACGAGGAGTCGATCGAGCCGACCAACCAATCCGGCTCCACCCAGTGATCGCAGGCGTACACGTCCCCGTTGAACTCCATCGCCATGTTCGCCCCGCACTGGGGTGCATGCACGCACACAGTGGCCGACCCGAACATGGCCGACAGGGTCGAATCCACGTCCTGGATGAAGACCTCGCCGACGTCGGCGGCCAGCCACTGGTCGAACACCTCGCACAGGAAACGCCCGTAGGAAGCGGGGGACGTGGAACGGCTGGTGACGCAGTCCCCGTCCTGGCGGTACAGGAGCGCAGAGGTCCCGGAACGCCAGCCGCGCTCGGCCTGGGCCAGGTCGGCGGCGCGCACGCGCTCGACGATGGGGATGGACTGCCGG
>ERZ1699259.217-NODE-217-length-28314-cov-5.962926_pt1 | contig 28314 bp, 20 predicted proteins | sample MGYA00581525_ERZ1699259 | MGnify/ENA primary metagenome ERZ1699259 (study PRJEB42319, sample SAMD00040332) | human oral metagenome | material: saliva | host: Homo sapiens | study: EMG produced TPA metagenomics assembly of PRJDB4115 data set (Metgenomic analysis of... | reverse complement strand
ACTGGAACACGATAAGGCGCCAAGTAAAGCTCAAGGGCCTGACCCCGGCAGAATACCGGGATCAGGCCCTACAGGAAGCCGCATAACGGCTATCATTAAACGCGTCCAAGTTTCGGGGCGCAGTTCACTGAACGAGGCCGGGGCTCGGGCACGGGGGAGTGGCTACTTTCGGTGGTAGGCGGGGCTGGTGCCGATGTGGGCCGTGAGGCCTTCTCTTGCAGTCGCGTCTTCGTTGACCCCGCGATAGACGTAGCTGTCATCGAAGGGCACGTCCCAGAAAGAAGCGCGGCCGTCGATGTACTGCTGGATGTCGGCGGGGGTGGGGGTGGAGCCGCCGCCCTTGTCGGCCAGGGGGTTTTCGTCGGGGAACTGGGTGGGATCGGTCTTCATCATCCCACCCATGTTGAGAACGCCGTAGCCGGTGTACTGGCTCCACGCCTTGTCCAGATTGAGCCCGCTGTGGGTGACCAGCTGGAGGATCTGGTTGGGGGTCGCCTCGGGCCAACGTGAGCGCGCCAGGGCGATCTGCCCGGCTACGATCGGTGTCGCATAGGAGGTTCCCTGCACTTCCTTGATGTTACCGGTGTCGTAGTCGCGAGCCTTGATAGGTCCGCCCACGCCCGCGGCGACGACTCCTTGGCCCCACGAGGAATAGCTTGCAAACTGCCCGTCCATCTCGACCGCGGAGACACCCACCGTGCCCGACCACCAGGCAATCGAATTATCGTTGGTATCGCGCGATTCGTTACCCATGGGGCCCACGATGATGACGCCCTGTGTCATGGCACGAGCGATCGCCCACTTCATGTCGTCGCCCTCGGTCGGGGCCGAACTAGAATATGAAATGACTTGTGCGCCGTCGTTGATCGCCGTGTGGATGTGTGCGGGCAATGTACGCGCCTTGCCCTCGGCATCCGTGCAATCATGTGTTTTGTCTCCGGCTGAAGGGGTTGAGTAGGCGATGAGGGTGGCGTCGGGTGCGAGGCCGTAGTTTTTGGATACCAGGATGGAGGCGATGGCGGTCGCGTGTGTCTTGGACGCGTTGACAGCTTCGTACTTGCAGGGTGATTCGACGGTGATGTTGGCGCCGGCCAGTTCGGGTGCGCTGGTGTCGACGGGGCCGTCGATCATGGCGATGGTGACGCCTTTGCCGGTGTAGCCCTTGGCTCGTGTGTTGTCGAGTTTGTAGTAGGAGAAGTAGTCCTGGGTGGTGATGGTGTCGTCGGCCCTCGCGGGGGCCGGCGTCGCCGTGAGTGCGCCCGTGGCCAGGGCCAGGGCGCAGGCGGCGGTGGTCAGGGCGCGCGCGGCGCGCCCCGCCACCCCCGCGTGCGAGCGGGGGTGACGGGGCGCGTCAGACGTGTGTGTCATGTGGTTACTTTCGGTGGTAGGCGGGGCTGGTGCCGACGTGGGCCTTGACGCCTTCTGCTCCAGTCGCATCTTCGTTGACCCCGCGATAGATGTAGCTGTCATCGTAATCGATCTCCCCGAAGGGGACGATGCCGTCGATGTATTGTTGCACTTCGGCAGGGGTGGGGGTGGAGCCGCCGCCCTTGTCGGCCAGGGGGTTCTCGTCGGGGAACTGGGTGGGATCGGTCTTCATCATCCCGCCCATGTTGAGAGGACCGTAGCCGGTGTACTGGTTCCACTCGTGGTTGGGGTTGAGCCCGCTGTGGGTGACCAATTGCAGGATCTGGTTGGGGGTCGCCTCGGGCCAACGTGAGCGCGCCAGGGCGATCTGCCCGGCCACGATTGGAGTGGAGATGGAGGTTCCCTGCGTCTCGGTGATGGTGCCGGTGTCGTAGTCGCGCACCTTGACGGGACCGCCCACGCCAGCGGCGACGACTCCTTGGCCCCACGAGGAGTAGCTCGCAAACTGTCCGGTCGAATCGACCGCGGAAACGCCCACAGTGCCCGACCACCAGGCATAGGACAGATGGTTTTCGTCGCGTGCGTCGTTGCCCATGGGGCCCACGATGATGACGCCCTGCGCCATAGCACGAGCGATGGCCCACTTCAAGGGTGTCTGTTTGTGGTTAGGGTCTGATCGTGAGATAGAGATGATCTGCGCGCCGTCGTTCATTGCCATCCCGATGGTGGCAAAGGTGGTGTGGCTGAGGTCGTGGTTGTCCTTTTTGCAGCCACCCAAGGCCTCGTCGTCGACTGAAGGCGACGAGTATGCGATGAGGGTGGCGTCGGGTGCGAGGCCGTAGTTTTTGGACACCAGGATGGAGGCGACGGCAGTCGCGTGGGTCCTCGTGCTCTTAGCCGCTTCGTACTCGCAGGGTGTTTTGACGGTGATGTTGGCGCCGGCCAGTTCGGGTGCGCTGGTGTCGACGGGTCCGTCGATCATGGCGATGGTGACGCCTTTGCCGGTGTAGCCCTTGGCTCGGGTGCTGTCGAGTTTGTAGTAGGAGAAGTATTCCTGGGTGGTGATGGTGTCGTCGGCCCTCGCTGGGGCCGGTGTTGCCGCAAGGGCGCCCGTGGCCAGGGCCAGGGCGCAGGCGGCGGTGGTCAGGGCGCGCGCGGCGCGCCCCGCCACCCCCGCGTGCGAGCGGGGATGACGGGGCGCGGAGTCGTAACGGGAGCTCACCACTGGCGCAGGTCCCATCCGTCGTCCTCTCGCTTGGCGGGAGTGATGGTGCGGTCTGTTCCGTAGGTCTGGGACAGGGGGTTGACGTAGCCTGCGGGCAGATCGTCCTCATCCTCATCGACCGAGAATGCTACGTACTTGCGCTTGCGGCCCTTCTTGTCGTCCTTGCCCATGCCAGCGCCAGCACCCGCGCCGCCGCCCATGAAGCCGCCGCCAGCGCCCGCGCCGCCGCGACCGGCAGCGCCAGCCGCACCAGCCGCGCCACCACCGGCACCGGTCGTACCGGTCACGCCAGGGGCGCCCGCACCGGCAGCGCCGTTCGCGCCGGCCACGGAAGCGGGGGGAGTGTAGGAACCAAAACCCGACCCGGAGTAGGTGCCCACGCGCAGGTTCGCGCCACCGAAGCTAGCGGCCGACCCGGTCGTGCCCGAGATGCCGCGCAGGCCGCCCATACCCAGGCCGTTCGCCGAACCAGAGGCACCTGAGGCGCCGCCCAGGCCACCAAATCCCGAACCCATGCGGGCCGCGCCACGCATGCCCAGCGCGCCAGCGCCCAGCACACCAGCGCCACCCAGGCGACCGGCGGTCATCGCGTCCGCGGCGGCGTTGTTGTTGAGGCGCCACAGCGGGTGCAGCGCGTCGGCCGCGGGGGCGGGGGTGTGTCCGCCCACGACGCCGTTGCGATACGTCGTGCCGTTGACGCGCGTGTGCAGCAGGTCAGTGTCCATGAGGTCCTGCGGGTCGGTGATCGGATTCGTGCGCGACCCCAGCTCACCGTAGGGCAGCTCCTTCGTCGGCACAGCGCCCGAGGCGATCACGCGGTTACGAGCAGCGGCCGCATCGGCCTCACTCCACCACGGCTTATCGAAGCCGCCCGGGTAGCCCTCGCCGTTACGACCGGCCTCGCGGCCGAAGCCGTTCTCCGGCGTGTAGCCGCCGCCACCGCCACCGGGGTTACGGCCGCCGCCACCGCCACCGGGGTTACGGCCGCCGCCACCGCCACCGGGGTTACGGCCGCCGCCACCGCCACCGGGGTTACGGCCGCCGCCACCGCCACCGTCCTTATCCTTATGCTTATCCTTATCCTTCGTGGGGTCGCCATCGGTCTTTCCAGCCGACGAGGCTTCGTCAATGTTGCTGACGCCATCCCGCAGATTTCTATTCAGCGTGTCGAGGATGCGCCCGCAGGCCGCCTCGCGCGCTTCGTTGTTCTGGGCCTCAACGCCCGCCACGTACGCGGAGCCCGTCGTGATTTTGACCGGGCCGGCGGAAAAGCCATCGCCTGGGGCGCTGGAGGGAATGGTTACGAAGGGCAGATAGCCCATCGCGGCGGTGACCGGGTCCACCAGGGTGTCGGAGATCGAACCAGCCTCGCTCAGCGCCGTCGCCATGTCGTTGCGTCCTTGTTGGTAGGACTGATACTGCGCCTCGTAGCGGACGCGGTAGCCCTCGATGCGCTTGATCGAATTGTTCACCCAGTCGGTCATGGCCTTGGCCGCCTCGCCTTTGAAGCCTTGGCCGTCGCGGTAGGCCTTCAGGCGTTCGACGGCCTGCTCAAAGCCCTTGATCGTCTTGTCGTGCTCGTCGTTCCACGCGTCGAGGCCCTTGTTCGCCTCGGCGGCCTTCATGAATTCCTTGAGGCGGTGGTATTTCGGAGATGCAACCATGATGATGTCCTTTCTGCCCGTCGTGGGACGGGATCAGCTCTCGTCCTGACTTTCCGGAGTCGGTGCAGTTGTGCCGGTCTGTGAGGGGTCAGGCTGGCCGGTGGGCACCGCAGTCGCCGCCTTCAGCGGTTCGGGTCGCTTATCCATGTATTTCTTATCTTCCAGCTGCTCGGCGAGCGCTTCCGCCTCCGGGGAGTTGGCGACGGTATCCAGCATTTTGTTGACCCTACTCAGGGCCTGCTGGTTGTCCCACTCGGTGTTTTCTGCGTCCTGCATGGTCAGGCGCATGTTGGTCTCGAAGGTAGAGATGAGGTCGTTTTCCTTCTTGAGGATCTCCGCTATGTCCTTGAACATGTCGGCCACGGAGTTCCGAAAGGCAGAAGCTCCTTCTTCATTACCCCATGCAGAATGCGTCTGGGCGGCGCTCTGAGAGTAGGACGCACTTACCGTGGTCTTCACGGCATCCTTGCTTTCATTGACATTGGTGGCCGCAGCCTCTTGGGCGGGCTTGTCGTACTCGTAGTCAGGCGATCCTGTCATGTTGAGCTCCTAAATGTTGATGGGGTGTTTTGGGCGCTGTCGATGCGCGGGTTGTTTGTTATTTGACCTTGAACTGGCGGACCAGGGGTTCGTCGGTGATCTCGGGGTTGTCGATCTTGAGGGTCCACACGTAGGTGAGGTTGGAACCGCTGCCTTCGATGTCGATGGTCCACGAGGAGTAGTACTGGCAGTCCTTTTCGACGCACAGGTCGTAGCTGTCCTCACCGAGGCGCCAGTAGTCGGCGGCCGACATCATGGCATACACTTTGTCGTCCTTGTTGACGACAATGGTGCCGTTGGGGTCCAGCTTGAACTGGCCTCCGTACACTCCTGTGCTCTCGCCGACCAGCTGCGCGCCGACCATCTTGTTCAGGGCGTTGGCTTTTTCGATGATCTTGTTCTTCTCGGCGCCGGAGGCGGAGTTCATCTGGCTGATGAGGTCGCGCTTGATGCCTTCGGGGATGTTCTTCATCGAGGCGATGTCCGTAGAATTCGAGCCTCCGCCGCCGGGCAGCCTAATGCAGCCGGTCAGGCCAACGGCCGCCAGGAGGAGGGACGACGCCGCTGCGAGGGTGCGGCGAGACACGAAACGGGACATATTTTCTCCTACTTTCAGACTGGTCAATCATATGCGACTGTGGGGCCGCTGTGTCAACAAACGATCAGGTTGTCGGCGGGGTCCACGCCATCTGCGCGGCGACCACCCCGAGATCGCGGTGAATGACCTGAGCACGGCCCGGAATAGCGCGCTTCGGCTTCACGCCGTTGATGATCGCGCCCTCACTCGGGTTACCGGACAGAAGGATGCCCGTGACAGCCAGGTCGCCCATCATCTGCAGGACCTTCTCGAAGCTCGCTCGAGCCGCGCCACCCATGCGGCGCGTGATGATCAGGTGCAGGCCGATGTCGCCCGCCTGCGGCAGCAGGTCGACGAGCTCCGCGAGCGGGTTTCCACTCGTGGTGTTCGCCAAATCGTAATCGTCGACCAGGACCCACAATTCGGGGCCGGTCCACCAGCTGCGCTCGCGAATCTGCTCGGCAGTGACGTTCGGTCCGGGCAGACGCTCGCGCAGGAACTGCGCCAGCTCGCGCATGTCCTTCATGGCGGCCTGGTGGTTCGTCATGTAGCGCAGCGTGTAGTCCTTGGGAATCTCGCCCATGAGCGAGCGTCGCATATCCAGCGCGACGATCTTTGCCTCGCCCGGCGTGTACAGGCGCGTGATCTCCTTGATGATCGACCGCAGGAACGTGGTCTTGCCCGTCTTCGAATCGCCGAAGAGGTACAGGTGAGACTCCGACCGCGTGTTGAACATGAGAGGACCGAGGCGCGACTCTTCCACGCCCAGGATCATGTCGCCACCGCCGCGCGGCAGGATCTGCTGCTCGGGCAGTTGCTCGAGGACCTTGTCGATCGTGATCTGCTCCGGCAGCAGACGCAGCTTCGGGCCCTCGCCCGCCACCAGGTGCTCGCGGATCTTCTTGATCGTGTAGGCCACGCCCTCGGACACGGTGGTCGGATCCTGCTCCGCGTCTGCGCGCGGCAGGCCGATCATCATTTCGTGACCAGCCATGTCGATGCCTCGGCCCGGGCGACCCTTCGGAATACGAGCCGCACCCTCGCGGTGGACGATCGACTCCTTCGGGTTCGCCGTGTGCAGTTCCAGGCGCGATCCGAACAGGTCTTGCGCCTCGGAACGGAAGTCCATCCAGCGAGAGGCAGACACGATGAGGTGAACGCCCAGTGACAGGCCTCGGCTCATCATCGTCGCCACCTGGCGATCCAGGCTGTCGAACTCGGAGCGCAGCGCGCCCCAGCCGTCGATGACCAGGAACACGTCGCCGTAGCCGTCGTCGTAGCGTCCTTCCAGACGACCGCGACGGTACGTGTCCATCGAATCGATGCCGTTTTGGCCGAAGTAACGCTCGCGGTCGTCCATGATCGCCGCGATCTCAGCGAGCATACGCGTGCGCACCTCCTCGGTGTCGCGCGTCGCGATGCCCGCCACGTGCGGGGCGTTCGCGAAACCGGCGAAGGTACCGCCACCGAAGTCCATCACGTAGAACTGGACTTCCTGCGGCGTGTAGGTCAACGACAGGGCCTGCACGATCGTACGCAGCGCCGTCGACTTACCGGTCTGCGGGCCGCCGACGAGCGCGAAGTTACCGCCCGCACCCGACAGGTCCAGGACGAGGGTCTCGCGGCGCTGCTCGAGAGGAAGATCGACAGTGCCGAGGGGGACGCGCAGCGTGCCCGACTCGCGCCAGGCGCGCGACACGAAGCCCAGATCCGGGTCCGGACGCAGGTCCGGCATGAGGGTCGCAAACGTATCCGGAGTTTCCAGGGGCGGCAGCCACACCTGGTGGGCCGGGTAGCCCTTGCCCTTCATCTTGGCCACGGCGATGTCCATCTCGGACATGTCTGCCCACAGCTCGTCGCCCGCCAGGACGACTTCCTGGTTCTGGTCGACCTCTTCCTTCTCGCCCAGCGTGTCCTCGCGCGTGATGACGGGAGCGACCGTGAAGGGCAGGATCTCAATCGGGGCGGTCGGTGCCCCGGCGGTCGTGGCCTCGGAAATCGACGCGAGGGTACGCGCCGGCGGGGGAGCGGCCACGTAGGAGGCGCGGAAGCGGACGAGGCCGTCGCCGCCCGCCTTCAGGAAGCCCGAACCGGGCAGCGGGGGCAGCTTCGCGGCGTCCGGGATGCCCAGGACCTCGCGCGAGTCGTTCTCGGTGAAGGTCTTCAGGGCGATGCGGTACGACAGGTGCGACTCCAGGCCTCGCGCCTTACCGAGGTCCATCTTCTGGGAGGCGAGGAGCAGGTGCACCGACAGCGAACGACCCAGACGACCGATCATGATGAAGACCTCGCCGAACTCCGGCTTGGCCATGAGCATTTCCGTGAACTCGTCCAGGACGATGAACAGGGCGGGCAGCGGCGGGAACTCGTGCTTGCCGGCGATGCGGTCCGCCTCGTAGTCGGACACGTTCGCGTAGTTGCCGGCCTGGCGCAGAACCTCCTGGCGGCGCACCATTTCGCCCTGGAGGGCGTCCTGCATACGGTCGACGAGGGAGAGCTCCGACTCCAGGTTCGAGATCATGGCGGACACGTGCGGCAAGTCCGACATGCCGGCGAAGGTCGCGCCACCCTTGAAGTCGACGAGAACCAGGTTCAGCTGCTCCGGGGAGTGGGTGAGGGCCAGGGCCAGCACGAGGGTACGCAACACCTCGGACTTACCCGAACCGGTCGCGCCGATCAGCAGGCCGTGGGGACCCATACCCTGCTGGGCGGATTCCTTGATGTCCAGGACGACCGGCGCTCCCTCGGGCGTGACGCCGAAGGGTGCGGCGAGGCGTTCGCGGCCCTCGCGGCGACGCCACTGCTTTTCCGGGTCGAAGTCGCGGATGTCGCCGATGCCGACGAGCTCCATGAGGTCCTTCTGGCGGGACTCGTCCGAGCGACCCACCGGGGTGTCCGCCTCTTCCAGGTTCTGCTGGTTGGCGAACGGCGTCATGCGGCGTGCGACGGCCTCAGCCTGAACGGCGGTGAGGCGGTCCGCGAACGCCTGCTCGGGCATGGAGTCCATCGTGACCACGTCGACCACGTCCGCTCCCTTGCGATCCGGGTTCGGGTGGATGAGCAGGCGCAGCGTCGTGTGCGAGGTCATGGGGGTCCACTCGCGGGCGCGACTCATGATCGTCACGCCCTTGACGCCGGCGGCGGAGCCGAAGGGGGACGAGGCCGGGAACTCAGCCCCGTCGCACACCAGCAGCAGGTGCGGGTACACGGGGATTTCTTCGCCAAATCGGAAGGCGCCGCGCATGGCGATGTCCGTGCCGATCATTTCCGCGAGCTCACCCGGGTCGGTCGAAATCATGCGACCCGGACCCACCGCGTCGCGCACGGTGGAGGAACGGGCCTGGGGCATCCACTTGACCCACTCCCAGTCGCCCAGGCGATCCGCCGAACATAGGACGGCGATCTTGAGCTTGGAGGGGTCGATGAAGCACGCCAGGTGCATCATGATCGCGCGCATCTCGTCGTAGACGGCCTCGCCCTCGCCAGCGACCTCAATATGGCTGAAGTCACCCAGGAAGAGGAACTTACCCACGTTGTCCGTGTGGTCGTGCACGTTGATGAAACGCTCCATCGCCGACAGGCAGACGACGTCCATCTCCGTCATCGGGTCGATCGGGGGACGCTCAAAGATGAGGCCGAGGGGCTGTGTGCCCGAGCCGTAGCGGAAAGCGAAGAGGTCGTAGGTGCCGCCCTCGCGTGACCATAGGCGCGAGCCGTTGGCCGCCAGCGTCACCAGCGCGTTGGGGTCGGGGTACACCCAGTTGTAGTAGGCGCGCTGCTTCTTTGCGACCTTGCGCACCGCGTCGCGGGTCTCCGCCAGGTAGGACAGGTATTCGCGGCGCTGCGTCACCACGCGCGTGCGGTACTGGGAGAACTGGCGATACATGTTGAAGCCGACCATGCCCAGCATGGCCACGAGCATGCCGCCGCCCATCAGCATCGAGCGGTTGTTGTTGGCGCCGTTTTGCATGGCCATGAAGATCATGACGCCCGTGGAACCCAGCATGGGCACGACCATCATGAGGACGTTGCCCATCGATGCGGGCTCGGCCTTTTCCGGTGGAATCTGGATAGCGAGGCTGCCGGAGGGCTGCTCCGGAGCCGCGGCACTCCGCCGTTTTCTGCGTGTAACCATGAGGTCTCCTCGCGCTGTGCGCGTAAGTGTTCGATGCGACTGCACCCAGTGTAGCTGAGTGGACTTCCAAGTTTTAACCGGCGGTTAGCGTCGGTGCATTACACTGGGCACTGTTGTTTACTTGAGAACGGAGGTTACATGAGCGCCACCATGGTGTCAGTGACTGTTATCGACTCCGATGGCACCTCCGATTTCGCCGCCCCGGAAGGGACGACGGTCGCGGGCCTGTGCGCCATGCTGGAGATAGATCTGTCTCTGCCTTCAGTGCGCGTCTCCTACGCGGACGGGCGTCCCCTCGAGGGTTCCGCCGTCCTCGGACGTGATCTCCCTGCCGGTTCGACGATTGCCCTGTCCAGCCGCGTCCTATCCGCTCAGCAACTCAACGAGGCCTCGGCCCGCCAGGACAACCAATGGCTGTCTCCCGTCCTCGCCCTCGTCGGCCTCTGCTTCCTGGTCCTGGGCACCGTTTCCGCTCTGTGCCTCCTGCCGATCCTGGGCGACGCTGCCCTTGCTATCTACGAGCACGCTGAGGACGGCCCCCTGTGGGCGAAGACCGTCTCATCCGTCCCCGTGTGGCTGCGCGCAGTCTGCTCGCTCGTCTGCTGCATCGGCTCGATCGCTCCGCTTTTTGTGTCGCGCAAGGTGCGTTCGCGTCCCACTCTGCTGCTCCTGATGCCCGCTCTCGCGGGTTACAGTGCGATCGGCCTGGTGTCGGTAGCCGATATCCACGCGCTGACGATTGCTCCCGTCGTCGGCGTCTGGGTGGCCCTCATCGTGTCCCTGGCCGTCGTGTCCCTGACTGTCACCCCGTCGGCCCTCAGTGCGCTGCTGGCTTGGGTGTGCGCCACAGTGCTCATCACGATCGACGCATTCCCGCTCTTTAGCGTGATTGATATCGCGCCGCTGGCGGTCATGATCGGCGTCTACCTCTTCCTCATGGCCCCCCGTCTGTCGCTCCGCGTGCCCGACACTCAGCTCATCGACGTGTCCGCCGTCCAGACGGTCGCCTCGCGCATCCGTCAGCCTCCCGTCCAAAAGCCCAGCGCTGTTACCGGTGGACGCATGGCCGTCGTCCTGGGGCACACCGAGGCGCGCAATACCCTGCTCGTCGTCGCTTCGGCCGCGTTCGTCCTCGCCGGAGGCATCCCTCTGGCCCGCACAGTGACGCCCGACCTCGACATGGGACAAGGCATCGCAGGCATCGTCCTCGTGATCGCCTCGATCGTCGTTCTGCTCACCGCGCCGCGATCGACTCGGACCTACCTCGGTCGAATCCTCCCGCGCCTGACCGCTCTCGCGCTGTTGTGCGCCCTGCTCGTCGGTGACTGGACGAACGCGTTGAAGGGCGTCGACTGGTTCTTCCCGCTTGTTCCCCTGTGCGTCCTCATCGTGATCAGCGTTGTCACGGTCGTCATGACCAGCATCGTGGAAACCACGAACAACGCTGCACTCATCGGCACAATCCTCGATTTCGTCCAAAGTTTCTGCACGTTTGCGCTCCTGCCCGCGGCGGTCATGGCCTCGGGTCTCTTCTCGTTCGCTTGGAGGGCGGTCCTGTAATGTCTGACACCACTAAGACTCCGTTCGCGCCCGCCACGCCCTCGCGGCTCGTCGGCGCCTACGTGATTGACCTGCTGGTCCTCGGTGCGCTCCTCGCTGCGACCTGGTTTATCTACTTCACGCCCCTGACCATCACGTTCATCACCGTCGAGGCCGTGATCGCCGCCGGGATCATGCTCGGAGCCTCCGGGCGTACACCCGGCATGGCCGCCATGCGTGTCTGCCTCATCCGCGACGAGGACGATACGCAGACACCGTCCCTTGGATCAGCAATGGGCTACATCGCCCTCATGGCGCTGCTCCAGATCACGGTCGTTGGTCCCCTCGCCGCATTCGCCTTGGCTCGCGACGGCCGTACCTGGCTGACGGGGCCCACCCGCACCCGCCTCGTCGACCTGCGCAAGCACGCGGCGCTCGCGGCCGGACCTGGGGCGGCAGGCATGGCGGGATACTCCGAGCGTCCGCGCCCTGGCCAAGCTCCCAACGGCTTCGACGGCATTCACCCGGCCAGCTCGCCGGGCCAGTGGGGGGCACCGAGTGCCCCGCTTACGCCCGTGCCGCAGGCCGCGCCCGACTACTCTGCTCCGGGACAGCGCGCCAACGACCCCTATGCGCCCGACTACAGTGCGCCGCAGGCTGCGCCCTCCGTGCCGTCCGCTCCGGCGATGCCCGCGGTTCCGGCAGCGCCGCCGCAGGGCATGCCCGACGCGCATCGTCCCGCCCCGACCCAGCCCGCATACGCGCCTGCTGCGCAGGCCCCTGCGGTTCCGGCGGTGCCCACCTTCTCGTCTCCCGCCTCTGAGGTGCCCGCCGTTCCGACGTTCTCGTCTCCCGCCTCTGAGGTGCCCGCCGTTCCGACCTTCTCGTCTCCGGCCTCTGACGTGCCCGCCGTTCCCGCGGCGGCCGCGCAGGATCCCTGGGGCGCGCCCGCCCAGCAGGCGCCTGCCCAGACCGGTTATTCGCAGGCGGCCCCGGCCCCGGCCTCGTACTCCCAGCCGTCCTTTGAGACCATGCCCTACCACGCCGCAAACGGCGCGGGCGTGTCCGCCCCGCCGCCCAGCCGCCGCGCGGTTCAGGCCGGCCAGGCCGCCCAGGAGGCGTACGCGGCCGGGCAGATGCAGGGTGGCGGCTCTCAGTGGGGTGACGCGGGCCGGTCGCAGTGGGGTGCCCCGGCTGCTCCCGCGCGCGCTCAGCTGCTGTGGCTCATCTTCGATTCCGGACAGCGCGAGCTGATCGACGAGCCTCTCACGATCGGCCGCAGGCCCGCGTCCGTCGAAGGCACGCGCTCGGTCGTCGTGCCCGATACGACCGTGTCGTTGTCGCGTACGCACATGCGCGTCGGTCCGACCGCGACGGGTGCCTGGATCGAGGATGCCTTCTCGGCGAATGGCACGCAGATCCGAACGCCTGATGGTCGTATTTCCGCGCTTGCGGGCGGCCAAGCTGTCGAGGTGCCCGCGGGTACCGAAATCCTCATGGGCGAGCGTCGTGCCACGATCGTCCTTGCGGATGCGGATTCGGTGCGCTGACGCGTTGTCTGCTTGAGGATCCCGTCGCGGCCTGGCCGCGACGGGATCCTCTTTCTGTGGGGCTGCAGGAGTTATCCACTAGGTGTGAGTGGTGCGGTGGTGAGGCGTTACAACGGCGAGCCCGTGGGCGCTGTGGAACTCGCGCCGGCGCGAATCTGCGAGCGGGGCACTCCGCGAGCCGAGGGATGCTCAAACGGACACGCAACACCTTCGACAGTTAGACATGGCGTCCAACGGTCGCCAACACAATCACGAATGAGAGACTCGCCACAATGTCTGTTGTAGGCCTCTTTGTGAGCAGGTGTGGGCCCCGCGGTAAGCGATTTTGTGTCATTCGGTTAATTTCGAAAAATGCTGTCGATGCGCGAGGGAGTTGCCCTCGCGATGGGTGTGTCGTCACCCGGCGGGGCTGGGCGGATAAACGAGGGAGGGCCCGCCCCGACAATGGGGCGGACCCTCCCTCAGCGCGTGTGCGCGGTGCTATCAGAAGCGGGCGGCGGAAGCCTGGTCCGTCTGCTGGTAGTTGGAACGAGCGGAGTCCACGGCCGCGGAGGTGCGGGACAGGACATCCTTCAGGCCCTCGAGGCCCTGGTTCCACTTGACCTGAGCGGCGTTGTAGGCTTCCTGAGCCTGGCCTTCCCACGAGGAACGCAGCTGGTTCAGCGTGTTCTCGAGGTCATCGAGGCAGCCCTGCAGGTTGGAGGCGCCGGACTTGATGTCGGCGGCAGCGCCATCGAGAGCGCCGTAATTTACCTGGAAATCCATCTTCAGTCTCCTGTCTTAATCTCTCACAGTCCGCCGAGGATCTGCGCGAACGAGCCCTCGGTGTCGGCCTCGTTGGCCTGCATTGCCTTGTCGGTGCCACGCAGGTTGTCCGCGAGCTCCTGAAGAGCCTGGTTAACCTTCGCCGCGTTGTCCTGCCACTGCTGCATCAGCTGGGTGAACTGAACCGAGGCGCTGCCCTGCCACGAGCTGCCGATGGTCGACAGGTCGCCCTCGAGGCGACGGAAGTGGCCCTGCAGGTCGTTGTAGGTGGACTCGATCGCGGAGACGCCCTGTGCAAGGGCGCCATCTACGGCCCGCTGGTCTGCCATGTGAACCTCCATTTGTATGAGTGAACTCTCTCGCGGGGATGCGTGAGAGCATGGGGACACATGAATACTAACCATGTTTTCATCTCTTTTTTTGATGTTACGCAAAAATCATGACAAAACCTGACCGACAACCTAGACTTACAGGGTTGTGTCGTGTAGCCACAGACCCCATCACGCGGCAACCGGGAGGATCCAATGGCATCGAAAACATCTCGTGGAGTGGCGATGATTCCACTCACGATTACCTATGGCGTGGATCGAAGTGATGTCACGGTCCCTCAGACGATCCCTTTGGTCGAACTCCTGCCGGGGCTCGTTGAATCCGCCGGAGCATTCAGTGATCAGCCCGCAAACGATGGTTTCGCGGTGCGAACCGCGTCGGGCCGACTCCTCGACCAGTCCGCGTCTCTGTCCGCCCAGGGGGTGCGCGCCGGTGCCGCGCTGACGCTCGAACCCCTCGGTGAGGGAGCCGCCGATATGGTCTATGACGACCTGACGGAAGCCGTCGGGCAAGTCGTTGAAAGAGTGTCCACGCCTTGGACACGTGACAATGCTCGCACGCTCGCCGCGCTCTCCGCTGCTGCCCTGATTTTCGTTGCCGCCGTCCTCCTGGCGACCACGCCTCAGGACGCCCTCGTTTCCTTGGATCCCGGCCGCGTCAGGACACTCAACTTCGTCTACGGTGCAATCGGCATTGTCTCCGCGCTCCTTGTCGTCGGAACGTCCATCGTCGTAAGCCGCAAGTACGCCGGCCCCTCCGGAATTGCGCTCGCGCACACTGTTCCCTTCCTGACCGCCGCCTCGGCGCTTCGGCTCTCGCAGAGCCAGTGGGACGCGGGCGGCTGGATCTTCGTCGGTCTCGGCGTGCTCGTCGGCTCGCTCGCGGTGCTGACGCTGCCCAAGAAGTACCGGATTTCCATTGCGGCTCCGCTTGTTCTCGGAACGATGATCGCCGCCACCGGCCTCATGGTCAAGGTTGGCGCCCTGTCTCAGGTCGGTGTGTCCGCCCTCCTCTTCGCCCTCGTCGTCGTCCTCCTGCAGGTCGCGCCGTGGATCGCTCTTGCGCATATTCCCGTGAGGATCCTGGACGCCGATACTGCCGAGCAGATCCCCGCGCAAGGAGTCACCGACCAGGTCAGTACCTCCTTCGTGTTCGTCGTCTCCCTGCGTGCGGGCGGCGGCCTCGCGGCGCTCTTCCTGACGGTATCGATGCTGAGCGCGCCCACCCTGCGTTCGGTGTCCATTCCGCTCATCCTGGCCGTCCTCGGCTCCGCCTCCCTGATTCTGCAGACACGCTCGATTCGCGCCCGCGTCGAGGTGCTCCTCGGTGCTCTGACGGGCCTGACGACGATCCTGGTCTCTGCGACGCTCGCCACCCGAGCCAACCCGACGAGCCTGGCGTGGGTGACCTTCTGCGCGATTGCAGCCGCCCTCGTCCTCGTGGTGACGAACGTCGTTGGCCCCCGCGCACGTCCGCACCTCACGCGCATCGCGGACACCATTTCGGTGCTCTCGCTCTTTGTCCTGATCCCTCTGGCCGTCTACCTGTGGGGGTAAGTCATGCCGTCCAGTAAAGACATTCTCGAAGCCCAGCGCTTCAACCGTCACCGTCTGATTACGGCGTTCACATCGGGTACCCCCGGTGGTCGCGAGGTCGATCCGCCGTCCCCGGTACGGCCTCTGATTTTCGGCGCGCTTGTCGCGATCATCATGTGCGTCATCGGTGTGGGCATGCGTTTCTTCGACGCAAACCCGAACCTGGACGGCAAGAACTTCGTCCTCGTCGACGTCAAGTCCACGGGCGCGCGTTACTTCCTCGCGAACGGTGTCCTGCACCCGATCTCGAACGTGACGACGGCGCGCCTCCTGTCCCAGGAAGGCACCCTCGAGGTGATCTCCGCCAGCGCCTCGTCCCTCGACGACAAGCCGCGCGGCGCCCAGATTGGCTTGCCGGGCGTGCCCGACGACGTTCCGACCAGCAAGCAGCTGGCGAGCACCTGGCTGTCCTGCGACCTCGAGGACACCTACCACACCTGGATCGGGCAGAAGCTGCCGGAAGAGAACTTCCCTCTGACACCCGCCGTCTCCGCGCTCGTTACCCCTGACCACGGTAAAACCATCTACTTCGTGGACGCAGCGACCGAGAAGAAGTACCTCATCGACGAGACGGATTCCCGTCTGAGCGACTGGACGTTGGCGTTCCAGAACCGCGTCGGTTACCCCGTCGAGGTGGACCCGCAGTGGGTGGACCTCTTCCCCTCCGGCACGCCGCTGCGATCCTGGAGCTACAGCGAAATCCCGAATGCAGGTGCGCCCGCGACAGACCTTCCGGGCCCTCTGAAGGACGCGAACCTGACGATCGGCACCGTCGTCGAGCAGACCGACGCGAAGGGTGAGGTCCAGTTCTCCTACCTGGTCGTTAATTCTTCCCAGCTGGCGGTGTTCAACTCCACGGCCGCACGCCTGTACCGCGACGCCCCGGCCACGAGGCAGTTCGGGACGGACATGTTCAAGGACGTGACTCCCGTCCATGCAGATTTCATCGGCGAGGACTGGCCGCGCTACGAGGATTTCTCGGACCCGGTGTGGAATGACCAGAAGGCTGACGCGTCGAACCGAACGGCCCTGTGCGCCCACATGTCGACGACGAACAAGGCGGTGCCCAAGCTCGGGCTCTACACGATGCCGCATCAGCGCGCCGTCCAGGCCTCGTATGATGCCGAGTCCGTGAGCTCGCCCTCCGGGCCGACCACGACGCGCACCGTGACGGTGGCGGGTGGCTCCGGGGCGCTCGTCGCGATCACGTCGGCGGGTGGCCAGGCAGCTGCCTACGCCTTCGTGTCCGACCAGGGATACATCCATTCGCTCGGAGCGACGCCCACTGTGTCGATGAACGCCCTGGGATGGAAACAGGATGATGTCGCCGCGATCCCAGAGACGTGGGCGAACCTAATTCCGCCGGGAACCGATATGACTCCACAGGCGGCAGCCTCATCAGTGGGGCTCTCGTGACACGGGGCTTCGCGCGTACCCGGGCGCTCCGCCACGGCCTCGTCGGTGCCGCCTTGGCGACGGGGCTCGCGCTCGCGCCGGTTCTCGCCCCTGCGTCCCCCTCGGACGAGGCCGGGGCATCCTCTGCGTTCGGCCCGACGATCGCGCACGCGGACCCGGCACCCACGCCGAGCGTTCGTCCCACACCCACGGCGCCTCCCTCCGATGCGCCGACGGAGGCCCCCGAGCAGCGCTCAGAAGAGACGTGCCCGGTAGACTCTCCCCGCTACATCAAGCAGCAGCCCCTCATCCTCGACCAGGTGGGCGTGCGCCGTGCCTGGGACCTGACGCGCGGTGCCGGCGTGACGGTTGCGGTCGTCGACTCTGGCGTTGCCGCGGGCAATGAACACTTCAACTCGGGGGATCCCTCCGTGGTCCTGCCCGGTATCGACCTGAGCGGTGAAGGCACCGATGGTCGCGTCGACGTTGGCGAACACGGCACGGCGATCGCCGGTGCGATCGCTGCTCGCCAGCTTCCCGCGGCGAAGGGGTCGGGCCTCGTTGGTGTCGCTCCGGAAGCGAAGATCCTCCCGGTGCGCATCGAGACTGGCCTCGAGCAGGGAAACGCCGACAAGCCGGGGCAAGAACCCTTCATGTCACGCGTCGCTCGAGCCATCCGCTGGGCCTCTGACAATGGCGCCCAGATTATCGTCGTCGCCCAGTCCTCGAAGGATCCGAACTCGGACCTGGAGGCAGCGGTCAAGGCTGTGCGCGGGCGCTCGCTCGTCGTCGCGTCGACCGGCAACACCTACCAGGACCAGAAGAACAACGAGGTCGTCTACCCCGCAGCCTACGAGGGAGTCCTCGCGGTCACCGCCTCGGACGCCTACGGTTTCGCGTCCGACCAGCAGGTGCACGGCGCTCACGTGGACCTGGCGGTGCCCGCCGCGGTCATCCTGACGACGTGGTTTGATCAGGCTGATTGCCTGGTCGGCGGCTACTCGGGTGACACGCCTCTGCCATCCTCCTCCTACGCGACCGCCTACGCGGGCGGCTTCGCGGCCCTCGTGGCCTCCAAGTATCCCAACGAGTCTCCGGATATGTGGAAATACCGCCTCGAGGTCACCGCGCTGCGCGGTGCGGCTGATCAGCGCACGAACGAACTCGGCTGGGGTATCGTCGCGCCCTACGACGCGCTTACCTTCGACGACATCGGCACGAGGTACGGGCCCCCGCACCCCGATCAGGCGGCCCACCCCGTTCCGAACCGTCCGGCCGTGGCATCTCCAACGCTGGCAAACAGCAACAACATCCTGACGGTTCGCACCTACATCGTCTCCGGGATCGTCGTCATGGGTGCGGCGATTCTTGGCGGCCTCGTGATCCTCTCGCACCTGCGCGGCAGGCCAGTGGCCGCCGACAAGGATGATGAGGACGACGCGTGACGCTGTCGTCTGGGCGTCGCTGGCGGCGCATGTGCGGCCTCGGGACGGGCGTCCTCGCGCTCGTTGTCGGTGGCGGCCTCGTCCCGGCCGCTCCCGCGAACGCCGTCGATCGGGAGGTGACCGGCGCGGACCAGGAGTACTACTCCTTCTATCGCTTGAGCTCGTTGCACAGCCAGGGGTACAACGGCGAGGGAGCGATCATCGCCATGATCGATGGGCACGTCAACCCGAACATTCCTGAGCTGGCCGGCGCGACAATCGAAAATAAGAGCCCGTGCACGGTCCGGTCCCTGCCAGAAAACGCGGATCACGGCACGGCTGTTGCCCAGGTCCTCGTGGCGCCGAAGTTCGGCGTAGCCCCCGGAGCGACCCTGTACACCTACGACCTGGGGTACAGCGAGGAGGAAGTGGGCGCCGACTGTGCGACCGCCGGCGTGTATGCGCGGGGCGAGGCCGATACATCGCTGCTGATCGAGCAAGCAATCAACGACGGCGCTCACATCATCTCGATCTCGAGCAATTACCCGCTGTACAACGAAGATCTGCGCTGGGCCATGGCGCGGGCCATTTCCCAGGGCGTCATCGTCGTTGCCGCGATGGGGAATGAATCCACCGAAGATCCCGCGGATACGCTGCCCTTGTGGTCCGGGATCTGCGGAGTGGGCGCCATCAATGCGGACGGGTCGCTGACCGATTACAGCAACTGGGGCAACGGCGTCGAAACCGTTGCTCTGGGCTCGATTGTCGTGCGCAGCGGTACCAGCGGAGAAGTGTTCACGATGCAGGGAACATCCTTCGCGACGCCTATCGTCGCGGGTTTCCTCGCAATTGCGTGGCAGCGCTTCGACGACCGGATCACGGCGAATCAGATCCTGCAGGCCATGACGACGACCGGTACCGGGAGTAACGGCGACTGGAACTACTACACGGGCTTCGGGCCAGCTGACCCGTGGGGGCTGCTCAACGCGAATGCCTCGTCGCTGCCTGACGTTAATCCATGCGAATCGAAGACACTGTCGTCGAAGCCAAGCTGGCAGGATGTTGAGGATTACATCGACGGCACTGTCAATCCGCTGTTGATGAGGAACGACGACGACTACGTCTACCGCGGTGTGAACGAGGATGCGGCTTTTAGCCCGGATAATGAATTCCCCGTTCACCTGGGAACCAGCCCGCGCTACCACCGGGACTGACGCATCCCCTCCCGCTGGACAGTGAAAGGACAAAGGCCCTTGACTACGACGACGAGGCATGGGCGCGCCCTGCGTGTCCTGGCAGTCTTTCTCTGCATCTGCACGCTTATCGTGGGCAGTGTGGTCGTTGCCGAGCAGCCAGCGCAGGCGCTCACACGACCAATCGTGGCGACGGACCAGACCCACTACTCGCGTTATTCTCTCGACTCCCTTCGGGCGCAGGGGTACACGGGGCGGGGAGTCGTCGTCGCTGTGCTCGATGGCCGAATCGATACGACGATCCCCGAACTCGCTGGAGCACACATTGAACTGAAGAGTCCGTGTGTCCCGCAACGTGTTGAGAAATCGGATCGACACGCGACCTTCATCGCGCAGGTGCTTGTTGCGCGGGACTTCGGCTTGGCGCCGGACGCGACCATCTACAACTACGAAATGGTGCGCGAGGCGCTTGAGGGGGAAGGCGACTGCTCGACGAGCTGGTCGAGACCGGGTGATTTGGCTCAGGCTCCCAACCTCATTGAGCAGGCTATTAATGATGGAGCTGACATTATCTCCATCTCGTCGACCTTTTCCGTACCGGAATCCCAGGAGATGCGGTGGGCGCTTGCCCGCGCAGTCGTCAATGGTGTGATTGTCGTCGCCAGCATGGGTAATGAAGGCATCGAGAACGACCCGCGATCGATGGGGAGTTGGTCTGGCGTTGTCGGTGTGGGCGCACTCGAACCGGACGGAACAGTGGCCAGCTACTCGAGTTGGGGCGATGGAGTGTCGGTTGCTGCTATCGGGGAGGTGATGGTTCGTTCGTCGATCGATGGGAACGACTACATCGTGAATGGCACGTCCATGGCGGCTCCGGTCGTCGCTGGGACCCTCGCGTTGGGCAAGCAGCGCTTTGGACGAGAAGCAACGACGGAACAGATCCTCCAAGCGTTGGTCGCTACCGGGAGTGGAGCTGGACAGTGGAACAACCGAACTGGTTACGGAGAGATCGATCCCGCTGCCCTTCTTTCGTCTGACCCCACAGCGCTCTCCAACAGACACCCATTCATTGGAAAAGGCAACGGGGCAAAGCCCACAGTCCAAGAGATTTCGGACTATGCGGATGGGGTTGTGAACCCGCGAGTAATCATGAATGACCCGTCGTATGTCTATCGGGGCACCGATGAGAAGAACGCGTTGAGGGATGGGCACAAATACCCTGTTCACCTGGGAACCAGCCCGCGCTACCACCGGGACTGACGAGGCGTCAGGGTTGTGCGTGTTGATATGTCAATCCTGAACGACCTTCTGGTCGGTGAATTTCCGCTGTCCGTGGCGTTGTCTCGCAGGTCGAAGAGCTCCCCACATATCGCCTCAGTCGGTTAGGATAACCGTATGGTAGATGTGATGGGGCAGACGCCCGAAGAATTTGAACAGATGCTGAAGGATCAGATCGCCGCCGCCGAGAAGAAGGCGAACGCGATCAAGGAGCTCGTCGAGCGACTGACGTCCGCCCGTGTTTCTGGCATGGACAGCAACCAGGATGTCGAGGTCGAGGTCAACTCTGACGGTCGCATGACCAAGATCTCCATCGATGACAACGGCATGCGCGGCAGTGCCCGCGAGCTTGAGCAGGCGATTATGGAAGCCTACGCGGACGCCGGGCGCAACATGGCGACCTTCGTCCGCGAGCACGTCGCTCAGGACTTCAAGGACGAGGGTGGCGCGATTGAGGCATACGCCGCCACCGTGGAACCCGTGCTGAACTCGCTCGGGCGCTGATACCAATGTCGAACTACGATCTCGCAATCGACCTGGATGGGCTGGTGAGCCACGCGGGCGAGGTGGACAACTGCGCCAACACGCTCGACGCGTGCTACGACACCGCCACCCAGACCCTGGGACAGGTCATCACGAACGCATTCGGCCTGATGTTCATGCAGTACACAGCCGTGTGTACCTACCAGTTTTCGAACATCGCGGCCATGATCAATGACGCCGCCGAAGCTGAACACCGACTGAGCAACTGCCTGATCGACCTCGAGCAGCGGATGCGCGCAGCCGAGCGTGACAATAAAGACATTATTAAGGGCCCCGGAGACCAACTCGAGCCGTGTCCTACGCCTCCAGGTGCAGGAGACACCCCCGGCACTCCGCCCGGCTCCGTAGCCCCGGGCGCGAGCGCACCGGTCACCGGCCCCAGCGGCGGCACCGCAGATGGCGGCGTAGGTGTGCCCTCGCACGGCGGCGGTGGCGGCGTATCGAGCGGCGGTGGCGGAGGCGTCTCGAACGGAGGCGTCAGCGGCACTGCCACCATGCCCAAGCCGAACAACGCCGAGGACATCATCAAGGGCCTCGAGAAGGACAAGAAGGACGACGAGACCTCCATTGCGAGCATGCTCGCCGGCCACGACAAGGTCTGCGTCGGTGAAGATGAGCTCCGCGCCTTCCTCGAAAAGCAGCGCGGCGAGGAAAACGCCGACCTGAAGACGTTCTACGACCGTCAGAAGGAAGACCAGGCGAAGGCCCTCGAACGCTACACCGAGGCGCACCCGGGCGAGGACATCTCCGAGGTCAAGACCCTCATCGAGGACAACCAGAAGCAGCAGCAGGACGCGATGACGGATTTCCTGGCGAAACAGCGCACCGAGGAAGAAGCCCAGATCCGCGAGTTCGTCAAGGACAACCCGAAGGCAACGACCCAGCAGTTCGACACCTTCATGTCGAAGCAGCGCAACGAACAGCAGACCAGTTTCCGCGCCTTCGTCGACGAACAGCAGAAGACACAGAACGCGCGCATCGACGAGTTCACGAAGGCGCATCCCGATTCGAAGCCCGAGGATGTCCGTTCCCTCTTTGAGAAGCAGGACAAGCACGGCGACCAGGACATCGAGACCTTCCTGACCCGCCAGCGTCAAGACGAAGAACGCACGCTGCGTCGCTTCATTTTTGAAGGAGTGAAGAAGTGAGCCCTCAACAGCCGGTATATACCCGTAGCGAGTGGATGGATGGGTCTGACGACGCCCTGGGCCCCATCGGTGACATCCGCGACGCTGTCATCCAGCTCGATGCCGGTGACTGGAAGGGGGGCGCCGAGTCGGCCCTCAGCGCTGTCCAAGGCATTGGCGAGCTCGCCCTGGGTGGGCTTGGTGGCTTGATCAGCTACGGCGTGGATATCCTCCTCAACTACGTCGACCCCCTGAAGTTCTGGATGGACCAGCTCACCGGTGACTCCGCGCAGGTCAACGGCATGGCCATGACCTGGGCATCCATCGGAGATTCGCTGCGATCGACGGCATCCGAGCTCGACTCCGGATCGTCCAGCGCCATGCAGAACATGAAGGGCGAATCGGTCTCCCGTTACCTGTCGCGTCAGGGGCAGGTTGTTGCTTCGATCAACACCCTGGCCGACGCGTCAGCCACCGTGGGCAGCGCGGTTGCCAAGGCCGCTGAGCTCGTCAAGAAAACCCACGATTACGTATGCAAGCTGATCTCGGACATCATCGGAGAGGCCGTTGAAGGAGTAGCGTTCGCGGGGCTCACGCTCGGCGCGTCGCTCGTCAAAGCCGCGGTCGTTGTCGGCGAGCGGGCTATTGCCGAGGCCTGGAACGTTCAGAACCTCCTGACCCTGCTGAAGATGGCCTTCGACGAACTGAAGTCGCTCTTCGACATCCTCACGGCAGCTGCCCCCGCCTTCCTCAGCGCGATCCGCGAGGTGGGTAAGGAATGCGGTACCCCCGGCGGTGGTTGCTGCGGTGAGGGCTCTTCTTCGAGCAGCGACAAGCCGAAGCGCTCCCCCCTGGACGAGCCCGTTCGCGAGTGTCCGCCAGAGGAAAAAGAAGAGAAACACCTCATCGATTACATCACTGACCCGCTCCTCGAGCCTCTCCGCGCAGCTGAGGACTTCGTTAAGCCGCTCGTCAAGCCGATCGGTGACGCGGTCAAGAAGGTCGTCGAGGATCCCGAAGGATACGGCCTCACCCGTCCCTTCACACCCAAGGTCCACGTCCCCCCGTCGACCGTGGGCAAGAAGCTCGAGGAAGAGAAGAACAACGGTTGGTCGAGCGCATCGGGCTCGGGTGATGACTGGGGATCGGGCGGTTGGTCGGGCTCGTCCGGTAGCTTCTAGGAGCTTCGCCAGTCGCGTCACTGGCCTCGACTGATAGGGGGGCGCCCTCGCACAGATTCTGTGCGGGGCACCCCCCCTTATGGTCATGCATCTGCGTCGGGTTGACGCTTCGTCTGCTGCGGGCTTCCTTGTCGATGCTGGCCTCCATCGGCCGTGGTCCAGCGTGCGCGCATACCTGCCCCGGCCTCGTCGAAATCCTGAAGCATTGGCCTAGGGCGCTGCAACACGCATCCGGCGTCGCACTCCGGGCCTCGACGAAGTACTACGGACGGTTCGCGAAGTACTCCAGCAGGTGCGAGTCGCCCGATACGATAATCTCGTCGTCGGCGTTAATGCGCGTCGACGAGTCCGCGTACTCAAAGCGCTGCTTGGGACGGCGGATCGCCAGCACGTTCACGCCGTAACGGCCGCGCAGGTCGAGCTCTTCGAGGGAGAAGCCGCGCACCTCCTGCGGGGGGCGCAGCTTCATGATGGAGAAGCCGTCCTTCTCCATTTCGATGTAGTCAACCATGCGGCCACCCACCAGGTGCGCCGTGCGCTTGCCGGCGTCCAAGTCGGGGTAGACGACGTGGTGGGCGCCCACGCGACGGAGGATGCGGCCGTGCTGGGAGGACGTGGCCTTCACCCAGATCGACGAAATGCCCATGTCAACGAGGTTTGCGGTGATGAGAACCGCTGCTTCAAGGGAAGACCCCACGCCGACGACGGCGCTGCGGAACTCGCGCGCGCCCAGCTGTTCGAGGGCATCCTTGGAGGTCGCGTCGGCCTCGACGAGGGGGAAACGACCGGCGAACGCCTGCACGCGTGCAGGGTTCTTTTCGACGGCTAAAATCTCGTACCCCAGCTGGTCTTGCGTCACCGCGACTGCGGAGCCGAAACGGCCCAGCCCGATGACGAGTGTTCCCGACTGGAGTTCCTTCGACTCGCGTTCATCTGCCATGCCCCCATTCTTCCCTGCGCACGCCCCCAACGCGAACGCTGCGGCCGTGAACGCAGTGGTGTTTGCGGTGTCCGTGCCTGGAAGTGCTGGCTAGCGTGACGGCGCCTCCGTGCAGCTCGTGGAGCGCAAGGGTGTGGCACGGATGCATTGCCTGACGCGCGAGAAGATGGTGGAAGGCGTTTTCGAGGAGGCTGTCTCTGCAAGGTTCGTCGCGGTACCGGTGTCGGTATCTGGTCGGTGCGCGTGAAACACGCGTGAAACATCGCGGCTCGGTTGTTAACGTCCTACCTTCGCGCGGATGGCGACCAGAACCTGGGCGACGATCTCGTCGACGAGTTTCAGGTCCGACCAACGAACCCGAATCACTTTCCAGCCCGCGCGTTCGAGATCCCTTTGGCGACGCTGCTCGGCCTCAATGCTGTCGTGGACTTGATCGACGGTCTCCCCGTACTTGATGCGCCCATCGAACTCGATGGCGATCTTCAGGTCGGGCAGTGCGATATCGATGAAGTACGTGCGGCCGTCAATGCGGACTTCTGCCTGTGTCGCTAACCCATTGATGCCCGCGCGCAGCAAAGCGAGGAGGACCAGGGCCTCGCCGGGAGACTCGCATCCAGGATCAGCATGGTCGATGATCCATCGGGCGTGCCCGCGTCCTCTGGCGTTACGGGGAGTGTCATCCAAGGCCTGGTGAAACTTCCTCCGTGCCTCATCCTCGCGGTTTCGCGATGCTTCCTGGTGGAAACGATCAAACTGGCATGCCCTGGCTAAACCTGCGCAGGCGATGGGGAATCCACGCTTGTCGCTCAATAGGCGTGCGCAATCAACGAGAACGCGTGCCGGTGTCGCGATGCGGAAGCCCAAGTATTCGATGGAGGGAACGGGATGGCTTGGACGGCACGTGCGAATACACGCGGAGGGGATGCGGATATTGTCATCAATGACAATTTCAGGGAAATGAACGAGACGCGAACAACTTCGGGAAGGGACGTAGATGACGAGCTTCTCGAGGCTGCCCGTGCCCGGTAGACCGAGCAGAGATGCAATGGCTGGTCCGCTCAATGTGTAGGACGGGTGGCGCACACTCAGCGCACACAGGCGTGCAGCGAATACGAGTGCTTGGCAGTCGCGCGGGTTCAGGTCTGCAAACGCCTCTGCTTCGATATAAACGCCTGCCGTAATGCGCAGAATGTCACCGGTCTTATGCCTTCTGTGGAGGCAGACAGCGGTGTTGTTCTCATCAACCATGAGAAGGGCAGATCGTACAGACGCAATGCGATCAGGTGTCATGTCAGGACCTCCAGCTGGAAACCGTCGTTGCTTCGCTGGTTCCACTGTCGATGGTGCATCCTTCACGGCGCAAGCCTGCGAATCATGCCTGTGGATAACTGAGTTGGTTTTGGTGTCTGTGGAAAACTCGCTTATGTTCCGTGCGTCATTGGGTTTCCTGGTCTTGCCAAGCGGGTTGTTCCGAAAGGATGTGTGTCGTGAAACGGTGTCGAGACGGGGAATGAAATTTTGATCGCCCCTGCTCCGCAGGATATCGAGGTGCCGACAGGAAAATGAAATATTTTTCGCCCACATGAGCTGAAAATGACTCATTTTGCTCCGTTTTCTCGCTGCATGGGCGGTTTTTCTTTCACATAGGTGTGAGTTGGGGCGAATGTGGGCGGTTTTTCTTTCACATAGGTGTGAGTTGGGGTGAGCGTGGGTGGTTTTTCTTTCACATAGGTGTGAGTTGGGGTGAGTGTGGGCGGTTTTTCTTTCAATGAGGGGGTGCCCCTCGACCAGAGTCATGCACTATGCGGGTGGTCGGCGCCTGTGCCGCTGCCGAGCGTTAAGGTGAGGGAAGAAGAAGCTGCGCCGGTGAAGTTGTGTCCTTGTCAGACATAGGGTGCTGTGGATAATGCGATGCCGCGCCGCTGCGCTGCACCTGCCCGCTTCAACGCCATGCTGCAACAATTGCCACAACGCCTCGCCACAGCGCCAGCCGCTGCAATCGCGCTACAGCGTCACCAGGCCGCAACATCGCCCCGCTACCAGACCCCGCAACCGCGACGCCAGCGAAAGCCCGGCAGGCGCGCCACAACAAAGCCCGCAGCCGCGACGGTGCCAGGCGCCAGCAATTAGCCGATGATGGGCTGTTCTTCGGGCATGCGGATGACGCGAGAGCGCTGGCGCAGGGCTAGCGCTGCGGCCACGGTCATGGAGCCTGTGCGGCCCGCGAACATGAGGAGGATGAGCACGTATTTGGCGCCGGTGGGCAGAATGGGGGTGATGCCCGTGGACAGGCCGACGGTCGCAAACGCGGACACGGTCTCAAACAGGATGATGTCGAGCGTGTAGTCCGTCATCGACAGGAGCAGGACAACGGAGACGGCGACAAGTGCCAGGCCCAGCAAGGACACGGCAACCGACAGCCGGATTGCGGAGGTGGGGATGCGGCGGCCGAAGGTCTCGATGTCGCGGTCGCCTCGCGCCTCCGCGATGACGGCCAGGACGAGGACAGCAAAGGTTGTGACCTTGACGCCGCCCGCGGTCGACGCGGAGCCGCCGCCGATCATCATGAGGATGTCCTGAACGAAGTGGGTCTGCGAACGCATGGCGCCCACGTCGAGGGCGGACAGGCCAGAAGAACGGGAGTTCACGCCGGCGAGCATGGCGTTGAGGATCTTTGATGGCGTATCGATCGCGCCGAGTGTTGTCGGGTTGTGCCATTCGGTGAGGGCCAGCGCGAGGGCTCCGACGAAAGCCAGGATCAGGTAGGTGGACAGCGTCAGCTTCGTGTGGAGACGCCAGCGGCGGGGAGTACGCAAGTTCTTCGCGACATCCATGATGACGGGGAAGCCGATGGCGCCCACGGTCGTGCCCAAGATGATGGGGACCAGCATCCACCAGTCGGTGACGTGGGGTGCGAGCCCGTCCGGAAGAATGACGAAACCGGCATTGTTGAAGACGGAGATCGCCATGAACACGGCGTCCCACAGGGCGTGCGCGGGGTCGAAGCCCATGGCGAGGAATCGGGGCAGGAACATGGCGGCCAGGAAGGCCTGCATGGTCAGCGACGTGGCGATGACTGCTTTGAGGAGCGTGGAGATCTGGCCCATGGCGCCCGTTCCGGTTTCCTGCGTGGCAAGCATGCGCTGGGTGAGGCCGAGGTGGCGGGAGACGGCGAAGCCGAGGATCGATGCCAGCGTCATGACGCCCAGGCCGCCGACGACGATGCCGACTGCGATGACGGCTTGGCCAAAGGGGGACCAGTAGGTCGCGGTGTCCACGGTGGTCAGGCCGGTGACGCACACGGCGGACACGGCGGTGAACAGAACGTCGACGAAGGGGGCGGGCGTGTCCGACGAAGAGGAGATTGGCAACATCAGGAGTGCCGTGATGACGCCGATGATGAGCGCGAAGGTGCCGAGTGCGAGGCGTGCGGGTGAGTAGCGTGCCTGCTTGGACAGCCAGGCGCGTACGCGCTGTACGGCTGTGGTGGGCACCTCGCCGTGTGGGTTCTGGGGGCCTCCGGGAACGCGGCGGACGACGGGGGAGGGTTGGGGGCTGAGGGTTTCCTCTGAGATCGCGGGGGACGAGGCCGTGGCTCGTCCGCGCACCAGGGAGCGTGTTGCGCCGGGTTCGGGACGTAAGCGAGGTGTCTTCCCTCGCTGCTGACGACCCTTGCGTGCCGGTGCCATCGATGCTCCTTAACGACTCTGCAACAAAAGTGGACAAAGTTGCAGTTTCCATGTGGTTGGGCAGTAGTATATTTCGTGAGGCTACGTAAGCGGTGAACGAATCGGGTTTAGCGCGCCTCGCGAGCATATCTGGGAGTCATTAATGGAACAGCAGTCGGCGCCGCGCTTTATGACTGTCACGGAAGTGGCGGACATCATGCGCGTCTCTAAGATGACTGTGTACCGCTTGATTCACAGTGGCGAAATGCCCGCGATT
>ERZ1699259.216-NODE-216-length-28426-cov-4.513764_pt1 | contig 28426 bp, 18 predicted proteins | sample MGYA00581525_ERZ1699259 | MGnify/ENA primary metagenome ERZ1699259 (study PRJEB42319, sample SAMD00040332) | human oral metagenome | material: saliva | host: Homo sapiens | study: EMG produced TPA metagenomics assembly of PRJDB4115 data set (Metgenomic analysis of... | reverse complement strand
ACAATGATGTTAGCTTTGGGATCGAACATCATGATACGATGTACTGCCCACGCAACGCTTGGCGCAGTGTTACGGTGTATCGGCTCTGCCATGATACGGTCGGATGATACCTCTGGCAATTGTTCTCTAATCAAGTCGAGATAATCGCAACTTGTATTGATATAAATATTCTCTTTAGGAAGAACTTGAGCGAATCGATCGAAGGTTTGTTGAAGTTGAGTACGACCCACACCAAAGAAATCTATAAATTGCTTCGGGTGTTTATCTCTACTGCACGGCCATAGTCTTCGTCCCTTGCCACCGGCAAGAATCACGCAATAGTTGTTTTGTTTCGTAGTCATTATTTATTTAAGCTAACCAACATTTGTTTCCTCAAAGGTACCTTATATAACTCATACCTCCAAATCTTTTGATGTTAAATACCGCAAATACTAACGAATCACCGTATTGTCATTAAATAATCCCTCAAAAATTTGCCACATTCAGATTTTCTCTCTACCTTTGCACCCGTTGTTCAGACAACAGCCATGCCCAGATGGCGGAATAGGTAGACGCGCTGGTCTCAAACACCAGTGGGGCAACCCATCCCGGTTCGAGCCCGGGTCTGGGTACCACAAATCCCTTGTGAATCGATGATTTGCAAGGGATTTTTTATTTTATAAGGGATGCTTAAAGTTTTGTTCGATGTTAATGAATAGACGTTGGAATTGTTGATTAGGGGTTACTGGGATTGTGGATACGCTTCTTTTTTGTGTGCTACAATCGGTTGCTGGGCCTTCATTTTACGCAAACGGGAGGTGAGGTGGTGGAAAAGGTGGGCCACAAGTTTGGGGTGAGAGGGAGCAAGGTCGTGATTTTCGGAGAGGTCGGTTGAGAGGTCATAAAGCTCTTTATTCCCTGTAAGATACGAATAGATTAGTTTCCACTTTCCCTCACGAATAGCACAGTTGAGGCTGATGCCCAGTCCTTCACCATCCCATATATTAGGATAGTTCCACACCAGTTGACGTTTCTCAAAGCCCTGTTGCCTACCACGAAGTATCGGTGTAATATCTTCACCATCAATAGTCTGTGGCACATGATAGTGCTTGATTCCCGCCATAGAGAGCAGGGTAGGGTAAAGATCCTCGATGATTATCGGAGTATGTGAACGGGAGTTGGGCTTTACAACGTGGTTCCATTTCACAATGAAAGGCACTCTTATCCCTCCTTCATATAGTGACCCTTTACCGCTCTTGAGTGGTGCATTCTGTGTGTAAAGCTCCCCGTCTCTCCAATAGGACGATGAGGCAAGTCCTCCGTTATCACTCATAAAGATGATAATCGTCTCTCGCTTGAGTCCAGCCTGCGCCACCCAGTCCATGAGGTCGCCCAAACTTTTATCCATTCCAGCAATCAACGAGGCGTAGGCAGCCTCCTTCTCCGATAGTCCACGTGCACGATAGGTGGGATAGAAACGCATATCTCGGTCGATGGGAACGTGTACGGCATAATGAGACATATATAGATAGAACGGCTGGTCATACTTTTTTGCCTTCTCCAAAGCCGCTATCGCCTCCCGTGTAAGGGCTTCAGTCGCAAAGATGCCAGTCCCCCAATAACGTTCCAAGCCAGGTATTGCGAAGGGAGATGTGGACTTTCTATCCTTAGTAAAGCCATAGTTACGCTCACTAAGATAGGTTGCTAAGCCACCAGCAGCAGTACCAGTTATGTTTGTATCGAAGCCAAAGTGACAGGGATTCTCACCTGGAGTATCAATCGCACCCCAGTGTGCTTTCCCACAATGTATGGTGTGATAGCCCGCATTCTTTAGTAGTTGTACGAAGGAAATCGCCTTTGCTGTATGCCCCACATTACCACTCTGTGCAATACCATTGTAATTCCAATCAGGTAGTGTGACCCCATCTCGCTTCCCATCTGTCATCTGGTCGCGATGTAAGGTCCAATTCGTTACCCGATGCCGTGCCATATTCATGCCAGTCATCAAGCTACATCTTGAGGGCGAACTGATAGGTGTTGCGTACGCATCTGTGAACATCATCCCCTCTGCAGCAAGTCTTTCCATATTCGGTGTGTCGTATTTTCGATTATTAGCAGTAATCGAATCGGCAAAAGGAAGGGACGTATCCTGCCATCCCATATCGTCAACCATAAAGAAGATAATATTGGGTTGCGTCTTTACTTGTTGTGCATTAGCTGGAAGGAGAGCCCCTATTGACATCAACGAAGTCGTTACGAACAGGGGAGAAGGGCGTCTCGTGAAATGGAAGAGATAGGTATTCTTCATTGTTGATAATTATTGCTTGGGTTCTTAGTCATGCCACAAAGTTAAAAAGAAAGTAGGTAACAACAACATATTTTTACGATGTTATTAAAAAAATATAAGACTTTTATGTCCTATTCAGAATAATTTTCTATCTTTGCACGTGGTCTTTATTTCACATTTTCAAGTTATTACCAATAGGCAGTATAACGATTTCTATCTATTTTATCTTCAGATGGTAAGCTATTTAAAAACAATCCGTTCGCTGGTTACAGTACTTCTTTTCACGTGCTGTACGGCTTATGCTCAGGCACAACAATGGGATGACAAGATTCTTATCTCACAATGTGACGAACAATACACATTGACTTTTGATGGTGATAAACCTATTGTAAAGAACATAGAGAAAATCACTTATCAGTCTAATTCAGTGACGAAAGTAATGCCAGAAACCACGGTCTTCTATGGAGAATTTATCTCTTTGGATAATATCTCGGGGCATGGTCAGAAGCAATATACGAACGTTACGCCTGAAAATGTGTTCTACGACGATACGAAGGCATGCACCCTTCAAGGTGAGATAAGTAAGAAAGGCAAAACAAGCAGTGCTTCCTTCGAGCGCACCTTTAAGGATATTAAGTATTTCACACGTGTTTATTTGCTCGAAGACTATTTCATTCAGCACAAGACACTGACCATCACTATTCCTAAGAAGTTGGCTGGTTATAGGCTTAAAGAAATGAACTTTGAGGGTTATAACATACAGGTTGGACATGAGTCAACGCCTACGGATGAAGTTTACCGCTATACTATGACGAACTGTAATCGCATGAAAGAGGATCCGCACATGCCTCCTTCTTCAAGTGTCTATCCTTATCTTTTGATCATCGGTCCCTTTGCTGATGTCAACGACTTGTACAGCTGGTCGATGAAAATGGCTGACGTAGATTGTAATATACCTAATCTTCAGTCACTCTTAGCCGAGATTAATAAGACAAGTAAGACTCCAGAAGACCGCATAAGCAACACTTATCGATGGGTGCAGGACAACATTAGATATATAGCCTACGAAGCCGGAATAGCTGGTCATCGCCCAGATACACCTGCCGAGGTGCTCCGTAAGCGTTATGGAGATTGTAAGGGTATGGCCTTATTGCTCACTACCTTACTTAAAGCACAGGGTTTCGATGCTCGTTGGACAGATATAGGAACAAGGGAGATACCCTTTAAGATGAGTGATGTCCCTACTCTCGCAAGTGCCGATCACGTGATCTGTACGCTCTTATATAAAGGTAAGACTTACTTTGTTGATGCTACTTGCAAGCACATCCCATATACTTATACTCCGCAGCACATACAGGGCTCGCAAGCAATGATTGCCAACGGCGAACGCCCAAGACTTGAGATTGTGCCCGTCAGAAAGCCTGATGAGTCTATTGATAGCCTCTCTTACAATTACCAACTACAAGGAGATGCACTTGTGGGAACGGCTACCTATATGACACGAGGTGATATGAAGGAATGGTTTATGACGGTTTCTGACAAGGCTGGAAGCAAACATAATGATGATTTACTTGCCAATAACCTTAATTCTGACACGCATAATATGACGGTGTCTGACGTGAAATGGGTGGATGATGACCCTCGCCACGAATGGGGAAAGTTTACTGGTAATGTCGTTAATAAGCCTGCTGTGCAACAGGCTGATGGTGAGTTATATATCGAGATGAGTCCACATAATAATCTCTTCGATGCTCGCATTGATACCACACAACGCACGCATGATTTCTATTTACCAGTTCGATGCAATGTAGTTAGGCAAGCTGTGCTAACCATTCCTGCTGGTTATCGTGTAGATTACTTACCTTCTTCAGCTACCTTCAATACTCCTGAGGGTACGTTCACCTGCCAATTTGTGCAGAATGGGAACGTTATCACTTTCCGTCAAAAGATGCAAATAAACAAAAGGCAAATCCCATTAAAGAACATACCACAGTGGAATGATGCGCTAAGGAAGTGGACGGATGCTTGTAACGAGCAAGTTGTCTTGAAGCGAAGATAGCCTTTTCTTCGTTCGTTTTAACTGCTATTAATTATTTTCAATACATATAATTATGAAAAAGCTAATCACATTGCTACTCCTCACCATCATAACTCTTCCTATGATGGCATTCGATGATGAGGACTATCAAAAGTTTGCACGTGAAGTGAAAGCGGAGGTCTGGAAGAAGGATCTCCCACAATTCAACAACCGCACAGTACCGGCAAAGTATAATAAAGAGTCGGCTGTTGTCTTGGCGAGATATGAGGAGGTTGGAGTCGACTATAGCAACCGCTTCAGTGCGCTTAGCCTTGGTAAGGTGAAGCAATGTACGGGTACTCACCTCGTCCGTAACCTTGTGAAGATTAATGATAAGGCTGCTTTGGACAAGTTCTCTACGTTTGAGTTCCGCACCTACGACTATTCTCTCAATAATGGACTATGGCGTAACGACCGTCGAACAGTACTCGGTGTGCGTGTTATCAAGCCCAATGGAACGATTAAGGAAGTAGAAGAGAAGGATTATCAAGACGATAACGAAGGGAAGAAAGGAGAAGAGAAACATGCAAAGCTTGCCGTTCCTAATCTGCAAGTAGGCGACATGATAGACTACTTCTACTATGACTATGACAAGTTAAGAGAGGAGAATATTGACCCAATAGTGTTCTTCTTTGGTGGTCAATATCCTATCCTTGATTATCAGGTTCATTGCTCTATTGATAAGGACTTATGCACTCAGTACCGCACAATGAATGGTGCTCCTGATTTCAAGCAAGGCGCTGACAAGGATGCTGTTGTTCTTGATGTTCGTGAGAAGAATATCGATAAGACTATGCCCGATTACGCTTACAATCCATTGGCGCAGACACCTTATACAATGTTATTCATCAATGCGGACGTAGTTTTAGAGTACATTCCAAAGAGTATGAAGGTCAAAGGTTTGCAGGCAAACCCCGATGCGAAGGTTATTCAAGAGGACGCTTGGACACTCTGGGATGTGACTACTAGCAAGTGGACATTCTATAAGATGTTCAACAAAGTGATTGATGAAGCGAAGAAAATCAGCGATCCAACAGAGAGAGCAAACTATGTCTACAACTTCGCTATGTTGAACACCTTGGTGCATAATAATCCTTATTTCTCCTACAGGAACTTTGGTTCTGTATTCTCATTCCTACTTGATAAGCTCAAAGTGCCCTACTCACGTTTGTTGGTAACTAACCGCATGACCGAACCTATTGGACAGTTGGCGAATATCTGGAACGTAACAGATGGATTCATGTTGAGTAATGGTCAGTGTTATTTCCCTCTAAGTACTCGATACGTCACTACGGCTAACACCATTCCTTCTATCTATCAGAACCGAGACGCTGTGGCTACTGATGCCAAGAAGAAGTTCCAAAAAGGACCTTTTAGAAACGTGACAGTGCCGGGTAGTCAGGCGAAGGATAATACAGAGAAGGTGGATATTGATGCTACTATCGATGGTATCTTGCTGAACATCAAACGCCAAGATGCAACCACTGGATGCGACAAGGAAGGTAACATCATGGACTATACTTCAGCCGAGCAGATGGCTCAGGCATGGGGTGCTGACTATGGCGTAACAAAGTTCGCACAGCTTTATGACAAGGGATTAAACGTTGCTGACCAGCGAGCTGCAGAACGTGCAGAGCAAGATAAAAAGTCTATTGCAGATAACTTCAGCGATGAGATTAAGGGATATCACGACCGTGCAGCAGTGAAAGTGAATGACACTAAGGTGCTCTCATGCGGTGAGAAGGATAAACCCTTTACTTATCTTATAGATTACCAGATGGATGGTCTGGTCAAGAAAGCCGGTCGAAACCTTGTAGTCTCTGTCGGTCAGCTTGTCGGTCAACAGGTTCATATAGAGGGAGCGGAGCGTCAGCGCAATGTAGATATTATCTATCCTTACCCAAGAACCTACTCTGTTACAGTACGTCTGACCATTCCTGATGGTTATACAGTATCTCCCGAAAGCTTGCAGAAACTCAATTCTAATGTAGATAATAGTGCAATATCCTTTAGTTCAAAGGCTTCTGTCGAGGATGGTAAACTATTAATGACTTTCGAGAAGGTGTATAAGCAGTACCGAGTGCCAGTCTCTCAGTGGTCAGACGTGTTAACTGCTCTTGATAAAGCATACGATTTCAATAGTTTACAAGTTATTTTGAAGAAATAATCAAAACTCTCTCACGCTTCTCATAGAACCCTTCCCATTCTCTCTGAAGGGGAAGGAGATTCTAACGAATGTTAGCTTGAAAGAGGAGAATGAAACCTTAATATGGCGGACAGATACCCAAATCTATCCGCCTTTTTGTTGTCTCGTCTACCTCACAATATTCTATATAAGATATTTCCAAAGAGCCAATACGCTTCCTTTTCAATAAAGTCTTGCCGATAGAGGGAGATGTAAGGCACCCCTCTCCCTCGTTCCGTTTTCTCAAGTAGATTGATAAGCAGTTGTTGAGTAGACTACAAATCGGCTTGGAGAAAGTTGTAGTCATCCTTCACCAGGTTAAACCAACAATGACAGTTCCTCTACCAAATAAAGTTAAGCATGTTGTCTTTGTCTTTTTCTATTTACGTCCCCGAGAGGCCGTATTCTATATCTTTTAAATTGCAGAGTAATTCTTCTTTATTTTTGATACATCTCCCTAACATCTTCCTAATTAGGTGGTGTTACTATGTCTTAACACCTATTTAAAGATTATGTGATAGATATGTTTGCCAATATCTCTTAGATAGATATCTTTATGTCACCTAATTAACAGTATCCTAAATCCAAGGAGTGTTGTAGCACGCTTGCGAGCTATCGGATACGACAGAGGTGTCCGATGCGGGTATGATGTTATTCTTTTCTAATCGTTTGAGGTAACTCCATCGAATGTTTGGGTCTTCTAATTCAAGTCTTCTTGCCCTACTCATATTCAGAAACTCTTCCTCCTTCTCCAGCCCAAGATAGTTTCTTCCCAACAAGTTTGCGGCTATGCCTGTTGTAGCACTCCCACTAAAGGGATCGCGAATCCACGCATTAACTTCAGTACTTGCCTGAATTAGTCTTGCTAATAGGCCTAATGGTTTTTGTGTAGGATGCTTTCCACATGTCTTCTCCCATATCCCAATGGCTGGTAAGTGCCATACATCTGTCATCTGTTTATTCCCATTTAGTTCTTTCATTAAGGCATAGTTAAAGTAATGGGGTACTTTTGAAGATTTACGCGCCCAAATAATAAACTCAGTAGAGAATGTAAAATAACGACAAGAAATATTGGGTGGAGGATTCGTTTTAGCCCATGTTATTACGTTCAATATCTTGAATCCTAATTTTAATAACTGTTGTTGTACACTGAAGATATTATGATGTGTACCTGATATCCATATCGTGGCATTGTCTTTCATGTGCTCACGTACAGCAGAAAGCCAGCGCAGATTGAAAGCATCCAACTCTTCTGGCGTAGTTGGTTTGTCCCAAACACCCTTATCCACACAGACTACCTTGCCACTCTGATAGCTGATACCGCCACCTGACAGGAAGTAGGGAGGATCCGCAAAGACCATATCAAAGCCAAACTTAAACTTTGATAAGGTATCAACACAATCACCTTGAATAAGTGTGAAATCGTTGTTTGGTGATTTATAAAAGGATGAGATCATTCTTTAATAAGCTTCAGAAAATCACTTATACTCGTTAGGTTATAGACGCTGGGGATGATGTTATATGCTTCATGAAGTTTAGTTCTTGCATCCTTCCAGCCAATACCATCAGTAATCCATACGAACTCAAAGTTTGGAACTGAATTTACTTTAGGTGCAATGTCAGTATATGCACGAGCAACTTCGTTTAGTTTTGAGCCTCCTCCGCTATAGAAGTTTACTTCTATAAGATAAGTCTTTTGATGTGCTTCTATTACAAAATCAAAGCGCTTCTCATCGTCTCCTAAAACTCTTTTAATGTCTGTCCATTCTTTAGAATACACTTCTTTTCGATAAGTGATATTGTTGTCATCGAATATCTTAGCGACCATATTTTCCATTACATGCCCACTTCTATTTTTACGAGCATTACTATCAAGACCTGTTTCGATGCCGAAGACGTAATCAACAAGGTTCTTTATCCTTCCTTCTTTTAGTATATGAGCAAGTCCAGTGTCCTCTAAATACTCAACAACACTATCCACGCTTTCAAAGAAACTGTCAAGGACAACACACTCCCCATTGGCGTTAAGCACCTTCTTCTGCCCATTACTACGAACAGCAATGAGGATATCTAAGATGTTGAAAGCCGTTTAGTCTCGTTCCCAAATCGTTTCAACACTTCGTCGAAGGTCGTTTGTTCCTATGAGACTATTCAGCATACATAGGCTTAACTTTATGTTCTCAACATTATTAGATATTTTATCAAAATCGCAGAAGAAATCTAATGTTTGGTTTGTTTCCCGTAGTTGAGACATGAAAGTCCCAAAGTTTTTCTCCATATTCATTATGATTAAGTTAGACGATATGCGTTTTTAAGTTTGCTTCTCTTTTCTGTCTTAAGTTTTCGATGTAGCTTACTTTGGAGGTGTTGGCCTTAGTATTCAAATAATTGTGTACTAATATCTCAGTTAGTTTTCCTCTTTTATGAGGGTTGGAGTTAATACTTCTTGAAGCTACGAGGCGTTCTATTGAGTAAGATCTATAAAGATTATCAAAGAAATTGTCGTCTCCGTTCATTCCTTTACAGTCTGAATTGCTAAGCATAAATTTATGGCCAGCATCATGAATCTTATCACAATATTCTTTTAATCTTACCTGAGCGTTATCGTTAAAAGCCTCTTTTGTATAATCGTTAAAACTGGAAGTGTTACTTAAAGGGCGATAGGGTGGGTCAAAATAAAAGAGAGTCTTGCCTTGAGCATAGTCAAATGTTGCCTCAAAGTCAGCATTGATAATCTCAACCCGTTGTAACAGTTCGCTATCTCTTCGAATGGTATTAGGATCGCAAATAGTAGGATTTGCGTATTTCCCAAAGGGAACATTGAATAGACCTCGCTTGTTTACGCGGTAGAGTCCATTAAAGCAAGTCCTATTGAGGAAAAAGAATAATGTCGTATTCTCAACTGCTTTTAAGTCCTTCTGATTGTAGCGTTCACGCATGTTTAGGAAGAATAATTTACGTTCCTCCTCTGTCTTAAGGTCCCGATAAGTGTTTTCTATTTCGTATAATGCTTCTATTAATTGTTCAGGCAGGTCTCTAACCGTTTGATAACAGGTGCAGAGATCGCTGTTGATATCATTGATGATAGCATGTTGAATACGAGGATAACGCTGTAACATATAGAAGAGCATGGCTCCTCCACCTACGAATGGCTCTATGTATGTAGCATTCTCCCAATTATCAAAGTCAGCTGGAAGCTGTGCTTCAAGTTGTTCAATGAGTTGGGTCTTACCGCCAACCCATTTGATAAATGGCTTTGCTTTAAACATATTACTTATAGTTTACTTGAGTAGACAAAAATACAAAAAAACTATGAAGAAGCCATATTTATTCAGATGAAAATAAGAATAATGTGTGATTACGGGGATGATTGAAAGGCTGTCATTCGTCCTTAATCATCTTACTATTATTACTATTTAATCGAATAGTCGACTGGCTCTGATTTTGTTTTATTTATTGTTTGGTTATCTTCCTTGTATATTTCATCCCTCCATGGCCTAAATAGCCATCTACAACTTTGTTATTAGTGGTACAGTCAAGGGCTCTTTTAGAAATATAAGAGCTTAGATAAGGGGTATTTTGCGCCTTGAAAATGTAAAGAAATCACGACGGTTTTGGTACGCTTAACCTTCTTCTTAAAATTATTTTCATGAAAAGAAATATTTTTTCTCACGTAAATAAATATTTTTTTTCATGAAGAAAATTATTTTTTTTCATGAAAATAATTCGAGAAGGGGATGGAGGGATGAGGTGGAACAGGGATGGGCGACTAATAAACGACGGCTTTTATACTAATAAAAAACGCTTGTTACCGTTTTTGAGTAGTGCATTATTCTACTATTAAAAGCACTTGTTTCTTTTCAGAGTTAGCGGCTTGTTCTACTATTAAAGGCTCTTGATTCCTTTTAGAAGTAGCGGCTTGTTTAACTTAAAAAAGCTTGCTTATGTCTTGCTGTAGCGTTTTTTTTGCGTTAATGGTATGTTTTAGCTATTGAAATTCGTATCTTTGTTGCTGATTATATATGTAATCTTATGAAACTAAGTATCTTTGATAATACTCTTCCTTTGTGGTTAAGAAGGGTCTCATGGGTATTCCTTACGCCTGTTCCGATTGCTCCATTTGTCTTTATTTGGACTATAATGAACTATGACGGACCTACTAATGAATTGGAGAGAATTGGTATGCTCCTTCTCTTCAATAGCTATTCTCTATGGCTTATCGGGGTAGTTCAGTTGGGAGCTGTTCTGTATCGGCGCTATCATAAGGTGTTCATCTCAATTATTCCGCATGCCATTCTTGTGTTGATTATAGGCTTATTGATAACCTGGTTAGCACTTCGTCCTGCAAGTCCTTCTACGTTGGATGGGTATAGATATACGATATATCGTGATACACCAGCTGCCGAGCTTGCCACAGCAGTGGAGGATAATGACACAATGGAGATCGAGCGTGTCTTATCCAGTCAGCCAAAGCTGGTGAACTTCCAAGACACGCTTTATGGGCAGAGTATGCTGAGGTTTGCTTGCTTGGATGGGAATGTAGCTACAGTGAAGAGTTTATTGCGACATGGTGCCAACCCAAATCTCAGTAACTGGTATGATGGTAGAACGCCATTGATAAGCCTTTGTGAAATTCCAAATCCATCTGAGGAGCAACTCAAGATAGCGGAGATATTACTGAAACATGGGGCTACGGTGAAACCAATAAAATCTTACTTGAAAGATTTTAAGCGCCTACCAGATTCCGAAGACGATACTATCAGTTTAGCTCCATTGGACATGGCAGCAGGAAGAGGGTCGCTTTCAATGGTGAAGTTATTGTTGAAACATGGTGCAGACGTAAACTATCAAGAGTACTACACAGCTAATGATAGCACTTACAAAAGCTATTCAGCTGTTACGATAGCAATGATCGGTAGACGTTATGAGGTTGTTACTTATCTTTTGGAGCATGGTGCTAATCCTTTCCTGACGTTCTATGAAGACAATGAGACCTTGTTGTCCATGATTGAGAAGAGTCTTAAAGACCCAAGGATTAGCCCCTACGATAGGGAGCAGACGGAGAAAATCAAGCGTATGATTAAGTCTTACAAAGGTCGTTCATATTGATTGAGCGTCTTAGTTGAGGCTTGTTAGGAGATGAGAAGATGTTGAAGAGATGTATTAAAAGTATTAATCTGTAAATGAAAAAGCCACCTTTGGTGTTGATAGATAAACAGTTTGCTGATGGATAAGATAAGACTTACACTCGTATTAATGCTGGTGACGTTAACTGTCGTTACTTGTATTCACCCGATTTATCCGAATGAACAGGTGCTACAACATATCGGTACAGTCTTGTTATTGGTACCTCTGACCACCGATGTGTTTAGGAAGCGGTTGCCAATGTCAGCCTTTATCGGTATTAGTTGTTTCACAGTTCTTCATGTCATAGGTGCCCGTTACATTTATTCCTACGTCCCCTATAAGGAGTGGGCAGTCTCATTAGGCTTGGTAGAAAGAGGTTTCTTTCATGATCCACGCAATCACTACGACCGGTTAGTGCACTTCTCATTTGGTGTGTTGTTCTTTCCTTATTTCGTTTATGTTTGTAGAAAGTGGGTAAAACAACAATCTGTTGTTGCTATTTTCATGGCATGGTTGATGGTTCAGACAGGTAGTATGATTTACGAACTATTTGAGTGGTTACTGACGATCGTCATGTCTTCGGATGTAGCCGACAATTATAACGGACAGCAAGGAGACATGTGGGATGCGCAGAAGGATATGGCTATGGCATTAGTGGGGTCTACGGGGATGCTGTTGATATATATGTTACGTTGTGTAATTGTGCGTAGGAAGTAGGGTAGAAAGAGGTCTAAAGGTAGGTTGATGAAGGCCCTAATATTGATATAAAAGCCAAGACGAGAGAGGAGTATTGGCATTTATAGATGTCATTTTGACGTAATTTATGTATAAATCCTTGGGAAATCAGCCTTTTTTTCTTACCTTTACACCAAATTAGAATAACGTAGATTATGAGTTACAACTTATTAAAAGGTAAAAGAGGTGTTATTTTTGGAGCCCTCAATGAGAAGTCTATTGCATGGAAAGTAGCTGAGAGAGCCGTTGAGGAAGGTGCAGTAATCACTTTGTCAAATACTCCTGTCGCAGTGAGAATGGGTACAGTAAATGCACTGTCAGAGAAGTTGAACTGCGAGGTTATCCCTGCTGATGCCACCAATGTAGAGGACTTGGAGAACGTGTTCAAGCGCTCTATGGAAGTGTTGGGGGGTAAGATCGACTTCGTTCTGCACTCAATTGGTATGTCACCAAACGTGCGCAAGCATCGTACATACGATGATTTGGACTACAATCTGCTTGATACAACACTCGATATCTCTGCTGTATCATTCCATAAGATGATACAGAGTGCTAAGAAGTTGGATGCTATCAACGAGTATGGTTCAATCCTTGCCCTCTCTTATGTAGCAGCTCAGCGTACCTTCTACGGCTACAATGACATGGCAGATGCTAAGGCTTTATTGGAGAGCATAGGCCGTAGTTTCGGCTACATCTATGGCCGCGAGAAGCATGTACGTATCAATACCATCTCTCAATCACCTACAATGACAACCGCAGGGGCTGGTGTTAAGGGTATGGATAAGCTCTTTGACTTCGCCGATCGTATGTCTCCATTGGGTAACGCAAGTGCTGATGAGTGTGCAGACTATTGTATCGTGATGTTCTCAGACCTCACTCGTAAGGTTACAATGCAGAACCTCTATCATGATGGAGGCTTCTCTAATGTAGGTATGAGTCTACGTGCTATGGCCACATACGAGAAGGGTCTTGATGAATATAAGGACGAGAACGGTAATATAATATACGGTTAACAACCTCTAACTAAGTCCTACAAAGAAGGAAAAGAACCTATGAACTTTAGTTCGGATAAGGTACATCTTTAATCTTCTTCGACGGAAGGAATCTACTAACGGAAGCCTGTTAGGGTGGGAGGCTGTCTTCTTCACATTCCTGAAAGGGAAAGGGCTTGGAAAAAGTGTAATGTATAAGAAAAGCTTCAGTAGGCCGAGACTTACTGAAGCTTTTTGTTTTCTTTTGTTGACGTATAGCCTTGATGGGAGTTTGTTTGTTAGTTCAAAGGATAAGAGAATAGGGCTCTTGCTCTGTTGGTCGGGCTGAGGTAGATGTCTCTATAGGTGTAGCTTCTCCTTTAAGAAGGGTGAAAAAGGCTTATAAGCAAGGGTTATTTGGCTTTTAGATGGAGTGAGACTAACTTTTAATTAATGGTTTCTCCTCTTTTAAGAAGGCTGAAATGGGGCGTTTCAAGCTATTTGCGTTTAGATCTTGGCTACGCTTAATAAAGGTTGAGATAAGCTTCTAAGCCATGTCTTTCTCCCTTTCAGAAGAGTAGGGTGAGGGCTTATTTTCTTCCAAAGTCGGCAGGTATCTCCCCCCACATCTTTGTTTCCCACTTTATAATAGGTGTCGTTATCTTATGCGTTTTGAGCCAGTGTTCAGCGCGAGCGATGACCTGGTGGAGTTGTTCTGTACCTGCGTTACGTACGAGAGTGGTCTTACAACGCTTTTTGCTCACCCATAAGATGGCATTATAAGAGTCGCTGTAAATGACTTTGTCCTTGATTCCCTGTTTCTCCATCAACGCCAAAGCATGAACAATAGCAAGGAATTCACCAATATTATTCGTCCCCATTACTGGACCAAAATGGAATACTTGTTCCCCCGTCTGTAGGTCAACACATTGATACTCCATTGGTCCTGGATTACCAGAACAAGCGGCGTCAACAGCCCAAGAGGGACATCGCACCTCAGGTGGCAACGGCAATACTGTGTCGTTACGATAGGTAGGAGGGTTTACAAGTTGGCTCATTGAATTTGCTGTTTACTGCTGTTGTTGTTTGTTGTTCTTTGATTCCAAAGCCATTGTAGTTTGTTTTCTCTTATTTATTACTCCCTACTAATGGTTCTTACTCTTTCGTTATAAGTAAATCAAAAGAGGGGGTACAGATTAATAACCTATTGTGTAGCAAGCTTTCTACAAGGTATATTAATCTATAACCCCATTAGGTCTCCCCGTCCTTGGAAGGGTCGGAGAGATAGTTTTACATCCTCTCTGGTACCTCAATACCAAGCAGTGCCATACCGTTCTTGATAACTTTAGCTACGTTCTTAGCAAGCATCAAGCGGGTAATCTTCTCTGCTTCGGTGTCTGCATTGAGTATGCTGTAGTCATGATAGAACTGGTTAAACTCCTTGGTGAGCTCATAGCAGTAGTTTGCAATACCACTTGGACTATAGTCAACACCTGCCTGTACGACAGCAACACTAAAGTCGTTGAGCTTTTGAATGAGTGCTTTCTCCTTCTCATTGAGCGGTGCATCGTCGCTAAGGGATGTTGGTAAGGTGATGTTCTGTGCTTCGGCCTTACGAAGAATACTGCGAATACGTGCATAGGTGTACTGAATGAAGGGGCCAGTGTTACCATTGAAGTCGATAGACTCCTCTGGGTTAAATAGCATGTTCTTACGTGCGTCGACCTTAAGGATGAAGTATTTCAATGCTCCCAGACCCACGATACGTGCAATCTCGTCCTTCTCCTCCTCTGTAATACCTTCTAATTTGTTCACCTTATCTTCGCTAAGTGTCTTCGCATTCACAATCATTGAGGCTACAAGATCATCCGCATCGACAACCGTACCCTCACGACTTTTCATCTTGCCGTTCGGTAGTTCGACCATACCATACGAGAAGTGAACAAGGTCTTTACCCCATTTAAAGCCCAAGCGGTCCAAGAGTATGGATAGAACTTGGAAGTGATAGTTCTGCTCATTACCCACGACATAAATCATTTTATCGATAGGAAAGTCGTTGAAGCGCATCTCTGCCGTACCAATGTCCTGTGTCATGTAAACTGATGTACCGTCTTTACGCAGCAAGAGCTTCTGGTCCAAGCCTTCATCTGTTAGGTCGGCCCATACTGAGTTATCGTCTTTACGGATGAAGAGCCCCTTTGCAAGACCTTCTTCCACCTTCTTTTTACCAACGAGGTAGGTGTTTGATTCGTAGTAGATCTTGTCGAAACCAACTCCTAACGCCTTATAAGTCTCATCGAAACCAGCGTAAACCCAGTTGTTCATCATCTCCCACAAACCACGTATCTCAGGGTCGTTATTCTCCCATTTCACGAGCATGTCGTGTGCTTCCTTAATCAGTGGAGCCTCGTGTTCAGCCTTCTCTTTAGCCTCATCGGCCGTCATACCTGCTTCTTCATACTGCTTTTGCAGTTGCTGACACTCCTCTTTAAAGTGCTTATCGAATAGTACGTAGAAGTCACCAATCAAATGGTCGCCTTTCTTACCAGCCTTTTCTGGTGTGATACCATTGCCCCACTTCTGCCAAGCCAACATAGACTTACAGATGTGGATACCACGGTCATTAACGATATTCGTCTTTACTACCTTATTGCCGTTAGCCTCCATAATCTGTGCCAACGACCAACCGAGCAAGTTGTTACGTACATGTCCGAGGTGGAGAGGCTTATTAGTGTTAGGTGAAGAGTATTCAATCATCACCAAAGGACTCTCCTCTGTCACCGGCTTCTCGCCGAACTTCTCGTCAGCGTTGATGTCGTTCAACAGACCCGTCCATGCTGCTTGTGCAATAACAAGGTTAAGGAAACCCTTAACAACGTTGAAATCAGCCACAGCTCTGCAATTCTTCTTCAAGAATTCACCTATATCTTGTGCCGTGTCCTCAGGCTTCTTGTGTGAAGTCTTCAGTAGTGGGAATGTTACGAGTGTGAGGTTCCCCTCAAAGTCGCTGCGTGTTTTCTGCAACTGAATCATCTTCTCTGGGACTTCTGTCCCATATAACTCCTTGACAGCTGCAAGTGCAGCAATGGTAATTTGTGCTTCTATCTTCATCTTTTATTACTTTTTATCTGTTTGCAAAGTTACGGAAAATCAGTTGAATAACGGCAGGAGGAAGCTTGTTAATTCTCATTTCGTAAATTAGAGGCCGTAATTAGGCTTACTTTTAAGCCAAAACACGTATGTTGTAGATTGTTATAACGAGTCCTACCCACCTTCTCCATTAAGCTTATATGCGGTTGTGTAACTCCTTTCTGATACTAACTTACAATAGAGTTGATAATCTACAAGATGCCTTTTAATCCTCAGCACTATTAGAGACTATGCCCCACATCCCTTGTGCATATCCATAACAAGAAATGTTACCACATATACTTTTTCCTCACCTTATCTATCCCCACGTATAGTATCCACCCTTCTCTTTGATATAGTCAATGAGCTCTTCAAAGAGTTGGTTCTGTCTTAATGTTGGTTCATTACCTGTTAGAATTAGCTGTTTGCGGGCTCTCGTGATAGCAACATTCAGTTTACGGTCAATAGGCAAACCATCTTCATAGAAGGTGTTGGCCGTCAGGAAGTCAAGTTGATAGCGACTTTGAATAGTGAACGAATACAGGATAATATCACGCTGGCTACCCTGATAGCGTTCAACAGTGTCTATACTGATTTCTTCAAGTTCGTGAATACCAAGTTTCTCTATCTCCTTTCTAATCATTGCAATCTGATTTCTATAAGGCACAATGACCCCAACAGATTTCTGTGCATCGAAGTCCTTGCCGAGTTGTCGGTATAGTCGTTTAAGCAGGTCAGTAATGATACGAGCCTCCTCCATGTTTACCTTCTCTGATATATTCAGTTGTCTACAAGGTTTTGAAGGGATGAATATCATACGATGCGCCTTTAACAGCTCGTCAGTTTCGTCTTCGCTTGCTTCGTTGTAGGCTAATGTTTCTTCCAACTGGTGGGCTAATGGAACACACTCCAATCGTTCCTTAGCATAGAACTTACGATTGGCAAAGTCGGCAATGTCGGGGTGCATGCGTCCTTGCTTGTGTAGTATACCAATAAAATCAGTTCTTCCAGCTGCCCGTTCGGTAAGGATAAGTCTCTCAAACAAGGAATTAGCACAGGATAAGAGATGGATGTCTTTGAGAATCTGATGGCTCTCATCCATCTCTAAAGAGTCTTGTTGCTGCACCACCGCAGGCAGTTGTTTATGGTCGCCTATTAGTATAAACCGATCTACCGCACGCTCTTCTCCATGTCGGGCAGACAGTAGTCCAATCACATTCGGCTCTAATATCTGACTTGCTTCATCGATGATAGCGAGGTCAAAATGCTTGATGTTAAAGAGCGAAGCATTACTGTTCATTGTAGAGGTAGTGGCTACTACGATGCGAGCAGCAACCAAGGTAGACTTGATACTGTTGAGGGTTGCATTCTCATCTAACACCTCCTTCAATAGATGGTCGCTGTATTTCGGATCACAACTGAACTCGTTACCTATGCGGATGTAGTCGAGTTTGTTCTCTGTCAGCATATTACAAATCTCATCGACAGCACGATTTGTATAAGCAAGGAGGAGGATGGATGGTTGGGTGGTGGGTGTTGAGTGTTGGGTGTTGATGGTTTCTGATGGTCCGTAGGGCATAGAATCAACCGTTGAACAAGCTGCTGCTGATTGCGAATAGATGTTGCCAGCCAGTTCTTCACGCACAAGGAACTGCAGAGCCTGTGAAGTCTTGCCCGTACCAGGAGGACCGATAAGTAGGAAGTAGTCCTGTGCCTGCTTTGCTTTCAAGACGATTTCGTCATAATCGGGGTGGTAGCTACGAGACAAAGTAAGCGACTTGTCGCTGTGTGGCATGCGTTGTCCTAAAAGCAGCTGACGCCGTTCTTCATTTGAGGTGATGAAGGTGTGTAGACTTCTGATAGCCGATGTACCACCGATGTCACTCCCCGCATGTTCAATGGCGAAGTAGTCTCCGCTGATAAGGTTAGGGTTTTGCTGTCCGTCATTGAGGTGTACAACAAGTTTGTCACCGTGTATCTCCTGTAGAGAACCTTTGAAGAGAATACTCTTCCTGACGTCAGGAGCCTCCTTCTTCTTGTATGCATAGAGGTAAATCATGTCTCCTCTGCGAAAGTTAGGGAGGAAGTCTTCACCCTGTTGAGGCACGGAGAGCGTAATAGTATCGTATCCGTTGAACGAGTTACTACGCTCTTTCTCGATGATAGTCAGACCTGTATAGATGTTACCCGTCTCTTTCTTCTCCGCAAGCGGCATGTTCCAAAGGTCGGCATTGCTACTCCCAACGCCCTCTTGCACACCCACTTTTGAAACCAACTGTTCCTTGATAACGAAGGTCATCATACGTGTGAAATAGGCTCGTTCGAGGTCGCTGAGCTGATGGAGTGGTGCCAGTAATGCTATGAGTGGTGGTAGTAGATAACGTTTATAGAAATCATCATCATGCTTCTCAGTGTTCAGTGTTTGCGGAGTAAGCAGTGGTAATATCTTTTCAAAACCATTTTCTGCCATCCAGAACTCCGTTGCCACAGCTTGATTACGGAAGCGAATAGCCTCACGTATCAGCTTTTGCAGTGGTTCAACCTCAAGTAATCCGTCAGGTAGAGGATACTTAGAATACAACAACTCGATGTGTGTGTCCTTCGGACTGAGTTGGAAGTTATATTGCAGAATACCATAGTAAAGCAACAACTGCACGTAGTGTTTCTCTACATGGAGCGACCCATGCTCATTGCGACTCTTTCTTTCAATAAAGTAATTCTTGCCCGACTTCTGTTCAACAAGCAGTTTTAAGTCGGTCGTCATAAGGTCTACACGACCCTGTATGCCTAACCGCTCGCATACAAACGACGGTTCGAGGATAGCTTTCTGGCGGTCGAAACTACGGAAGATTTCGTCTACAATCTCCTTGATGTTCTCTACCTGTCGTTCAGCGTCTTGTTTGAACGATGCTGCATCAAAGCCAGGACAGGTGGCATAGTCCAATGCCTTCTCTCTAAAATTCGACCGAAAGGTGTCTTTAATGTCGTATTCTGCAGGATGATTGATGATATCATCGAGGGCAGAACCAGCAAAGTTACCCAATAGAAAATACTTGTTACTGAGACGAGGACTAAGTCGGTTGACGGTGAAGAGCAACGGATGATGTCCGTAAGACTCAAAACAGTTGGCAATGGTAGAGATGTCTATGAGATAGTCTGGCTCCACAACGATAAGACGTGGTACTACCTTCTTGCGTGTGACAGTACAGTCAAGGAGGTTCAGTTGCATCCCTTCGCGTAGCATAGGGCGTAAGTAGCTGAAATCAATATACTCTGGTGTGTCCATATAGTCTACTGTCAGAAGCTCTTCGCTACTGTCCTGATTGGTTACAGCTACTTGAATCGTCTTGTTATCCCACTCTCTTACGATACAGCGGATGTATCGATAATTCATTATCTGTATGTTCTCTGTTGTGCGTCCACGTGCAGGAATCATCTTAACAAGGAACGAAGGGATAGCTTCCTGTACGACTGCAGAGACGAAGATAGCCAAGGCACGACAGTCGTAGGCCACGTCATCGGGTAGGATGGGGGCCGTAGAGTTACTATGCCTACGCATTTTCTGTATTGCTACAATGTCTTGTGGAGCTATATGATGTTGTCTACATAGCGACTCCACCTGCGACGACAGGTTACCGAAACCATGTCGGGTATTTTTCAATCCTTCGTGACAAGCAATGACAAGTGTCTCGTGCATGATGAGAGCCTGCGTTTCAGAAGGTGCCGAAAGGATGTCGGCAATACGTGCAAAGAGTTCGTGTGCCATGATGAGAGTGTCTCCTTAGTAGGCTGAACGTGTATGACGTGTATTCTTACAGAGTGTGGAGACTGATTTGCTGGGTTATGTTTTGAGTGGGTGTTATTGCTTTGTTGTCAGTTTGTTATGCGCTTTATCTATTGCAGAGAGTCCTCTGTCGTGAATTATTTTCATGAAAAGAAGATTTTTTTTCATGAAGAAAAATATTTTTTTTCATGACAAGAAATATTTTTCTTCATGAAAATAATTCGACGAGGTTGGTCGCTTTGCTCGCTTACTGTCCTCCTAAGCGTTCAAAGAAAGTGATAACTTCCTCCCAAGTCTTGAACTCTTCGCTACCAAAAAGCAATGTTGTTCCGAGGAAATCATCGTGTTCTTTACTACTGATGAGGTAGTCGCCATAGAGAAGCTGCGGCTGGTTGGTGAAGATAGCATGGTTCCAAGCAGGTGCACTGAAGGTGTCCTCTATCCATGCTTGCTGTTCGGTGATTGCAGATGGGTTGTTTGTCGGTGCTGGACAGGCAAAGAAAACGTTGTAGTTATCGAGCAAGAACTCGTAAGCCTTGTTCAGACTCGACTTCGGTTTGCCGTATCCATCAGCGAGCGTGTTCTGGTCTATGAGTACTGTTCGCCGTTCGCGCCCTTCCTGTCGGTCGTCAATCCATCGGATGACGGGCATTAGGTAGTGATAAATAGCCTTCTCTATGAGTCGGTGTTCACCATGGAAACGAATCGCTTGAGGGTAGTGCTCGTTGAAAAGGTCGAAGGTATGGACAACGGGATCAGCGTCGCCAAAGAGTCCGAAGACACGTTGCTGCTCCTCTTCCGTCACTTGAGAGAAGCACTTCTCGGTTATCTCTTTGTATTCCTTAACCAATGCTTTGGTGACGATAACCTCCTGTATGCCGTCTTGTCGTGGATTTTGAAACACTTGTTTACCCATCATATTGGTCTCGCTGATGGTAGTTCCCATCTGAAAAGCAGGATTTACGCATATTCGATCGACCCCATAAAGCATCTCCGTGTACATTCCTCCCATTGAAGTACCTATGATTAAGTCGGGTTTCTCGGTGTCGACAAGGTTGTGTAAGAGCTCCATCGCCTCCTCAGGATGTATGGGGAGGTCGGGCGCAATGACTGTAGCTTCGGGCATGTAGTCCCTTAGTATTTGTACTGTGTGACTTGAACCGGCTGACATGAAGCCGTGAACGTAGATAATCTTCTTTCCTACCATGAGGTCAGGAAAGGTCTTTTTATATTGATTTTCCATTGTTTCTTTTTAGGAGTGAAAGGAGTTGAAGGAGTGAAAGGGAGTTAAGACAGCTGTCTTGTAGAGTGTTTTTTCCCTTTTCCTCTAAGTCCTCTTTGCCTTATGGAAAGGCTGAAGAGAGGGTTAAACTATGGGGAGACTGATACCATTTATCTTCTGATAGATATCGAGGGCATAGATGTCTGTCATCCCACTGATGAAGTCGAGCACTGCCATGATACGTGTTTCAAGACAAGGACTTTGGATGTCATACTGACTTGAGAAGCGTCGGATGAGTTGCTGACTGTGGAAATGGTCGGGCTCAACAGCCGCTCCGATGAGTGCTTCCATCAGTGTTTCCATAATCTTATAACCTGATAGTTCAACGTCGAGGACCGCTTTACTGCGGTAAATCCTGTCTACTGAGACCTCTGTACAGTGCTTGTAAGCCTGTCGAGGAAGCTCGGATATATGCTTGATGAGCGACCCCTCGAATGTTCCATTGAGTATTTCGTCCTCGTGTTCGACGAAGACATTGACACACTCGGCCTCTAATAATCCCACAGCACAGGCACGGAAATAAACGACTTGTTCGTTTTGGTCGGTCACACCCTCGTCTATTATGCGCTGACGAATACTCTTCCTTGTCGCCTCATCGAAGAAGCCAAGGAGTAAGTCGGCCGTCTCCTCAAACGAAAGGAGCTTGAGTTTATGAGAATCTTCGATATCCATAATCTCGTAACAGATGTCGTCTGCCGCCTCCATAAGGTAGGTCAATGGATGGCGAACATAACAGATACCTTTCTCCGAGCTATCCTTCTGTATGATACCTAATTCATCAGCAATCTTCTTGTAAGTGTCTTCCTCCGTAGCAAAGAAGCCGAACTTACCGTGTTTGCCAGCGTAGGTAGAACTGAAAGGATACTTGACAATACTCGCAAGGGTAGTGTAGGTCATCACAAATCCACCTTCTCTTCGGCCCAAAAAACGGTGGGTCAGCAGGCGAAAGGCGTTGGCGTTGCCCTCAAAATGGGTGATATCCTCCCAGAAATGTGGACTGACACGGTCCTTTAAGCTGGCTCCTGGACCTTCTGTGAAGAATGCTTGCATCGCCTTCTCACCACTATGACCGAAGGGAGGGTTACCCATGTCGTGCGCATAACAAGCTGTCTGTACGATGGTTCCAATCTCTTCAAAGAGCGTTCCACGTAGCGTTGGGTGCTTTTCGATGAGTTTTCTTGCTACGTCATCACCCAAGGACTTACCTAAGGAGGCCACTTCCAAGGAGTGAGTGAGGCGGTTGTGCACAAAGACACTGCCTGGTAGAGGGAACACTTGGGTTTTGTTCTGCAGTCGTCGGAAGGGTGCAGAATATATCAGTCGGTCGCTGTCACGCTTGAATTCAGAACGGTCGTCGTGACGAAGGGCATGTCGCTCTTCCTGTCCGAGACGCTTGTTGGATATTAATTGTTGCCAGTTCATTGCGGTTGATGTTGGTTGATGGGTGTTGAATGTTGGGTGTTGATGATTTCTATTTATTACTTGTTGGGTGTTGAATATTGGTTGATGGGTGTTGAATGTTGGGTGTTGATGAAATGAGCTGATGCTGAGTTGGGGTATTGAAAGTTGGTTGATGGGTGTTGAATGTTGGGTGTTGATGAAATGAGCTGATGCTGAGTTGGGGTATTGAAAGTTGGTTGATGGGTGTTGAATGTTGGGTGTTGATGAAATGAGCTGATGATTAGTTGGGGTATTGAAAGTTGGTTGATGGGTGTTGAATGTTGGGTGTTGATGAAATGAGATGATGATTAGTTCGGTGATTGAAAGCTACACGCAAAAGTAATTAAAATTGGCTAAAAACAAGTTTTTTACTACATAAAATGTATGAATATGGCTTTAATTGATTAATTTTGTACCTTATTATATAGCAATGATACAGATAAAAGTAATCAATAAAGGGCATCAGCAGCTTCCTGCTTATGCTACTTCACAGAGTGCGGGGATGGACCTCCGCGCTAATATCGACGCACCTATCGTATTGAAACCCATGGAGAGAAGACTCGTTCCGACTGGTCTTCATATTGCTCTCCCAGTAGGGTTTGAGGCACAGGTGCGCCCTCGTAGTGGTCTTGCCTTGAAGCATGGGCTAACCGTTCTAAACTCTCCTGGTACGATAGATGCCGACTATCGTGGTGAAATCATGGTTCTTCTCATTAACTTCTCAGATGAGCCTTTCACCATCAACGACGGTGAACGCATTGCACAAATGGTCATTGCACGGCATGAACAGGCTGAGTTTGTTGAGGTGGATATGCTTGATGAGACCGAACGGGGTGAAGGGGGATATGGCCACACGGGCGTGAAGTAAAGATAAAGAAAGGAACTATAAATGTTCAATAAAGTTATATTGAAAGGCATAAAGATACGTCGCACCCTCATTGCGCTGGCTCTGCTGGGTGGCTCTTTGGCTGTACATGCTGACCGAGAGGATAGCCTTCAAAGCTATAACTACTTCTTCCTTGAGGCGATGAGACAGCAGGATATGGGCAACTTAACGGCTGCTTTCGACCTACTACGCCATGCACGCGACCTCAATCCAGCTGCTCCAGAGGTTTATTATCAGTTGGCTGCTTTCTATGTAGACATGAAGAAGGATGCTCTGGCACGTGAATACTTCGAGAAGGCGGCAAGTCTTGACCCAGAGAACTCGGCTTATCAAGAGAAATTAGGTAAACTCTATGTGTCGCAAAAAGACTATCCTAATGCTATAAAAGCCTTCGAACGGCTCTATGAAGCTAATAAAACGCGCTCTGATGTACTGCAACTTCTCTATCAACTGTACGGCTCTCAGAATGATTATAAGATGATGATTAAGTGCTTGGAACGGTTGGAAACGGTGGAGGGAACCAGCGAGCAGATCTCTCTAAGCAAGATGCAAATATACGAACAGATGGGAGAAAAGCGCAAGGAGTACGATGAGTTGAAGGCGCTCGTTGATGGTCATCCTCTCGATCTTAACTATCGTGTGATGTTCGGGAACTGGCTCTTGCAGAATGGAAAGAAGAAGGAAGCACTTCAAAAGTACCGTGATGTGTTGAAGGAAGACCCTGACAACTCGCTTGCCAAGGTTTCCATGATGGATTACTATAATAATATTGGTGACAAGGCAAGCGTAAAGACGATCCTACGGGAGCTGTTGCAATCTCCGAAGACGGCGCAGACTTTGAAGTTAGAGTTGCTCCGTCAGGTTATTGCAAGCAGTCAGAAGGATAATAACCCAGACAGTACTGAGGTGTTGAGACTCTTCTCTGAGGCCTTGGCTGTGCCCCAAGAGAATGCTGACATCTATATGCTTAAAGCTGCATACATGTCTTTTCTCAAGTTGCCAAAGCCTGACATCACTCGAGTCTACGAACGGGCAATAGAGATAGAACCTGATAATTCGAGTGCAAGGATAGCCCTTATACAGAATATGTGGGATACACACGATTATGATAAGGTAATTGCTATCTGCCGACCAGCCATTGAGTACAATCCAGATGAGATGATTTTCTATTACTTCCAAGGGATGGCTCAGTTCCAGAAGCACGACAACAACGCCGCATTGGAGACCTTCCGGAAGGGAGTAGGGCAGATAAAGCCAGACAGTGACCCAAGTATTGTATCGGACTTCTACGGTATCATGGGTGATATTCTGCATGAGAAAGGACTCAATAAAGAAGCTTTTCAAGCCTATGACAGTTGTTTGCAGTGGAAACCAGATAATGTGGCTGCATTGAACAACTATGCCTATTATCTCAGTCAGGCAAATGAAAACCTCGCTAAAGCAGAGGAGATGAGCTATAAGACCATCAAGGCCGAGCCTAATAACAGTACTTTTCTCGATACATACGCATGGATACTTTTCCAGCAGAAGCGCTACGAAGAGGCTAAAATATATATCGAACAAGCAATTCGAAATGACTCAACACTGAGCAACGTAGTCAAGGAACACGCTGGTGATATCTATGCACAGACAGGCGATATGGCTAAGGCTATTGAGTTCTGGCAGAAGGCCATTGATGGAGGTAACGACAGTGCTACGTTGAGAAAGAAGTTAAAACTAAAGAAATACGTCGTAGAATGAAGAAAACAAAGATATTACTTATAAGCATGACTGCCCTTCTCTTGGCAGCATGCGGTACTAAGAAAGCTGTGATTCAACAGAAGCCTGTGCAGGACACAAAGGTGACACAGCCAACAGCACCTGCCCCAAAGGATAACAAGATGCAGAGTGTTGTTGCCATGCAGCGCATTACTGACAATGCACTCTACCAGAGGAACCTTGTTTCAAACCTAACTTTTACGCTCAATGATGGCCGTAAGGACATTACAGTACCGGGTATTTTGCGTATGCGTAAAGATGAGGTTATCCGCTTGCAGTTGCTCATCCCAATCCTTCGCAGTGAAGTGGGACGTATCGAGTTTACCAAGGATTACGTTCTTTTCATCGACCGTATCCATAAACAATACGTAAAGGCAAGCTACGACGAGGTAGGGTTCTTGCGTGATAATGGTATCAACTTCTATTCGCTTCAATCGCTCTTCTGGAATCAAGTGTTTGCCCCTCGCCAACAAAGGATGAGTGAGGCTGACTTGTCACAGTTTACTGTTGACGAGAGTAAAGCACAGGGGGAAGGTGTTATAACAGTAAGTCTTAAGGACGGAAAGATGGACTATAAGTGGTCTGTCAACCCTAAGAACAATCTTATTCAGCTTACTACTATAACATATAATAGTACTGCTCACGGCGCTTCAAAGCTCTCTTGGACCTATAATGACTTTAGGGCGTTTGGCTCAAAGCTGTTTCCTGCCGATCAGACTTTGACTATCAATACTCCAGCAATTGGTCAGAAGCCAGCAAAGACACTGAAAGCTAATTTCGTTCTTGATGGTTTTAGTGATGGTAGTGATTGGGAGACTTTAAGCCAGCCATCGGATAAGTACACAAAAGTAAGCGTAGAGGATATCCTCGGCAAACTAATGAACTTTTAAATGAAACGTCTTTATTTACTATTTATATTAGCAATGATGAGTGTGCTGACAACCTCTGCTCAGCACACAAGAAGGCATTCACGTCATCGGAATACAGCTGTTGCTCAACCTGTTGAGACGAAATCTACTGTAAAAGAAAATGGTAGACATGCTACTGCGGCAGTAGATAATAAGCAGACAACAACCCCTGTGACTCCTTTACGAGGACGTAAGCCAACGGTGGAGAAAATACAGTATCAGGCTCCTGTTAGAGGTCGATCACATCAGCAAGTGACGGCTACACAACAACAGGGCAAGCTTCAACAGCAACATGGAAAGCAGCAACAACAAAACGGAAAACCTTTACAACAACAGCAAGGCAAGGGACAACAAGTTCTTGTAAAGGGTCAACAAGTTGCGCATGGGAAAGCTGCAGCACGCAATGCTGTCGTTGGTAAGAAAGGAGCGAAGGGTCCTGCCTATGTGACGACGGCTGAGATTAAAGGATTGCAACAGCAGAATCAGAAGCTACAACAGGAGATCTCTGCGCATGAAGAAGAGATGAAAGTGAAGCAGAAAGACGTTGATGACCGCTTGCAGAAGATAGTTCGCCTTGATACTGAAATCGGTCATCAGCAGAGAACGATTGACACTATAGCCACAGATATCAAAGGCTTAGATACGAATATCGGTATTCTGAAAGGTCAACTCGCCTCTCTTGAAGCACAGTTGAGCGAGCGTCGCGCACGTTTCATCCGTTCTATGCGTTACATGGCACGTCATCGTAGTATTCAAGACAAGCTGATGTTCGTCTTCTCAGCAAAGAATTTGACCCAAATGTATCGTCGTCTTCGCTTCGTACGTGAGTATGCTGCTTACCAGAGAGCGCAGGGCGAGCAGCTTAAAGTTAAGCAGTTGCAGGTGGACGAGAAGCATACTCAGTTGAAGCACGTACGTGTCAATAAGAGTAACCTTCTGTATAAAGACCGTCTGGTACATGCCCAGATGGAGCGTAAGCGTGTTGAACAGCAGGCGGTAGTAACCTCCTTACAGAACGACCAGAAGGTGTTGCAGGGTGTAATAGCACAACGTCGTCAGCAGCAACAAGCGTTGAATGCACAGATAGACCGTCTTATTCAGATTGAAATACAGAAGGCGCGTGAACGTGCCATAGCTGAGGCAAAGGCACAGGCTGCCGCTCGTGCCGCTGCAGCAAAGAAGCGTGCAGAGGAGTTAGCACGTAAGAAAGCGGCTGCAGAGGCCGCTGCCCGTGAGAATGCTCGGCGTATTGCTGAGGCGAAAGAACGTGAGGCAAAAGCCAAGGCGGCCGCTCGTGCTGCTGCTGAGGCTGCCGAGAAGGCTCGTCAGGAGGCTGCTGCTCGTGCCGCTGCAGCCCGTGCTGCGGCTGAAAAGGCACGTCAGGAAGCATTGCAGAAAGAGCGTGCTGCCGCTCGTGAACGGGCTATTCGAAAGGTTGAGGAGCAGGAGGCTGCGGCTAAAGCGGCACAGGAAAAGGCCGAAGCACGTGCTGCCGCTGAGCAAGCTCGTGCCGACCAAATGGCTCGTGAGGCTGAGGCAAACCGTGTGGCAGCCGAACGCAAGGCTGATGCCGACCGTGCTCGTGCTGCTCGAGAGGCTGAGGCTGCAAGGGCCGCTGCCGCTGAAAACAATGATATGTTAAGCTCGGCTGACCGTGCAATAACGGGTAACTTCGCTAATAACCGTGGTCGATTACCAATGCCATTGTCGGGCCAGATAGTCAGTCACTTTGGTCAGTATAATGTGGCAGGCATGTCGAATATCCGCTTGAACAATGATGGTATCAATATCAAGGGTGCTCCTGGCAGTGCTGTTCGTAGTGTCTTTATGGGCGAGGTGAGCGGTGTCTTCATGGCAGGCGGTATGAGTGTCGTGATG
>ERZ1699259.208-NODE-208-length-28934-cov-5.473496_pt1 | contig 28934 bp, 23 predicted proteins | sample MGYA00581525_ERZ1699259 | MGnify/ENA primary metagenome ERZ1699259 (study PRJEB42319, sample SAMD00040332) | human oral metagenome | material: saliva | host: Homo sapiens | study: EMG produced TPA metagenomics assembly of PRJDB4115 data set (Metgenomic analysis of... | reverse complement strand
AAGTCGATGATCTCGTTGTTGATCGTGTCGGACTTCTTGGCGGAGTCGAGGTATTCGACGTAGTCGCGCAGGCCGTGCTCGTAGCAGTAGGTGACGGTGCGGTGGCCCTTGGTCTTCTTGTCCGAGGCCTCCTCGCCGCCGGCGATCTCATCGCCTTCGTCGGTGGCGAACTCGCGCTCGTCGGTCAGGGTGATGCGCAGGCCCTTGTTGAGGAAGGCCATCTGCTGGAAGCGCTGGCGCAGGGTCTCGAAGTCGAATTCGACGGTTTCGAAGATCTCCGGGTCCGGGTAGAAGACCTGGGTGGTGCCGGTCTCGTCGGTTTCTTCGCCGCGCTCGAGGGGGGTGATGGGGGTGCCGCCGTTTGCGAACGACATGCGCCACACGTATCCCTGGCGGCGGATCTCGGTGTTCACGCGGGTGGACAGGGCGTTAACGACGGAGATGCCGACGCCGTGCAGGCCGCCCGAGACGGCGTAGCCGCCGCCACCGAACTTGCCGCCGGCGTGGAGGATCGTCATGACGACCTCGACGGTGGGCTTGTGCTCGGTGGGGTGCTCGTCGACGGGGATGCCTCGGCCGTTGTCGACGACCTTGATACCGCCGTCTGCCTGGATCGTGACCTCGATGTGGTCGGCGTAGCCGGCCAGGGCCTCGTCGACGGAGTTGTCGACGACCTCGTACACCAGGTGGTGCAGGCCGCGTTCGCCGGTGGATCCGATGTACATGCCCGGGCGCTTGCGGACGGCTTCCAGGCCCTCGAGGACGGTGATGTCCGATGCGCCGTAGGACTGTTCGCCTTCGGCGGTCTTCTCGTTGTCAGCCACGTGGCTCCCCTCGCATTGCGCGAAAATAGATGTTTAACCTTGTAGATTCTACCAAAAGTGACGCTTGTACCCGGGATTGACAGGCTCGGAGGGTTACTTTACAAACTGTGTGATTGCAACGAAAACTCGACTGTGATGAGTCACATGCCGATTGTGGCTGCAGCTGGGACACACGGGGCCGCCCTCCCGGCTGGGAGGGCGGCCCCGTTGCGCGCGTTCAGGCGGCTCGACCGCGTGCGCTGCGGTCGCGTCCGAAGCGCGACGATCGCCTGTCCATGCAGGCCGCGCACGGCGTCAGATCACTTCGGATCCCAGAAGATGGGCTCAATTTCATTGCTGTTGTCGAACAAGTCAAGACCTAGGATGGTGACGGTCTCCGTGGTGCTCTTGAGCTTGTAAGCGATCACGACCGTCCTGGTCTCACCCACGTTCATCTTCCTTAACAGATCCATAGGTGAATAGCCTGGAAGATCTTTCTTGAGGAATGTCGCGGCATCCAAATGCTCATCATTTTGATACATCAGCGGCAGGGCGGCGAGGGGGCTCACATCCTCGTTCTTGTTGTTGTTGGTGATCGTGTACGTTGCGACCACGGTCGGATCGTTGTCGTCGTCGCTCGGACCCAACTCAATCTTGGTGCTCTCAACGTGGACAGTTCCGCCAGCAAGATCGGCGACATAGCGGTCTTTCGATCCGCTGTTTCCCTTCGATGACCCGGAACCAGAACCCTTGTTTCCGTTGGACGAACCGGAGCCAGAGCCGCTGCCCTGGTCGCCGTTAGACGTTCCGGAGCCACTCGACGTACCGGAACCAGAACCGGAATCTGAGCCGCCCGACGAGGACGAGGTACGGTCCGAGGACGGACCCGACGCGCTCCTCGAGCTGGAGCCGAGCATGCCCCACACGACGAGGCCGCCGATCATCAGGAGGACGACGATGCCCGCAACGATGCCAATCAGAAGGGGAGCCTTGGACTTCTCGCCCTGCGGGGGAGTGCCCATCGGAGACATTCCGGGCTGTCCGTAACCCTGCGGGTAGCCGCCCTGGTTCTGCGCGCCGTAGGCGTTGCCACCCTGGCTGCCGTAGGGATTTGGCGTGTTCGAAGCGCCGTAGGGATCCGATGAGCTCTGCCCGCCGTAAGGATTCTGCGTGTTCGAAGCGCCGTACGGGTTGGACGCGTCCTGCCCGTAGCTCTGCTGCTGGGGCTGGGCACCATACTGGCCCGCCCCGTACCCCTGCTGCTGAGGCTGCGCCCCGTAGGGACCTTGGCCGTAGCCCTGCTGCCCCTGAGGGTTGTTTCCCCAACCGTTACCGCCCTGCTGCGCGTACGGATTGCTCATCGTTACTCCTCGTCAAATTCGCACTGGTGTGCGGGATTCAATCTGAAGACTAACAAAATCCGACCACGTGGGGGAGTCCCTCACCTATTTTCTCGAGTGTTGACCTACCCGTAGTCCGCGCGAGGGCCTCGGCCACGCACGACGTAGGGGCCTTTCTTCCACGAGGGGGCGACGGGTCCTCGGATGATGACCTGCTCGACGACGCCGGACCCGACTTCCTCGGCGATTCGCCGCTCGATGGTGGGCAGGAGAAGCTGGAGCTGTTTGGCCCAGGCTGTGGAGTCGGTGCGCACGACCAGGCGGTGCCCCTCGAAGGTCTCTATGCGGGCGTGTTCGGCGACCTGGGGGCCCACGATGTCGCGCCATTTCGCCATGATCGACCCCATCTTGGTGGGGGTGTCCCATTCTCGGGTTTTGATCGTGCGGGCCAGGATCACGCCCAGGGAATTAGCCCTCCGGTAGCGCGGGCGCATGGCTGCCATGCCGGGGGCGCGGCTCCACGAGGCGCCGGTTCCCTCCAGGGCCTGGCGCAGGGCCGCGAGATCGCCCTCGGGGTCTTCCTCCGTCGACGAGGCCGGGGCTTCGATCCCGTTGGCGTGGCGGTAGGCGGCGGCTCGGGCTGCGGCGCGCGCGGAGACGTTCTCCTCGTCGGCGAGGCGGCCGAATCCGTCGGTTTCGATGGCGGCATATTCGCTGGATCCGTCGAGGCTGCGTCGGGGACGTGTTTCGTCGAGGCCCCACGAGGGCAGGGTGGACCTCGTGTAGCCGTGCGTGCGGGCGACGCTCTGGGCTCGTTCGAGGGCGCGGACGACGAACTCGTCGGCGTCGACTTCGTCGCCGGGGGCCTCAGATCCGCTCAGCTCGTCGGCGGCCACGTCCTCGCGCTCACTCATCGTCGGCCTCGTCGATGACAGTGCCGCGCTCGGGGTCGAGGCGCACGCGCAGGGCGTGGTGGTCGAGCGAGGCGGGCAGGTCGCCGGCGACCGCGCAGGTGACGATGATCTGCTCGGCCTTCGAAGCGAGGGCGGCCAGGCCCTCGCGGCGCGAGGAGTCGAGCTCAGCGAACACGTCGTCGAGGATGAGGATCGGTGTGTCGCCGTCGTCGCTGAGCAGTTCGAATGCGCCGAGGCGCAGCGCGAGGGCAACCGACCATGATTCGCCGTGCGAGGCGTAGCCCTTGACGGGCATCGCGCCGAGGCTGAGGGTCAGGTCGTCGCGGTGTGCGCCGACGAGATTGACGCCTCGCTCGGTTTCCTTCTCGCGTACCGACGCGAGGGCCGCGAGCATGCGCTCGGTTTGGGCCTCCACGTCGGTGAGATCAGCGCTGGCCGGGTTGTCGGGGTCGGTGCCGATGACGCGGTCGACCGAGGCATCGAAGGCGAGGCGCAGGTGGCGCGGGGAGTCGGCGACGTCGTCGTAGGAGCGCGCGGCCGGCTCTTCCAGGCGCGATGCGATGGATGCGCGCGTGGCGGTGATGCGCGCAGACAGGGCGGCAAACTGCTGGTCCCAGATCTCGAGGGTCGACAGGTCGGGGGACTGGCCGCGGCGGAGCGAGGCCTGGGCGGCCTTCATGAGCGCCGCGCGCTGGCGTGCGACCCGGTCGAAGTCGGAGCGCACGGAGGCGTGTATGGGGGAGAGCTGCGTGGCCAGGTCGTCCAAGAAAGATCGGCGCACAGACGGGTCGCCGCGCACGAGCGAGAGGTCCTCGGGTGCGAACACGACCGTGCGCACGATGCCCAGAATCTCGCGGGGCTTGACCTGCGCGCGGTTGATGCGCGCGCGATTGGCCTTGCCGCGAACGATTTCGAGCTCGATGACCTGCTCGCGGCCCGAGGCCACAACACGCGCGCGGATGACGGCACCACCCGGGGCGGCCTCGGCCTCGTCGATGGGGATGCGCACGAGGGCACCCTCCGCGCCGACCCTGTGCGACGAAAACGTGGACAGGTAGGCAAGCGCCTCGACGAGGTTTGTCTTTCCCTGGCCGTTCGCGCCCACGAGGACCGTGGGGCCCTCGGGCAGCTCGACGACCCCGTGCTTCCAGGAGCGGAAGTCGTCGAGGGCCAGGTGGGAGACGCGCACGTCAGATGCCGAAGCGGATGGGCATCAGCAGGTAGCGGAACTGCGTGACCTCGCCCTCGTCGGCCTTCTTCTGGCCCGTGATGACGGCCGGCTTCGTGGGGTGCGTGAAGCCGAAGCGCACGTAGTCGGTGTCCAGGACCTGCAGGCCATCGATGAGGAACTGCGGGTTGAACGCGGTCGAAATATCGTCACCGTTCAGGGTCGCCTCGATGGCCTCGGAGGCCTGGGCGTTGTCGCCCTGTCCGGCCTCGAGGACCAGCTGGCCCTCGGTGAATGCCAGGCGCACGGAAGTCTTGCGCTCGGCGACCAGCGACATACGCTTGACGGCCTCGAGCAGGGCGTGGCGATCGACGACGGCCTGGATCGGCGTCGTGTCAGGGAAGAGGCGGCGCACGGCGGGGTAGTCGCCATCCATGAGCGTCGACGTAGTGCGGCGTCCCTGGGCGGTGAAGCCAATGAGGGACGAGGCACCGGGCTGGGATTCGCCGGACAGGCCGACCTCGACCTTGGCGCCCGAGGTCATCGACTTGGCGACGTCCTGGAGGATGCGGGCCTTGACCAGGGCGACCTCTTCGATGGAGGTGTTGGTGGGCTCCCAATCCAGCTCGCGCATGGCGAGACGGTAGCGGTCGGTGGCCAGCAGCGTGATCGCCGGGCCGTTGATCTCGATGCGCACGCCCGTCAGCAGGGGCAGCGTGTCGTCGCGCGACGCGGCGATCGACACCTGGGAGACGGCCTGCGACAGCGTCGAGGAATCGATCGCACCGATGCCCGTGGGCTGCGCAGGCAGCAGCGGGTACTCGTCGAGGGGCATAACCGCAAGTGTGAAGTGCGAGGAGCCGCAGACCAGGTTTACCTTCTGGCCGTCGAGCTCGACGGAGACGGGCTTGGAGGGCAGCGACTTGGAGATGTCGGCGAGCAGACGACCGGAGACCAGGACCTCGCCGGCCTCGTCGACGGTTGCGGGGATGTGCGAGTTCGCGGAGACCTCGTAGTCGAAGGAGGACAGGGTCAGCTCGTCGCCTTCAGCCTTGATGCGCACGCCGGCCAGGATCGGCGAGGCCGGACGCACGGGGAGCGCGCGGGCGGTCCACGACACGGCTTCGGCCAGAACATCGCGGGCGACGGTGAACTTCATAGCTGCCTCCAAAACACAAAACGGATCGGACACTACTTTACCCACAAGTGTGCCCACGTGGGGCAGGAAATTTGCCTCGCGTGTGCCATCACGTAGCGTCGGCGGCGACGTTGTTGTGCGGAGGCCTGTGAAAAAATTTTTGTCATGTGACTGTCCTTCCATCATAAGGGCTGTGAGTTCTGTGGATAACTCCCTTATGCGGCGGAATTTCAGTCAAATTTCTGTGATGTCATTATGGGACGAGGCTGTGGATTCGTCACGTCGTCCTGTGCACGAAGCAAATGACAACGTTTTGAGATCCACAGGCATGCCCTCTTTCTACACAGCTTGAGCTCGCTCATGCACCAGATGTGCACAACTCCTGTGAATGGGGCGCGGGCGCCAACTTTCGTCAGCGCCCGCGCCGTTTTCACGACTCCCTGGCCTTCTGCTTGATGCGGTTTGTAAGCTCCGACACGTGATTGAAGGTCTCGCGCTTTTCCTTCATAAGCTTCGAGATCTTCTTGTTCGCGTGCATAACCGTCGTGTGGTCGCGTCCGAAAGCCTGTCCGATCTTGGGCAGGGACAGGTCGGTGAGCTCGCGGCACAGATACATGGCGATCTGGCGGGCTTCGACGACGTTGTGGCTGCGCTCCGAGGAACCCATTTGTTCAATGGTGACGCCGAAGTAGACGGCACACTGGCTCATGATGAGGCTGACGGTGATCTCGTTGTCGTCCGGGTTGGACACGAAGTCCTTGAGCATCATCTGCGCGAGGTTCAAGTCAATGCGCTCCTGGTACAGCGACGCCCACGCGCCGATGCGCACGAGCGCGCCCTCGAGCTCACGGATGTTGGAGGAGATGCGCGAGGCCACGTATTCAAACACCTCAGGGGTGACCTCGAGGCCCTCGGCATCCGCCTTCTTATGGAGGATCGCGATGCGGGTCTCCAGGTCCGGCGGCTGAACATCCACGAGCAGGCCCGAGGAGAAGCGCGACCGCATGCGGTCCTCGAATCCCTTGAGCTGGGCCGGGGGCAGGTCCGAGGTCAGGACGATCTGCTTGTTGGCGCTGTGCAGCGCATTAAAGGTATGGAAGAAACCTTCGACCGTCTGTTCCTTGTCGCCGATGAACTGGATGTCGTCGATGAGGAGGATGTCGAGTTCGCGGTAGCGGCGGTGGAAGGCCTCGACCTGGGAGTTGTCCGTCTTATTGAGGCGAATCGCGTTGATGAACTCGTTCGTGAATTCTTCGGAGTTGACGTAGCGGACCTTGAGGTGAGGCATCATCGACAGCGCGTTGTGGCCGATGGCCTGGAGCAGGTGTGTCTTACCTAGTCCGGAATCGCCGTAGATAAAGAGGGGATTGAAGGCAGTACCAGGGGTTTCCGAGGCCGCCAGCGCGGCCGCGTGCGCGAAGCGGTTCGACGGGCCGATGACGAAGGTGTCGAAGGTGAACTTGGGGTTCAGGTGCGTGGGACCGGAGTCGGTAGGAGCCGTCACGAGGGCGGGGGAGTGGTGCTCTTCCGGTGCTTCAATCGACGAGGCCGGGGTGGCCGCATGCGTGGTGGGTGCGACAGAGGTCGGCTCCTCCTCTTCCTCCTCTTCGGTGACGACCTCGAGCGTGGGATCGACGGTGATGGCGATGCGCACGGTGCGGCCCAGGTGCACGGACAGGGCGGTCGTCAGCTTTGACTGCGCCTTGTCTTCAATCCACTGCTTGGTGAAATCGTTGGGGACGGCGAGGAGGATCGTGCCTTCGATGTCGCCGAGGGGGCGGGCGGAGCGCAGCATCGACGTGGCGACGGGCCCCAGCTCGTCGGTGGGGACTGCGTCCAGGGCCGCAGCCCATGCGCGTGTGAGGGAATCCGACTCCACGGCAACCTCCGGTCACAAATACGGGTGAGTTCGGTCACGACTTCTTGGTGATGTGCGTGACGCTCGTACATTGTCGCAGTGTAGTCCGCGCACATGTTATGCACAGACTGGGGATGGAGCTGTGGAGAACTATCACAGAATCACAGCTCTGTAGTTACAACTTTGGGTCCGCAGCAGCGTGCGGAAAGCAAAAATACGAACAGCCTGTGGATAACTTCCTTCATGCACCCTCTGTGGATGGATGAGATCCACAGTGATTTACACAGCTGTGGATACTGTGTGTGACGCGGTGGGTAACGTTGCCGCGTTGACGTGTGGCCCCAATCCGCTTAGGCTTGATCTTTGTTTGCGCCCATTTCGGGCGTGCGTCCCCGCTATCGCGCCCCCGTGTGTCGATAGCCCAACCGATACCGAGTGGGAAACCACTCCCCGCCGAGGAGAATTGCCGTGACCACCAAGCGGACCTTCCAGCCCAACAACCGTCGTCGCTCCAAGACGCACGGCTTCCGTCTGCGCATGTCGACCCGCGCCGGCCGCGCCATTCTGGCTGCCCGCCGTCGCAAGGGCCGCGCCAAGCTGTCCGCCTGAGACACACCGGTGCTGCCGCGCGCGCACCGCATGGTTGACCCAGCGGATTTCACCGCCGCGATCCGACAAGGAACGCGTGCAGGAGATCCGCTGGTTGTCGTCCACGTCCGAGCCGACGAGGAACGCAACAGTCGCCTCGTCGGTTTCGTCGTACCCAAGCGGGAAATCAAGCGCGCCAACGGACGCAACCGCGTCAAGCGGCAGCTGCGCCACCTCATGCGCGAGCGAATCGCCGACCTACCCGAAGGATCCAGGGTCGTCGTGCGGGCCTCACACAAGGCCCTCGGCGTTCCCTCCAAGGAACTCGGCGAACACCTCGACCGCGTGATGGCGCGAGCGTGGCGCAAGTGGGACGCGCGATGAACCTGGCGGGCCGGGCGCTTCGCGCTCTCGTGTCCGCACCCATCGTCGCCTACCAGCGCTACATCTCCCCGGCCCTCGGCCCCCGGTGTCGATACGCACCCAGCTGCTCCACCTACGCTCTCCAGGCCATTCGCGTCCACGGACCCATCAAGGGACTCATCCTCGCGGCTTGGCGGTTGCTGAGATGCAACCCCTGGAGCCACGGGGGAGTGGACCACGTACCAGAGCGTGGACGCTGGAAGCCCGACCCCTGGATCCCACCCGAGGATTGGGCTGGACACGATAACTGGGAACGTCCCGCCCCCATGGGACTCGACCCGGAGCACGACCTGACCGAGCCGGACACGGCCTCGGGACTCTAAGGAACAACGAAACAGCGGCGCTTCGGCGCCACGGCGAAAGCGAAAACTATGTTCGACGCAATCCTCCACCCCTTCGCGTGGGCCCTCGCGTGGCTCTGGGTGTGGATCCACGATTTCCTCGTGCTGGTCGGAATGTCCTCCGGCTCCGGCATGGCGTGGGTCCTGTCCATCGTGCTGCTCACCATCCTGGTGCGTATTGCCATCATCCCGCTGTTCCTCAAGCAGATCCGCTCCTCGCGAGCCATGCAGGCCATCCAGCCTGAGATGCGCAAGATCCAGGAGAAGTACAAGGGCAAGAAGGACCAGGTCAGCCGTCAGAAGATGATGGAAGAGACCCAGGCCCTCCAGCGCAAGCACAAGGTCTCGCCCTTCGCCTCCTGCCTGCCCATGCTCGTGCAGATGCCCGTCCTGTTCGGCATGTACCGCGCCATCATCGCGGTCTCCTCCATCTCCGCCGGCACCTACACCTACCGCGGCGATTCCACCGATCACCTCGGCCCGCTGACCGAGTCCGTGTCCACCGAGATCGTCAACTCCACCGTCTTCGGCGTTCCGCTGTCCCACACCCTGCGCGACTCCTGGGGCCAGCCCGCGATCGTCACTGTCTTCATCGCCGCGATCGTCCTGATGGTCGTCCTGCAGTTCGTCTCCATGCGCCTGTCCTTCTCGCGCAACATGCCCGACATGGGCGACAACCCGATGGCTCAGTCGCAGCGCTCCATGATGTACGTGATGCCGCTGATGTTCATCTTCTCCGGCGCGTTCTTCCAGATGGGCGTCGTCGTCTACACCGTGACCGCCTCGTTCTGGGCCCTCGCCCAGTCCTTCTGGACCATCAAGGTTATGCCGACCCCCGGCTCCCCGGCCTACGCGGACCTGCTTGAGTCGCGCGAGTCCGCCTACCAGGAATGGGCCAAGCCCTTCTTCCAGAACTACGACCGTGAGCGCGCCGCCCTGGGCGTTGCCGGCTCCGATCCTCGCATCGACGAGCTCAACGAGCGCACCCTCGCTGAGCTTCGTTCCAAGGCCAAGAAGCAGCACGTTGCCTCCGACTTCCCCGCCGAGATGAGCGCGGGCGAGATCATCACCGTCTACCGCAACCTGGCCACTCAGAAGTGGACGACCCTGCCAGACGAGCAGTGGATGCACGGCCTCACCCTCGCCGTCGAGAAGCGCCTCGCCAAGCAGGAAGCCTCCGCCCAGCGCGCTGAGCTCCAGAAGCAGGTCCGCGACCGCCGCACCCTCGAGCGCGAGGGAGCCAAGGCCTCGTCGAAGGACGAGTCCGAGGCCAACGACTCCGCCTCCGGCCACGGCTCGCTCAGCGCCGAGGAGATCGAGCGTCGCCGCATCGAGCGCCGCAAGGCCCGTCGTCGCTCCGGCAACAAGCGCTGACCACCATAGATTCACGGTTCCAGGCCCCCAGCCGGTAACCTGGACACCAGCAAGACCCCATTCCCCACTACGGAGGACACGTCATGAGTGACGACAACGCAGACAAGCTGACCCGCCTCGAAGAAGAAGGCGAAATCGCCGCCGACTACCTGGAAGAGCTGCTTGACATCGCCGACCTCGACGGCGACATCGAGATCGACGTCGAAAACGGCCGCGCCTCGGTCGAGATCGTCGCCGACGACCCCGACGCCCTCGACCGCCTCGTGGGCGACGACGGCGAGGTCCTGGACGCCCTCCAGGAGCTGACCCGTCTGGCCGTCCAGACCGAGACCGGCGAGCGCTCGCGCCTCATGCTCGACATCGCCGGCTTCCGCGCCGAGCGCAAGGAAGAGCTGCAGGACATCACGCGCGAGGCCATCGCCCGCGTGCGCGCCACCGGCGAGGCCGTCAAGCTCGACGCCATGAACCCCTTTGAGCGCAAGGTGTGCCACGACGTGGTCGCCGAGGAGGGCCTGACCTCCGAGTCCGAGGGCGCCGAGCCCCACCGCCGCGTGGTGATCCTCCCCGAGGGCACCGACGGTGAGTGAGAACCCGAACGGGACGGGAAGGGGTCGCCAGGTCGGCGACCCCTTCGTCCCAGAACAGCCCACGCAGGCCGTCCGCGACTTCTTCGGACCGGCCTTCGCCGAGGTCGCCGAATACGCGCGCATGCTCGAGGAGGAAGGCGAGATTCGCGGCCTCCTCGGCCCGCGCGACATGGAGCGCATCTGGTCGCGCCACATCGTCAACTCCGCCGCGGTCCTGGACTTCATGCCGCGTAAGGATGGCCGTCAGGTCCTCGACGTCGGCTCCGGATCGGGGCTGCCGGGCATCGTGATCGCCGCCTGCCGCCCCGAGCTCGACGTGCATCTCGCCGAGCCCATGGCGCGCCGCGTTGAGTGGCTCATGGACGTCGTGGAGGACCTGGGCCTCGACAACGTCACCATTCACCAGGCGCGCGCCGAAGAGCTGCGCGGCAAGGGCAAGGCCGACGTGGTCACCGCTCGCGCCGTGGCCAACATGAGCAAGCTCGTGCGCATGACGTCGAAGCTGATCGCCCCCGGGGGCTCGCTCGTGGCCCTTAAGGGCCGCCGCGCGCCCATCGAGGTGGACGAGGCCTCGGCGGAGCTGCGTCGTCACCACCTGCGCGCTGAGATCCACGAGGTGCCGTCCATCATGGAGGACGAGTCCACGTACGTGGTGGTCTGCACGCGCATTAAGTAATGCGTCCCCAGTGGGGGAGAGGAGCGTCGTGGCGGTTGCTGCGGCGCTCCTCTTATTTAGTGATGCACAACACATTGGTGTTGTGTTGTGTCAGATTGATTCCCTCGATTGACGGTTTGTCACGTTGTGTGTTTTCGCTGGGAGAATCGATCCTACAGAACGAAATTTTCTTTGTTTTGGGCCGTGCGCGGAGATTGTGTGCGCCTGGATGCATCCCGGGCCTTTCATGCTGGAAGTGTGTGCGTCTGCCCGTAAACTAGGGTCAGTATCTAGGAAGGTGTCACGTGAGTACCAACAACACCCCTTTGTCGAATCAGATCGAGCGCAACATGCGCGATCTGGCCATGCTCGAACGCGCGACGTTCCCGCGCCCCGAGCACACGCGCATCATTGCCGTCGCGAACCAGAAGGGGGGTGTCGGTAAGACGACGTCGGCCGTTAACCTCGCGGCCGGCCTCGCGATGGGTGGCTTGTCTGTCCTCGTTGTCGACGCGGACGCCCAGGGAAATGCCTCGAGCGCGCTCGGCGTTCCCCACCCCGCCGGAACCCCGTCAACCTACGACGTCATTATCGGTGGGGCCAGCGTTGCCGACGTCGTGCAGCCGTGCCCCGACATCGACGGTATTGTCGTGTGCCCGGCCACGATCGACCTGTCCGGAGCCGAAATCGAGCTCGTCGACGTCGAGCGCCGCGAGTATCGACTGCGTGAGGCCCTGCGTGAGTACGTTTCTGAGCATGCCGACATCGACATCGTGCTCATTGACTGCCCGCCTTCCCTCGGCCTCGTGACGCTGAATGTCATGGTCGCCGCCGATGAGGTCATGATCCCGATTCAGGCCGAGTATTACGCCCTGGAGGGCCTCAGCCAGCTGTGGAACACCGTCGAACGGATCGGTGTGGATCTCAACCCCGGCCTGCGTGTCTCCGGCATGTTGCTGACCATGGCAGATAAGCGCACGAAGCTCTCCGAAGAGGTCGAGAGCGAAGTGCGTTCGCACTTCCCGGACCACACTTTTGAGACTGTCATCCCGCGTTCTGTGCGCATTTCCGAGGCGCCGAGTTACGGTCAGACTGTCGTCACCTACGATCCTCGTAACGTGGGTGCAATCGCGTATCGGAAGGCCGCGTTGGAGCTGTGCCAGCGCGTCGCAGCCTCTGAAGAGTGATTGTTTCACGTGAAACATTCGGAGTTTTCCGCATGTTTCCGCAGATCGGCACGTATTAGTCACCGTGTGTGAGCATTGGTGCAACAAAGTGATCAAAGACGCTTACTAGCTGAGCGCATGCCATTGTTTCACGTGAAACAATGAACCGACGCAATTGAAGGAGTATTGCAATGGCGGATGCAGCACCGAAGTCTGAGGGCCGTAAGGGCGCTCGCAAGCACACAGGCCTCGGCCGTGGTCTTGGAGCTCTCATTCCTCAGGCTAGTGAGCAGACGCCGAATAACGCACCCTCCGCGCCTTCCCGTCCCCTGGACGTGTTCTTCCCCGAAGGTAGCTCCGGCGGCAAGCGTGGAGGTTCCGCTAAGGACCTTTTGCAGCCTAAGCGTGGCACTGCCTCGTCGAAGAAGAAGCGTCCGGCGATGCCGTCCGTTGATGCGGCCGGTGGACGGCGCGGCGGCGGCTCTCGCAGCGGTCTCGGCGGCGGAATCAATGGCTCAGATTCCCGCCAGAAGGCTGCTCGTGTGCCCGCAACAGGCTCTTCCGCGAACGAAGCAGACAAGCGCGAAGAACAGAATGTTTCACGTGAAACATCCGTCGATCACGAGCTTCTTCCGGTGCCCGGTGCGTCCTTCGCTGAAATTGCGATCGATCAGATTGTTCCCAACACGAAGCAGCCTCGAGAGGTCTTTGATGAGGACGATCTGAAGGAACTGTCGGCCTCGATCAAGGAGGTCGGCGTTCTCCAGCCCGTTGTCGTTCGTAGTATCCCCGCGAAGGGCCGCTCCGAGAAGCTCACCGAGTTCCTCGCCGAGAAGCCCGAAGCACGCTACGAACTGATCATGGGTGAGCGCCGCCTGCGCGCCTCCGAGCTCGCCGGCGAAACCACGATTCCGGCAATCATCCGGGAGACCGATGACGGGGACCTGCTCCGCGACGCGCTCCTGGAGAACCTCCACCGGGCCCAGCTCAACCCGTTGGAAGAAGCGAGCGCATATCAGCAGCTCATGGCAGATTTCGGTGCGACTCAGGAGGAGCTCGCCAAGCGAATCGCCCGCTCGCGCCCGCAGATTGCTAACACCTTGCGCCTCCTTAAGCTCCCGCCGTCAGTCCAGAAGAAGGTCGCCGCTCAGGTCATCACCGCCGGCCACGCCCGTGCACTGCTGTCGCTGTCGACGCCCGAGGAAATGGAGCGACTGGCTGAGCGTATCGTCGCCGAGGGTCTCTCTGTGCGTACTACCGAAGAGATCGTTCGTCTCGGCAAGGCGAAGGCGACGCCACGTCCTCGCGCCCGCCAGCCGCGTCCTCTGTCGCAGCTGGGGGAGAGCGTCGTATCGGCGCTGTCCGACGCGTACGACACGCGCGTGACCATCACCGAGGGACGTAAGAAGGGCCGGATCGTCATCGAATTCGCGGGATCCGAGGATCTTCAGCGAATTGCAGATCTTATTCTTCACTGATCTAACTTCATAGTTCTTTTCGCAGATCACGCGCAGTATGTTCCGTACGCGACATTTCCTGAGCTAATCTTCGGATGAATTAACGCTTAAACTACCTCTAAAGGGTCCGTCGTCGGGCCCTCGCAGTACCAGAAGGAGCGAAAGGCATGAACGCCCAAGGCAGTTCGCGCACCGTGCTTTTCGATGTCGGTGGTGTCCTCGTGGACGCTCACCCGGACCCGCGCGCTATCGCTGAGTTGTTCGGTGATGGTTCGCGAGGTCTCACGACGCTCGTTGATCAGGCGATGTGGACCCATCGCGGTGAATATGACGCCGGCATGTCCGATCGTGAGTTTTGGGACCGTATCGCTGGAGATTGCGGTCAGCCCGAGCCCTCCAGTGCTCTTCTGAAAGAACTTGTTGCACTTGATGCGTCACGCATGGCTACGGCTAACGAAGAGGCACTGGGTCTTGTTCGTCAATTGCGGCGCCAGGCAGTACGCCTTGGTATCCTGTCCAACGCACCGTATCCCGTTGCGAAGGCGATTCGTCGCTCGGAGTGGGGAAGCCTCTTCGATTTCTTCGCTTTCTCGTGTGACTACGGCATCTGCAAGCCGTCGCGCGGTATTTACCGCGACGTGCTCGTGCGCCTCGACGTTCCCCACGAGGATGTCGTCTTCATCGACGACCGTCGCGAGAACGTCCGCGCGGCGGAGCTCCTCGGCGTGAAGGGCATCGTCTGGCAGGGTGTCGATGACACAGAAACGCGCCTGAAGGAGTTCGGAGTCCTTTTCTGAGAGGCTCTCTATCAGCGAATTTGCGTTTCCATCGGAAACGTAAAAACGACACAGAGGCGTACAGAGAACGGAATTTTCCCCGATTGAGTGATGCTGTCGCATCGCCAGCACCTTTCATCGCGTGTCACTGTCGCCAATCTAAGCTCGTGCATTCATCATGAACGATGTTTCACGTGAAACATGTGGGCCCGGGAGGAACATCCTCCAGGGCCCACACCGCGTTGAATGAGCGATTACTCCACGGTCGCCTCGGCCTCCTCGGAGATGATGACGCCAACGCGTTCCTCGTCGATGACGTAGTCGACGCTGTGCACGTCACGGCCGCCGGCCACGAAGTCGACAATGTCGGCGCACAGCTGCGCGAACGACGAGTCCTCAAGCGCGTCAGCGGCCTGAGGGAGGAGCGACGTGTCGGTCATGCCGGGCGCCACGTTCGCGTCGATGAACCAGCAGGTGCCCTCGTCGTCGACCACGAAGTCCATGCGCGACAGGTCGCGCAGACCCAGCGTCGTGTGGGCCTCAACGGCCGCGGCCTGCAGGTCCGCGAGAAGCTCGTCGGAAAGGCGAGCGGGAACGAAGTACTCAGTCTCGTCCGTGGTGTAGCGGGCGTCGTAGTCGTAGCGGCCACGATCCGTCGATACCTCGACCGGAGGCAGGGCTACGGGGCCGTCCCACAGATCGACGACGGAAACGGCCACGTCGCGGCCGTTAATGCGCTGCTCAACCATCAGGCGCTGGCCGTACGCGAAGGCGTCCACCATCGCGCGGCGCAGGGCCTTGGCGTCCTGAGCGGTCGAAATACCAAGCGCGGAGCCGCCGTCCGTCGGCTTGATGACGACGGGGAAGGAGACCGAACCCTCGAGCGCAGACAGCACGTGAGAGGCGCCTAGCTGGCGGAAAATCGCCTGCGGAAGCGTCACCCAGCCGGGCGTCGCGAGGCCCGCAGAGCCCAGCAGAGCCTTCGCTGTGGGCTTGTTGGAGGCGAGCATCGCCTGCACCGACGACGAGCCCACGAATGGGATTCCCACCGATTCGAGGAAGGACTGCAGGGACCCGTCTTCGCCGATCGAGCCGTGTACGAGCGGCCACACGACGTCGGGGGAGAAGGACGAGATCGCGTCCGCAAGAGACGCGTCGACGTCGGAAATACGCACCTCATAGCCGAACTGCGTCAGGATATTAGCAACGCGACGGCCCGAACGAACCGAGACATCACGCTCGTGCGTGAGACCGCCAGCGATGATCAGAACTTTGGTAGCCATGGGGGTGTCTCCTCAGGTAACTCTTAGCGGTCGGACCCGGCCCCGGCCTCGTTGCCCGAAGCCGTACCGAACATGTCGACGATTTCCTTCTCCGCGTTGACGACCGTCGAGAGACGGCGAACGCCCTCGCGGATCTCCTCGGGAGTGGGGTAGCAGAACGACAGGCGCAGGTGGTTGGAGCCCGACCCGTCGTAGAAGAACGCCGTACCCGACACGTACGCGACCTGGGCGCGCACGGCGCGCGGCAGCATGGCCTTGGCGTCGAGGCCCTCGGGCAGCGTCACCCACGTGTAGAAGCCGCCATCCGGCACGGTCCACGTGCACGAGGGCATGTATTCCTCGAGCGAGGTGAGCATCGCGCGGCAACGCTCTGCGTACATCGAGCGGAAGGACTTCACCTGGCCGTACCAGTCGTAGTTGCTCAGGTAGTCGGCGATCGCCATCTGGCCCACCATCGACGGGCACAGGATCGCGGACTCGAGGGCCAGGACCAGCTTCGCGCGGATCGCGTGCGGCGCGTACGCCCAGCCGATGCGGAAGCCGGGAGCAAACATCTTCGAGAAGGAACCCAGGTAGACCACGCCCTCGGGGCTGTACGAGGCGATGGCCGGCAGGGGATCGTTGTGGAAGCCGAGCAGGCCGTAGGGGTTGTCCTCGACGATCAGGACGTGCTCGCGCAGGCAGATCTCGGCGATGATCGGGCGGCGCTCGGCGGACAGCGTGACGCCCGCGGGGTTGTGGTAGTTCGGGATGATGTAGATGAACTTGATCGTGCGACCCGAGGCTCGCACGTCGCGGATCGTCTCCACCAGGGCCTCGGGAATGATGCCGTTCTCGTCCATGGGAACGTGCACGATATCCGCCTGGCGCGCGCGGAACACGCCCAGCGCACCCACGTAGGAGGGGGCCTCGGCGAGGATGACGTCGCCCGGGTTCACGAAGAGCTCGGTGACGAGGTCGAGGGCCTGCTGGCTACCCGTCGTGACCACGACGTCGTCCGGGTCGGCGCCGACGATGCCGTCGTAGCTCATAACCTCGGTGATGCGCTCGCGCAGCACCTCCCAGCCCTGGCCGCTGCCGTACTGCATGGCCTGCGCGCCGTGGTTGCGGATGAGCTTCTCTGCGGACGCCGCGAGCTTATCGAGGGGCAGGTCCTTGAGGTTCGGCATGCCGCCAGCGAGGGAGACGACCTCGGGGCGCGACACGACCGAGAACAGAGCTCGAATCTCGGACGCGCGCAGGTTGTGTGCGCGGTCCGCGTAGACGTCGTACCAGGGGTCGAGGCGGTTTCCCTGCGCGGGCGTGCGCCCGGACGAGGCCGGGGTGCCGCCGTTGGTCGAAGGCTGAGTCAAGGCATGCCATCCTTTGCATGAAGTTACATAGAACCGTATAGGTCAAGTGTGCCACTTTCCTGGCCATACGGGGTAACGGGGCCGGTGGTTGGGCAGATGTTTCACGTGAAACATCAGGGTTCGATGCACGCGTAGGGGAGGACGAGTAGACCGTCGTCGCGCTGGTAGGCGAACTCCCCTTGGCCCACGATGAAACCAAGGAAGGAAGGCTCGGAAGTTTGGGTCATAGGGTTGCCGGTCATGAGCTCACGGAACTTGTGAAGGCGTTCCACGGCACGATCAGTAATTCCCATCGACGATAGTTTGACCTCGAACGCACCCCAGCGCCCGTCAGCGAGTTCGATGATGAAGTCGACCTCGAGACCTTTGTCGTCACGGTAATAAGCGAGGGAGTTTCCGACACCAGGAAGTGTGTCGATGAACGTGAGGAGGTCGCGGCAGACAAGAGTCTCAAACAAGCCGCCGAGAGTTTGAGTATCACGTAGCAATTTGCTGGGAGATAGACCAAGCATGGCAGCTGGCAGCGAGGGATCGACGAAGTAGCGCTTGGGTTTGATGCGCACACGTTTCTTTCCTCGAGCTGCGGGCTCCCAACCAGACACATCTTCAAGGAGGTACATGGCGCGGAGATCGTCGAGGTATGCCTTGATTGTGTGGCGTGACTTGTCTTCTCCTTCACTGCCCATATCCTTCGACAGCGTGCTCATTGTCGGAGCTTGTGCAAGATTCATACTGAGAGCGCGTAAGAGCGACCGTGTAGTGTCTGGGGATCGGCGTAGTTGAGGCATATTTACCTCAATGAGGTTGCGTAGGTACTGTGCCGGAGTTTCTAACGCGTCTTCGTCATCAAGATCAAGAATCGACGGCCATCCTCCTCGGCAGCACCAACGTGCAATGCTTTCGATCGAGCTGTCGCATCGTTGCGACGTGATCCCCTTGTCATCAAAAAGACCGTGAAGGCTCACGCCACCGGGAGTTGCTCCGGCCTCGTATGAGGTCATAGGCCGCATGTGAACGCGCGCAATGCGCCCCGCACCGCTGTGCCTGATCATTTCGATATCGTGAGGAGCGGAGGACCCTGTAAGGATAAACTGCCCTCGTGTTCCAGCTGAGGAATCAATACGAGAACGAACCATATCCCAGATCTGAGGCACCTCTTGCCACTCATCAATGAGGTGTGGATGTTTGCCAGAGAGTACGAGATCGGGAGACGTCTGAGCTGCTCGAAGAGTTGCTGGGTCAGTCAGAGAGTCGGCGCTGTCGGCATGTGCAAGTGAGGTCCAGGTCTTTCCACACCATTTAGGCCCCGCGATTTCAACGGCGCCGAAGGATCGCAGTAGTTGGTCGATACGCCGGTCGATTGCTCGAGGGCGGTAGTTCTCCGGACGTACAGCCTGCACCTGAATCTCCTATGATCAGCGAATATGTAGATCATTATACATTTTCCACCGATTTCATTATACATTTTCCACCGGTTTCATTATACATTTTCCACCCATATCAGTGTCACGCCCACTGGCAGCACAGCCGGGCCCAGGGCGCTGGCAGGCCTCGTCGTGCCCTCTGGAAAACGTCGCCGATCGCTGCCCATGGGCTCCACGGCCTGGCCCACCTAACATGGCATGCCCCGCGACGACGCGTTGGTTGAGCGCGACGTGGGGGAGTCGTGCCGCGTGTGCGCGACAGTATGCAAAAAGTCCGCAGCCCCTGCGGGTCTGCGGACTTGCGTGGAACTCCGGCGTGGCCGGAATTCACTCAGTGGCGGTCGGCCTTCACGATGTGCTTGGTGTCGGCGAGCTCGTTGAGCTGATCGATGTGGGCCTGGGCAACCATGACGTCGATGGTCGAGAACATGAGTGAACTCCTTGTGGGATCGTATTGTGTGTTGATTCCCTGCTTGACGAGGCCGAGGATCACCCGGTCTGTAACGAGGAGTGTGCCAACGCGGGTAGCGTCAGCGCGACCCTGCGTTTCAAACAAGAAAAGCGCCAGACCAGCTTGGCAGCTCTGTCAGGCGCTTGATGGTTATAGTTTATCCCTCCCAAAACGCCCAATCAACCGTTCGGCCAGTAATTTAGATCGCATCAAAAACCAAGCAATTGCAAAGCAAAGTGGCTACGTGCACACCACCTGCGCAAACGTGCGCACGCCGTCACAATTCGTCTGTTGGATAGACTGCGCTCGTCTGCAAATCACAAAATTTTAGAACTGTTTATGTTGGTTCGTGCAGGTTCATGAAACGCCAGTGTGTGCGGCCCTGGCCTGCCAGGGGCATGGGGACAGGTAATGAGGTGGGGGAGTGGGAGCGTGGGCTTCGGGATCTGTGTGATTCCTGGCGAGGCTCTGGGATCGCCCCTTCAGCCCTTCATTACCAATTTCGCATGCAATTCGGTGGTCAGACAAATCGACAATGGGGAGAAAACCTCGGAATTCCAACGATATGAATTCAAAGTTTGAAAGAGGTGCGGGGGAATTGCATGCGAAATTTAGGGGAGGGGTATTGCCCTAGGGGAGGGATATTGCCCTGGGGGAGCGGTGCTCCATGAGTATTTGGGTCGCTATCGAATGTTTCGGGTCGTAGAACTTTGCGCCGCGGGGGCCGCAGGCATAGAATGATAACGATTCTCATTCATATTCACGTGCGAAGCACCTAGAGGACCCCCTCATGAACCCCACGAAGTACCGGAACCCGGGCCGCGCAGCTGCCCGGGCTTTCGCCGCAATGGCCCTCGCGGCCACCTCCTTCCTCGTGCCCGGAGCGGCACACGCCGCCGACGAGGCCACCGCCGACAGCGCGGACGCAGTAGCAACAGAGGAGGCCGCCACCACGTCTGAGGCCGACACCGCGAACGCGTCCACGGCCTCGTCCGAGGCCGATGCGAGCACGTGTGCCGTCATGCGCACCGCCCCCGCCAGCACCACGGCCACCCTGGACCGCGGCCACGCCGACATCTTCGACCTCACCTCCGACGCCTCCGGTGCGCTCACCCTGCGCATCAAGGAAGACGCCACGGGCTCCGGCGTCATGCGCGAGCCCGAGCAGACGCTCCTCGCCGTCAACAAGTCCACCCTCACCCAGATCCCCGGCCCCGTCAGCCAGGCGACCGGCGCTCCCGCCGCCGCCTACCTGCTCGGCCAGTCCGGCGACAACCAGGCCACCGTGCTCTGGCCCGGCTGGGACACCCTGGGCGTCACGGCCGGCGGCTACGACGCCGCGCGCTTCCACATCTCCTACACGGGCCCGGAGAACGGCCGCATCTACGCCTTCACCTCCAGCCTCACCGAGGGTACCAAGGCGGTCACCAATGATGGCAGCTTCGACCTGGCCCCGAGCGGCGACGACATCGACCAGCCCTACGCCGCCCACAAGCACGTCAACTGGCTCTTCACGCGCGCAGGCCGCTACACGCTGACCGTCCAGGCCAGCGCGTGGACTCCCGGCAACACCGGCACCGCCAACGCCCAGTCCGCGACCCGCACCTACACGATCGACGTCGCCGACGAGGCCTCGTGCCTCGCCGAGTCCGGAGCGGCCCCCTCGACCGACCAGGCGCAGCCCGCCCCCGCCCCCGGCGTGGGCCCCGGCTCGGTGAGTTCGACGAACAACCAGGCCGCGCAGGACCAGGCCGACAATGGCGCCACGGGTACGCCCAGCGCCCCGGCCCCCGCCACGACCTCGGGAACGACCGGCACCACCGGCACGACGACCGGCGCGAACCCCGCCCCGTCCTCGGGCGCGCGCACCACCTCGGGCACGACCGGCGGTGAGCGCTGCGTCGCCACCCGCATCACCCGCGAGGCCACCGAGGCCGAGGCCGCCACCCTGGCCTCGAACAGCGCGCCCGCGAACACCGCGCGCACCACGCTGACCGTGAGCGTCGGCGACGGCGCCTCCGGCAACGCCACCGACGGCCACTTCGACCTGGGCCCCGCCATCGAAAACGGCACCCTCGTCGCCCGCGTCAAGGACGACCGCAGCCAGCCCGCCCAGTGGGTCGACCCCTCGTCCCTGACCTTCGCCCTCGGTGACGCCGCGCGCATCACCGCGCCCGCCGACCTCGGCTTCGTCGCCACCCCCGGCTCCAGCGTCTGGCTGATCCCCTCCACCCAGATCGCGGGCGTGCCGTGGCTGGGCCTGAACTCCCAGCGCGAAGAGATCGTCACCGGCACCACCGGCCCCGTCCAGTTCACCCTCGACGCCGTCGAAGGCCCCGGACGCGTCGCCGTCTTCAACGCGGGCGCGCTCGGCTCCGGCGTCGGCGAGCACGTCTTCGACGGCCCGGGCACCGGCTACACGCTCGGCGCCAACACGCACGCCCACCAGAACTGGGTGTTCACCGCGCCCGGCACCTACACGCTGACCATCACCATGCGCGTTACCCCCAACGGCGCGGCGCTCGCGGGCAGCGGTTTCGGCTCGGGCGGCGACCTCACCGCCACCGGTGCGACCGGCCCGAGCGGGCGACCCATGGTCTCCCAGGTCGTCGGCCGCACCGCCTCCGGCAAGGAGTGCGACCTCTCCCTGGCCACCACCGGCGCCGACACCATCCCGCTGACCGTTGTCTCCCTCACGTGGGCGCTCACGGGCGCGGCCTGCGTGTGGGTGGGTGCGATCGGACGTCGCCGCAACCTGCGCCGGGCGCTGTGACCCCTCATTCACGAGGCCGACTCTCCTTCATCCCCCGCCTCCCCTTTCGTGGGTGGCGGGGGAGTGGGTGTGTGCTCGCTGCCTCGACGTTAGCGCTCACGGCGACCCTGGCCGGGTGCGCGCCCGCGCCCGACCCCGCGAGCGATGGTGAACTGCGCGTTGTCGCCACGACCGGCATCCTCGCCGACCTCGTACGTAACGTCGCCGGAAACCGCGTCCACGTCACGCAGATGGTGCCCAACGGTGCAGACCCGCACTCGTGGGAACCCTCCCTGCGCACCATCCGCGACGTTGCCTACGCGGACGTCGCCTTCTCCAACTACCTCATGCTCGAGGAGCACGCCCTCATCCGCGCCCTCGACTCCAACCTGCCCGTCGGCTCGCGCTCCGTCTCCGTCGCCGAGGAGGCCGCCAAGAACGGTGCGACCATCCTCCCCCTCGTCGAAGACCGCGCCCTCGACACCCCGTGGCTCGGCATGCGCGTGTGGGGCGACGGCACCGACATGGGAGCCACCCGCGCCTCGCAGATCGACCTGACGACCACCGGCGTCGACGGGCCCGGCCAGGCCGCCGCCTACCTCACCACGTCGTTCGGGCAGCCCGAGATCGCCTTCGCGACCTCGGACGGCTTCAACGCCGCAACCGGATACGACACCGACACCGCGCAGCTGCCCGCCGACGCCCACCAGCACATGAGCTGGGCGTTCACCGCCCCCGGCGTCTACCGCGTCCACTTCCGCGCCAACCTGCGCACCACCCCCGGCGCCACGCCCGTCAGCGTCGGGGAAGGCACCGCCGTCTTCGCCGTCGGCACCCCGCCCGAGGAAGTCGCCGCCAGTGAGGGCCGCCGCGTCCTGTCCGCCGGCCATGCCGACATCACCGTCAACCTCACCACCAAGCGCGTCGAACTTGCCTCCGACGCCGGCGCGCTGGGCGGGGACGAGGCCTCGGCCCCCTGCGTGGGCGCAGGAACCACGGGCGCGGCCGTCGCCTCGACCATGGAATGCACCGACCTCGACCAGGTCGTCATCGAAGTGCCCACCCGCGCGCTCACGACGATCCCCGGGGAGGCCTCGTTCCGCTTCATCGGCGAGCCCGGCGCGAACGTGTACATGCTGCCGCAGGCCGTCCTCGGCAAGCACGTCCACGGCGACATCGACCCCCACCTGTGGCACGACGTCCACAACGCCCAAGCGTACGTGCGCGTCATCCGCGACTCGCTGATCTCCGTCGACCCCGACGGCGAGGCCACCTACCGGGCCAACGCGGCCGCCTACCTGACGCGCCTCGACGAGCTCGACGCCACCGTCGCCTCGACCATCGCGTCCATCCCCGAAGAGCGCCGCAAACTCGTCACCACCAACGACGCGTACGCGTACCTGGCGAACGCTTACGGGCTCACCGTCGCCGGCTTCGTCGCACCCAACCCCAGCGTCGAACCCTCCATCGCCGACCGCATCAAACTCCAGGCAACCCTGTCCGACTCCTCGATCCCCGCGGTGTTCCTCGAACCCAACCTGGCGCGCACCCGCTCTACCCTGCGCACCGCCGCCACCGACGCGGGCGTGGACATCTGCCCCCTGTACGGCGACACCCTCGACGACCAAGCACCCACCTACATCGACATGATGGAACACAACGCCCGCTCACTGGCACGCTGCCTGGGCGGCAAGGAGATGCCATGAAATCCTTCTCTTCCCGTCTGACTGCCGACCGCGGTGTCGTCCGCCAGGACGGCCGCCGGCTCTGCGCCCCGGGGGCGGCGGCCCGCCCGCGAGATCGCCACACGCGAGCTTCGCTCGGAGTGGTCGATCTCGAAGCCCGGCCAGGCCCCGCCGCCGCCCCCGGGGGGAATGGCAGCACTAGAGGCATCCGTACGGCGTGTCGTCGGCGTGTCGCGGCTCTAATGGTGCAAATCCCCCGTCTCGGCATGTCGCTGTGCGCTCTGCTTGTGTCGGTTTTCCTCGTCATCGGGGGCGCCCCCTCTTCTTTTGCTGACCCGAGTCCCGACCCCGACCTCGCGCAGAGCGTCGCCGCGCACGAGGAGTGGTCGAATGAGGCCAGCGAGATCAGTGTCGGGCATGTCGACCTCGGCCCCCGACTGATCGACGGACAGTGGCGCGCCGGCCTGCGCCACGACGCCGAGAGCGGCGCCGTGTGGCGTGACCCCAACCAGACCGTCCTGCGGGTGGGTGATGCGGCCATCATGACCGCGCCCGACTCCGCCGACTACCCCTTCCTGGCCGACGTCGCCGGCAAGCCCGTGTACGTTGTTCCCCAGACGCAGAACCCGGGCGTCGTGTGGCTCGGCTGGAACACGCAGGACCCCGCCGTCACCGCCACCATCGACCGTGGCCTCACCATGCGCGTCGGCCCCGTGTCCGGCCCCGGCCGCGCGTGGCTGTTCCTGCAGTCCGGCACCTTCGGCAAGCCCCTCCTGCTCGCCGACTCGGGCGCGGCGCCCGGCGACGTGTGGATCGACTCGGGCACGCACGTGCACGCCAACTGGGCCTTCTCCGCGCCCGGCACCTACACGGCGACCGTGACCTTCCTCGGCACGACCACCGCCGGCGAGGCCGTGAGCGCCTCCACGACCCTGCGCTTCGCCGTCGGTGACGCCGCCTCCGCGTCCGAGGCCCTGGCCATGGCCGCGCCCGACGCTGCCCCCGCCGATGGTGCTTCCGCTCCTTCCTCTGCTTCTTCCTCTGGGGCTGCTCCCGCTGCTTCCGGGGCCACCCCCGCGTCCTCTTCTTCTGCTTCGGGGGCCGCGTCGGGTGGGCTGCCCGACTGGGCCTTCCTCGCGATCATCGCCGTCGCCATCCTGTCGCTCCTCGTGATCGGCGCGCTCGTGGTGGCGCGCTCGCGCCGCAGCCGCGCCGAACAGGCCGCCGCCATCGCCGAGGCCGACTCCATCCTCGCGCCCCTACCCACCGCCCGCGGTGAGGGCTCGGGCGAGCGCGGCCCCGGCCTCGTCGATCGGGGAGGGGAGCAGTGAGCCAGCTGCGCGTCACCGGACTGGGCGCGTCCCTGGGTGGGCGCAGCGTCCTCGAGGGCGTCGACCTGGAGGTTGAGGCCGGGGAGCTCGTCGGCCTCATCGGACCCAACGGCGCCGGGAAGACCACGCTGATCCGCTCGATCCTGGGGCTCATCCCCTCCAGCGGCAGCGTCGAGACCGACGGCGCGATCGGGTACGTGCCGCAGCGGCACGAGTTCGCGTGGGACTTCCCGATCAGCGTGCGCGACGCCGTCCTGCAGGCCGTCACCGTGCGGCGAGGCCTGCTCGGGCGTGCGCGGACCCCGCACTTCCGCGCGGTCGAGGAGGCGCTGTCCCTCGTGGGCATGCGCGACCTCGCCAAGCGTCCCATCGGCGAGCTGTCCGGTGGCCAGCGCCAGCGCGTCCTCGTCGCCCGGGCCCTCGCAATCCGGCCCGCCGTGCTGCTCCTCGATGAGCCCTTCACCGGCCTCGACATGCCCACGCAGGAGATGCTCATGGACCTGTTCCGTAGCCTCGCGGACGGGGGGCGGGCCCTCCTCATGACCACGCACGACCTCATCGGCGCGCGCGCCGGGTGCGACCGCCTGTACCTGCTGCGGCGCACGATCGTCGCCTCCGGGCGGCCCGAGGAGCTGGCGGACGCCGACCCGTGGATCCGCGCCTTCGACGTGCGACCCGACAACCCGATCCTCGACGCCCTAGGAGTGCGCGCATGAGCACCGTGATCCACGCGGCCGGACGTGCCCTCGTCCCGGCGGCGGACTTCCTGAGCCCCTACGACTTCTTCCGCGACCTGACGAATCCCGCGCTGGCGTTCCTGCCGCGCGCGCTGCTGATCGCGGTCGTCGCCGCGCTCGTGTGCGGCAGCGTCGGCGTGCACGTCGTCCTGCGCGGCATGGCGTTCATCGGCGACGCGGTCGCGCACTCCGTGTTCCCCGGCCTGGCGATCGCCTTCGTGTGCGGCGGGTCCCTGGTGCTGGGCGGCGCGCTCGCGGGCGTCGTGACCGCCGTGCTCGTGGCCTTGTTGGCGCAGAACCGCAGGCTTAAGGAGGACTCCGTCATCGGCGTGCTCTTCGTGGGCGCGTTTGCGCTCGGCGTCGCGATCATCGCGCGGGCGCCCGGGTACGCGGGGAGCCTGCAGGACTTCCTGTTCGGGTCGATCACCGGTATTCCGGCGTCGGATGTGCCCGTGGTGCTGGCTGGCGCGTTGTTTGTGCTGCTCATGCTGTTCCTGGCGCACCGGCCCATCGTCGCGGTGACCCTGGACCGCGAGAGCGCGCGGGCGGCGGGCGTGCACGTGCTGCTGGCTGACTTGTCTTTGTATGTCGCCGTGGCACTGGCCGTGGTGATCTCCGTGCAGACGATCGGCAACGTCCTGGTGCTTGCTTTGTTGGTGACCCCCGCGGCCACCGCGCGGCTCCTGTGCGACCGCCTGGGGACCATGATGATCCTGTCGCCTGTGCTCGGGGCTTCCGGGGGCCTGGTGGGCCTGTACCTCTCGTGGGCGCTGGACGTGCCCACGGGCGCCACGATCGTCCTGGTGCTGACCGCGTGCTTCGTGCTCGCCTGGGTCTTCGCGCCGAGGCACGGCCTCCTCGCGCGGAGCCTGCGGGAGAGGCGGGGGTGAGGTCCTGGCGGGCCCGTCTATCCGATCCCTGTTTTCCTCATGATCGCGCCGATCATCCGCGATTGTTTCACGTGAAACATTGACGCTGAGGCCCCAGCCCACGATGGTGGGCTGGGGCCTCAGCATATGTAGTTCTGGAGTCGTGGTGACACAGCTGTATTGTCAGCATCAACAACGAGCATTGGCTCTGTGGCCTGTCGTGATCAGCAGTCACTGATTTTCTGCGGTCCTTAGTGATCCCAGATGTGGGTGACGACCCATGTATCCCCCCGCTCTTCAAGAAATAGGACACGAAAGAGTGTTAGTTCGTTGTTGATTTCTTCGTCGGTTACTGTGCTTATGGTGTCGTATTGTTCTGATGCCTTTTCCTCTGTTAGGTTGCGGAATCCCGCCGGTGTTTGCAAATAAGTGAATTCGATACAAATTCCTTCAGTGCCTGCTTTTTGGAGTGAACACTCATATATCTTATTTGTTTGAAGATACTGATTGGTGAGCGGCTTGACGAGATATGCATCTGTATGCATGCGTTCCAGGTCGTGTGCAAATGCATCGCAGTAGCCCTCAACCTGGCATACCTTCATGAAGTCTTCTGTGTCTCCGGTATTGAACGCATATGCCCATAGGTCGATGTACCACTGTGATGTCGCTTGGGCACCAATTTGTCCGCCCGCGTAGAGGTGTGGCGGGGGAGTGGGCTTCGGGACGTCAACGGGAGTCGGTTCTGCGGATTGAGGGGTGTCTCCCGATTGGGAGCCAGATTGCGCGGTGCTGTCAGACTGGGGCGACTGTGCCCCGGACTCAAGTTCGGCGTTCGCGTGGGCTCTCGCATTGAATGCGTGGAACCCCAGGAACGATGCGCCGATGATGACAACAGCGGCAATAGTGGCGCCGACCCACTGGCCGATGCTGGAGGTTTTGGTGGTCATGGTGCATCACTCGCTTAGTGTCCTTGGCTTTCTTCCCAGGTGTCGGTGTTGCTGATGAGGAGGTGGGAGAGTCGGAATGGGCCTGTTGTCTCCGTGGTGGTGACCAGGCCGTTGATGGTTTGTGTTTCTCCGGTGAAGGGGTTGGTGGCCGTTCCCGCCCACGTGGTGGTCAGCGTGATGGTGCGCGTGGTCGCGGGGTAGGGGCCATCGAACCTGGATCTCCACCCGTTTGGTGGCGTGTAGTAGTGGCGGATGAGGGCAGGGTCGGTGTTGGGCTTCATGCCTTTGTGCCAGGGCACACCCGGCGAGGTCGTGGTTAAGTCCGGGGTTCCATCTCCCCAGCTCCATGTGTAGGAGGTGGCTGTGAGGGTGATGGTGATGTCGTGGCCCAGCAGGTTGATGACGTGGGTTTGCGTGGGGTGTGTGGCTGCCACGAGCGTGGGAATGTGCTTGTTCGTGTAGGACACGTCGGCGGGCCGCTTGTACAGGCCGGCGCCGTCTGGGTGGATGATGGTGGATGCGGCCAGCAGAATCTCGCGAGTCGTGGGCACAGCGTCGGAGTCACGAGTAAACCCTGCCATGGCGAGTTCGTGTGGGAGAGTACAGTCTTCATCAGACACTCGTGCGTCGTTGGGTGCGGATCCGATCGAAACTGACGCACACTTTGCCCAATCCCAGTAGCGCTTTGCTTGATCAGGGATAGACGATTCGGCAGTACGCAGCGCCCGTTGATCGCCAACAGTTGAGTTGTTGTCGCCTTGCTGAGAAGAATCCTGGTCATGGTCTTTACGCCAGGCTCCGGCCTTTATTCCACCAGGTGTAGAAGATGCACAAAATCCAGATGGAGCGCCTGATTCAATATCACACGATGTTGGTATACCATCGGCGAACGAAGCAGATGCTTGTCCGAGCATTAGCAGGGACGCCAAGGTTAAACCGATCAAGCACCGCGTTCTACTTATCGTTGCCATGAGGAATGTTCCCATCGGTTACAAGCCAGCGGTCGCCCTGCCATGTCATGAAGAGCGCAAAGCTCACGGTGTATTCGTTATCGCTTACGACGATCCGCTGGCCTTGACAAGACGTTCCATTGGTAGTTGTTATGTGGAATAGAACGCCGACAGTGTTGGGCGGTGCACCCGTTTCTGCCGCAACGGGTTCGACTTCCACAATGCTCGTAATGGTTGCAGAATTCCCATATGCCCAGCCGTTCAAGTAAAGAGAATTGATGGCGTTTATATGTCCATCGGCAAACGGGACCTTCTCAGCTGACAAGGTCGCCAAAGTTTGTGTGTCTCCCGTGTTCCACGCATAGCTGAGAGTAGCCACGTAGTGTTCGGCTGCCAGTTCTGCTCCGCGTTCTGTGTTTTCCTTAGCTGCCTCTGGGAGCGCCGGCTTGGTGTAGGTGTCCGCCGCGAACTCGGTGTGGCGCACGAGGATGCCGTCGTGGCCGATCTGGTAGCCGCCCGACATGGCGGGCTCACTCGACACTGTGGGGGCGGGGGTGGGATGGGC
>ERZ1699259.203-NODE-203-length-29202-cov-3.442132_pt1 | contig 29202 bp, 24 predicted proteins | sample MGYA00581525_ERZ1699259 | MGnify/ENA primary metagenome ERZ1699259 (study PRJEB42319, sample SAMD00040332) | human oral metagenome | material: saliva | host: Homo sapiens | study: EMG produced TPA metagenomics assembly of PRJDB4115 data set (Metgenomic analysis of... | reverse complement strand
GTGTTGTTATGTCATGAATGTGGTTGGATTGATGAGTGTCATCATTGCGAAAAACCTTATACTTATCACCAATACCAGCGCATTTTACGCTGCCATCATTGTGGCGCACAAAAAACAGTGCCGATGCAATGTGGTCATTGCGGTTCAACACATTTAGTCACAACGGGTTTAGGCACGGAACAGTTAGAAGAAACCCTAAAAGCACGTTTCCCTCAATATAATATTGCTCGTATCGATCGTGATAGCACGGCACGAAAAGGCAAGCTTGAAGGTTATTTAGAGGATATTCAGCAAGGTAAAAGCCAGATTTTAATTGGTACCCAAATGTTAGCCAAAGGACACCATTTCCCGAATGTCACCTTGGTTGCTTTAGTGAATGTGGATAATGCGCTGTTTTCTCTTGATTTCAGAGCTGAAGAACGCTTGGCGCAGCTTTATGTACAAGTGGCGGGGCGCTCAGGCAGAGCTGAAAAACAGGGCGAAGTGGTTTTGCAGACACATTATCCGGATCATCCGTTATTAACTACCTTGCTTGAAAAGGGCTATCAAGCCTTTGCAGAAGAAACCTTGAAGCTACGCCATAATATGGGCTTGCCTCCGTTTAGTTTCCAGGCATTGTTTAAAGCACAATGTCGTCATTCTGAAGAGGCGGAAAATGCATTGTCGCAATTAGCCTCTTTCTTCTATGAACAAAAAATAGAAGGCTTGCAAGTGTTGGGGCCGATTCCCGCACCGTTCAGCAAAAAAGCGGGGCAATATCGTTGGCAGTTGCTATTACAGCACGCTTCTCGGAAACAATTACAGGCGGCATTAAGTCGATATTCGCCAGAGCTGATAAAGTCTTCTCAAGTGCGGTTGATTTTAGACGTGGATCCATTGGATTTGAGTTAGCAAAAATTCCCTAGAAAAATGCACTGTTTTCCAGTAGAATTAAGCGTTTTTTTATACTCTAAGTTTAATTTATCGAATATTTTAGGATTTTATCGTGGCTCATCGAGATTTTGCCGGTCGAAGCGGCTCAAAAAATAATAAAAAGAAAGCAAAGAAAAGTTTTAATCGCAATACCTTAATTGTTCTTGCGTTGGTGGCGGTATTAGGTTTTGGGTTAGGGCTTTACTTCTTAAAAAGTAAAACACCAGCACCTGTAGTGACGACAAATGTTCAGCCGGAAAAACCACAACCGAAAAGTGTGCTACCAAATCGCCCAGAAGAAGTGTGGCACTATATTAAAGAATTAGAAACCCGTACGGTGCCGGTGGATAATAATCCTTCTTCTGTTGAAAAAAATATGCGTTTGACGGAAGAGCAGCGTCAAGTGCTGATTCAAATGGAAAAGGAGCAAAAAGCGGCAGAAGAAGCGAAAAAATTAGAAGCTCAACGTAAAGAGCAAGAAGCGGCGAATGCAGAAAAAGCTGCTGCTCAAGCACAGCAAGCTCAACCCGCACAGACAGCTCAAACTCAGCTAGCTCAGCAAACAGCAAACCCAGAAGCGAAAAAGCCTGAGCCAGTTAAAAAAACAGAGCCAGTTAAAAAGCCTGAACCTCCGAAAAAAGTAGAAGTGGTGAAAGCTGAACCCGCAAAAACGGAACCTGCTAAAACTGAGCAACCGAAAAAAGCAGAACCAAAACCCGCTGAACAACAAGTACAGGCTGGCGGCAAAAAATTCGGTTTACAATGTGGAGCATTTAAAAATCGTGCACAAGCAGAAAGCTTACAAGGTCGTCTAGCGATGGCTGGCGTAAATGCACAAATTGCGACAAGTGAAGAATGGAACCGCGTACGAGTGGGACCATTTGGTAGTCGAGATGCCGCAACAGCAGCACAAGATAAAGCAAAATCAGTGGCGAGTTGCGTAGTGATTGGAATGTAATTCAGAATTTAAAAGTGCGGTTAAAAATAACCGCACTTTTTTTATATTTTCACTTGCCAAAAAACGAAAAATCAATAAAATGAACGTTTATTCATTTTTGATATTCATCTTAAATGACCTTTCTCATATATAACCCTAAGAATTTAATTTTTTATTATGCGACAAGTAAAAGCCTCTAAAACGAAGCTTGATGTCAGCGAGCAGATCTTTGATGCAACAGATCGTCTTATGGCAAAAGAAGGATTACATCATCTTTCTATGCATAAGTTAGCCAAGGACGCAGGCATCGCAGCGGGTACGATTTATCTTTATTTTAAGAGTAAAGACGAGTTATTAGCACAATTTGCTCGTCGAGTGTTCAATAAGTTTGTTTTGGCGATTGAAGAAGGTTTTGATGAAAATCAACCTTTTTTCGAACAATACAGAAAAATGTGGTGGAATATTTGGCATTTTCTTCAAGAAAATCCAAAAATTTTGTCAAATATGAACCAATATCAATCCTTGCCAGAATTTATTGAGATCTGTAAAAAGATGGAACATTCATGCTGGGATCAGTTTTGTATAAAGGGACAAGCAGCAAATGTGTTAGCTGATTTAGATCCTCGAATTTTATTTTTGCTGAGTCTAGATACTGCAATAGTTTTAGCCTCAGATAACAAATTTCTCGGTATAGCGGTTACCGATGTGGTATTAGAATCTGTCATTGAACGCTCTTGGCGTGCAATTCAGAAGTAGTCATTTTATTGTCTTAATGGAGTTTTCCAAATGAGTATAACTCAAACTAATAGACCAAAGCGTTCGCACGTTTTCTTTTTGAAATTAGCGTTAGGCGTATTTGTGTTAATTTTTGCAGCAATGATTTTCCTTAATCAAATGAAGGCAAAAGGCATTGCTGATTTCTTAGCAAATAAACCTGAAACAGCTTCTCCTGTTACCGCAATGACAGTTAAGGCTTCAGAATGGACGCCGATCATTGAAACAACCGGTCTTGTTCGTCCAAATCAAGGGGCGATGTTAAGTGCACAAAGCGCTGGAACCGTGTCTAAAGTGCTCGTGCAAAATGGCCAAAGCGTGAAAAAGGGTGATTTGTTAGTTGAGTTAGATAGTTCCGTTGAGCGTGCAAGCTTACAAGCGGCTCAAGCTCAAGTGGTGTCATTACGTCAAACTTATCAACGTTATGCAAACCTTGCAGGCAGCGGTGCCGTTTCTCGTCAAGAATTAGATAACGCAAAATCAGCTTATGAAGCACAAGCGGCAAATATTGAGTCATTAAAAGCAACCATTGAGCGTCGCCAAATCGTCGCGCCATTTGATGGTAAAGCTGGTATCGTGAAAGTGAATGTTGGTCAGTATGTTTCAAACGGTACTGAAATTGTGCGTGTGGAAGATCGTTCTTCAATGAAAGTCGATTTTGCGATTGCTCAAAACCTATTAGATAAATTGCATATTGGTCAAAAAGTAACGGCTACGGCAGATGCGCGTAAAGGTGAAACATTTGCTGCTAAGGTGACTGCAATTGAGCCAGCAATTAATTCTTCAACGGGTTTAGTTGATGTTCAAGCAACATTTGAGCCAGAAGATGGCGCAAAATTATTGTCCGGTATGTTTACTCGCTTACATGTGGCTTTGCCAACAGAACATAATCAAATTGTGGTGCCACAAGTGGCGGTGAGTTACAACATGTATGGCGAATCGCTTTATATTTTGACCGCACTTTCTGATGAAGATATTGAGAAATTAGGCGGCGCAGAGAAAGCAGCGAATATGTACCGTGCAAAATCAATCACTGTATTTACGAAAGATCGTCAAGGCATTTATGCCCAATTAAAAGGCGATGAAGTCAAAGTTGGCGATAAAATTGTGACTGGTGGTCAGCAAAACTTAAGTAATGGTGCATTAGTTTCTGTTGCAGATAAAGCGGGCGTGGGTACAGAACAACCTGCAAATAAAACGAATCTTTAATTAGGAAAAGCGAATGAGATTTACCGATATATTTATTCGTCGCCCTGTTTTGGCGGTTTCGATTAGCTTGTTAATCATTATTTTAGGTTTACAAGCGATCTCGAAATTGGCTGTGCGCGAATATCCGAAAATGACCACAACGGTAATTACGGTGACCACCGCATATCCAGGGGCGGATGCAAACTTAATTCAAGCGTTTGTCACTTCCAAAATTGAAGAGGCGGTAGCGCAAGCTGATAATGTGGACTATATGTCTTCAAGTTCTAGCCCAAGTTCTTCAACAGTCACCGTAAAAATGAAATTAAATACGGATCCGAATGCGGCATTGGCAGATGTTTTAGCTAAAGTTAACTCAGTTCGTTCTGAATTGCCAAGTGGTATTGAAGATCCAACGATTTCTTCATCAACTGGTGGTTCGGGGATTATGTATATTAGTTTCCGTTCTAACAAACTTGATGCAAGCCAAGTGACTGACTATATTCAACGCGTAGTCAAACCTCAGTTCTTTACTGTAGAAGGGGTGGCGAGTGTGCAGATCTTTGGTGCATCTGAGTACGCACTTCGTATTTGGTTAGATCCAGAAAAAATGGCGGCTCAAAACCTTTCAGCCACAAAAGTGATGTCTGCATTATCAGCGAATAACGTTCAAACGGCGGCTGGTAATGATAATGGCTATTTTGTAACCTATAAAAACAAAGTAGAAACCACAACAAAATCGGTTGAAGAATTAGGTAATTTAATTGTAGAGTCTAGCGGTGATAAGTTAGTACGTTTACGCGATATCGCTGATATTGAGTTAAATAAATCAAGCGATAGCTCACGTGCGGTAGCGAATGGCGCAGATTCTGTTGTATTAGCGATTAACCCAACCTCGTCAGCAAACCCATTAACTGTAGCTGCGAAAGTACGCCCACTGTATGACAGTATTAAAAATAATCTGCCGGATGCTATTGAATCTGACATCTTATATGACCGTACAATTGCGATTAATAACTCAATTAATGAAGTAATCAAAACGATTGTTGAGGCAACGCTGATCGTATTGGTGGTGATTACCATGTTTATTGGTTCATTCCGTTCGATTTTGATCCCAATTATTACCATTCCGATTTCATTAATCGGGGTAATTATGTTGCTTCAAACCTTGGATTTCTCCATTAACTTGATGACGTTGCTAGCATTGGTTCTGGCTATCGGTTTAGTGGTAGATGATGCGATTGTTGTTTTGGAAAACGTGGATCGTCACATTAAGTTAGGGGAAACGCCATTCCGTGCGGCGATTATTGGTACGCGTGAAATTGCCGTTCCGGTTATTTCCATGACCATTGCCTTGATTGCAGTATATTCTCCAATGGCGTTAATGGGGGGGATTACGGGTACATTGTTTAAAGAGTTCGCCTTAACCCTTGCAGGAGCGGTATTTATTTCAGGTATCGTGGCATTAACACTTTCACCAATGATGACCAGCAAGTTACTGAAATCGAATGCGGAGCCAAGTAAATTAGAGCAACGAGTAGAGCATACACTAAGCAAAGTAAATGCAGCTTATGCGTATGTCCTTGATTTGGTGATGGTTAATCGTAAATGTATGTTGATGTTTGCAGCGATTATCTTTGCGACCTTACCGGTATTGTTTAAATCACTTTCAAGTGAATTAACCCCACCAGAAGATAAAGGGGCATTTTTGGCGATTGGTTCAGCACCGTCTAACGTAAACGTGGATTATGTGCAAAATGCGATGGCACCTTATCAAGAGATTTTAAAAAATACGCCAGAAGTGCAGTTTGCCATGACGATTTCAGGCGCACCAACTTCTAACCAATCTTTAAACGTTGTGACTTTAAAAGATTGGAAAGAACGCTCAAAAAGCCAAACAGCTATCATGAATGAGTTGAATGAAAAAGCGAAATCTATTCCTGAAGTGTCTGTACAAGGCTTTGCGTTCCCAGAAATTGATACAGGGGAGCAAGGTCCTCCAATTGGTTTTGTGATCAGCACATCACAAGACTACGGTGATTTAGCAAATGTGGCGGGTAAATTCTTAGAGGATATGCAAAAATCCAGTAAGTTCGTTTATACCAATCTCGATCTTAAATTTGATACTGCTCAAATGCGTATTAAGATCGATCGTGAAAAAGCAGGAACTTATGGCATTACAATGCAACAAATCAGCCGTACGTTAGGGAGTTTCTTATCTGCCGCAACCATTGAACGTGTGGATATTGATGGTCGAGCTTACAAAATTATTTCTCAAGTAAAACGTGACAATCGTTTATCGCCGGAAAGTTTTAATAAGTATTACGTCACTGCGGCAAATGGTACCTCTGTGCCATTAAGCAGCTTGGTGACGGCTACATTGGAACCGCAACCAAGTACATTGCCTCGTTTCAGTCAGTTAAACTCTGCGGTGATTAGTGCTGTACCGATGCCTGGGACTTCAATTGGTGATGCAATCCAATGGTTGCAAGACAATGCGAAAAATACGTTACCACAGGGTTATAACTATGACTTTAAAGGTGAAGCGCGTCAGTTAGTACAAGAAGGTAATGCACTTGCTGTAACGTTCTTACTTGCGGTAGTAATTATTTTCTTAGTGTTGGCGATTCAGTTTGAATCAATTCGCGATCCAATCGTGATTATGATTTCTGTTCCGTTAGCTGTGAGTGGTGCATTGTTGGCCTTAAATGCTTTCGGATTTATTGGTATTGCAGGGACAACGCTAAATATCTACTCACAGGTTGGTTTGATTACCTTAGTTGGTCTTATCACAAAACACGGTATTTTAATGTGTGAAGTAGCGAAAGAAGAGCAGTTAAATCATGGTAAAACGCGTGTTGAAGCGATTACCGAAGCGGCTAAAGTACGTTTACGTCCAATTCTGATGACAACCGCAGCGATGATTGCAGGTCTTGTACCGTTGCTTTATGCAACAGGTGCAGGTGCGGTATCTCGTTTCAGTATTGGTATCGTTATCGTGGCAGGTTTGGCAATCGGTACATTGTTTACCTTGTTCGTGTTGCCAGTGATTTATTCTTACATTGCAAGCGAACACAAACCGTTACCAGTGTTTGATGAAAATGTAAAACCAATTGAAGGTCACATTAACGAACAACATTAATTGAAAATACTATAAAAACAAACCGCACTTTGATTTTTCAAGTGCGGTTTTCTTTGAGAGATTAAAAAAGCGAACATAATGTTCGCTTTTTATTTATGAAAGTGCGGTCAAATTTTTAACCGTTTTTATTTAACCATTTTTATTTTTTGCCGCTTTATAAAGTTCCATCGCTTCAGGTAATAAGCGTTGTAAGTTTTCTTGGCGGGATTCATCACTTGGGTGAGTAGAAGCTAACACATCAAGTGCCCCTTTAGAACCACCTGAGGCTTTAGCCATTTTTTGCCATAAACCTGGTGCGACTTGAGGATTGTAACCTGAGCGAGCCATTAGCATTAATCCAACTTCATCCGCTTCAGTTTCTGCGCTACGAGAGTAAGGTTTATCTAAAGCAAAGTCTTTAGTGAGTGTAACTAAATCAGTTACATCAGCTCCAACTACGACAGACAGTGCAGTTCCACCAATAGCGCCTGCAATGGCACTCATGGTGCCGAAGTTGGCTTTGGCTTTACCATGTTCTTTTAAGGCGTGTGCCATTTCATGTCCCATTACAACGGCAATTTCATTGTCGTTTAGTTGTAAGGTATCTACTAAACCTGTGTAGAAAGCCATTTTCCCGCCAGGCATTGCCCAAGCATTGAGCTCTTTAGATTTAATGACATTGATTTGCCAATTAAACTTTAAGCCTGTTTCGTTTGCTTGGTTTGCATAAGGCACCATTTTGTTAAAGACATGATGAATACGTCTTGCGGTATTTGATGTGGTATCAATCGTACCTTGTGAGCGAATTTTCCCCATTTCTTGTGTATAGCTACTTGCTGCTTCTTGATTGATTGAGGCAGAATCCGCACAAGACGTGATAACCGCCCCTGCTAATACAGCAAAAGCAAAACTTTTGAGTTGTTTTTTCATAAATTATCCTTTTGTTGAGATGGCTGATTATATGAATTTATTGCGTTTTGTCGATACAAAAAGATTGTCTTTTAAATTTGCACTACTATAATAGTGCAAATTTTTATTTTAGGACTTAACGATGACAATAAAAAAATCTCCTTCTTTATTAGGCGGCGCCATGATTATTGCGGGTACCGCGATTGGTGCAGGTATGCTCGCTAATCCAACTTCGACGGCGGGCGTATGGTTTATCGGCTCTATTCTGGCTTTGGTTTACACCTGGTTTTGTATGACCACATCAGGTTTGATGATCTTAGAAGCCAACTTACATTATCCTACCGGCTCAAGCTTTGACACCATCGTGAAAGATTTGTTAGGAAAAGGTTGGAATATTATCAATGGTCTTTCCGTTGCTTTCGTGTTGTATATTTTAACTTATGCCTATATCACCTCTGGCGGTGGTATTACACAAAACTTGCTTAATCAAGCCTTTGGCTCCGCTGAAAGTGCGGTCGATATTGGACGTACTTCTGGTTCCTTGATTTTCTGTTTTATTCTTGCAGCTTTCGTCTGGCTTTCTACTAAAGCGGTGGACCGTTTCACAACCATTTTGATTGTTGGAATGGTGGTGGCTTTCTTCCTTTCTACCGCAGGCTTATTGAGCTCTGTAAAAACAGAGGTGTTATTCAATACTATTGCGGAAGGTGAACAAAGCTATTTGCCTTATTTATTGACCGCACTTCCAGTTTGCTTAGTGTCTTTTGGTTTCCACGGAAATGTTCCGAGCCTCGTCAAATATTACGATCGTGATGGTAGCCGAGTGATGAAATCGATCTTTATTGGTACAGGTTTAGCCTTAGTGATTTACATCTTATGGCAGCTTGCGGTGCAAGGTAATTTACCGCGTACCGAGTTTGCTCCGGTGATTGCAAAAGGTGGCGATGTATCAGCATTATTAGAAGCGTTACACAAATACATTGAAGTAGAATACATTGCCGTTGTGTTGAATTTCTTTGCTTATATGGCTATTGCTACTTCATTCTTAGGGGTAACTTTAGGTTTATTTGATTATATTGCCGACTTATTTAAATTTGATGACAGCTTATTAGGCAGAACAAAAACCACATTGGTGACATTCTTACCGCCACTATTGTTAAGTTTACAATTCCCTTATGGTTTCGTGATTGCCATTGGTTATGCTGGATTAGCTGCAACAATTTGGGCTGCAATCGTGCCAGCACTGCTTGCTAAAGCCAGTCGCCAAAAATTCCCAAATGCGACTTATAAAGTGTATGGCGGTAATTTTATGATTGGTTTTGTGATCTTATTCGGTGTGTTAAATATTGTGGCACAAGTAGGCGCAAACTTAGGATGGTTTGCAAGTTTCGCAGGATAAGTTTTCGCGTTAATATTGTAGGGGCGTATCTTATACGCCCTTTTTAATTTTACATAGGAAACGAGATGAATAACAAAACGAGCGTTTACGATAAAGAAAACTTCTTTGTGCTTTATCAAAAACTTCGCTCTAACCCAATCAGTCTCAATGAAATAGTGGAAAAGCCAACTATGCTTTCCCTATTACCCGATTTACAAGGGAAAAAATTGCTCGATCTAGGTTGTGGAACTGGCGGACATTTGCAACTCTATTTAGAACGCAATGCGGAGAGAGTAGTAGGAACAGATCTTTCAGCTAAAATGCTAGAACAAGCTGAACAAGATCTGCAAAAGTGCGGTCAATTTTCAGGACGTTTTTCGTTATATCAGTTACCGATGGAAAAATTAACGGAATTGCCAGAAAGTGATTTTGATGTCATTACCAGCTCTTTTGCTTTTCATTATATTGAAGATTTTCCTGCTTTATTAGCGTCTATTGCCAACAAACTTAAGCCTAACGGTACATTAGTTTTTTCCCAAGAGCATCCGATTACGACTAGCCATAAAGAAGGGGAACGCTGGGAAAAAAATGAGCAAAAACAGCAAGTCGCTTATCGTTTAAATCATTACCGTGATGAAGGGCTGAGAGAGCGAAATTGGTTTCGACAACCTTTCAAAACTTATCACCGCACGACAGCAACGATTATTAATGATTTAATTGCTGCAGGTTTTCAAATTGAACAAATGGCTGAACCCATGTTAGCCGAGCAGCCACAATGGCATGATGAATTTAAAGATTTGCGGCATCGTCCCCCTTTATTGTTTATTAAAGCAAGAAAAGTGATGAATTTAACAAAATAAACTGGTTTTTGACCGCACTTTATGGTATAAATCGCACCGCTGTTTTTGGGTTTCAAAAGCAGCGTTTTTAATTATTAACAACACACACATATCATTAAGGCTTAATCGGGGTGCCAAACGGTCGATTAGCTGATATGTGGAGGCTCAACCCCAACAAAAGGAAAATATTATGGCACAAGTTTCAATGCGCGACATGATCAACGCGGGCGTACACTTCGGACACCAAACTCGTTACTGGAACCCACAAATGAAACCTTTCATTTTTGGTGCTCGTAACGGTGTTCATATCATCAACTTAGAAAAAACTTTACCTTTATTCAATGAAGCTTTAGCGGAATTAACCCGTATTGCTAGCAACAACGGTAAAGTATTATTCGTTGGTACTAAACGCGCGGCTCAAGAAGCAGTACAAGCTGCAGCATTAGACTGTCAACAATATTACGTAAACCACCGTTGGTTAGGTGGTATGTTGACTAACTGGAAAACCGTTCGTCAATCAATTAAACGTTTAAAAGATTTAGAAACTCAATCTCAAGACGGTACTTTTGACAAATTAACCAAAAAAGAAGCGTTAATGCGTACCCGTGAGATGGAAAAACTTGAATTAAGCCTTGGCGGTATCAAAGATATGGGCGGCTTACCAGATGCGTTATTCGTTATCGGTGCAGACCACGAACATATCGCGGTTAAAGAAGCAAACAACCTAGGTATTCCTGTATTTGCTATCGTTGATACTAACTCAACTCCAGCAGGCGTAGATTTCGTTATCCCAGGTAACGATGATGCGACTCGTGCTATCCAACTTTACGTTTCTGCAGCTGCAGCAGCGGTTAAAGAAGGTCGTGGTAACGAAGCTCAAGTTGCTGAAGAATTAGCAGCTGACGCAGAATAATTTAAGTTTTGCAGTAAGGCGAAGCCCTTAATAATCAAACGATTAATTGGCATAGGGGCTAAATTTAGCCCCTATATTTTTATCTAAAAGTGCGGTCAAAATAAATCGTACTTTCGACAGAGGATTTTTAAAATGGCTGAAATCACAGCATCATTAGTAAAAGAACTTCGTGAACGTACCGGTGCCGGTATGATGGAATGTAAAAAAGCATTAGTTGAAGCAAACGGTGATATCGAGTTAGCAATCGACAACATGCGTAAATCTGGTCAAGCTAAAGCAGCTAAAAAAGCAGGCCGTGTTGCAGCTGAAGGTGTTATCCTTGCTCGTGTAGAAAATGGTTTCGGTGTATTAGTTGAAATGAACTGTGAAACTGACTTCGTAGCAAAAGATGCTGGCTTCTTAGGTTTAGCAAACGAAGTAGCTGATTTTGCAGCAGCACACAAAGGTACTACTATCGAAGCGTTACAAGCACAATTTGAAGAAAAACGTGCTGCATTAGTGGCTAAAATCGGTGAGAACATGAACATCCGTCGTGTTGCTTACTTAGATGGTCAAGTTATTGCTCAATACTTACACGGTGCGAAAATCGGTGTGTTAGTTGCGGGTGAAGGTTCAGCTGATGAACTTAAAAAAGTGGCAATGCATGTAGCGGCATCTAAACCAGAATTCGTGAACCCAGAAGATGTACCTGCAGAAGTAGTTGAACACGAGCGTCAAATCCAAATTGATATCGCAGTTAACTCTGGCAAACCAAAAGAAATCGCAGAGAAAATGGTTGAAGGCCGTATGAAGAAATTCACTGGTGAAGTTTCATTAACAGGTCAACCATTCGTCATGGATCCTTCTGTATCTGTAGGTGACTTCTTAAAATCAGTAAATACTTCAGTGTCTAACTTCATCCGTTTAGAAGTGGGTGAAGGTATCGAGAAAAAAGAAGAAGATTTCGCAGCTGAAGTTGCAAAAATCACTGGCGGTAACGCTTAATTTTCTCCATTGAGATATAAAAAAAGCCGATATTGAATATCGGCTTTTTTGTTGTCTAAAATTTGAGATTTTCTATTTCTTTGGACGAATATCGATGGCAGGATCTGCATCTTTACGATATTTTTCTTCAATCAGTTTTTTCAGCCCATAATCGTCTTTGTCAGCTTGTTCAGAGAATAAATCTTCTTCTAATGTCAGCTTCGGATTTTTAATCCCTATCCAATTAGCGATGCCTTCTAAGAAATTCAAACCAGATTTAAAGGCTTTGTATTCTTTACGTGCCGTATCATCAGATGAAATCTTAAAGAGCGGAATATTATGATGTAATTGGCTGTGACAGTTTTGGTTAAATAAAGTCACACCATGTTTATCATCTTCCTGATGGCACAAGCCATGATCAGAGAAATAAATCATCGAGAAAGTGCGGTGTGTTTTTTGCTCGTTTTCTTTGAGGGTTTCATACACTTTCTTAATAAAATCATCAGTTTTCTTAATGGACGTAATATAGCAATTTAAGTATTCGTTCTTTTTCTCGATTTCATTGTCGCTGAAAATTTTCGGATAATCTTCAACACGATCGCAAGCAAGGGGATGTGAACCATAAATGTGTAACACAATAAAGCGTTTACCTTGCGTTGGATCTTCTAAAACTTGGGCAAATTTAGGGATTAAATCAAAATCGCTGTAGTTTGTCGAATTAAAGCTCCCGCCTTTTTTCAAGAAAATGGTTTCATCAGATTTTGAGGCTAGCGAAGCAACTGGCGTGTCATATTCACCTAAGAAACCTTGATTAGAAAGCCAGTAGGTTTTCAGACCTGCAGACTTAATGAGATCCACTAAGCTTAAATCATAGTTTGGTTCCCATTTTTCTTTATCAGGTAAAGTCAACATCAATCGCAATGAGGCGACAGTGTTGGTTCCGGCGGATGTCATGCCATCAATAAGTGTGCCATTTGCTGATGACATAAATGGCGTGTCATTAACGGGGTATCCATACGCATGTAAGTAATCTTTTCTCGCACTTTCACCCAAAATAATCACATAATCTTGGTATTTAGAATTTTCTAATGTGGATTGTCCCCAGTTGCTTTCCTGTGACATTTTTTTCAATTTTTGCCATTCATTAACAATTTGTACACTCGAATCTATTGTTTCTTTTAATGGCGCAGCAATTGGTAAGTTATAACCAATTAACAAGGTAGCCAAAGCGATAAATGTTTTATTGCGATAAAATTTCACGCCAAATTTGACCGCACTTTTGTAATGTAAAAAGACTAATAGTGGAATAGCCAATGCCGCTAAATAGCTACTCACGGGGATTTGCATGAGAAACTCTTTGGTCTCTAACATATCTGTCGCGAGAACCGATGCAATATATTGGTAGCTTGGCGCACCAAAATTTAAGCCTGTCGGCGTATAAATTGCGTGTAAGCAAACTAAGGGTAATAAAATAAAATAGAAAGATTTTCGGCTACTACTTAATAAAATAATGAAAATAGCCGTGAGTAAAATCAGACTAATAGATGGCTCAGGAAACATCCCTGAACCTCGTAAAATCAAATAACCGGCAGCAATGGCACAAGCCAAAGAAAAAAGTGCGGTTAAAATTTGTGAGGTTTTTGAAATCTTCATAAAGTTTACCTATAAAATCAAAACAGCGATATTTTATCGCACTTTTCTGACCAATTTCCATTTTTAACTTTTTCGCTCTTTTGCTAGAATAAGCCAAATTTTGTAACCGACAAAGGAAAAGACAAATGAGCCAACCAATTTACAAACGTATTTTATTGAAATTAAGTGGTGAAGCATTACAAGGAGATGAGGGCTTCGGTATCGATCCTTCTATTCTTGATCGTATGGCTTTAGAGATTAAAGAATTAATTGAAATGGGCGTGGAAGTTGGTGTTGTGCTCGGCGGTGGTAACTTATTCCGTGGCGCAAAATTAGCTAAAGCGGGGATGAATCGCGTAGTGGGCGACCATATGGGGATGCTTGCAACCGTGATGAATGGTTTGGCTATGCGTGATGCACTTCACCGTGCAGATGTCAATGCGAAATTAATGTCTGCGTTCCAATTAAATGGTATTTGCGATACGTATAACTGGTCTGAAGCAATTAAAATGTTACGTGAAAAACGTGTGGTCATTTTCTCTGCAGGTACGGGTAGCCCATTCTTTACAACTGACTCTGCAGCATGTTTACGTGGTATTGAAATTGAAGCGGATATCGTATTAAAAGCGACTAAGGTAGATGGCGTATATAACTGCGATCCTGCTAAAAATCCTGATGCCGTGTTATATCGTAATTTATCTTATGCAGAAGTAATCGAAAAAGAGTTACAAGTGATGGATTTGGCAGCATTCACGCTTGCTCGTGACCACGGTATGCCAATTCGTGTATTTAATATGTGCAAACCAGGTGCATTGCGCCAAGTGGTGCTAGGCACAGAAGAAGGCACAACGATTTGTTAATTTAATAAAGTCAAAATGAAAAACGGTAGAAATGATTTCTACCGTTTTTTGTTAATTAAAATAAGTTCTTTTCCCCAGCATTAAAAATGTCATCTTGCCCATTTTTGCCTGGTTTGGCTAATTGTGGTTTATCAAAGAAGCATTGCTTATCTTGTTCATAATCGCATGGCGTAGAACATACAGGATAAATATTTGATACTTGGCAATTTGAAGCACCATCTTCTTTGCAATTTGCTAAGGCGTCATCTTTGGAACGCTGACCAAGAATCCCTAATCCGAAATAAGATGTAGGTCCATTTTTCTCTGCATGTGCGACGCTTAAACAAGCATTACTAAATCCAAATAGAAATTCGCAACGTTCACCACTTTCTTTTTCACACTGACTAATGGCTTCTTTTTTGGCATTTGCTAAATTTGAAGCAGGAACATCATTACCCCATATTCCTTGTTTTTTATTTCCTTGTCTTACCGCAACTGCAGACCAAGTACGAGGTTTTAATTCTAGTTTGCTTGTATCGTAATATCCATTACATTTGAATTCTTTATCAATATCACCAAACCCAGTCTCAGCACGATGAGATTTAATTTTGCCATTCATATCGGTAAAGACATAAGTCCATTTATGGTTACCTGTAAAGACTTTTTCTTTCTTGGTATAAATGGTTGTGCCATAAGCATGATGGCCACGCCCTACTTCATATTCTAAAACATTGTAAAGCGGTCTAGCAAAACCATAAATTAAGAAAGTATCCTTTTCACTTGAACATTGCTTAATATCATCTGGATAAAGCCCTTTGCTTTCCATAAATTCATTAACATCTTTTCCTGACCAATAAAGTGTTGTACCAAGATGAACATAAGTGGAGCAACTGCTTAATAATCCGCAAATAGAGGTAAAAAACGCGAGCTTTAATAATGGTTTTATTGAATATTTCATATGAGACTCTTTATGTCGAATTTTTTAGTGAAAATATAATCGCTTACCTTAACGATAAGCGGTTTGTTTTATATTATGGTTTAATCCATTTTGGTTCAGTTAAGATACATCCCGTCTCATGCTCCATGTCACAAGCTGTTGCACAGAGTCCCTCAACGACAATTTTGCAATCTTTTCCTCCTTTAGACTTACATTGCTCAATGACATCTTTATTTGCTTGTTCTTTATTCCAACCAAAGCCAAAAATATCAAAATAAGTACCTTTGCGAGCACCAATTCCACTTGATAAACAAATATTGCTATAAGAAGCCATTACTTTACAGTTTTTGTTACCTTCATCTTTACATTGTTCTAGCGCATCTTTTTCTGCTGCTTTTTGAGTGGAATGTGCTTTATTAGAAGCCCAGACCATTTTATTGTTATCTGCTGAATTAACTATACTCATCCATAAACTTTCTCGAGTTAATATAGAGGTAAGTTCTTTGTCATCTGTTTGCCCAAGTGCACGACAATTAAATTCTTTATCTAAGTCTCCAAATCCTGTTGCAGCACGATAAGAGGTAATGTTACCGCTTAAGTCTGTAAAGGCATAAGTCCAATAATTACCAGTAAAAACATTTTCTCTTTGAGTGTAAATAGTTGTACCAAAAGCATTATAAGATCGGCCAACTTCTCGATCAAAAATTTGATACATAGGTTTTGCAAAACTATAGATAAAAAATGCTTTATCTTTTTCTTTACAAATTTTTGTTTCATTAACTGCTAACTCTTTATCTTCTATAAATTCCTTAATATTTTTACCTTTCCAATATAAACTTGAAAAAGGATTAACATAAGTGGAACAACTTGATAACCACGCTGAAGCGCAAACTATAGCAGCAATACGGAATACGTTTTTCATGTTATAAATCATACTAAAATCCTCTGTTATTAATTGAGCGCAAAGATACTATCAAATCATACTTTAAGCAATAGAAACTTATATTCAAAATAAAAGATTCAAAACTCCCTAAAAATCCAGTAAAATCACTGTGTTTTATCTTTATTTATTGAAAAGGACAGATGAATGATTAATGAAATCAAACAAGATGCTGAAGCTCGTATGGAAAAAAGCCTCGAAGCGTTGCGTGGACATATTGCAAAAATCCGTACAGGTCGTGCTCAACCCAGCTTATTAGACGCGATCCAAGTGGAATACTATGGTGCAGCGACACCACTTCGTCAATTAGCTAACGTTGTTGCAGAAGATGCGCGTACTTTAGCGGTAACAGTATTTGACCGTTCTTTAATCAGTGCAGTAGAAAAAGCGATTTTAACGTCTGATTTAGGTTTAAACCCATCTTCAGCAGGCACAACAATTCGCGTGCCTCTTCCTCCATTAACTGAAGAACGTCGTCGTGATTTAATCAAAATCGTAAAAAGCGAAGGTGAGCAAGGTAAAGTCGCGATTCGTAACGTACGTCGTGATGCAAATGATAAAATCAAAGCATTATTAAAAGACAAAGAAATCAGCGAAAACGATCAACATAAAGCGGAAGAAATCATTCAAAAAGTGACTGATAGCTATATCAAAAAAGTTGATGAGATCTTAGCAGATAAAGAAAAAGAATTAATGGATTTCTAATTGTCGAACCATGTTTTGGGGCAGACCAAGTGTCTGCCCTTGTTCTATTCTGATAAAAAATAAAAGCACAAAGTGCGGTCGAAATTTTATGCAAAAACAAAATCTTGTTATTTTAGGATCAACCGGTTCTATCGGTCATAGCACCCTTTCTGTTATCGAACATAATCCTGACAAATACCATGCCTTTGCGTTAGTGGGAGGCAAAAATGTTGAGACAATGTTTGAACAATGCGTGAAATTTCAACCGCACTTTGCTGCATTAGATGATGAAAATGCAGCAAAGGTATTGCGAGAAAAATTAGCCTCACACCACATTAAAACAAAAGTCTTAGCCGGGCAGAAAGCCATTTGTGAGTTGGCCGCACATCCGGACGCAGATCAAGTTATGGCCGCCATTGTTGGGGCTGCAGGATTACTACCAACTCTTTCGGCAGTAAAAGCGAGTAAGAAAGTCTTGCTTGCAAATAAAGAATCATTGGTAACTTGTGGCCAGATCTTTATTGATGCAGTGAAGCAGTCAAAAGCAAAATTATTGCCTGTTGATAGCGAACATAACGCGATTTTTCAATCTTTACCGCCTGAAGCACAAGAAAAGGTTGGGTTCTGTCCTTTGAAAGAATTGGGGGTCAGTAAAATTGTCTTAACTGGTTCTGGTGGGCCTTTCCGTTATACGCCATTAAACGAGTTTGAACATATTACGCCAGAACAAGCCGTCGCTCACCCAAACTGGTCAATGGGTAAAAAAATCTCCGTGGATTCTGCCACGATGATGAATAAAGGTTTAGAGTACATTGAAGCCCGCTGGCTCTTCAATGCATCGGCTGATGAAATGGAAGTGATTATTCATCCTCAATCTATTATTCATTCAATGGTGCGTTATGTAGATGGTTCGGTCATTGCTCAAATGGGCAATCCAGATATGCGCACGCCCATTGCGGAAACCATGGCTTATCCAAATCGTACAGTCAGTGGTGTGGAACCATTAGACTTCTTTAAAATCAAAGAATTGACATTTATCGAACCTGATTTTAATCGTTATCCAAATTTAAAATTAGCGATCGATGCTTTTGCAGAAGGGCAGTATGCGACAACCGCAATGAATGCGGCAAATGAAATCGCAGTACAAGCCTTTTTAGATGGCTATATTAAATTTACGGATATTGCGAAAATTAACCAAGCAACGGTTGAGCAAATGCCAGCTTCTACTATTTCAAGCATTGATGATGTCTTAGCCGTAGATAAGCAAGCACGTGAATTAGCCGCTTCGCTGATTAAAAAGTTAATGTAGAATACACCAAAGTGCGGTCATAAAATCCGAATATTTTAGAATGAAAGAACTTGATAACAATAATATTCCCGAACACGTTGCCATCATAATGGATGGTAATGGGCGCTGGGCGAAGCAACAAAATAAGTTGCGTATTTTTGGCCATACAAATGGGGTGGCAGCCGTGCGCCGAGCGGTGAGCTATGCACGACAAACGGGTGTTAAATTTTTGACGTTATATGCGTTTAGCAGCGAAAACTGGAATCGTCCAGAGCAAGAAGTGAGCGCTTTAATGACGCTCTTTATGCAAGCGCTTGATCGAGAAGTCAAAAAATTACATAAAAATAATATTCGTTTAAAGATTATCGGTGATGTTTCTCGTTTTAGTGAAAAATTGCAAGAGAAGATCGCAAAAGCAGAAAATTTAACGGAAAATAATACCGCACTGACTTTAAATATTGCGGCTAATTACGGTGGTTGTTGGGATATTGTTCAAGCGACTCAACAATTAGCTGAAAAAGTAAAAAATAATGAGATTTCGGTGAGTGATATTAATGAATCACTTTTCCAGCAACACTTAGTCACACAAGATGAGCCGCCGGTCGATTTGTTAATTCGAACGAGCGGTGAGCAACGCATTAGTAATTTCTTACTTTGGCAAATTGCGTATGCGGAATTGTGTTTTTTAGATGTGCTTTGGCCGGATTTTAGTGAAAAAGATTTTAATCAGGCAATTGCCTGCTATCAACAACGTCATCGCCGTTTTGGCGGGACAGAATAAGCGGAGAACTTATGCTTAAAGAACGTGTATTATCAGCCATTGTGTTGATTGCTTTGGTATTATGTGCCTTGTTCTTATTTACCCCATTTTATTTTGCCCTAGCCTTAGGCTTTGTGGCGACGCTTGGTATTTGGGAATGGGCTCAATTTGCTCGTTTTAAAAATCCTTTGGCGCGCCTTTGTATCGCGGCATTTTTAGGCGCATTTATCTTCCTTTGGCTTTATAACGAAGGTAATTATTTAGATGCGGGTCGGGTATTTGAAAACTACTTGCCGCTTTTATTGTTAAATTCAGTCGGTTGGTGGGCGCTTGCATTAGTATTAGTGGTGACTTATCCAAGCTCAGCGAAGTTTTGGGGTAAAAATATCCCTTTACAAGTGTTGTTTGCTTTCTCTACGCTGATTCCTTTTATTGCAGCAGTCTTACGTTTACGTTTAGATAATTATACAGCTGATCCTCATCATGGTTTATTCTTATTGCTTTATGTGTTTGTATTGGTATGGGCAGCGGACTCTGGTGCCTATTTTGCGGGACGAGCCTTTGGTAAGCACAAGCTTGCGCCGAAAGTCTCACCAGGAAAAACATGGCAAGGCGTATTTGGTGGCATGATCACTGCGGCGGTATTGGCATTTGTATTTATCCATTTCTCAGGTGAAACCTTATTAGGTAGCCGTTCAATGAGTGGTTTTGTTGTGCTTTCTGTAGCAACTGTAGCTATTTCTGTATTAGGTGACTTAGCAGAAAGTATGTTTAAACGTGAATCAGGCATTAAAGACAGCAGTCAATTAATTCCAGGCCATGGCGGTATTTTAGATCGTATTGATAGCTTAACAGCCGCAGTACCGTTCTTCACATACTTCTATTTCTTTGTGTTATAGGATAGAACATGTCGTTTTTGTGGTCGCTTGGCTCATTTATTGTTGCAATTGCTGTACTGGTTGCCGTACACGAATACGGTCACTTTTGGGCAGCAAGAAAGTGCGGTATTAAAGTTCATCGTTTTTCGATTGGCTTTGGTAAAGTGATTTGGCGACGCACAGATAAATTGGGCACCGAATTTGCTATTTCAGCCATTCCACTTGGTGGTTATGTCAAAATGCTTGACGGGCGAAATGAAGAGGTTCCAGCAGAATTAAAATCGCAGGCATTTGAAAGTAAATCTGTCGCTCAACGTGCTTTTGTCATTGCAGCAGGCCCTTTGGCCAATTTTATTTTTGCGATTTTGGCATATTGGGTAATTTATTCCGTTGGAATTCCGAGTGTTAAACCAGTCATTGAAAATGTCACGTCAAATTCACCGGCTGCGATGGCTCAAATTGAACCGAATACCCAGATTTTGGCAATTGATGGGAAGAATACCCCTGATTGGGAAACCATTAATTTATTGCTCACTGATAAGTTAGGTTCTGATTCGGTTGAACTCACATTAACGCCTTTTGGTGAAGACCAACCTTATCAACGAACCATTAATCTGCAAAATTGGACATTTGAACCTGATAAAGAAACAGCATTTGAAACATTAGGGATCAATCCTATTTCAAGTAAAGTGGAGATGACATTATCAAAAGTGGTGGAAAACTCTCCAGCAGAAAAAGCGGGCTTATTGATTGGCGATAAAATTTTAGCAGAAAATTCGACCGCACTTGACTGGAAAGCTTTTGTCGCACAGGTACAACAAGGTCAACCTTTTACAATCAAGGTTGAACGAAATCAGGAAATTTTTGACAAAACCTTGCAACCGGAGAAGAATCAAGAGGGTAAATGGTTTGTAGGGTTAAGTCCGACGTTCTTAAAAGTTGGCGAACAGTATCGAACTGAATTAAAATATGGTATTCTTGATGCGCTACAAAAAGGTGTGGAAAAGACAGGCCAAATTTCTTGGTTTATTGTGAAGGCAATCGGGAAATTGTTTAGTGGTGAACTTTCATTTTCCAGTTTGGCTGGGCCAATTTCAATTGCTCAAGGTGCAGGCGCATCTTCTAACGCAGGCGTGATTTATTTCTTAAGTTTTCTCGCGTTAATTAGTGTTAATTTAGGCATAATGAATTTATTTCCGTTGCCAGTTTTAGATGGTGGACATCTCGTATTTTTGGCGGCGGAAGCTATCAAAGGAAAACCTGTTTCAGAACGGGTACAAAATTTAAGTTATCGTATAGGGCTAACAATCTTGTTAATTGAAACAATTTTTGTGCTTTTTAATGATTTCTTACGTTTATAACTATTATTTTTTATAGGATAAAGTCGATGAAAAAACTTCTAATCGCAAGTTTATTATTCGGTACTACAACGAGTGTATTTGCGGCACCATTTGTAGCAAAAGACATTCGTGTTGACGGTGCTCAAGGAGACTTAGAACAGCAAATTCTAGCAAGCCTTCCTGTTCGTAGTGGTCAGCGTGTAACGGATAAAGATGTAGCCAATATTGTACGTTCATTATTCGTAAGTGGACAGTTTGATGATGTTAAAGCTTTCCAGGATGGCGATGCATTAGTTGTGAGCGTTATTGCGAAACCAATCATTTCTGAAGTGAATATTAAAGGTAATTCAGTTATTCCAACAGAAGCATTAAAACAAAACCTTGATGCAAATGGTTTCAAGAGTGGTGATGTTTTAAATCGTGCGAAATTAGAAGAGTTTGCGAAAACCTTAAGAGAACATTATAAGAGTGTAGGTCGTTATAATGCGAAAGTTGATCCGATAGTGACAACTTTACCGAATAACCGTGCAGAAATTACACTTCAAATTGATGAAGATGATACGGCAAAACTTCGTTCTGTTACTTTTAATGGAAATGAAGCGATTTCTAGCAGTAAGTTACAAGAACAAATGGAACTTCAACCTGATTCTTGGTGGAAACTTTGGGGTAATAAGTTTGATGGTTCTCAATTTGATAAAGATATTCAAGCTATCCAAGACTATTACCAAAATAATGGTTATGCAAAAGCAAGAGTGACAAAAACAGATGTTCAGTTGAATGAAGAACATACAAAAGCAGATGTCACTATTGATGTAAGTGAAGGTGAAAAATACAATTTAAGTTCTGCTCGTATCGTCGGTAACTTAGGTGGTATGGCTGATGAATTACAACCATTATTAGGTGAACTTCACTTAAATGATACATTCAGTCGTGCGGATGTGCAAAATGTTGAAAGCTTAATTAAAGATAAATTAGGTGAACGTGGTTACGGTAGTGCAACAGTGAATACTGTACCAACTTTCGATGATGCGAATAAAACATTAGCATTAACCTTTGTGGTTGATGCGGGACGTCGTTTATCTGTTCGTCAAGTTCGCTTTGAAGGTAATACGGTTTCTGCAGATAGCACATTGCGTCAAGAAATGCGCCAGCAAGAAGGTACTTGGTATAACTCTCAATTAGTTGAGTTAGGTAAAGTACGTTTAGATAGAACGGGTTTCTTTGAGAGTGTAGAAAATCGTGTTGAACCAATTCAAGGTTCTAATGATGAAGTCGATGTCGTATATAAAGTAAGAGAACGTAATACCGGTAGTATTAACTTTGGTATCGGTTATGGTACAGAAAGTGGTATCAGCTATCAAGCAAGTGTGAAACAAGACAATTTCTTGGGAACAGGTGCAGCGGTAAGTTTAGCAGGTACACGTAATGACTACGGTACAAGTGTAAACTTGGGTTATACAGAACCATACTTTACTAAAGATGGAGTAAGTTTAGGTGGAAACGTATTCTATGAAACTTACGATAACTCGAAAAGTGATACTTTATCAACCTATAAACGTACAACTTACGGTGGTAATGTCACATTAGGATTCCCAGTTAATGAGAATAACTCATATTATGTGGGATTAGGTTATACTTATAATAAAATCAGTAACTTCGCGTATGAATACAACCGTGATTTATACATGAAGTCAATGAATTTGACTGGAAACTCAATCAAAACTAATGATTTTGATTTCTCATTTGGTTGGAATTATAACAGCTTAAACCGTGGCTATTTCCCAACTAAAGGTGTGAAAGCAAGTTTAGGTGGCCGTGTCACCATTCCAGGATCTGATAATAAATATTATAAATTAAGTGCTGATCTTCAAGGTTTCTACCCATTAGATCGTGATCATCGCTGGGTATTATCTGGAAAAGCAACTGCTTCTTATGCAAATGGCTTAGGTGGTAAACGTGTACCGTTCTATCAACTTTATACGGCGGGTGGTATCGGTTCATTACGTGGTTTTGCTTATGGTGCAGTAGGTCCTAATGCGATTTATCAAGACAAATATGGCCAATGGTATCAAAGTACTGATGTCGTTGGTGGTAACGCGATGGCTACAGCAAGCGTGGAACTTATTGTTCCAACCCCATTTGTTGGAGATAAAAGCCAAAATAGCGTAAGAACCTCACTTTTCGTTGATGCTGCGAGTGTTTGGAATACAAAATGGAAATCAGATAAAGAAGGCTTAAAATCATCTCCTGTTTATGCAACATTACCTGATTACAGCAAAGCAGGTCGAATCCGTGCATCGACTGGTGTAGCTTTCCAATGGCAATCACCAATCGGACCATTGGTATTCTCTTACGCGAAACCAATCAAAAAATATGAAAATGATGATGTAGAACAATTCCAATTTAGTATTGGTGGTTCTTTCTAATAAATTGAACTTTTACGTTCTATTTAAGTCAAAATCTTCGTTCTGTGTCAGTGAGTTAGCTGACACAGAAATATTTACTCAACTAATTTAAGGAAATTCAAATATGAAAAACGTAGTAAAAGTTACCGCACTTTCTTTAGGTCTTGCACTTGCATCAGGTTTTGCTGCTGCAGATGAAAATATCGCATTCATCAATGCGGGTTACTTATTCCAAAACCACCCGGATCGTCAAGCTGTAGCAGATAAGTTAGATGCAGAATTCAAACCAATGGCGGATAAACTTGCTGCAAGTAAGAAAGAAATTGATGACAAAATCGTAGCATCTCGTAAAAAAGTAGAAGCAAAAGTGGCTGCTTTACAAAAAGATGCACCTCGTTTACGTCAAGCTGAAATTCAAAAGCGCCAAGAAGAAATTACTAAATTTGGTTCAGATGAAGAAGCTGCATTAAATAAATTAATGGAAGAGCAAGATAAAAAAGTGGCAGAGTTCCAAGAGTTAAACGAAAAACGTCAAACTGAAGAGCGTGGTAAATTATTAGAAAGCATTCAAGTTGCAACTAATAACTTAGCAAAAGCAAAAGGTTATACTTATGTTTTAGATGCTAACTCTGTCGTATTTGCGGTAGATGGTAAAGACATTACTGAAGATGTATTAAAATCTATTCCTGCAACTGAAAAAGCAGCTCCAGCAAAAACTGAAGAGAAAAAATAATAGGTTCTCATAATGCAAAAATCCTATTCTTTACAGGAATTAGCAACAAAAGTCGGCGGTACCCTTCGCGGTAACGCCGACGTTGTCGTTAATAGTATTGCTGCTCTTTCAAAAGCAGATGCAAATCAGCTTACGTTCATTTCTAATGCAAAATTTCGCCCTTTATTAGCTGAATCTAAAGCAGGTATTCTTGTGGTGTCAGAAGCGGATGTGGAATTTTGCTCACCTGAAAGTAATTTACTTATCGTTAAAGATCCTTATGTTGCTTACGCTGTATTAGCTCAATATATGGATACCACGCCGAAAGCTGCTCAAAATATCCACCCAAGTGCGGTTATTTCTGAAAAAGCTTCAATTGGTGAAAATGTATCAATTGGTGCAAATGCCGTTATTGAAGAAGGTGTTCTATTAGGCGATAACGTGATTATTGGCGCGGGTTGTTTTGTTGGTAAATTCACAAAAATTGGCGCGGGTACACAGCTTTGGGCAAACGTAAGCGTTTATCATGAAGTAGAAATTGGGCAAAATTGCTTAATTCAATCAGGTGCAGTCATTGGTAGTGATGGCTTTGGCTATGCGAATGATCGTGGCCGTTGGGTGAAAATCCCACAAGTTGGGCAAGTGATTATTGGTAATAATGTCGAAATCGGTGCTTGTACTTGTATTGACCGTGGTGCCTTAGATGCGACAGTCATTGAAGATAACGTCATTATTGATAACCTTTGTCAAATTGCGCATAACGTTCATATCGGCACGGGTACAGCTGTAGCTGGCGGTGTCATTATGGCGGGTAGCCTAAAAGTGGGGCGTTATTGTTTAATTGGCGGAGCAAGTGTGATTAATGGTCACATGGAAATCTGCGATAAGGTAACAGTGACTGGCATGGGGATGGTAATGCGTCCAATTACTGAACCAGGCGTTTACTCATCGGGTATCCCATTACAAACCAATAAAGAGTGGCGAAAAACAGCCGCACTTACCTTGGGGATTGATGGTATGAATAAACGACTGAAAGCCCTTGAGAAAAAACTTGGCTAAGATTTTTAAAACGTACCCTAGGGTGCGTTTTATTTTTATACAGAAATATCGTATAATTCCAGTGTTTTATTATTATTTATTTTAAAGGTATTAGACGTGTCAGAGAATCAAGTAAGTAAAGTGATTGAAGCAAAAGAAATTATGACCTTATTGCCACATCGTTATCCATTTTTATTAGTGGATCGCGTGTTGGATTACAAAGAAGGTGAGTGGTTAAAAGCAATTAAAAATATCAGTGTAAACGAACCTTGCTTTACTGGTCATTTCCCAAGTGAACCGATTTTACCAGGTGTGTTAATTCTTGAAGCTTTGGCACAAGCAATGGGATTACTTGCATTTAAAACCCATGAATTAAAAGGTGGCGAATTATTCTATTTCGCAGGTATTGATGAAGCGCGTTTCAAACGCCCAGTATTACCTGGAGATCAAATGGAATTGAACGTTCAAGTGATTAAAGAACGTCGTGGTATTACAGCATTCACAGGTATTGCAACCGTAAACGGTGAAGTTGCTTGTGAAGCCAAATTAATGTGTGCTCGTCGATAATTAAAGAAAATTAAGGGGTAAGTATGATCCACCCAAGTGCAAAAATTCACCCGACCGCGATTGTTGCTGATGGCGCAGTTATTGGCGAAGATGTTGTTATCGGTCCTTTCTGTATTATTGAAGGGAGCGTTGAGATTAAAGCACGTACAGTTTTAAATTCTCACATTGTCGTGAAAGGCGATACCGTGATTGGTGAAGATAACCAGATTTATCAATTTGCCAGCATTGGTGAAGTGAACCAAGATTTAAAATATAAAGGCGAAGCAACGAAAACCATTATTGGTAATGGCAACCTTATTCGAGAACATGTGACGATTCACCGCGGCACAATCCAAGGTGGTGGTGTAACACGTATTGGTAACAACAACTTATTGATGATCAACGTCCACGTTGCTCACGATTGTCAAATTAAAAATAACTGTATTTTGGCAAACAATGCAACCCTTGCAGGTCACGTTGAATTAGATGATTTTGTTATTGTAGGTGGTATGTCTGCGATTCACCAATTTGTGATCGTCGGTGCGCACGTAATGCTAGGTGGTGGTTCTATGGTTAGCCAAGATGTGCCGCCTTATGTGATGGCTCAAGGTAACCATGCACAACCTTTCGGTGTTAACCTTGAAGGATTAAAACGTCGTGGTTTTGATAAACCAACCATGCACGCGATTCGTAACGTCTATAAAATGATTTACCGCAGTGGTAAAACCCTTGAAGAAGTGTTGCCTGAAATTGAACAAATTGCGCAAACAGAATCTGCAATTAGTTTCTTTGTGGAATTCTTCAAACGTTCTACCCGTGGCATTATTCGTTAATTAACGTTTCTTTTCTCGTTAAGAGAAAATGATGAATAACAAAGAGACCGCACTATGATTTGTTCAAAGTGCGGTCGTTTTTTAGGGTAAATTTAATGATAAAAGAAAATCCGACTATTGCAATTGTTGCCGGTGAAGTGTCTGGTGATATTCTTGGTGCAGGTCTCATTCAAGCGCTTAAACGCCACTATCCGCAAGCTAAATTTGTCGGGATTGGCGGGGAGAGAATGATTGCTCAAGGTTTTGAAAGCTTTTTTGATATAGAAGAGCTCTCTGTCATGGGGCTAGTAGAAGTACTTAAACATTTACCCCGATTGCTTAAAATTCGTCGTAGTGTTATCGAACAACTTTCTGCTATTAAACCGGATGTATTTATCGGTATTGATGCACCGGATTTTAATCTTACCGTTGAACTAAAATTAAAAGAAAAAGGGATTAAAACCATTCATTACGTGAGCCCATCTGTATGGGCTTGGCGTCAAAATCGTATTTATAAAATTGCTAAAGCAACCCATCAAGTATTAGCTTTTCTTCCTTTTGAAAAAGCCTTTTATGATCGTTTTAATGTGCCTTGCCGTTTTATTGGTCATACTATGGCAGATGCGATTCCATTAAAACCAAATAGAACGGAAGCTTGCCAGACCTTAGGTATTGATGAAAAAGGACGTTATCTTGCTATTTTAGTGGGGAGTCGTGGTAGCGAAGTTGGATTCCTCTCAGAACCATTTTTAAAAACCGCATTATTATTAAAAGAAAAATATCCAGACTTGCAGTTTTTAGTCCCTTTAGTGAATGAAAAACGTCGCCAGCAATTTGAGGAAATAAAGGCTCAGATTGCACCTGATCTTGATATGCATCTCATTGATGGTAAAGCACGCCAAGTGATGATCGCTGCTGAGGCAACTTTACTTGCTTCAGGTACTGCTGCACTTGAAGCGATGCTATGTAAATCACCAATGGTGGTGGGCTATCGAATGAAACCTTTCACGCATTTCTTGGCAAAACGATTGGTCAAAACAAAATATATTTCATTGCCTAATTTGTTAGCGGATGAAATGCTTGTGCCAGAAATGATTCAAGAAGATTGCGAACCGCAAAAATTAGCAGAACAACTTTCTCAGTATTTAGGCGATGACGAAAGTGCGGTCAAATCTCGCAGTGTTTTAATTCAGCGTTTTACAGAGTTGCATAAATTAATTCAATGTGATGCGGATAGCCAAGCCGCACAAGCTGTGATTGATTTATTGGAGCAAAAACATGACTGATTTTGTTTATCCTGAAGGTTATCAATTATTTGCAGGAGTGGATGAAGTTGGCCGTGGCCCTTTAGTGGGTGCAGTTGTAACGGCTGCAGTGATCTTAGATCCGAATAAGCCGATTGCTGGTTTGGCGGATTCAAAAAAGCTCAGCGAGAAAAAACGTCTTGCACTCGCAGTAGAAATTAAAGAGAAGGCCTTAGCTTGGGCAATGGGGCGAGCAGAGCCAGCAGAGATCGATGAACTGAATATTCTGCATGCCTCTATGCTAGCAATGGAACGGGCCGTAAAAGCCTTAAAAATTCAACCGCACTTTGTGTTGGTGGATGGTAATCGTATTCCGCCTAATCTAGGTTTGCCAGCTCAAGCCGTGGTGAAAGGGGATTCACTTGTGGCTGAAATTAGCGCTGCTTCTATTTTGGCAAAAGTCGCACGGGATCAGGAAATGGAAGAATTAGATAAAAAACACCCTGAATATGCTTTTGCTCAACATAAAGGTTATCCCACTAAATTACACTTAGAAAAATTAGCGGAACTGGGTCCTTTACCAGAGTATCGTCGTAGTTTTTCACCCGTGAAGAAAGCATTAGGCATAGAAGAATAGTTAGAGTGAAAGGTCTTAAGATTAAAGGATAGAGTATGAACACCATTTTTGAGCATGCACTTTGGGTGAGCCCATTATTTTGGACATTAATACTGCTTGGTGCGGCCATTATTTTATTTGTACATAATAAAATTCGTATGGACGTGGTGGCATTATTGGTGATGCTCTCTTTTTATCTAAGTGGCATTCTCAGTATCCAAGAGATCTTAGTTGGCTTTAGCGATCCTAATATTATCCTGATTGCTTTACTCTTCATTGTGGGGGAAAGCTTGGTTCGGACAGGAATTGCTTATCGTGTGAGTGACGGCATCTTGAAAGTTGCGGGAAATAGTGAAGCTAAAGTGCTTATTTTACTGATGCTTTCAGTGGCTGGATTAGGTGCATTTATGAGTTCTACTGGCGTGGTTGCGGTGTTTATTCCTGTTGTGATGATGATTTGCCTTCAAATGAATATTTCTCCAAAACGCTTAATGATGCCATTAAGCATGGCAGGTTTAATCAGTGGGATGATGACGTTAATCGCGACAGCGCCTAACCTTGTGGTGAATGCAGAGTTAGTAAAAGATACTAATCTTCGTC
>ERZ1699259.201-NODE-201-length-29316-cov-3.372572_pt1 | contig 29316 bp, 20 predicted proteins | sample MGYA00581525_ERZ1699259 | MGnify/ENA primary metagenome ERZ1699259 (study PRJEB42319, sample SAMD00040332) | human oral metagenome | material: saliva | host: Homo sapiens | study: EMG produced TPA metagenomics assembly of PRJDB4115 data set (Metgenomic analysis of... | reverse complement strand
GATCAAGGAGGAATCACCTAAACCATCACCATTGGTAATACCAAGCTGAGATAACACAGATTGATATTCCCCATCCCCTGTAATATGGATTAATTTAATTCCTTCTGTTCCTTGAAAATGCTTATGTACATCAATCATAGCATTATTGATAGTTCTCGCCCCACGAGAACCACCGGCTATAAGAACAGTGAACGTGTCATCACTTAAATTAAAATAATTACGTCCATCTTCCCTAGTATCAACTAATACATCAGGACGTACTGGATTACCAGTATATACTACGCGTTTTGCCTTTGAAAAAGATGATTCTGCATCCTTGTAACCCATAGCGACTACATCAACAAAACGGCTTAGAATTTTATTTGTAATGCCTGCAATGACATTTTGTTCCTGTATCAACGTTGGAATATTGCGCAATGCTGCGGCCATAAGAATAGGACCACAAACATAACCGCCCGTACCAATAACTACATCAGGCTTAAAGTTGGAAATGATTGTATTAGCTTTCACAAGAGAAAAAGCAGTCTTGCCTAACGTCACCAACGTACCAAAAGATAATTTACGTTGCAACCCTTGTACAGGTAATGTAGTAAATTCAATGCCTTCTTTAGGCACTAAGGTAGCCTCTAAGCCCCTTTCCGTTCCTACATATAAAACCTGTGCATCAGGGTTCTGTTTCATAATTTCCTTATATATAGTTATTGCTGGGTATATATGTCCACCAGTGCCACCACCTGAAATAATGATACGTTTCATTAATGGTGTCTCCCTTCTTGCAACATATGAACACAGTTTTTAAAATCATCGCCACGTTCTTCAAAACAGCTATACCAATCAAAACTTGAACAAGCTGGCGATAATAATACAATATCACCTTGAGCAGCCAATTTATAACCCTGTTCTACAGCATCTTTCATAGATGAAGCTCTATAAATAGGCTGAACACCAGCCTCTTTTGCAGCAGCTTCAAATCGATCCGCCGCTTCCCCCATAAAGATAACAGCTTTTGTGTGATGTTTAACAAGCTGCATAAAGTCTTCTAACGGAGTCATTTTATCATGACCACCAGCTAATAAAATAACGGATTGATCAAAGGATTCCAATGCTTTTACAACAGAATCTACATTAGTAGCTTTAGAATCATTATAAAATGTAATTCCATCAAGAGTTTTAACTCGTTCTAATCGGTGTTCTACACCGTGAAATTCGCTAATAATGCGATGGATTTCTACTACAGGTACACCTAACGCATAGGTTAAAGCAATAACCGTTAAGATATTTTCGATATTATGACTACCTGGAATATGAATATCTTCATCGCCAATAACAGCTGTCGCTACGTTATTCTCTACTACATAACACTGACCATTAGCATAATATGCTCCATTCTCGACAGTTTGTTTTTGACTAATTTGTAGAATGTGACTAGGCGCACGATGCTCCATATCAGCTACTACAGAATCATCAATGTTGAGAACTAAGTAATCGGATTTCAATTGGTTTTCAAAGATCCGTTCCTTAGCTGCAATATAGTTTTCCATCGTCTTATGACGCGCTAAATGATCTGGCGTAATATTAAGCATAATAGCCCCAATAGGTCTAAAATGCTTAATTGTCTCTAATTGATAGCTAGATAGCTCGGCTACTAAAAAACCGCCTGCTGGCATCGAATAGGCCACTTCACTAAGAGAGTCGCCAATGTTCCCACCTACGCGAACTGGCTTTCCAGAACCTTCTAGCACTTTAGTTAATAAGGTTGTTGTCGTAGTTTTACCATTTGTACCCGTAACGGCTACAATAGGTGATTTAGATACTTCGTAAGCTAACTCTACTTCGCTAACCACATCAATGCCGCGATCTTGTGCTGCTTTTACAATGGGAATATCTAAAGAAATACCTGGAGAAATAACAATGCGATCCACGCCATCTAGCAAGGATTCATCTTGTCTACCGGTAATAATATCTACACCTGCTGATACAAGTCTTTTTTCCTCATCTGCAGGCAGTGTAACAGGCTTATAATCATTTAACACTACATGGGCCCCAACTTGAGCTAATACCCAAGATGCGCCTATACCGCTGGCACCAGCGCCAAGAACAAGTATATGTTTATCTCCGTATTCCATCTATATCACCTAAATTATCAACAAAAATAATGTATTCCTATCTTATAAGCATACCATTATTTGCGTGTTCCGTTAAGTATTATCTTACAAAGTTATAGTCGCTAAAACGACGCCAATAACAGCTAATACAGCGCCACCAAACCAGAAGCGATTAACAACAGTTTGCTCAGCCCAACCAGATAACTCAAAATGATGGTGAATTGGGCTCATTTTAAATACGCGTACACCACGAGTTTTAAAGGATATAACTTGAATAATAACGGACAATGCTTCCATAACAAAAATGCCACCAATTACAACGAGTAGCAATTCTGTTTTAGTCAAAATTGCCATAGCCGCAAAAGCACCACCTAAAGCTAAGGATCCAGTATCTCCCATGAACACCTTCGCAGGGTTTACATTGTATACCAAGAAACCAAGGCAAACAGCGGCTACAATGGCGCCAAAGTAAGCAACGCTTTCAGCACCAATAGAATTTGTTGTAGATGCAGCCATAAGACCAATCACGGAGAAAGCAATGGCAGCTACAGCAGAGGTACCACTAGCTAATCCATCAAGACCATCTGTAAGATTTACTGCGTTCGTAGCACCTACGATAATTAAAAACGCCAAAACATAATAAGCCCAACCTAGTTGAAGATGTATATCTGCTACAGGAATCCACAATGTGGTAGGAATAACCATAATTTCAGTAATACAGTAACAGAATATGGCCGCCAAAATAAATTGACCTAGCAATTTTTGCTTAGCTGTTAAGCCAAGATTACGTTTTTTAACGGCTTTTACAAAATCATCAAAGAAGCCCAATAAACAATGGCCCAATGTTAAAAACAATAACATGCCTGTACCTACATTCCATGGTGCGAAAATAGCAACACCAAGAACAAGGGCGATCATCATGAAAGCACCACCCATTGTTGGCGTACCCGCTTTCGCTTGATGACTTTCTGGACCTTCTTCACGAATACTTTGTTGTGCGTGTAAAGAACGCAACATAGGAATAGCAATTTTACCTAGCACTACTGTAATGATAAAGGTCACTACAAAGGCTAATAGAATATGATATATCATATGAACCCTCTACTTATTAATAAACAGATGACGGCTAGATATAACTAGCCGTAACCTTTTATTCTCAATCTTTTAATTCTTCAACAACCCGTTCCATTCGCAAGCCTCGGGAACCTTTGACCAGGATAACATCCCCTTTTTCACGAATATCGCTATAGGCATTAGCCATTTCTAAATGACTATTACAACGGAATGTAGTTAAACCTGCTTTTTTTGCTTCCTTAGCTATGAAGGCCGCAGCATCACCAAATGTGAATACTACACTATAGCCTTCTTCAGCAAGCAATTGACCAATTTCACGATGCGCCTGTTCAGTATAATCACCAAGCTCAAGCATATCACCAAGCATAGCGATTTTACGTTTACCTTCTAGTTGACCTAATGCTTTAATCGCTTCAGCCATAGAGGAAGGATTTGCATTATATGCATCATTTAAGATAACAATATCTTCAAATGGTACGATTTCTTGGCGCATAGGAGTGCCAGTAAACTCGCTTAAGCCTTTACGAATGGTGTTGGATTTAATCCCCAAAACACGACCAGCTACAATTGCTGCCAATGCATCATATACATTGTGTTCACCAATCATAGGTAAGAAGATATCGAAGACTTCGTCATAACATTTGCAAGTAAACTTAATACCGTCTTTTTTATAACGCAAATGGCTACCAATACAAGTAGCGTTGCGTTCAATACCATAGGTAATAGTTTTACCCTTAGCAAGGCTATCCATAGCCTTAACATATGGATCATCTTCATTGAGAATAGCCACACTATTTTCAGGCAAACAACGAATTAATTCACCTTTAGCTTGTGCAATGGCTTCACGAGAGCCTAACAACTCAATATGGCTAGTACCAACATTGGTAATAATGCCCATAGTTGGTTCCGCAATCAATGCAAGCTCTTCAATTTGACCAAGGCCACGCATGCCCATCTCTACGACACATGCTTGATGTTCTGCAGTTAAGCGCAACAATGTTTTTGGTAAACCAATTTCATTATTAAAGTTTTTTTCAGTTTTCAAAACATTAAATTCTGTACCAAGTACAGCGGCCACCATTTCCTTTGTCGTAGTTTTACCAGAGGAACCAGTAATAGCCACTACAGGAATATCGAAACGGCGACGATGGTAACGTGCCAAGTTTTGATATGCTACCAAGGTATTTTCTACCTCAATACAAACAATACCTTCTACGGCACGACCTTTTTCTACGATTGCACCTGTAGCACCCTTTTCAATGGCCGTGTTGATGAAATCATGACCATCAAAGGTATCACCTTTTAAGGCTACAAACAAAAAGCCTGATTCAATCGTTCTTGTATCAGTAGATACATCTAAGAACTTAATATTTTCGGTATGTGTACTCGTCCCTTCTGTGGCTTCTACCACTTGAGACAATGTAAATTCTGCCATATTAGATCTCCTTGAGGGCTGCTCGCGCCTCTTCACGATCATCAAAATGAATCGTTTTATCCTTTAAGATTTGGTAATCCTCATGCCCCTTACCAGCAATTAGTACAATATCCCCAGGTTTTGCATTTTTTATTGCATGTTGAATCGCTTCCCGACGATCAACGATTACTTCATAATGAGAGCCTTCACGAAGGCCTTCTTTAACGCCTACTTCTACATCTTTCACAATTTGTACAGGATCCTCTGTACGAGGATTATCAGATGTTACATATACTACATCACCATATTGTGCAGCAATACTACCCATTATAGGGCGTTTTGTCGCATCTCGGTCACCACCACAACCAAAGACTACAATAATGCTATTTTCTTGAATAGCCTTTGCAGTTTGTAGAATATTTTCTAGCCCATCTGTTGTATGTGCATAATCTACAACCACAGCAAATGGTTGACCTTCTTCAATGAGCTCAAAACGGCCAGGCACAGCGCTAAATGTTTTCAATGCTTTATCTATATCTTCCATAGATATGCCTTCTAATAGACAAGCACCAATAGCAGCCAAAGTATTATATACATTAAATAAACCTGTAGTATTCATAGCTACTGTATAGTCATGGCCATCATAAGAGACAGTATAACGGCTAGACTTAGGTGTCATTTCTACATCATGAGCATTCAACGTACCTTTACCATCAATACTGTAAGTAATGATAGGTGCCGTTGTTTTCTCAATTACACGATGACCATATTCGTCATCGATATTAATGATAGCCCCTTTACCAGATTTAGTTTGATTAGGTGCGCTAACTTGTTCAAATAATTTACACTTAGCTGCCAAATAATTTTCAAAGGTCTTGTGAAAGTCCAAATGATCTTGTGTTAAGTTTGTAAATACCGCTGTATCATATTCAACACCAGAAACTCGCCCCAATGCCAATGCGTGTGAAGAAACCTCCATTACGCAATGTGTAACACCTTCCTCTACCATTTGATGAAGAATATGTTGCAAATCCACTACATCAGGTGTCGTATTATGAATTGGATATGTTGTATCACCAATCATAATATGAACAGTACCAATAACGCCCACTTTATGACCTTGAGCTTTCAAAATATGACGAATCATATGCGTTGTAGTCGTTTTACCATTCGTACCAGTAACGCCAATCATACGCATGGAATTTGCTGGATAATCAAAGAAATACGGCACACATGCCATCATAGCTTTACGAGTATCCTCCACAGTGATAACACAAACATCACCACTTACCTCTACTGGTTTAGACACAAGTACTGCTACAGCACCAGCTTCTACGGCTTTTTTTACATAATTATGACCATCTACAGTGGCACCATCTAAAGCAATAAATAAACTGCCTACTTTTACAGCACGAGAATCAGCTGTAATATCTAATACTTTAACAGCTGTATTACCTTCTACATGCGTTGTTTGCAAGGTTTTTACTATATCTTGTAATTGTTTCATATACAATCTCCTTTACACGCAAAGGAAAGCAGCCCAATACGAGCTGCTTTGCCTGCTAGTCTATAATTTGCTGTTTCTCTTGTACAGTGCGTTCAGTAACAGCGCTTTTTGTACTATAAACAAAAGAATCAGGCAAAACCATCCCTAGTTGTTGTTCTGCGATTTGTTGGATACGAACGGGAGACTTCAAGGAAGCCACTTCAACATCCAAAGCATCATTATCTTTTGTTAATTGTACTACAGCTTGCTGTGTTTTAACTACTTCGTAGCCCAATTTTGTGCTGTACGCATTCATAACCATCATAATAAGCAAAAATGCAACCAATGCAGCAATACCATATACAACTTGCCACATCATAGGACTCAAATCTAGAGCCACACTTGCACTACGTTTTCTCCCTTGTGAAGCGACCAACACATCGCTTTTTACTTGGCCTACAACAGCCTTTCTCGCTAACATAAATACTAACCCCTTCCAATTCTACAACTTGACGGCTACGCGCAACTTCGCGCTTCTAGCCCTCGGATTAACCTCAATCTCCCCTGCACTTGGCTCTATAGCCTTATTCTTCGCCTTCACAACAGCTTTGTGGTTACATACACACATCGGTAGTTCTGGAGGACATATACATGCTGTACTCAACTCTTTGAAAGTTTGTTTTGTAATTCGATCTTCCAAGGAGTGAAATGTGATAACCCCAATTTTCCCCTTTGGTTTCAACATGGATACAGCATCTACAAAACTATCATGCAAGATAGCTAATTCTCTATTTACTTCAATGCGAATGGCTTGGAACGTCCGTTTTGCCGGATGCGGTCCATCTTGACGCGCCTTCGCAGGTATTGCTTGTTTAATAATTCTAACTAACTCACCAGTAGTGGTTATTCGTTTTTCTTGACGTGCATTAACGATGAATTCAACAATCCGCTTAGCCCATCGTTCTTCACCATAGTCACGGATAATTTGCAATAGTGCTTCAGCATCATATTCATTAACAACTTCCTCTGCTGTTAATGGTGCTTCCTTATCCATCCGCATATCAAGTGGACCATCATTCATATATGAAAAGCCACGTTCTGGTGTATCTAATTGATAACTTGATACGCCAAGATCAAAGATAAAACCATCTACTTCATAGATGCCCTCATTTTGAAGGGCTTCTTTTAAGTCAGAAAAGTTTGTCGGTATCGTTAACACCTGACACTTTAAATCAGATAGACGCTGTCGAGCTACGCTCAATGCATCTTCATCTTGATCTAAACCGATTATCATGCCTTCTGGGTCAAGCATTTCGCCCACTGCGTGCGCATGTCCTGCCCCACCAAGGGTACAGTCCACATAAATGCCTCTTGGATTAGTTACGACGGAGTCCACCGTTTCGCGTAAAAGTACGCTGGTATGATTAAATTCCATCATAGCCTCCTATAACATAATCCCTTCAAGCCCTTCGACTAATTCTTCCATACTTTCAGCCACTTGATCATCATAGTAATCATATTTTTCGCGGCTCCAAATTTCAACGTGATCCCCAGCACCGACAATAACGGCCTGTTTATCAAGGCTCGCATATTCACGTAGTGGTACAGGAATGAGGACACGACCTTGTTTATCATACTCAAGCTCAGCAGCACTACCAAAAACAAAACGTTTTAAGGCACGTACGCTAGCTTTAGTGGAGGATTGTGATTGTAAAGCTGTAGAAATTTTCTTCCACGCTTCTTCGGTGTAAATAGCTAAGCAGTTATCTAGGCCCTTAGTCACAATGCATACTTCGCCTAGTTGTTCACGTATTTTCGCGGGTATAATCATCCGCCCTTTTGTATCAATGGTGTGATTATATTCTCCCATGAACATACGTATCACCGCCCTTTACTATTCCTTATCCACCACTATATGGTAAATTCTACCACAATTCCCCACCATTCACAATAAAAAATCCATTTTTATCCCACTTTTTTATATTTTTCTTTCATAATCTCTATTTTTCTCGTTTTTTCTTCGATACATATGTTCGAAAATAAATAATAATTAAATCATAAAAACCACTATCTACCACCAAGAGGAATTATATAGTTCTATCTGTATCTAATCCCCACTACAAGATAGCTATCCACTCCATTACACTAAAATAAAAGGATATATATGGAGATAATCACCACACATCCACACAAAAAGAAAACCGCGTAGCATTTCTGCTACGCGGTTTCTATACCTACGATAGATTATTATGTAACCCATCGGTTGGGAGGCATATTATTTAGTTGTTTTTACAGCTGCTTTTGGAGCTTGTTGCGGTTGTTGTGCAATCACTTTATCAAGAAGTTCACGAATTTCTTTGTTTTGTGCTTGCAAATCAGCCACTTTGTCTTCAAGAACTTTTACAGTTGCAGGAGATGCTTTAGGAGCTGTAGGAGCATTACCAATACCGATTGTTACACCAGCATTTGCCATTACGCTATGGTCACCACCATAAGCTGCACCAGCATGGATTAATAAATCAGGATTTGCATAATGAGCTACACCCAACGCAGTAGATGTTTTACCTTTGTAAGTACCAACAGCGGCCATAATTTGAGCTTTTTGACCTTCATGGTATTCGATAGGTTTCAATGCTGCCAAAGCTGCTGCATTAGCACCTACAACTTTAACATCACGTTCTACGCTGCTAATGCGGCGAGAGTTTTCTGCGATTTGTGCATCATGTTGTACAAGTGTTGCATGATCTTGTAATGCAATGTTAGAAGCTTTCAAGCTGTAATTTGCAGCTTCTGCTAATGTACTGATATCTTGAGTATTTTTATTTACTTGTAAGCCCAATACATTAACTTTTTCATTATTTTCTAATGCAATAGCACCAATGTTTTTAGTTAATTTAACGTTTTCATCAACTTTAGTATTTACATTTGCAATTGCTGTTGCATTGTTAGAAATATCTTCTGTATTTTTGTTTACTTGTAAACCTAATACACTAACTTTTTCATGATTTTCTAGTGCTAGAGTACCAACAGCTTTAGTTAATTGTGCATTTTCGTTAACTTGGTTAGCTACTGCAGTTACACGGTTATCTACCTTAGTGATATTTGTAACATTAGTATCTACTTTAGCATTTAGAGTGTTGATGTTTGTAGTATTTGTATTAACTTGGCTAGATACTTTGCTAATATTGCTTGTATTTGCATTAACTTGGTTAGTTACATTTGTAATATTAGTTGTATTTTGGTTAACAACATTATTAATATTAGCAATATTAGTTGTATTAGTATTAACTTGTTTAGATACATCGTTAATAACTTTACTATGTTCATCAACTTTGTTGATTACTTTTTGTACAGTTACATTAGTATTTTGAATTGCTTCAGCATTTTGCTTGATCGCTGCTTTGTTAATATTGATGTTTTCAGTGTTATGTTTGATTGCTTCAGTATTAACAGAAACTTGGCTTTGAACATTTTTAATGCGTTCTTCGTTAGCATTTGCTTTTTGAGTATTAACATTAACTTGTTCTTTTACTTTGTTTACATCAGCGCTTACATTTTGTAAGTTCTTAATTGCTTCAGTATTTTTGCCAACTTGATCTTTCAAACCAGATACATCAGTTTTGATATTGTTGATTACAGTATTTTGATTATTAACTTTCACATCAATATCATTTACTTTGCTATCGATATTAGTTACTTTATTGTTAATATTAGTAACTTTGTTATCAATATTTGTAACTTTAGCATCAATATTCTTCACATCGTTTTTAACGTTAGTAATGTTGTTGTTTACAATATTGATTTTTTGATCAACTTTAGCATTGATATTTGTGATATCGGCTTTAACTACTGTCACATCAGCTTTAATATTGTTTACATTCTTTTCAACGTTAACAACATTAGCTTTAATGTTATTAATATTGGAAGTGTTATTTTGAATGTTTACAGTATTAGCTTGGATATTACTATTTTGAGCGTTAATGTTTTGAGTAATATTTTCTACTTTTTGAGCTACATTAACGATTGTAGTATTGCCTTTACCAACTTGACCTTTCAAGGATTCAATAGCTTGAGAGTTAGCATCAACTTTACCAGTTAAGTTATTAATAGCTGTTGTATTAGATTCAATACGGCCAGTATTAGTATTTACTTTAGCAGTTACATCTGTGATGTTAGCAGTGTTGCCAGCAACTTGTTTGCTAATGTTTGCAATAGCTGTTGCATTGTGAGCAATGTTAGTTGTATTATTTGTAACTTGTTTGCTTACATTAGCAATAGCTGCAGTGTTATTAGCAATATTTGTAGTGTTAGACTCTACTTTATTGTTAATATTAGCTACATTTGCTTTGATGTCAGTAATAGACTTGCTATTATTAGCAATTGCATTTGCATTAGCTTCAACTTTAACATTTACTTCATTAACTTTGTTGTTGATAGTTTTATTGATTTCTGTGTTGTTATTAGCAATCTTAGCATCAATATTTTGGTCAACTTTGTTAATGATTGTTTTGTTATTTTCGTTGATTGCAGTTTCAATGTTTTTGTTAATAACAGTGTTGTTATTAGTAATTGCAGTGTTGATATCATTTCTAATTACTGTGTTGTTAGCTTCAATCTTAGCGTTGATTGTGTTTTCAACATTAGTAACTGTTGTACCAACTTGGCCCTTTAATGCTTTAATAGCATCTTCATTAGCGCTGATACGTGTAGAGTTATCTACAGTATTACCTTCTAAGTAATCTAAACGTTCATCATGACGATCTACACGTTTAGTAAGACCAGCTACATCACCTTTAACACCATCAATCTTAACATTTACATCACCAATCTTAGTATTGATTGTATTGTTGATTTGTTTGTTGTTTTCATTGATTTTTACATCGATGTTTTTATCAACTTTGTTAATGATTGTTGTGTTATTAGCAGTAATCTTAGCATCGATATTTTGATCTACTTTGTTAAGGATTGTAGTATTGTTAGCTTCAATCTTGTTATTGATAGTAGATTCGATGTTAGTGATAGTAGTACCAACTTTACCGTTCAATGCTTCGATAGCTTTTGTATTCTTGTCGATAGCAGCTTTGTTATTGCCAATGAATGTACGGTTTTCCATTGCAATTGTACCAGCTACATTGATGTCTTTTTCATTTTGGTCAACACGTTTAGTAAGACCATTCAAGTCACCTTTAATGCCGTCAACTCTAACATTTACATTGTTGATTGTATTGTTAATCGCTTTGTTGTTTTCAGCGATCTTAACATCTACAGATTTATCAACTTTGTTAATAATTGTTGTGTTATTTTCGTTGATTGCATTTTCAATGTTTTGGTTAATTACAGTGTTGTTAGCTTCAATCTTAGTATCGATATTTTTATTAATAGTTACATTATTTTCTGTAATCTTGTTATTAATAGTAGTTTCGATATTTTTAACTGTATTACCAACTTGACCTTTTAATTCATCAATAGCTTTTTTGTTATCGCCAATGAATTTACGGTTTTCGATAGCAATTGTACCAGCTACATTGATATCTTTTTCATTTTTGTCAACACGTTTAGTAAGACCATCCAAATCACCTTTAACACCATCAACTTTAACGTTTACGTTGTTAATTTCTGTAGTATTTTTAGCAATATTAGTTGTGTTATTAGTAATATTTGTAGTGTTTTCAGAGATACGTTTGCTATTATCAGCGATTGCTACTACATTAGCTTGAATGTTTGTAGCATTAGTAGCAATTTTAGTAGTATTATTTTCTACTTTACCATTGATATTAGTAATTTCTTTTTTAATATCGTTGATTACTGTAGAAGATTTACCTACTTGACCTTTTAATTCATCAATAGCTTTTGCATTAACATTGATATTTGTAGTGTTATTTGCAATAGCAGCTTTGTTATTTGCAATAGCAACTTTGTTATCGCCAATGAATTTACGGTTTTCAATTGCAATTGTACCAGCTACGTTGATGTCTTTTTCGTTTTGTTCTACACGTTTAGTAAGGCCAGCTACATCACCTTTAACACCTTCAACTTTAACATTTACGTTGTTGATAGCAGTTGTATTGTTAGCGATGTTAGTAGTGTTAGCATCTACTTTCACATTAGTTGCATCGATACGTTTGCTATTATTTACGATAGCCTTTGTATTAGCATCAACTTTAACGTTTACGTTGTTGATCGCAGTTGTATTGTTAGCAATATTAGTAGTGTTAGCATCTACTTTCACATTAGTTGCATCGATACGTTTGCTATTATCTACGATAGCCTTTGCATTAGCATCAACTTTAACGTTTACGTTGTTAATTGTTGTAGTATTTTTAGCAATATTAGTTGTGTTATTAGCAATATTTGTAGTGTTGTTTTCTACTTTACCGTTGATATTAGTAATTTGTTTCTTAATATCATTGATAACTGTAGAGGATTGACCTACTTGACCTTTTAACTCATCGATAGCTTTAGCATTGATGTTGATATTTTTAGTATTGTTTGCAATAGCAACTTTATTATCGCCAATGAACTGACGGTTTTCCATTGCAATTGTACCTACTACATTAATATCTTTTGCATTAGCTTTCACACCATCTTCAACTATAGAGATACGTGTGGAATGATCTTCAATATTACCTTGTAAGTAGTCTAAACGTTGATCATGACGATCTACACGACCTTTAAGGCCATCTAAATCACCTTTAAGACCTTTCAAGTCACCTTTAACGCCATCAATCTTAACATTTACATCACCAATCTTAGTATTGATTGTGTTCTTGATTTGTTTGTTATTTTCATTGATTTTTACATCAATGTTTTTATCAACTTTGTTAATGATTGTTGTGTTATTAGCATTGATTTTTGCATCAATGTTTTTATCTACTTTATTAATGATTGTTGTATTGTTGCTATTTATTTTATTATCAATGTTTTGGTTGATAACAGTGTTGTTAGCTTCAATCTTAGTATCGATATTTTTATTAATAGTTACATTATTTTCTGTAATCTTATTATTAATTGTAGTTTCGATATTTTTAATTGTAGTACCAACTTGACCTTTTAATGCATCAATTGCTTTAGTGTTTTTATCAATAGCAGCTTTGTTATTGCCGATGAATTGACGATTTTCCAAAGCAATATTGCCAACTACATTGATGTCTTTTGCATTAGCTTTCACACCATCTTCAACTACAGAGATACGTGTGGAATGATCTTCAATATTACCTTGTAAGTAGTCTAAACGTTCATCATGACGATCTACACGACCTTTAAGGCCATCCAAATCACCTTTAACACCATCAATCTTAACATTTACTTCACCAACTTTTTTGTTGATTGTATTGTTAATTTGTGTGTTATTTTCGTTGATTTTCACATCAATGTTTTTATCAACTTTGTTAATGATTGTTGTATTGTTAGCATTGATCTTAGCATCAATATTGTTATCTACTTTATTGATAATAGTAGTATTGTTAGCTTCAATCTTATTATCGATAGTTTTATTAATTACTGTATTGTTTTCGTTGATTTTATTAGTAATTGTATTTTCGATATTTGTGATTTGATTGCCAACATGACCTTTTAACTCATCAATAGCCTTTTTGTTAGCACCGATAAGTGTACGGTTTTCAACAGCAATTGTGCCAGCTACATTGATGTCTTTTTCATTTTGAGCTACACGTTTAGTAAGACCATCTAAGTCGCCTTTAACACCATCAATTTTTACATTTACATTGTTGATATTATTATTGATTACTTTATTATTTTCAGTAATCTTAGCATCAATGTTTTGGTCTACTTTATTAATGATGGTTGTGTTATTATTATTAATTTTTTTATCAATATTTTGGTTGATAACAGTGTTGTTAGCTTCAATCTTAGTATCGATATTTTTATTAATTACTGTATTATTTTCATTGATTTTATTAGTAATTGTATTTTCGATATTTGTGATTTGTGTGCCAACATGACCTTTCAAATCATTAATCGCTTTTTCATTGTTGGAAATACGCGCAGAGTTAGCATCGATGCGTTTACTATTATCTACAATGTTTGTAGTATTAGTTTTCACATTATCCTCAACAATGGAAATACGTGTAGAATTATCTGTAATATTATCTTGAAAGTAGTCTAAACGTTGGTCATGACGATCTACACGGTCTTTAAGGCCATTTAAATCACCTTTAACACCGTCAACTTTTACATTAACGTTATTAATTGCAGTTACATTTGCGTCCACTTTGCTATTGATATTAGTGATATTGTTTTTAATATCTTTAATATCTACTTGAACATTGCCGATGTTTTGACCAACTTTACCTTTCAAATCAGCAATATCTTTAGTGTTGATATTAACTTGGTTTTGAGTGTTGGATACATCAGTCTTAATTGTTTTATTATCTTGTTCAAGCGTCTGGATGCGACCTTCATGATTAACTAAAACTTTACCTTGATTATCAACTTTAGTGTTTAATTCAGTAATTGCAGTTGCATTTTTATTGATATTTGTAGTGTTGTTAGTGATGTTTGTTGTATTAGCATCTACTTTAGCACTTAAATCAGTTACAGAATTATTAATCTTAGTAATATCAGTTTTAACAGCATTAATTTTATTATCAACGTTAGTATTTACTTGATTGATAATAGTTGTGTTGTTAGCTTCAATTTGAGTATTAATATTTTTGTTAACTTCATTAATAATATTTGTTTTGCTATCGTTGATTTTTATATCTACATTCTTATTAACTTCATTGATAATCTTAGTATTATTTTCACTAATTTTATTATCAATAGTTGTGTTAATATTATTAATTGTTGTGCCAACTTTACCTTTCAAATCATCAATGGCTTTTTTGTTCTCGTTAATAGCTTTTTTGTTATCACCGATAAGTTTACGGTTTTCCATGATGAAAGTATTATTAGCGTCAATATTTTGTGTGTTATTTTCAACTTTAGTAGTTAAATCAGCAATAGATTTGCTATTTTTATTAACATTTACAGTTAAGTTGTTAATAGCTTTTTTATTATCACTAACTTTAACATCTACATTATTGATATTTTGATTGAGTTCATTTTTAACATTAGAAATATTAGTATTTAACTCATTTTTCGTATTATTGATAGTTGTTTTAATATCATTAATCTTAACATCTACATCTTTGTTCACATTGTTAATAATAGTAGTGTTATTATTTTCAATTTTTTGGTCTACTTGGTTAAGAATTGTAGTGTTATTGTTTTGTATTTCATTTTTAATATTTTGATTTACTTGATTAATGATATTAGTATTATTAGCTTCAATATGTTTTTTTACACTAGCATCAATGTTTGTATTTACATTATTAACAACATTATTTGTAATATTAGTGATTTTATTATCAATTTTTACATCAATATCGTTGTTAATTTTAGTAAATTTAGCATCAATATTATTGTTAATATTTGTGATGTCTTGTTGGATATTAGTGATTTGAGTGCCGACTTTACCTTTTAATCCTTCAATATCTTTGCTATTTTGATTAACTTTAGCTTTGATATTTGTAATGTCAGTTTTTACACTCTCAACCTTATTATTAACAGTATTAATATTAGTAGTATTGATATCTACCTTTTTATTTACAACGTTAATGTTATGTGTATTTTTCTTAACATTTTCAACATCAGTAGTTACAACTGTATAGTAGTTATTAATTACGGTATTACCATTGGAACCGCCTTTTTTAGGGATTTGTTGTTGCTGCTGTTGTTGCTGCTGTTGTTGCGGCACTTGTTGTTGCCATTGTTGTTGCTGTTGCTGTTGTTGTTGCTGTTGTTGTTGCGGTACTTGTTGTTGCTATTGTTGTTGCTGTTGCTGTTGTTGCGGCACTTGTTGTTGCCATTGTTGTTGCTGTTGCTGTTGTTGCTGTTGTTGTTGCTGTTGGTCTAATTGTTGTGGATCAACTTGATGTTGATCTTGCATATGACCCCAAGCATTTTGATCAGGTGTTAACCATCTTTGGCTACCAATAAGATCAGCTCTAGCCCAATCCTCAGGGCTGGATGCATTAGCAACACCTCCAGAAAAGCTAGCCGCCAAAATAACAGCGGCTACAATTGTAGTAGCAGATTTTTGGTGAGACTTAGCTAACTCAGACGTTACGACATAAGCGTGCTTCGTTGCACTCCATACAACTTTGAATACCTTATTCATATTAAGTTCCCTCCCAACATTTGTGGCTCTCACCCCACAATGAAGAAATAAATCAAATATTGCACTCTTTTCACTAAATATTCACAATATTTAACATAATACTATCATATATTATTTTAAATTTCCATTAAAAAATTAATAAGTTAAACTTATGCTTCATTTTTTACTCATTAAAAAACGATGAATTATCCGCATAAATGCTGTGTTATTAATAATATTGAATTATGTAAAATGAAAATTTATATTTTATTTTAATTTTATATTTATGCGATACTTTTTATTTACTTCTATATAAATTATGAAAAAAACCTCATCAATGTATGTTTTATACATTGATGAGGTTTTTTTGCCTCTATTTATATGGTTTTATACCGATTATTAGAATTTAGATTCAATAGCACCTTGAAGGTCACCTTTTGGCATGAAGCCAATTTTGCGGTCTACTACTTCGCCATCTTTTAAGATAACAAATGTTGGCAATACTTCAATTTGTAAATTACGTGCTAATTCTGGTTCTTCATCAGCATTTACTTTTACAAAGTTAGCTTTACCTTCAAGCTCACCTGCAATTTCCTCGATGATTGGCATCATACGTACGCAATAACCGCACCATGGAGCCCAAAAATCAATAACAGTAACGCCACCTTGATTTACTAAATCTTGATATTCAGCAGTTTTTAATTCTTTTAATTCGCTCATTGTACCCTCCTACGGTAGTTGAACTAATACACAATCTTGAATGACATGCAGGTTTAAAGCATGTGCTTTTTCAACAACAGATGGTTTATCCGCTCCCGGTTGCAACCACACAGTAGGAATGCCAAGTTCTTTACATTCATCAAGTGCAGCAAGGCCCGCTGCTTCTGGCACAACAAAATCTACCACAGCTGGTACAACAGGAAGTGCAGAAAGACTAGGGTAACATTTGTTACCATCTATCTCTGCAACATTAGGATTAACTGGATATACTTCATATCCGTGATCTTTAAGACATTTATAAATCTTATAGCCGAACTTTTCGGTTTTATGAGTGGCTCCAATAACGGCCCACACTTTTTGATCTAAAGCTTGTTGAATTGTCATTTTGACCACCTCTTATATACTATTATAACAGGATATCGAATATTGTCAATATAATATATCGAATTTTATAGTTAAAGAATTATACTCTTTTAGCAAATATTTCAGAATTAAAATCAATCTATTATCGCTCAATGACAATTGTTTTTCGTCTTAAACTAGAACACGATAGATCTAAATTCATTAACTCAGAAAGATTTATTTCTCGATAAGTATATCTGTCTTTATCTATAAGCCCACCAGCGACAGCTAATTCCCATAAAATTCTGGATGCTGACCATTGCTGTTCTCGTAGTTCACGTATTGTAATACTCTTTTGACGTTTAGAAAGTCTATGGCCATCTGAATCTACTAAAAGTGGTGCGTGACCATACTTAGGAACTTCTATATGCTTGTGGGGATAGCATTGTTGTAATGTATTATATAAATATAATTGTTGCCCTGTTGTATCAAGTAAATCATCACCGCGAATAACTTCAGTTATTCCCATAGCTATATCATCTAATACAACTGCCAAATTATAAGCATACATACCATCACCACGACGTAATACATAATCATCTAGTTCTCCTTCCAAATGAATATGCTGTGTACCTTGCCAGCGATCATCAAATTCTGGATTACATGAATCTATAGCTAAACGTAAGGATGGTTCTTTTATAGAGGATAATTCGTCTACTGCATTCTTGCTTAAATGGCGACATTTACCATCATAACGATGAACTACTTCTCCTACATGAGGCGCTGATGCTATAGATTGTAGCCGTGCTCTATTACAAAAACAAGGATAAATTAGTTTTTCTAATGCTAGAGATTCTAGTATGTCTGCATAATATGTTTGTCTTTCACTTTGCCAATAAGATACCTCAGGACCACCTACACGAGGCCCTTCATCCCATTCAAAGCCAAGCCATTCTAAATCATCTAGTAAAGCTTCACCTAATTCTCGTTTTGACCGTTGCAGGTCTATATCCTCCATCCGTACAACATATTTTCCTTTTTGTTGGCGTGTGGAGATATATGATAAAAGCGCTATCCACACATTACCAAGATGAATATATCCTGTTGGACTAGGCGCAAATCTACCTTTCATGAGAACTCTCCTATAGTAGAAAACAAGTGGCATATTCATTATGAATATGCCACTTATCCATCCAAAGATATGTCAAACTAAAAATTAAAGCAATATCATTTATAGATATGAAATTATTTAGCCTAAAGACACAATATTATCAAAAACATTACCAGCATCTTTAATTTTTTGTTCGTTACCCATTGTGCAAATGTGATTATCATTCAATACAGGTTCTACTACATCTGCTAGTGCAACAATATCTTCTGGCTTACATGCAATCACTTGTTTACGGAACTCTACTTTGTCCTCTAGTTTAGCACCACTGAAGTACATACCCATTGCACGTGGTCCACGCAACGCTGGCGTCATTGGCAAGTCCAAAGAACTCATAGTACCAATAATATATTTACGCATTTCACGATCAGTCAATGTGAAGTCACGAAGGTATTGAGGCAACTCTTTATATACATCTAAAGTTTCTAACAAGTTAGGATCACGATAACTACAGAAAATCATATTGCCATCATCATAGAAATTAGCAAATGCTCCGTAAGCGCCACCTTGAACACGAATACGAATCCAAAGGTATTCATAACGTAATATCGTTTCTAATACGCTCATGGGACCAACATGTTTGAAACCATGATCGATGAAATTACCACCTTGAGCTACGTATTGAACCTTACCAGCTGTAACGATACCATCATTGCCGGAAAGACGAGTGATTTGTAATACATCATTACTCAATTCGGTAGTATCCCAAGTGTCAACCAATGGTTTCATTAGAGTTTTAAAAGCTTCTAATTCGCCTTCTTCACCAACAAACATAATATCTACATTATTAGCACGGAAAATTTTTCGAGCTACTTCAGCTAATTTTTCTGGTAATAATGGCAAAGCTGCTGGATTAGATGCTAGCTCGCTGATTTTTTGATAGTACCCTAAATTGCCATTGTCTCTAAACTTGCCAACTGCAGATACTTGAGCCATAACACGTTGACTCACGATAGAATTACCGCGGCGGAATGCCTCATTATCCCAAATAGCTTTGCTTTCTTGAACAAGCTCAGTTAAACGGCGATCATCACTGTAATCTGCCTTTTGTACCACTTCATTAATCAAGCGGCATAAATCAGGTAGTTTAGCATGTAATGCTTTTGCACGCACAATCATAAGAGGTGTAAACTCATCGCGCTTACCATCTTTACTGATGGCCGTAATGTCAGAACTCAATCCACCTAAATTCATATTGATATCTTTAGCCAGTGCTTCATAACCGCGCTCGGATGTGTCAACACGGCCAAGAATATCACTTAAAATATCTGCGTAGAACAGCTCATCTTCTGTGAGGCAACTCAAGTTAAAGTATAACCCTACATAGTTAATGCCTTTTGTGAAAGTTGGCACAAAGTGTACTTTTGTATTACCAATCTTGCTTTCACGGCGTTCTACAGCTTCCATATTAGGATTTAAATCAGATAACTCGAGCAATGGAATAGACGCTAAAGCTTCATCACTATCTGGAGTTTCTTGACGAATTTTAAGGCGTTTTGTTTGTTCTACAATCGCGTCAATCTCCTCTTTTGTCATATTCGCTTTTACAGCAGCTAAATGTTCTTTAACCTCTGCATCTTTGCGCTCTTGAAGACCACGTTCAGGATAGATAGATACAAGAACCTTATGGTCATTATTCAAGATAGAATGACGAATTAAATCTTCGAAATATGTACCAGCCAAACCTTTGCGAATATTCGCTAACGCCTCTTCATAGTGTAATAACTCTAATGGATCATTATCGTATAGCCAATTATCCATCATGCGGATAATATACGCTAACCCAATAGGTCGTCCCCCAAAGTCGCTTTCACGAAGAGCAAATTCAATGCTATTCAAAGAAGCTTCTAATAATTCTTTATCTAAGCCCTTATCACATAGCTCTTGTAAGGTAGATTCTACAATACGTTGCAAGTCAGCTTGTTTATCTAAGTTTGAGCCCGTAGCTTGTACTGTCCACATAGGTTGACGAATGCTATCTAAATAATAGCCGCTTACGTCAGAGCCAATACCAGCTTTTACCAAAGCCTGTTTAAGAGGCGCCGCTGGAGATGTTAACAAAGCATGTGTCAACACTTCAAAAGCCAAGCTATGTTCAGGCGTTACATCAGGTAAAACATAGGCAAAGGAATGTAAAGTTCGGTTGTCTGTTGGCTCTTCAGAACCTACGCTATACGGATAGCTCACTACTTTACCTTCTGTAAATGGAGCTTGTAGAGCTACCTCGGTATGAACCTCAATAGCATCAAAATGACTTAAGTACTCATCATTCAAAAATGCTAATTGCTCTTCAATATTCATATCACCATATAAGAAGATATAGCTATTAGATGGATGATAGTGGACACGGTAGAACTCTTGGAATTCTTCATATGTTAAATCTGTAATATGATCAGGATCCCCACCAGAATCAACACCATAGGTCGTATCTGGGAAAAGTTCGCGCATCATTTGACGCTCTAATACGGAATCAGGGGAAGAGTACACGCCCTTCATCTCATTAAATACAACGCCTTTGTAGGTGAGTTCATCATCTGCATTTTCTAGCTCATAATGCCAACCTTCTTGCATTACGATTTCTGCATCTTCACGAACACGTGGGTAGAATACTGCATCAAGATATACGTCCATCAAATTATGGAAGTCTTTATCGTTCTTGCTGGCTACAGGATACATTGTTTTATCCGGATATGTCATAGCATTCAAGAACGTGTTTAAAGAACCTTTTACCAGTTCAACAAAGGGCTCTTTTAATGGGAATTTTCGAGAACCACATAGAACAGAATGCTCCATAATATGTGCCACACCGGTACTATTGTGAGGTGTTGTTCTAAACGCAATATTGAATACTTTATTAGAATCTGGTGAATCAATATAAATTAAACGAGCACCAGACTTTTCGTGCTTCATTTCATAAGCGGTACCATTGATCTCATCAATGCGCTCAATGCGGTCAAGGCGAAAGCCAGAATAAACCTTATTTATTTCCATGCTGTCCCTTCTTTCTATATAAATATAATTAATTTCTTCCTAACAATTCATTATAACACATCGAGAACTCTATATATAGATGTTAAGAATAATTATCGAAACACAAAACCCCATAGGCATTACCGCCTATGGGGTTCATTTTATTTATTATGTTGCATTTGCCACTTTTGATTGCGGCGCAAGGTTAACAAGCCTTCTAACACTGCTTGGAATTGTACAAAGCTTAACGTATACGGTGGGTACATATCAGGTACTACCTTATAAGAAATAGTAACTTCGGCCTTATCATAATCGTAGAAAATGCCATGTAAATTACTTACCGTAGTATAACCAGTTTGAGCTTGCTCCAATGTTGGAATAGGCTGATTTTTTAGATTTCCTAGTAGATCGCTAATGAAACCTTCCTTACGACCTTGGTCATTGAGCATTTCATCCATAAAACTACGTAGACTATCCATAAATAGATTAACCTCTTTGATCTAACAATAAGCCATTGTGAATTACACGAACAGCATCTTTAACGCGATCTTCAGCAACAAGGCAAGAAATACTAATTTCAGAAGTAGAAATGATTTCAATATTGATGCCTTCTTGGCTCAAAATATCAAACATTTGAGCTGCCACGCCTGGTTGACCTAACATACCTGCACCAATGATAGATACTTTTGCCATTCTTTCGTCAATATTTACAGCTTCAATATCAACAGTTTTTTGTAATTCTGCTAATACTTCACGAGCTAGTACAACATCATCCATAGCTACAGTGAAGATGAGGTCAGTTTTAGGTTCACCTACGGCGCGGATAGATTGAACAATCATATCAACATCCACGTTTTTTGCAGCCAATGCTTTGAACACAGTTGCTGCAACACCTGGTTTATTTTCAACGCCTACAAGGGCTACTTTTGCTGTATTAGTATCATCAGCTACGCCAGTAATTACGTGTTTATTTGCTTCCACAGTATAATCCTCCCGAATAATAGTACCTGTATTGTCACTAAATGTTGAACGTACGTGAATAGGTACACCATAACGGAAACCCATTTCTACAGCGCGAGGTTGCATTACACCTGCACCAAGGCGTGCCATCTCAAGCATTTCGCCATATGTTACTTCTTCTAATTTGAAAGCCTCTTTTGCAACACGAGGATCTGTAGAGTAAACGCCTTCAACATCTGTGAAGATTTCACAAACATCAGCTTTCATAGCGCCTGCCAATGCAACAGCAGTTGTATCAGAGCCACCGCGACCTAAAGTAACCATGTCACCATATTCAGTAATACCTTGGAAACCTGCAACTACTACGATATTGCCTTCATCCAAAGCTTCAAATACGCGATTTGGATCAACGCCTAAAATACGGCCTTTATTGAATGTATCACTACTTGTAATACCTGCTTGATCACCAGTTAAAGAAACAGCCTTTTGACCGCGTTCATTAAACGCCATAGCCATCAATGCAATCGTTACTTGTTCGCCAGTAGACAACAAGCGGTCCATTTCACGACCATATGGTTTAGATGTTACTTGTTTTGCCAAAGCTACCAAGTCATCTGTTGTATCGCCCATAGCGGATACAACTATTACAATGCGATCGTCCTCTTTCTTTTCATGAAGGACACGATCAACGATATTAAATATTTTTTCAGGTGTTGCAACAGAACTGCCACCAAACTTTTTGACGATTAATGCCACTATTATCCCTCATTTATCATTGTACTAAAAAATAACATGCATATACTTTACCACAAAACAAACCGCACTGTAAAGGGATATACAGGTATTTTTCCACTATAAAAGAACAAATTTCTTTTTATAGCGGACATACATTATATTTATAATCAATCGTTAATGTTCGTAACTTGTCATACGCTCCATTCAAAAAAGGCCAGCCCTAAGGCTGGCCTTTTACAGTCAAATACAATCTATTATTCAACTACGATAGCTTTTTCAGATTCCCATAAACCATGGATGTTGCAGTAAGATACAGCAATCAATTTACCAGATTTATTCAAGGATACTGCCAATGTACCTGCGGAAACTGCATGTACAGGACCTTCGTTTGCTGTTGCACCGTCACCATGTACGTTGAAAGATAATTCACCAACTTCGTAAGGCAATTGAGTACCTTCAGCTACGAAGTACAATTTAATCCATTCAATGTGATGTTCTACAGTGTTTGGATGAGCAATGTCTTTACCAACGGATAATTTTACGTCGAATGCTTCACCAGCTTTTACTTTGTCAGCAGCTTCGATAACAGGAACGTGTTTTTCAGTAGCGAAATCGCCAGATTTAATGTAATCATGTACAGCCATAGTTAACCTCCTGGTTATAGTTATATACATACTTAATGTCTAAGAATATTAGCACCTTGTGCCTATGACTATATTATACATTTTCGATATAGTTTTAGCAAGAGCTTTTTCGAAAATTTTAGATTTATTTATATTCAAGCTCTGCGTATTAGAACTCTATCCCCTTGGCGGCTTTAATGCCTTTTTCATAAGCATGCTTAACTACCTTCATCTCTGTTACCGTATCAGCCACATCAATGATTTCAGGTTTAGCATAACGACCTGTCAAAATTACGTGTAAGCGCTCAGGTTTATGTTTAAGCATATCTACTACAGAATTCACATCAATAAGATCGTAATTAATGGCATTATTAATTTCATCCATAATGATAAGATCCCATCGATCTGAATTTACTTCTTCCACTAATGTGTGCCAAGCCTCTTGAGCTGCTGCCTTATGGCGAGCAAGCTCAGCCTCTCCTACTTCATCTCGTTTATAGTAAATAAATCCCTTACCCATGGAACGAATTTCTACTTGGTCCCCTAATTTGGCAAGACCTGCTAGTTCGCCATAGCCATTACCACTTTTAATAAATTGTAAGATTAACACCTTAAAACCTTGGCCAACAGCACGTAATGCCACGCCTAAGGCTGCTGTTGTTTTTCCTTTGCCATTGCCAGTATTAACTAAAATTAAGCCTCGTTCACTCATATTTAGCTCCTTTTAGCTTTATAGTTAGCACATATATCAACAAAATGTTGTGCACCTTCATCAGAACCAGCAAAGTTTAAATGTAAATACGATGCTAGTACATTATCAGTTGCATAGCCGCCATCATAAGATTGAGGTCTTCGACCACCTTCTAAGTGAAAGGCCCACGGGAAATTCTCTACAGTTGGTTCCATCGTAGAGAAATGGAACTCATGCCCACGAAGAGATGTATCTGCGGCACCTAATAAAGTATCTCGCTTAGCTGTAGCCGTGACATACCCTACTTTTTGTAGCTTTTGTTGCATAATGCAATTAGCAGGTACAATACCTACTGTATTATATACGGCGCCCTCAAAATCGTGGATACTTTCACATAAATACATGAGGCCACCACATTCTGCATAAATAGGCATATCTTTTTCATTAGCTTCACGGATAGATTCCTTCATTGACTCGTTACTAGAGAGTTGGAACAAGAACATTTCAGGGAAGCCACCACCAAATACAAGGCCGTCTACTTCTGGAATCACTAAATCGTTAAGAGGGCTGAAATAAACGAGCTCGGCCCCCTTCTCTTCTAAGGCAGCTAAACTTGCAGGATAGTAGAAAGAGAATGCCTCATCATAGGCTACGCCAATTTTAACTCGCTTTTCAACGGATTTAGCATCTACAGTCTCTGGTAACTCAATAGCAGGTGCACTAGATGCAATGTCCAACAATTGATCTAGATTTACCATTTTCTCAACGGCTTCACGAATCGTGTTGATAGCCTCTGTTGGGTCAATCTCAGTAACAGGTGTGAGTCCTAAGTGGCGCTCTGGAGAGTGCATACGATCATCTCGATAAATAGCACCAATAACAGGTACACCAATTTTATCCATACCTTCACGAACCATGCGCTCGTGGTTGGCAGAACCTAAGCGGTTCAAGATAACGCCGCCAAAGTTTACCTCTGGATCATAATCACGGAAACCTTTGGCAATAGCGGCCGCACTTTCACCCATAGCCTTGCAATCGATAACAAGCACCACCGGTGCATTCAATTGCTTAGCAATTTGAGCTGTAGAACTAACGCCTTCTCGACCACCATCATATAAGCCCATAACACCTTCAATAATAGCAAGGTCTACTCCATGCGCCATAGTAGCAAAGAAAGGATTTAATTTGTGCGGTGGCACGAGCCACGTATCTAAATTATAGCTGTCACGGCCGGATGCAATTTTATGAAAGCCCGGATCAATATAATCCGGGCCCACTTTAAAGGATTGCACCGTACGTCCACCATTTGCATAAGCAGCCAATAAGCCCGCTACGATAGTTGTTTTACCTACACCAGAGTTAGTGCCAGCAATGACAACACGTGGAATATGTACTGTGTTCATAAATATTACCTCGTAATACGACGTGTTTGTTAACGGTCCTTACGTTTTGCAAGGATTGTAGACAAATAGTTGAGTTTAGTATCTTTTGGCATATTATCAAGGCCTACGAATACTTGCTCATCTGGCAAACCTACACGGCTAATCATAACCGCATCATCTGCCATATTATGTTTAATCAATGTTTCTTGTACTTCATCAAAGTTTTTGTACACTTTCATGATTACTGCATCATCAGCTACGGCTAATACAGCATCAATTTTTTCTTTAGATGCTGTAGCAGGAACGATAGCTAATACTTCTTCCTTCTCTACGATTGGATAACCAAGGTGGGAACCAATAGCACAGAAAGCAGTAACGCCAGGAATTGTTTCAATTTCATGGCCTGTATTTTCAATCAAGCGATATACATACATGTATGTGCTGTAGAACATAGGATCACCCAATGTTAAGAACACAACGCTTTTTCCTTCATCTAAGTAAGACAAGATAATGCGTTTTGCTTCTTGCCAGCCTTCCTCTTGTGTAGCATCATCCAATACCATTGGGAATACTACAGGAACAATTTCTGTATGTTCTTGAATATATGGGGAAGCAATATTAAGTGCTACAGAACCATCTTTCTTTTCTGTTTTAGGTGTGATAATAATATCTGCTTCACCTACGATACGAGCAGCTTTCACAGTCATTAATTCAGAATCACCAGGGCCTACGCCAATGCCATATAATTTACCTTTCATGGGGTTCTCCTATTCTTATAGTTACATTCTATTTATAAATTTCATATCTTTTATTATAACTAATTTATGCAAGATATACAAAACTACTATTTAATATTTGGAATTGTTGGACGATGTGGACTACGTTTGCCATACAAATCATCAATACAATCTTGCACATGTTGACGGAAGATATCTTGTATTGCTTCATATTCACCAAGTGCGCTATGGATTGGTTTAACTTCATAACCGTAATCGGTAAGTTCATTAATAACGCTATCTTCTTCATCACCAAAGAGATCGTTTTGTGCATGATCTCCAAGAACTAATAATAATGGGTGCACATAAATTGTGTTTGGCCGTTTACCATCGAGCCATTCCCATGGCATAGCTACATCAGCCACATATGGAGCATTCTCTAAAACAGCGATACGTACATTTGTAAGGCCATCACGAATTAGTTTAAATTGTAGGTTGCCATATGATGAATTACCAGAACCGAGGCCACCATGACCAACCAATAGTAACCCGTCTTCTTTAGAAATGTTAAGCGATTTAATGAATCGGTCAATTAAGATTTGGTAATCATCTGGATGCTCTTCTTGGCCAATATAATACACGAGAGGTCTACCTACGCGCAATACTTCTAGCTGTCCTTCCCCTTCATGAGCAAGGATATTATTTTTCAATTTATCAAACTCTTCACCGCCAGTGAAGTGAAGTGGTTGTACATAAATATGTGTATACCCTTCTTGGATGAGTTTTTCTAATGCCCCTTGTTCAGTAGGCACCTCAATACCACGTTCGCGTAAACGCTTAACGATAATACGAGAGGAAAAAGCTAGTTCCACAGTATAGTCCGGATAAGCTTTACGGATATGTTCTACTACGGAATCAATATTATGTTCACGAGCACTGTCAACAGTGGACCCAAAAGCAACAACTAAAATAGCTTGTTTCATGGAAGTCTCCTTATCTAATTAATACTGTATCTTAATCATACCATAGACGACACCTTAGGGGCATACCATAGGACGTATAAAATGGATATTATAAATATTTTTCATAGTAAAAGTAAAAATCCTCCTCATTGGATTTCCAACAAGGAGGACTTTTACGTATATAAAGGAGTGTGGAGAGATGTATGTCTAATTATGTGAGAGATTAAACTAAGAAATCATACCTTGTGCTTCTATACGAGAGTTTGTCATTACAGGTTTTACAGATTCACGAGGCATGGGACGCTTTCGATCTGACATGCGGATAGCTTGGCCTAGATGTTTCAAGAATAAATCTTGTACATAAGGATTTTCACCAAGGCCTTCATTCCAAATATCTACATTATACCCTTCTTCAGCGAGCAATGCATAAATGGAGTCAGAACGCTCACCGCCAAGGTAGTCCATTAAATGTGTAGAACCAATAAGAGCTAATGGTACTACTAACAAGTCTTTATGACCCATACGATCTAATAATGTAAGTGCTTGTTTAAATGTAGGGAATCCATTTGTAGTAAATACTACTACATTTGGTGCTGCCCCATACATGGCTTTCAATTGTAATGTACTAAACTCTAATTGGTTTTGACCATTTGCCATGAGCACTATAGATTTATTAAGTGCTTTTGTATTAACATGACGTACGATACTTTCTAATGTTGCTTCATAGTCGTCAGCATAGTTTTTTACACCTAATGATGTAAGTAATGGTTTACCTATATTTACTTGATTAAAACCATATTCATTGCTATGTAAAAACTTCAATGCTTGTTTACGCATTTGTTGGTAACACTGATCTGCTACCAATGTAATGGGTTGAATGTATACCTCATCGACACCCAACCGAGCAAAATCCTGCATAGCTTCTGTGAAAGAAGAAATCTTTTCATCATATTTCTCATTCCACTTTTCCACTAATGCATCAGATAAAAATACACGACGTACCTCCATATCGCTATACATGGAACGTACTTTTTTCTCTATACTGCCGATGGATTTCTCCACAGCATCTTGATAAATTGATCCAAAGGATGCAATAATTATGCCTTTCATATGTGACCTCCATATCGCTCATACATGATACAACCCTCATAACTGAAAATTGTTATCAACTACTATGTAATAATAGTACAAGATTCACGAATATAAGTCAATGAGAAAAAATATCAAAATCAACCAATGTGATGTATAGTTACACACATGCCCCATAAAAGAATAAAAAATATAATGATAAACCTAATTCTATTTATAAAAGTATCACACATTCTCTTATCACTAAATATAACCTTACCAGAGTGACTGTTCCGCCATAGATCAAGTACACAAGCAATACAAAGGTATTTAATATAAAGATTACACTACCACTTTAATATAATAAAATGGTGTTGAACGCAAAGACGTCCAACACCATTTTTTAGATAAAAAATCACATTAATTTCTAAAAGAATACCACCCAAACAATTACCACACCATATAAAAATATAATTGCATGAATTATTAAAATTGAATTAATTATACTTTTCTTTTTTCTTTCATCATCAGTACTTTTATATCTATATCTATGTAACCATAATATACAAAAATACATAATAGCCGCTAATACCATACCTGAATAAAAATATGTATCTGATGTATAATAGTTAGTCTCATACAGTTTATTTATTAAGTATCCAGCAATTAATACAGCAAGCAATATAGACTCTATTAAGCCTTGTGATTTATTCTTTGCTTTATACATAAGAAAAATATCAT